>Ga0208192_1000086_pt1 | contig 100341 bp, 87 predicted proteins | sample June2015DPH_13_1_2_FD_184711 | JGI IMG/M metagenome (GOLD analysis project Ga0208192, IMG submission 184711) | Peatland microbial communities from SPRUCE experiment site at the Marcell Experimental Forest, Minnesota, USA - June2015DPH_13_150... | ecosystem: Environmental > Terrestrial > Soil >... | reverse complement strand
GGGGCCAACACTTGGGATCAGGCCAGGGCGGACAGCTCGCTGAGGGCGCAAGCGGCCCTGGGCGCCCAGATCATCTGTCCGGGACATGGTCCCGTCGTATTCGGGGCGGTAGGCAAGATCCCGACAACCTGAGAACAGGTCGCTTTGAGCGTCCGAAGACCGAGGCGACCCGGATCGCACCCTTGCTCGGGTGGCCTCGCCGAGAAAAGCAGATTGCGGGCATCCCTCCGGCGTGAACCGGATCGGTTGGGAAGCCACGGCAACCGTGCCTCAGTCCCCAGCGACGTCCACTTGACCTCGGACCGGAACCCTATTCGCACGGCGCCTCAGGAGAATGATGGAGAACCCTATGAATCCCGCCATTGACGTCCAGTCCCTTCAGAAGAGTTTTGGCGATCTTCAGGCACTGCAAGGCGCGACCTTCCACGCCGCGTCGGGAGAGGTGCTCAGCTTGCTGGGCCCCAACGGGGCCGGGAAGTCCACAACGATCTCGATCCTCTCCGGCTTGCTCGAACCCAGCGGCGGCGAGGCCTTCATTATGGGCCACTCGGTCATCCGAGAGCCGGGAGCAACCAAAGCCCTTCTGGGGGTCGTTCCCCAGGATGTCGCCCTCTACGCCGATCTGTCCACTCGAGAGAACTTGGTCTTCTGGGGCAAGATGTACGGTCTGCGCGGCCCGGGGCTTCATTCGCGCGTGGCCGAGGTGGTCGACATCATCGGGCTGGCCGATCGCCAAAGGGATCCCGTCGGAAAACTTTCCGGCGGCATGAAGCGGCGTCTCAACATCGGCGTGGCCTTGCTTCACAAGCCCGCCGTCATCATCATGGACGAACCGACCGTCGGGATCGACCCGCAATCACGCCGTCACATCCTGAACAACGTCAAGGAACTCAACCAGCATGGCATGACCGTGCTCTACACGACCCATTATATGGAAGAGGCCGCCGAGCTTTCCGACCACATCGCCATCATGGACAGGGGCAAGGTCATCGCCTACGGCACCCCCCGGGAACTGGTTCAGATCGTAGGGGAGCAGACCCGCCTGGACCTGACCCTCAACATGCCGTCCGAGGTCGTCCTGCCCGCATGGCAGAAAGTGGAGGGCGTCTCGAGAGTCTGTGCGGAGGATGGAAAGATCACAGCCCTGGTGGACGACTCCAACCGGGTGCTGCCTCGCCTGTTCGATGCCGCCACCCAGGCCGGGGCGCGCATCACTTCCGTGGACATCCAGGAACCCAACCTGGAAACCGTCTTCTTGCATCTCACCGGGAGAGCGCTGCGGGACTAGGGCCAGATTCCGCGGCAGGCAACCGCAAGGCACGGAGATGGACATGAAGATTCTGGACATCGCATTCAAAGACCTGACGCGCTCCCTGCGAAGCCTTTTCGCCATCGGGATGACGGTCATCGCTCCGCTGCTGGTGACCAGCCTGATCTATCTGGCGTTCGGCGCCACGTCCGCTGGGTCCCCAGGCTTACCCGCCCTGAAGGTCGGCATCGTCAACCTCGACCGAGCGCCATCCGGTGCCAATGGCGAGGCGAACCTCGGCCAGGCCATCCACGACATGTTTTACGACAGCCGCGTCAGATCCTGGATCACGGCCAGCGACTACCCCGACGAGGCTTCTGCCCGGGCAGCAGTGGACCGGCAGCAAATCGGCGTCGCGGTCATCGTCCCCTCCGGTTTCACGACGGACCTGGTCGAGAAGGGGAAGACTCTTCCAGTCGCGATCGTTCAGGATCCTACCCTGACCATCACTCCCCTGGTTGCGCGCGACATGGTCCAGACTGTGCTGGACGGCTTTTTGGGTGGAGGCATCGCCCTGGGGACGATCGGACAGCGTGAGGAATCCCTTGGAATCTCAATGACCCCCGCCCAGCAGTCGTCTCTGACCCAGGAATACGGAGAGTGGTACGTCGGGTTCCAGCAGGATCTGCTTGACCGCCCTGACCTGGCGGTCCTGGCCATGGTCGCCCCCGCCGCAGGACGGACCAGCGCCGCCAACCCGACCCGCTCCCTCATGGGCTTGGTCATGTCCGGGATGATGGTGTTCTTTGCTTTCTTCACCGGCGCGTATTCCATGTCCTCCATCCTGCGCGAGCAGGAGGAAGGCACCCTGGCGAGGCTGTTCACGACGTCCACGAGCCGGACCTCCATCTTGGCCGGGAAGTTCCTGGCCGTGATCCTGATGGTGATCCTGCAAGGATTGGTGCTGATGATCGCCGCCCATTTCGCCTTCGGGGTGAACTGGGGCGACCCCCGGGGGGCGGCCCTGGCCCTGGTCGGACAGGTCGTCGCGGCGGCCGGCCTGGGGGTGCTCCTCATCTCGTTCATCAGGAATTCGAAGCAGATGGGACCCGTCCTGGGCGGCGGATTGACCGTCCTTTCAATGCTGGGCGGGTTGTTTACGGTCGCAGTGCCGAACGTCCCCGAGACCTTCAATCTGGTCTCCCAGTTCACACCGCAGGGTTGGGTGATCAAACTCTGGCACATCGTCCTGAGCGGTCAGCCAACGGCCGACCTGCTCAGCCCACTCGCGGTGACGGTGGGGCTTGGAGTTGCCATGTTTGTCTTGGGGGCAGCTGTTTTCCGCAGGCGGCTTGCGTGAGCGGTCAAGGATGCCGCCGGAGGGAGGGAACAACTTTCTCGAACTGCCCGGCGATGGTCTGGAGCATCATCCGGCTCGGCGCTGGGTATCCCGGCGGAGGCCCCCAAGGCCTCGCCCGGGGAGGCTGGAACCTCCTGGAAGCTGTCTGCAATCCCGGACTTCGACCCACCTGGCCAGCCTATTGATCTTGACCTGGTCCCGGGAGAAAGAGAGAAACCCCATGAGAATTCTGGACCTTGCCGGGAAAGATCTGTCCCAAATCCTTCGGGACCGGAAGTCGGCGCTCTTCCTGGTCATCATGCCCATCGGCTTCACCTTCTTCATGGGATTCGCCCTGGGCGGCACGGGACAACCCAAAGATACGCGCATCGCGCTCGGGTGGGCGAACCAGGATCCGGACGGTGCACTGAGCCAGCAACTCCATGCCATGCTTTCCCAGTCGGAAGACCTCCGCCTCCTGGAAGTCGATCCTGCCAGCTCCCAGGATCTGGTCGCCCAGGGGAAAGTCAGTGGGGTGCTCCTCATTCCCGCAGGGTTCAGCCAGGACAGCCTGGAGGGGAGGCGCGCCCAGTTGAATCTCATTGTGGACCCCGCCTCCAGCACAGGGCAGTTCCTGTATCAGACCCTGCGAGGACCGGTCAGCGAGCTGATGAGTTCGGTGGAGATCGCCCAACTTGATGTGGAGTCCATCGCCAGCCAAGTACCTCAGGACGCGTCAGCCCAGAGGGAGGAAAGGCTGACCGCTTTGGCTGCCGCCTCTCAGGCCTGGGCCAAGGCAAGCGGAGCTGCCCAGGTCCAGATGCAGGTGGCGGTCATTTCGCCGCAGGGGGTCCCCTTTGGGGGCAACCCCTACAACCAAAGCTCTCCCGGCATCCTGGTTCAATTCGCGATCTTCGGGTTGATCACCTCCGCCCAGATCCTCGTCCAGGAACGCAAGTCGCGCACGCTGCAGCGACTCATGACTACGGCGATGAAGGCCTGGGAGATTATTGCCGGGCACATGCTTGCCATGTTTGCCATCGTGTTCCTGCAGTCGGCGCTTCTGATAGCATTTGGTCAGTGGCTGTTGAAGGTCAACTATCTGCGCCAGCCGTTGGGAACGCTGCTCGTGTCGCTGGCCCTCTGCCTGTGGGTGGCCAGCCTGGGTCTGCTGATCGGCGTCGTGGCGAGAGGGGATGAACAGGTCATCCTCTATTCTCTGCTGGCGATGTTCCTCTTCTCCGGCCTGGGTGGCGCGTGGTTCCCTCTGGAAGGAGCCGGCAGGACCTTTGCCGCCATCAGTAAGCTGATCCCCTCGACCTGGGCCATGACCGGGTTCCAGAACCTCTTGATCCGGGGCCAGGGGCTGGACTCCGTCTGGAGGCCCGCCTTGATCCTCTCGGCCTATGCGCTGGCTTTCTTCGCGGTGGCACTCTGGAGGTTCAGGAAAGCCGCGGTGTGAATCCGGGCGGAGAGCCACGGGGGGCGAGACCTCACGGGCAGGCCATTTGCCCTTGGCCTCGGCGGCCGGGCAGGCTGTGACCGACGCCGCTCTGAGGATTCCGGTTCCTGGCCTCCGCAACGGGATTCCGACCTGCCCGCCACAATCCGGCGTTATGGCTCGCCGGGGTCCGGCGCCCGATCCTTGCCACCCTAGGCGGCTCCTCTTCCCACGGCCGACTTGGCGCCGGCAGGCACACGCCCGTAGGGGCCCTTTCCTGCAGAATTGACCCGCCGCGCACTGACTGACACTCGGCGAATGAATCCGTCACGCGAGTCACTACCTTCCTGCGCGGCCTCGGTGTATTCTTGTGACGAAACACTGGCTCGCTAACGTCAGGCAGTCGGCAAGCGCCACCCCCGATCTGGCTCAGTCTCCGTGGAGAGATTCCGATGATTGTGGATTCCTGCCCAGCGCTTTCCCCTTCGGATCTATGGACGGCCGCGCCCACCCTCTCGCCCCGTGTGGGGAAGCTGCGCGATCAGTTTTGGTCCTTCTACGAACGGCAGTACACGAACGAGGTTCGTTCCTACACCACCGGCACACCCTGGGACATGGTCTATTCGATCTGGAGCTGGACGAACGTTCCAGAAGTCGCCCTGTTCCAGAAAGGATTCCGGTCCTATCTCCTGGCCGCGGCCACGCGGGTGCAACTCCCAGCGGGATTCTGGGAGCAGCCGCTCGCCGTCCGGCAAGCTCTCTTCTTCCGTGAGGTCGTGAGCCGCTATCTGCCCGTGCAGATTCTGGATGAGGAGCTGATCGTCGGTTCTCATTTCTCCACGGCCCTCTCGCGCTGCCTGAAGAAAGGAGAGGCCCGCGCACGAGATCGGGAGGAGAAGAGGTTCCTCAAAGAATGGCACGCGCTCAACGACGCCGGGGTTGGTAACTGCGCGGCCGTGCCGGGTCATCTCGTGCCCGACTACCCGAAGGCTCTGCGCCTCGGCTGGAAAGGGATTCGGGATGAGGCTCAAGCGATGGCCGACGACCGGGCCAGCACGCGCGAACAGCGCGACCAGGCCCGGGCCGTCGTCATTTGCGCTGAGGCCGTGCGCCTGCTCACCGAGCGATATGCCGCGGAAGCGGATCGATTGGCCCAGGGCGAAGCCAGCCCGGCCCGCCGAGAAGAGCTTCGTGAAATCGCCCGCATCGTGCGCAAGGTCCCTTGGCTTCCTCCCGAAACCTTCCCCGAAGCCCTGCAGGCGCTCTGGACCACCCATATGCTGCTTCTCGCGGCGGAAAGCTATCCGGGACCCGGGGTCTCGCCTGGACGTGTGGATCAGTACCTTCGACCTTACTACCAGGCGGACATCGAGGCGGACCGCCTGACGCGGGCCCAGGCCAAGGAGTGGCTCGAGTGCTGGTGGATCAAGCACAACTACGTCTACGACTACCAGGGCTGGACGGGGACGAGTCAAGGCATCAACTCCTCGTTTGGTCAACTGATCACCCTCGGTGGAACCGATGAGCACGGGGACGACGCCTCAAACGATCTCACCTACCTGATGCTGGAGGTCATCCAGGAGATTAACCTGCTGGAGCCCAAGCCCAACGTCCGCCTCCACGCTCGCACCCCGGACCGGCTGCTCCGGCGCCTGGTGGAAATGATGGCCGAGGCGCAGGGCTCGCCTTTTCTCCTCAACTTCGACGAGAACGCCATCGCCGGACTCCGCTGGGAAGGACTTCCTGAGGGCCGCCTGTGGGACTACGCCCCGGTGGGTTGCCTGGAGAATACCCTGGCGGGCGACGACCGCTCCGGGACCGTGGACGTCAACCTAAATCTGGCGAAGGCCGTCGAACTCGCCCTCAATGATGGCCGCGACATGGGAACCGGTCGCCGGATTGGCCCACGCACCGGTGATCCACTGACCTTCACTTCCTTTGACCGGTTCCGTCAGGCCTTCCAGACTCAGCTGCGCCACCTCGTGCGTTGGATCATCCGCGTGAACAACCTCGCGGATGCGGGCCGGGCGCGCTGGGAGCCCGTGCCCTATCTCAGCGCGCTGGTGGGCGGCTGCCTGGAAAGAGGCCGGGACGCGAACGCCGGCGGCGCCCGCTTCAGCTACCTGACGGTGGAGGGCGTCGCTCTGGCAACCGCCGCCGACAGCCTGGCCGCTGTGCGCAAGCTGGTGTTTGAGGATCGACGGTTGGGAATGGCTCCGCTCCTGGCCGCCTTGCGCGCCAACTTTGAGGGGCACGAGAACCTGCGCCAGATGCTGCTCCACCAAGCCCCCAAGTATGGCAACGATGACCCGCAAGCCGACGAACTGGCGCGCGAGGTGAGCCGCTTCTGGACGGAGGAAGCCTTCCGCCACACGGCTCCCACCGGCAAGCGTTATCGCGGCGGCTACCTTTCCTGGAACTACTGGATCGCCTACGCCCCCGCTACCGCCGCCACACCCGACGGCCGGCGCCGCGGCCAGTTCCTTTCGAACGCGGTGTGCCCAGTCAACGGGGCAGACCGCAGGGGACCGACCGCTGTAATCAAGAGCGTTGGGCAGCTGGATCTGAGAACGGCCCCGAACGGCGCGAGCCACACCATGAGCTTCAGCCCCTCCCTGCTGCGCGATCCCGAGCAACGGGAGAAGATTGCGGGGCTCCTGCGCGCGTACGGCAGAGTGGGCGGGACCTGTTTGCAGGTGAACGTCATCGACGCGAACACCCTGCGTGAGGCTCAGAAGCATCCCGATGAGTACCGCAACCTCCTGGTGCGGGTCACCGGCTACAACGCCTACTTCGTGGGATTGGGCAAGGAAATCCAGGACGAGATCATCGCCCGAGAGGCTCACCGGCTATAGAGGGCATGGCGACCGGGTTGATCTTCAACATCCAGCAGTTCAGCACCGAAGACGGACCGGGCATCCGCACGACCGTCTTCCTGAAAGGCTGCCCCTTGCGCTGCGCCTGGTGCCACAACCCGGAGGGATTGCGGGCCGCGCCGGATCTGGTGTGGTACGACGTGCGCTGCATCGGCGCACGCGCCTGCCTGGGCGCTTGCCCTGCCGACGCGCTGACCCTCACGACCTCCGGGATGCGGATTGACCGGGAGCACTGTACGGTCTGCGGCGACTGCGCCCAGGCCTGCCCAAGCGGTGCGCTGGAGGTCATTGGCCGCCGCTGGACCCCGGAGCAACTGATGGAGGAACTGTTGAAGGATAGGGTCTTTTTCGAGACCTCGGCCGGCGGCATCACCTTCAGCGGGGGCGAGCCCATGCTGCAGGAGGATTTCCTGAGCGAGGTCCTGCCGCACTGCCGCAGGGCCGGCCTGCACATTGCGCTGGATACCTGCGGCGCCGCCTCGCCGGAACGCTTTGAACGGATTCTCGACCTGGTGGACCTGGTCCTGTATGACCTCAAGATCATGGATCCGGACAGACACCGAGCGGCCACCGGGGCGGGCAACGATCTGATTCTGCACAACGCCCGCCTCTTGGCGTCCCACGGAGTTCCTCTGTGGGTTCGCACGCCCATCATCCCCGGCTACACGGACGATCCGGAAAACCTACGGGCGCTGGGAGCCTTCATCGACCGCGAACTGCCTACGGTCAAGCGCTGGGATCTGCTGGCCTACACCAACCTGGGGCGGCCCAAGTATCACCGCCTGGATGTTCCCTATGCGCTGGAGGCGGCCTCGCTGCTGTCTCGGCAGACGATGGTTTCCGCCTGGCAGACCGCAGCCGATCTGGTCCCCTGTGCCCACTGGTCCGGAGCGACCCATTGAGAGCGGAGGCAACCATGTCCGTCCTGAATGACACCCCCGGCTTGCTGGACGCCCTGCGGGGAGAGATGACGCCGAAGTTTCTGGCCACCCGAAGCCCCGACGGCGCGCCCAATGTGGTTCCGTGCATCACGCTCCTGCCAGCCGAGGATGCGCCTGACACCCTCACCTTCGGCAATTTTCTGCTGCGCAAGAGCATCAAGAACCTGGAACAGGACAGACGCGTTGGGATTCTGGTGATCACCACCGATCTGCAGGGTTGGATTCTCACGGGCGATTTTCTCGAGTTTCAACGCACCGGGCCCTACGTGGATCGCCAGATGAGCAGCTCCCTCCTGCGCTACAACGCCTACACCGGAATCCGTAATGCCGGTGTCATCCGGGTGCGGTCCATGGAGGCGACGTTTGCCATTCCTCGCTTGGAGGTCCTGCGGGACTTTGCTCTGGCCCGCCTCAGCGCGATCCGGGGCTGGGGGCAAGGGGAGGAGGGGGTGCCGGTCCCCCTGCCCGTTCGGCGCGAATTCGCAAAGATGGTGGCGGTGAAGGTTCTCGCCTGGGTGAGCCCGACGGGCTACCCGGTCGTCGTCCCGGCGATCTCAATGCAGCCGGGCGGAAACACGAGCCTGGTCTGCTGGAACGGAACCCCCGGGCTGCCCCAGCCGCCTCCGGGCGCCTCGGTGGCGACCAACATCCTGACCCTCGACGCCGTTTCTTACCAAGCAAAAGGCACCTGGAGCGCCTCCGGACGCGCCGGCGCGATTCAGGTCCGAGAGATCTATGCCGGCGGACCGCCGCTGCCGGGTGGACGGATCGCCTGAGGGCCGGATGGAGCTTGCGGGGAGTCGGCTTTCCCCTCGGGCTGTTTCGGTCGCTCCCGCCGTCGGTGGAAGTCCAGCGGATAGCGACGGTTCCCTTCTGGGTGAAGAGGGGCGAACCGGGCCCGGGACATGCCGCCGTCTGGAGGAGAAGCCCTCCGCCCTTGGAGCTTCGGGTGGGCTCGAGCGAGCGGCGGATGAACGCCCGCCTAGATCGCCTGTCCCTTGAACTGGCTTATGTACAGATGATGGTAGAAACCCCTCTACTCAAGCAACTCCCGGTGCGACCCCTGTTCGACAACCTGCCCATTGTTGATGACCAGCACGTGGTCTGCGTCGCGGATGGTGCTCAGACGGTGAGCAATGACGAAACTGGTTCGTCCCTGCATCAAGCGAAGCAGCGCTTTTTGAATGCGGGCCTCGGTCCGGGTATCCACGCTGCTGGTGGCCTCATCAGGATCAGGATGACCGGATCCGCGAGCACGGCTCGGGCGATGGAGAGGACCTGCCGCTGCCCCTGGCTGAAGTTGCTGGCCCGCTCCGATAGCACGGTTTGATAGCCTTGGGACAATTGGCGAATGAAATGGTCGGCGTCCGCCATTCGGCCACCTCCACGACCTCCTCATCCGTGGCATCCAAGCGACCGAAGCGGATGTTCTCCATGACCGTGGCGGAGAACAAGAAAGTGTCCTGCAGCACTACTCGGAGCTTGCGGCGCAGGTCGGGGGCTTCGAAAGGCCTGGATCCTCCGCAGGAGGCCGGCGCCGATGGGGGGGTGGTACCAGCCTGCCGGCCCCCTTCCCCACAATCGATGTCTCAATTTCTCATCGAAAGGGATTATCCTTGCAGGGCGGCCTGCGAGGCAATGGGCACAGAGATTGGTCGCAAGGGCATCTTTCACACAATGAGATTCCGCAAGGGTCTTGCCGCTGCGCCCGCAAGTCCGCAGGCAATGCCGCTGTCCCCCTCCTTTGAGAACCTGTTCTTGGACCACTGGACGCATGTTTACCGGCTGGTCCTTGGCCTGGTGGGGGACCCAGCCGAGGCGGAGGATCTGGCATTGGAAGCCTTCCTGAAACTGTACCAGCGCTACCCGGAGCCACCGGAAGGCTTCAATGTGGGAGGCTGGCTCACCCGCGTGGCGGGCAATTTGGGGCTCCGCTCAATTCGAAGCTACCAGCGGCGCCAGCGCTACGAGCTTGAGGCCGGTGTGGGCGTCCTGGGGGACGCCCCTGAGAATCGGCCGGCGGAGGTCCAGGCCCGCGAAGAAGAGCGCCGGCTGGCAAGAATGGGTCTGGCCCGGATGAATTCTCATCAGGCCCAGCTGTTGATCCTGCGCTACTCGGGCATGACCTATCGAGAGATCGCCGCCGCCATGGGCCTCTCGCCAAACTCGGTCGGTCCTCTGCTGCTGCGCGCGGAACGTGCCTTCGAGAAATGCTACCGGTCTCTGATGGAGGAGGAAGCATGAGCCAACACCTGAGCGATGGCCAGTTGAGAGCGGCGCTCGATGGAGAGCTCGGCTCAGCGGATCGGCGCCACCTGGAAAGTTGCGCAGAGTGTCGGGAACGAGGCGAGGCGGTGCGCCGGGAGTGGCAACCGACCGCGGGGAGACTCGCCCTGTTTTCCCAGGCCAACCCGCCGGCGGATCTCTCCTCCCGGACCGCCCTGAGCCATTTCCACGAACGAAAACTCGCCCGAAAGGAGAGCTCAAGCATGGCAAGAAAGGCGCTTCGTTCACCCGTCATCCAGTACGGCCTGCCGGTTGTTGTGCTCTTGGTTCTGATCCTGGCGATTCCCACCACGCGGGCCCTGGCTGACCGCTTGCTCGATCTGTTCCGAGTGCAAGAGGTGGCGGTCATCCCGGTCGACTTCACCGGATTGCAGCAACTCACGGGCCAGGGGACGGTTGGAAAGCAGCTCAGTGAACTGATCTCGGACTCGGTCACGACAAATCAGAAGCCCGGGGCCCCTGTGGAGGTTTCGGATGCGGTTCACGCCAGCCAGCTGGCAGGCTTCAAGGTCCGTCTTCCCCAGGGGGTGACGCCCTCGCGCATCAGCGTGGTAGGCGCGTCGGCTTTCACCTTTACGGTCAATCGCACCAAGGCGCAGGCGCTGTTGGATGAGGCCGGGAGGAGCGATCTTCTCCTGCCTGCCTCGATTGACGGCGCGCTCGTCTCCGTGAAGATCCCGGCGGCGGTCAGCGTCGACTACGGCACCTGCCCTGCGCCGAACACAGACGAGACCGGAATCGACCTGAGTGCGGGCGGTTCCGCCGGCCGCCGTTACCCGGACTGCGTCATTCTGGCAGAGATCCCCAGTCCGACGGTCACGGCTCCGCCGACCCTGGACGTCGCTCAGCTGGCCCAAATCGGCCTCGAGTTCACGGGCATGAGCAGCCAACAGGCTGCGGCCTTTACCCAAACCGTCGATTGGACCTCAACGCTCGTGATCCCCATTCCCAAGAATGCCGCAACCTACGAGCAGGTGAAGGTGGACGGCGTGGTGGGAACCCTCATCCAGCGTCCGGCGGATGACGCTCCCGAATTCGGGCTGCTGTGGGTCAAAGGCGGGGACATCTACGGGATCAGCGGCCTGGGCAGCGATTCCCAACGGGCCATCCAGATGGCGAACTCACTCCCCTAGGGGCCTCTCATGTCTGGTGGACCGGCGATTCGTACGGACCGGCTGAGGAAGGTTTTCGGCGAGCGGGCCGCGGTGAAGGACCTCACCCTGCTGGTTGAGCAGGGTGAGGTTTTCGGTTTCCTGGGGCCCAATGGCGCGGGGAAGACGACCGCCATGAAGATGCTGCTGGGGTTGATCGCCCCTACCTCCGGCACGGCCTCCGTCCTGGGGGCGCCAATTGGCGATCGGCGGGCCTTGGCTCGCATGGGGTTTCTCCCCGAGCACTTCCGATTCCAGGAGTGGCTTACTGCCCGCGAGTTTCTTGAGCTCCATGGTCAGCTTTGCAATATGAACCCACGCGACCTGAAACTGCGGATCGGCGAATTGCTGGACCGAGTCGGTCTCTCGGAGTATCGCCAAAAACAACTGCACACCTTCTCCAAGGGGATGTTGCAGCGGATCGGGCTGGCTCAGGCTCTGCTCAACCGGCCCTCCCTGGTTTTCCTCGATGAGCCGACCTCGGGACTGGATCCGATCGGCCGTCGCCTGGTAAGAGATATCATCCACGAGCTGCGTTCCCTCGGCACGAGCGTCTTCTTGAACTCCCATCTGCTCAGCGAAATCGAAGTCACCTGCGACCGGGTGGCCTTCATCCGCCACGGGGAGGTCGTCCGGGTCATGGAGTGGCGCTCTCTTGAGGCAGGGCAGACCGTGGCCACCCTTCACGTGCGCAACCTCTCCGCCCAAGCGCTCGAGGGGCTCACGCGGTGGGGGCAGGACGTCCACGCGGAAGGCGAACAGGTGAGCCTCTCCGTCCCCAGCGAGTCGGCCCTGCCCGAGATCGTGCGACACCTTGTGGCGCACGGTGCGGACGTGTACAGCCTTGTGCCCAATCGCAAGTCCCTGGAGGAGATCTTCATCGAGACGATTGGGAAGGATGGGGGGCTGTGAACAACATCTGGGTTCTCGCGCGCATGACATTTCGGGAAGCCGTTCGCCGTCGAATTGTCCTGACGGGGGTCGTCCTGGGGGTCTGCTTCTTGATCATCTTTACCGCCGGGTTTCACTTCATCATCTCCCAGATCGGCACGAGCGCGGCGAACCTTTCCGCGCAAAGCAACAGCCCGGGGCTGGCCCGGATCGCTCGCACCGAGGGAATCAACCTGCTGCTCCTTGCGGGGCTCTATGCCGTCACTTTCCTTTCCGTCGCCATGGCGGCTCTCCTGGGCGCAGACACCTTGGCGGGCGAGATCAGCTCGGGCACAATCCAGACCATCGTCACCAAACCGATCCGCCGGTCCGACGTCGTCCTTGGAAAGTGGCTGGGATTCGTCGGGCTCCTGGCGCTCTATGTGCTGCTCATGGCCGGCGGTACCGTGTTGAGCGTGCTCGTTCAGACAGGGTACACACCCGATCACCTGGTCGCTGGACTGGCCCTGATCTATCTCGAAGCCGCCCTGATCATGACCATCTCGCTCGCGTGCTCCAGCGCATTTCCGGCGCTGGCGACCGGAGGGATTGTGTTCGGGCTTTGGGGCCTTTCCTTCATCGGCGGATGGATTGAGCAATTCGGCTCGCTCCTGCAAATTCCGACCGCGGTCAAGGTCGGCATCATTACCAGTCTGATCATCCCCAGCGAATCGCTCTGGCGCCGTGCGGCCTTTGAGATGCAAACCCCTCTGGCAGGGGCACTGGGCATGTCCCCATTTGGGACCATCTCCGTTCCCAGCCTTCTGATGATCACCTATGCGGTGATCTACCTCTTTGCTTCCCTGGCGGTGTCCGTTCGGATCTTTCAGCGGCGCGACCTCTAGCCCGAGTGGCTGCCCTACGAGGACGGCGCCCTCCGCCCCACGGGCGAGCGGACCCCGCTCGCCTTTTGGTATCGCTCAGGGAGGCGGGCATCCGCCCGGCCAATGCCGTGAGCCCACCGACCGTCCTCTGGCCAAGGGTCATCCGCGCAATGCGCGGAAACCACAGCCATTACAATCGCTGTCGATCCTCTGCCGGAGCCCAGGATGCCGCTGCGGACCTTACTCAGGCAGGCGGCCCTGCCCCAGCCTGGGTGGGTTGAATGCGCCCTGGGGCCTTGCTCAGCGTTTGGGGCCGCCAGAGCCGCAAGCGTGGCCTCGAGGCCGAAAGATGGACGGACGAGCTGGGCCGCCAGGGGCTGACTTCGGGGGCCACCCTGTGGGCGGTGACGTCAGACCGCGCTGGTCTTACCCCGTCGCAACCGACCGCAGGTGGCACGTGTCGTTCAAGGACACGAGCGTGTACTTCTCCCCATCGGCTTCAAACACATTGATGGCGCAGGTATCCTGTTTCAGGCGCCAGAGATGGTCGTTGTCCAAGCCCAGCACGCTCAAGAGGATGATCCGATTGACCACCGTGTGAGAGACCAACACGATGGTCTCCGAGGCGTGACGAGCGACCAGATCCCGCACGCTCCGCATCGCCCGCGCCCGCAAGTCGCCGAGCGTCTCGCCCCCAGGCAGCTGCGCTTGTTGGGGGGAGCTGGACCAGGCTGAGTAGACCTGCGGCCATCGTTGCCTGGCCTCCTCGGGCGTCAGCCCTTGCCACTGGCCATAGTCGATATCCGCGATGCCCATCTCTACCTGGACTCCCAGGTTGCAGCGCCTGGCGATGGCCTCCGCTGTCCTCATCGCGCGCGACAGGGGGCTGGAGTACACGGAGCATGGCTTCCACTCTGAGGCCAGCCGCTTGGCCGTCAATTCCGCCTGGGCCAGCCCTGTTGCATTAAGAGGCACATCCGCCCGCCCTCGATAGCGTTCGACCCGATTCCACTCCGTCTCTCCATGCCGCGTGAGGACTATCAAGGTCATGTTCCACCTCGGCCGATGTAAGCATCCATCAAGAATCCCAGTCCTTTTGGCATTGCCTGCTGGGACCGCAGGGTCGGTTCCCGGCTGCGGCCATCGGTCGATCCTCGGCGACCTGTGCGAGAGGGCTGGGAAGCCAGCGCCAGACCCCATCGGGTTCGCTGGTCCGGCCGGCTGCCTTCGAGACTCCGAGGCAAGCGCTGAACAACCCTCCGGAAATGCAAGTCTAAGTCTGGACCGAGAAATCGTCCAGGCGCTGCCATGGAAGAGGCGCTCCTTGCCCGCTGGTCCCGGGAACGAAACACCTCATCTGTTGCCCCGGCATGAAGGGTTCCCAGTGCGGACGGGGAGGATTCATGATTCGTCTGTGGGCAAACCTCACCCAAGGTCGTCCGGGAGGTTGTTCGAGCCGGTCCCACCTCATGGACCTGCGTCCCTGCGGGGCCAGATCGCCCCGCCGGCCCCGATTCCACCGAGAGGGGGCCGGGCCGAGATGCGAGATTCCCTTTGCTTGAATGGAACCCCCTGGGTCAGATTACCGCAGAAAAGCTTGGCAAGCCCCGCCCATGTTATCCTTGCTGGCGGGACTGCGCGGCGACCAGCTTTGAGCCTTGCGAACCCCGAGGGGGCAGCCAGATCGGGGAGTTCCTTTCTGCCCAGCACCCTCTTGCGGCCGCTGAATCAATCGATTCCTGCAGCCCAAGCCGAAAGGGGTGATCCCTCCTCAACTTTCGGGGAGAGCAACTGAGGCGGAGGGGGGCACCTTCGCCTCCCGCGATCGCGTGCGCTTGCCCCGGCGGCCAATCGGAAGGCGACCAACCGAAAGGAAAGACGATGGCACAAACTGAGCTTGCACTGGGAACCAAGAAGAGAATCGCCCTTGTGGCTCACGACAACCGGAAGGAAGACCTGCTCGAGTGGGCAAAGTACAACCGGGGCACCCTGGCTAAACACACCCTGTATGCCACCGGCAGGACCGGCAAGCTCCTGGAGAAGGAGCTCTCGGTCAAGGTGACCAAACTGCAGAGTGGGCCTCTGGGAGGAGATCAGCAACTTGGCGCAAAGATCACCGAAGGGGAAATCGATTTTCTGATTTTCTTCTGGGATCCTTTGGAACCTCTTCCGCACGATATGGATGTGAGAGCTCTGCTGAGAATCGCCGTGGTGTGGAATATTCCCGTAGCCTGCAATCGGGCATCGGCCGACTTCATGATCTCCTCCCCCCTCATGTCGGGCCAGTATCAGAGGAACGTTCCGGACTATACGGCCTACGAGGAACGGACCCGAGGCGAAGTCATTTCCGCGGACCTCGAAGAGAGGGAAGGCAGACGGACCGCTCCGGGCGACTGAGGCTCTCCCTTTCTGTTGGAAACGGGTTGGAAGGGTCGCCCGCCCAGACCAGGTTTGGCCAAAGAGCAAGAGATTCTCGCACGGATCGGTGTCCTCTTGCCTTTCGCGCCTGAGGCAGGCGAACACCCTGGGGACGGATCGCTGAAGACGGCCCAGCGGAAGGTCGCGGACACGACGATCCCCGAAGGCTGAACCCAACAATGGTTGTGGCGCTTGTCCTGTCTTGTCGGAGCATGTACCGAACAGCGCCAATGCAAGCGCCCGGTACTCCTCAGAAAGCCTGAATTCGCCCGGGCCGTGGGGAGCGGGCACTCTGCCTGCTCTGTTCCGAGGCCTCAATCGTTTTGCACAAAAGGTAATTGGGCGAGTAAAACAGAGAGAATGTCGAAGGTCGCCAGGCAGAAGCTGCCCGCGAGAGGTTCTGCCCTCCCGCGGGGTTGACGGTCGGCCCGCAGTGGGCGGCGCGCTGCATTCCGAAAGCGGCGCTCGTCGACTCGGAGCCTGGGACAAGCTGAACCGCAGCGGGGGATTGCCCCCCCTGCGCGGACCAGGCGTGGCTCACAAGCGGTAAGTCGCCCCCGCGCCGCTCATCCCGCCAGCGAGGATCCCAGGCCCTGAGTCGCCAGCAATGTGTATACGTCTTCCAGGGTGGATTCCACCGGGCTGATGGATTGGACTGTGATCCCCTTTTCGGCGAGCAGGCGGGTCACGCTCTGGGGGTTCCATTCTCCGGTGTCGATGATCACGTGAGCCCGGTCGCCGTACAAACTGGCCCGGGTGATTCCGGCCGTCCGGCTCAACTCCTCGACCGCCTCCAGCAGCGGGCTGGCATCGAGGTTCCAGGCGGCTCCATGCAGGTAGGTCGCCCGGAGCTGATGGGGTGTGTCGAAGGCCAGGAGCTTGCCTCGGTTCATGAACCCGACTTTGCTGCAATGTTCCGCCTCATCCATGTAGTGAGTGGTGATGAGGACGGTCGTTCCGCGCGAGGCGAGCAAGTAGATTAGATCCCAGAACTCGCGCCGGGCCACCGGATCTACCCCGCTGGTCGGTTCGTCCAGGAACAGCAGAGGCGGCTGGTGAATCAAAGCGCAGCCCAGGGCCAGACGCTGGCGCCAGCCCGTCGAGAGATCCCGAGGGAAGGTCGATCGGCGATTCTCAAGCCCTGCCAAGTGCAGGACTTCTTCGATGCGTTCCCCCTCCGTGGCGACAGGAATATCATAGACCCCAGCGTAAAACTGCAGGTTTTCCAGCACGGTGAGATCGTCGTAGAGGGAGAACTTCTGAGACATGTAGCCGATATGAGGTTTAACCGCCTCGGGGTTCCTGGCCACATCGATACCCATGACTCGGGCGGTCCCTTCGGTCGGAGTGATCAATCCGCACAGCATGCGGATGGTGGTCGTCTTTCCGCTCCCATTCGGCCCGACATACCCGATCACTTCACCGGCCTGGACCGAAAAGGACACGTGATCCACGGCAACGAAGTCGCCGAACTTCTTGGTCAGGCCATCCAGTTCAAGCGGAAGAACGGGGAGTTCCATACTCCACTCCTTCCGCCTGAAGCAGCTCGATAAAAACATCCTCCAGCGTCGGGGCCACGGGGGTAAGGTGCCCCAGATGGATGCCGGCAGCAGCCAGCCTTTTCGGAATCCTCGTCAGGGGTCCTTCGGCAGAGTGAACTCGCAGGTGCAAGAACCCGCCGAACGTATGCACGTCTTCCACCTCGGGATCTTCGAGGGCGATCTGGCGTGCGGCCATCTGCGGCTCCGCGGCCAGTTCCAGAATTCGTCCGGAAAGGCGTTTCATCAGTTCCCGCGGTTCGTCCTGGGTGAAAGCCCGCCCGTGGTTCATGAAAACGACGCGGTTGAAGCGCATCGCTTCGTCCATGTACGGGGTGCTCACCAACACGGCGGATCCGGCGCGCAGCAGGCCGATGAGCAAATGCCAGAATTCCTGACGGGCGACCGGGTCCACTCCTCCGGTGGGCTCATCGAGCAGGAGCACCTTCGGCCGATGGACCAGGGCACAAGCCAGCCCGAGTTTTTTCTGCATGCCCCCAGAAAGTGCCGCGGCCGGCCGATTGGCGAATTCCTTCAGGCCCGCGAACTCGAGCAACTCCTGTGAACGTCGCGCGACCTCGGCCGCGGGCACCTCGAAGACTTCCCCAAAGAAGTTCAGATTCTCCGCCACGGTCAAGTCCCCATACAGGCTGAACCGCTGAGCCAGGTAGCCCATCTGTTCTCGCGCCAGGTCAACCTGCGAGGGGACATCGTACCCGGCCACGCGAATGCGGCCGCTGGTGGCGAGGTACGCTCCGCACAGGAGCCGCATCGTGGTAGTTTTTCCCGCTCCATCCGGCCCGACCAGCCCGACCATTTCGCCCGCCCGCACCTGCAAGTTGAGCCCGTCAACGGCCCGCAGGTCCCCGAAGGACTTAACCAAGTTCTCGGCTTCGAGCAGGATCTCAGCGGCCATACCGATTACCGGTCAAAGGTTACGTCGCCCGGCATGCCCGGCTTCAGCTTACCGCTCGTGTCACTTAGCCGCAGCTTGACCGCAAAGACCGTGGACTGCCGCCCCGCCACCGTCTCCACGTTGCGCGGCGTGAACTCCGCCTGATCCGAAATGTAGCTCACGGTCGCGCTGAACTTCTCCCCCGGATACGAGTCCACCCCCATCTCCGCCCCTTGCCCCAGCGAGATCTCCCCCACCCGATCCTCCGGAACGTAGACGGTGATTGTCAGGGTCGACAAACGCCCCAGCTCCAGCGCCACCCCTCCCGGATTCACCGTCTCTCCGGGTTCCACCGAGCGCGCCAGCACAATGCTGTCCTCCGGCGCCTTCACCGTCAACTCGGCGATCTGGGCATCGATCAGCCCTAGATTCGCTTGGGCCTGGGCCAACGTCGCCTTGGCCGCATCCACCCGCGCCTGCGCCGCCGTCACGTCCTCCGGGTTCGGCCCGTTGGCCACCCGGCTCAGGTTGTACTCGGCATCATCCACCGCCGCCTTGGCCACCGCATACTGCCCGCTGACAATGTCCTGCGTCGATCGGGAGGCCGCCACCCCCGAATAGCCCGTGTGAATGTAGTCGTTGTAGGCCTTCTGCTCCGCCTGCAAGGCGTGACTGTATTCCGTCCAGGCCGCCTGGACCTGGAAGTAGCCCTGCCAGCCCGCATCGTGATGGCGCAGAACGTAGTCCAACCGCACCTTGGCTTTGTACGCCCAGTCCTGCGCGTCCAGGTACGCACCCTTCTTCGGGTCCAGGACCACGTTGTTGTAGTTCGTCGTCGCGTCTGTCAGCGCCTTCTGCGCATTCGCCAGAGCCAGTTGCGCCTGCGCCTGCGGCGTGTCCGACCGCAGCAGATTGTCCAGCGCCTCCTGCGCGGTCACCTGCGCCGCCTGGGAACTGGCCTGCGCCTGCTCTACGTTCGCCGCGGCTACCTTCCGCTGCGCCTGCAGCAGGCTGTCGTCCAGCGTAAAGAGCACCTGCCCCGCCTTCACGCTGTCCCCCTCCTTCACATTCACCGAGGCCACCTTCCCCCCCAGCTGCGGTGCAATGGAGATGGTCGTGGTCTCCACTGTCCCGGAGGCCGTCAGCGTGGCACTGTCCGCCGCCGACGGTCGCAGCAGAAAGTACCAGGCCCCGCCCCCAAGAGCTGCCAGTACCAGCAGGATCAAGACTGCCCGAAAGGCTCGATTCTTCATCATGGCCACTTCCTCTTTTCTTCCTCGAACTCGTCCCTAGTCCAGGGTCTTGCGGAACCGCAAGGCCGCAAGCCCCAGCAGCCCAATGGCAAAAGCCGTCAACACGAGCACTTGGGGCATGAGCAGGCTGAGCCCCGCCCCCTTGATCACAATGCTGCGCATCATGATAATGTAATAGGTCAGGGGGAACATGTAGCCCACGGCCTGCAGGATCACCGGCAGCGAACTGATTGGGAAAATGAAACCCGAAAGCATCATGGACGGCAGCATGATGGGCATGGTCATGAACTGGGCCTGTCGTTGAGTGCGGGCGATGGTGGAGATCACCAGGCCTATGCCCAGGTTGGGCAGAATATACAACCCGGTCATGGCCAGGAGAAGGAGCACGCTGCCCCGGATCGGGACGCCAAACCAGAAAGTCCCGATCACCAGAATCAAGAGCGTGTTAGCGAAGGAAACCAGGATGTACGGAGTAATCTTCGCCAGCACCAGCTCCCAGTTGCGAATCGGCGTCACAATGAGCTGTTCAATGGTCCCCAGCTCCCGTTCCCTCACGATGGAAAGGGCCGTCAGGCTCACGGTGGTTTGGAACAGGATCATTGCCACGAGCCCCGGGACGAGGTTGTAGGTGCTCAGCAGGTCGGGATTGTAGAGGACCCGAGTGCGGACATCGATGGGCGAAGACAGGCTGGCCGTCGACCCCAGCAGGCCTAATTGCTGCGAGAGAATGGCGACCCCCTTCGCCTGACCCGCCAAAGTGGCCGCGGAGAGCGCCGTGGTGGCCGTGGTCGGATCGGAACCATCGATGAGCACGGACACCTGAGCGGTCTGTCGGGAGGCCAGATCTTGGCTGTAGGTTGGGGGGATGACAATCGCCACCTTGACCTTTCCCCCCTCAATCAAGTTGTTGACGTCGGTTAGGTTATAAGCCGCATAGTTGAGGGAGAAATAGCCGGTGGAGCGGAAGGCGTCCAGCAGGGACCGGCTTTGCTGGCTGTTGTCCTGGTCAAATACTACCGTGGGTATGTTCTTGACGTCCGTATTGGTTGCATAGCCGAGCAGCACGAGCTGCAGGATCGGCATGATAAAGAGGAAGACCAGGGTGCGCGGGTCCCGCAACATGTGCAAGATTTCCTTGTTGATCAGGGCTCTGAAGCGTCTCATTGGAGATATCCCCATAGTTCCTGGTCGGACGGCTGGGAAGAGCATCCCTGGGTCCGGCCTTTTCCGGGATGGACCTTCTCACTTGAACCGGTATTCGATTCGGAAGGCCTGGTCCTGAAGGTCGCCTCAGGTCGCTTGTTCGAGAGCATCCAGAACCTTCCGCAAGAGCGAAAGGAAGAGGTCACATTCATCTGGGGTGAACTGGCCCAGGATCTTTTCCACCCTATCCATGATGAACTCATTGATCGTGCGGTAAACCTCCAGGCTGACCGCGGTCAGGGCGACTCGCACAACGCGCCGATCCTCCGGGTCAGGCAGCCTTTGGGCGTATCCGTTGTCTACCATCCAATCCATGATCCGCGTGGCGGTGCTGAGGGGAACGTCCAGCTCATGGCTGAGCTCGCCCATCGTGATTGGATTCTCATGATGCGACAGAACAATGCCGACGTTGTAGAAGAGGTTGAAGTCGTGCGGTCCTCCGCTCCTGGCGGTTGTCCTTGAGGCAAGATATTGGTTTCGCAGGGTAAGCAACTGCTCCGGGAGCCCTCCTCGGAACTTGGGCCTCAAGCGGAGCATGCGCTGGATGATTTCCGCAATTTCAGGCGCCCGCTGCTGTATCTCAGATTCTGAAGTCGGCATGTTGCCAACCCTGTATATTTGTGATTCAGTATATTTCACAAACGGGAATATTCTATAATGGAAAATACTGACTGTCAAGTCCGAATTCGAACGGCAGGGTTTCGTCCCGGATGTGCTTCTTGTGGGGAATCCATCCTTCCTCGGAAGCGGCAACCGGTGCCCATTCTGTCGAGTCCAGCGCCACACGGGTGTCCGGCTCTTGGCCAGGAAAGCGATATGGGCAGGGACCTCCGCGGCCCCCGCGGCGAATGCATGGGCCAGGTTGGAGCGTCTCCCCGCTTCCGCCTGGGGCCAATGCCAACTCCGCCTGTCGTGGTCCGCCGATTCGATTTGAGGGAGGAAACTTGGCTTCTGACTTGGAGGGGAAAGGGCTTGTAGCGTGACCTCACAAGCTGGCCTGCCGTCCTTCTCCAAGCCTACTTCCACAGCAGGCGAAGCGGTCCCTTCCATCCCCCCAGGCCACATGGGGGAAGGATTTCAAATGGGTGAGCACCGATCAGCGCAGGGGAAACCAGATGGTTCTCATCCGCTTGTTCGCCCAGGACCACAAGAGGGGGGAGACGCCGGGTGGCCCGGAGCAAGTTCTGCGAGGACCTGGTCCGCAGTTCTGGCGGTGGGGCGCGTCGTGCCGCCAGATTGGATCGACCTTATGACCTTTGGGTCAGACCCGGAGAAACCGCGGAACTTGATGAGACACTCGGATCCACGCCCAAGCCTACGCCTGCAGTTCTTCTCGCAGGACTTGATAGAAGCGATCCCGCGCCTCTTCCTCGGCCCAAGGGCTGTGGCCACATTTCTCAAGGAGCACGAAGCGAAACTGACTGAGTCTGGAAGAGAGCGGCTCGCGGACCCCCTGGGCAGGGTGAGGGTCGTAATCGCCGTGGATCGCTGTTACCGGGCAAGTGATCCCCTGAGCGAGTTCCAAGAGTCTTCCAGTCCTGCGCAGTTCAGCGGCTTCCCTCCAGACCTCCCGAAACAGATCCCCGTCCAGGCTCCCGAGTTGATCCGACGCCCCTGCTTCCTGGACCGGATGGTACTGGTCGGTCTTTGAAGTCAGCCTCCCAAGTCGAGCAAGGAGTTCGGCCTTGGCTCGCGTCCCGGGTTCCTCCAAGCCGCGGAGAATGGAGTCAAACTCCGTCCTCTCACCTGCGCTCAGGCGGCTAAGTCGGGTCGCTTGAACTGCGGCCGCATACTCTTCAGTGAAGGGCCCGCATCCAACAAGAATCAGTTTTCTCACGCAAGCGGGAAAGCGAGCCGCGAGCATGTAACTCAGCCAGGCTCCCCAGGAATGGCCGATAAGGGTCAGCGGGAGATCGCCGCGCTGCGTCAGAACGTCTCTTAGTTCCTCAATTTGGCCCTCAACTGATCTCGCGGTTTGAAGAGGCTCGAGCACACCCCAGACGCGGGCGAGTTCTCGCGCCACCGGGGCCATCTCTCCAGACGCCCCTGGGCCGCCGTGAATGACGGCCATCGTGAAGGGCGGCGCCCCGTAGCTTCTCTGGTTGTTCAAGCTCCTGACCTTTCCTGGCCGATCCCAAGGGTGCCGGTAAGATTCTACGGCCGGTGGGTCACTTGGCAAGAGGCCATCCTCGGGGAGGGAGGCGGGATTCGGTGATACGGGATGGGATGCGTCCAGCTTCTCAGTTTCCCCGCGGCGAACAAGCCCTCTCTGTCTTTTCCCCATCTCGGGCCATCTGCAAGTGAAAACACCCCATCCCCATCCGAGGACTGCGATGGAGCCTGGGAGGGATCGTCCCCGCGATCATGAGGGGGGCCCTGCGCGACCCATCCTCCGGCGTTCCCGGGCGCAAGTGAATTGGCCATCACAGGCCGGGACCCTCTCTGCCCGAGGCACTTGACAGGCCGACCCGGAGGATGTATTGATTGCTCGGATTCCGAGTATTCGATCGGTCTCCGAGCAATTACTCTTGAGGACCAAGGGGTCAGCCTGGGAGGTGGACAATGTCATCTGAACTCAGCGGATCCGAGGGGACATCGCGACGGGAACGCCGCGTCCAGAGGCAGCGCAAGGAAATCATGGATGCCGCGGCGCACCTCTTCGCCGAGAGAGGATACTCCGCAACCACCACCAAAGACCTCGCCCTGGCCGCCGATATCGGCGAGAGCACCCTCTACGGCTACTTTGCCAGCAAGCGCGAGGTCCTGGTCGCCATTCTCTCTGAAAAGGCGGAGCAGGTAGATTCGGCGTTTTCCGAGGGCCTCAATCCGGCCGACCGCAATGGGTTGATTCACTTGGCGGACAAGATCATGGACATTGTCCTCACCAACGTGCTGTACACCCGCGCCTTGATCGGGGAGGCCTGGGTGAGTGACGAGATCCTCCACAACTATGTTATCTCTCGAACGAACCGGATCAGTAGTTACTTGAGAGACCTGATCACCGCCGGCGTGTCTTCAAAGATGTTCCGGCCGATCGACCCACGCCTGGGCGCGCGCATCGTCATGGCCACATTCGTTGGGGCGCTACTGCCTGTGCTCCGCGGAATCGAATCGCCCCCCTCCCCGAAGAGACGCCGAGCCCTGGCCGAAACGGTCGTGTCGCTGCTGTTGGACGGAGTCCTGGTCCGAAATCCCGCGTGAGGGTGGCCATGCTCCAAAGAATACTCGCCATCGTCCAAAAGGAATTCTCCCAGACTCTGCGAGACCGCAGCACCCTGGCTATTATGCTGACCATGCCGCTAATCCAGCTGATCCTGTTCGGTTACGCGATCAATATCAACGTCCGCAACATCCCCACCGTGGTCGCCGACCAGAGCCGCGACGATGAGAGCCGCAATTTCATCAACGCCATGGTCAATTCCCAGTACTTCCGGGTCGTGGAATCCGTCGCGAGCCAAGCCGACGTGGTCCAGGCGATTGATGCCGGGCGGGCCAGCGCCGGCATTGTGATTCCCCCCGACTACGCCGCCCAGATCCAGCGGCGGAACGCTCAGGTTCTCTTTCTCGTGGATGGGTCCGATCTGTTCACCTCCCAGTCTGCCTACAGCGCGGCCAATGTGATCGGCGAAGCCTACGCCACCCAGTTGATCCTGGACGAAGTCGATCGGGCCGGGCAACTCGCCAGCTCGCAAAATCTGGCCACTCTAACTACCGACTTACACATTCTCTACAACCCGGACATGAAGGACCTGTGGTTTGTCATTCCCGGGATGGCCGCCATGCTGCTTCAAACCCAGACGATTGTGCTCACCGCGGCGGCCGTCGTGCGCGAGCGAGAGGTGGGGACGATTGAGCAAATCCTGGTCACCCCGATTCGACCCATGGAGTTCATGCTGGGCAAGATTGTCCCCTACCTGGCCATTGCCATGGTCAATATGCTCACGGTGATCGGCCTGGGAGTCTTTCTGTTCCGGGTACCGTTTCAAGGCAGCTTCCTGCTGTTCATTGGGTTGGCGTTTGTGTATGTCTTTAGCGGCCTGGGGCTGGGACTGCTGATCTCGACCGTATCCGACAACCAGCGTCAGGCACAGCAGCTCATCATGCTGTTCACCATGGTGGCTCTTGTCCTGGGGGGATTCATTTTCCCGCGCTACACCATGCCCGCCGTGATCCGTCTTGTCGGAAACCTTTTCCCCCTGACCTATTTCGTCCCCATCTCGCGGGGCATCATCACCAAGGGCATCGGGCTCCCGACCTTGGGGACTGAAGTGCTTTCCCTCCTGGCCTACCTCGTCGTGGTGATGTTCCTGGCCGCGAGGACATTTCGCGAAAGGCTGGAATAGGCATGAGCAAGGGCGTGCAGCGCCTCCGGGCGCTCCTTTACAAGGAGACGATGCAGCTGCTGCGGGACAGGCGCACGCTGGCCCTCTTCTTCTTGCTGCCCCTGGTGGAGCTCTTTCTCTTCGCCTACGCCGTCACCATGACGGTGGACCATCTGCCCACCGCCCTGGTTGACCAGAGCCTGGACCATCGCAGCCGGGATTTCGTGCAAGCGCTTGTGGACTCAGGATACTTCGATATCAAGCTGACCCTCCAAAACGAGCAGCAGGTCCGTGCCGCCATGGACGCGGGGACCGTGAAAGCGGGCGTAGTGATCCCCCCAAATTTCGCGGCCGATGTCTCCAGTGGAAAGGGCAAAGCCCTGATCCTGCTGGATGGCTCGGACTCTTTCAGCGTCCAATCGGGCTACCGTGCCGCGAGCGCAATCGCCCAGCAGTACTCCTTCAATCTAACCACTCAAGAGGTTCCGGCCTCCGCCATCGGGGCTGGAAGCCTGCCCGTGACGATCTTGACCCGCGTTCTCTACAACCCGGATCTCAAGGACCTGGTCTTCATCCTGCCCGGCCTGATTGCGCTGATCATTCAAAACATCATTGTGGCCCATTCCGCGATGGCCTTTGTGCGGGAGCGGGAAGTGGGTACCCTCGAACAGCTGTTGGCCAGTCCCGCCCGGCCGATCGAGATGATGGTCGCCAAGCTGATCCCCGGGGTCCTGGTGGTGATCCTCGACATGGTGGTGATCCTCCTGCTGGGGGTCTTCTGGTTTGGCGTTCCGTTCAATGGAAACATCGGCCTGTTCGGGGTCCTGTCCATCCTGTTCATCGTCTCGGGCATGGGGCTGGGCCTTCTCATCTCCACTCTCGCCAAGACCCAACGGCAGGCGCAGCAATTTACCAATCTGCTCAACCTTCTGGCCATGCTGCTAACCGGCTTCATCTATCCTCGCCTGATGATGCCGCTGTGGACGCGCATCATTGGCGACCTGGTGCCTCTGACCTTTTACATCAGCATTGTCCGCGGGATCATCACCAAGGGCGTCGGAATCTCCTTCCTGTGGGGAAATGCCCTGGCCCTGGCGGTCTACTCCATCGTGTCCTTGCTCCTGGCTTCCTCCGTGACCAAGAGGAGATTGGACTGAGCGCGGTATGGACTCGGAAATCGCCATTTCGGCTCAAGGACTGACAAAGCGCTTCCCATCGGCCAGCGGCGGGACCACGGCCGTCGATCACGTCACCTTCGAAGTCAGACGAGGAGAAACCTTCGGACTCATCGGCCCAGACGGCTCGGGCAAGAGCACAACAACGCGCGTCATCCTGGGTCTTCTCACGCGGAACGAGGGTCAGAGCAGCATCCTTGGGTTTGATTCGATGCGCGATGTATACGAAATCCGAGAACAGGTGGGGTATGTTCCCCAGCAGTTTGCCCTGCCCGGCGACCTGACGGTCATGGAAAACATGCGCTTCTTTGCTGACTTGCATGGTCTTTCCTCGCAGGAGCAGAAACAGCGCATCCCCGATCTGCTCCGGTTCGCCGAGTTGACCGAATTCACTTCGCGCCCGGCGGCGCGTCTGTCCGGAGGCATGAAGAAGAAACTCGCCTTGGCACGCAGCCTGATCCATGCGCCGCGGGTAGTCATGCTGGACGAGCCCACTCTGGGAGTGGATCCCGTCAGCCGGCGAGAGTTCTGGAATATGCTCGGCAATCTGCGCGCGGAGCAGGGCCTGACCATTTTCGTTTGCACCCCGTACATGGACGAGGCCGAGCGTTGCAGCCGCATCGGTCTGATCTACCAGGGCCAGCTGATCGCCAATGACACTCCGGATCGGATCAAGAGCATGGTTCCCGGGCAACTGCTGGAAATCATGCCCTCTCAGTTCGCGCCGGCCCGCGACTTGGTGACGGGCCTGGAGGGCGTCCTGGAGGTGCAGACCTACGGGGCCATGCTCCACCTGTTCCTGGACAATGTGGATCGACGCAAGCCCGAGATTGAAGCGGCGCTCTCCCGGCAGGGCATCTCCTGCAGCCGGGTGCGCGTGATCGAGCCGCGCATGGAAGAAACCTTCATCAGCTTGATCCGGCGGCGGGAGGCGGCTGGAAATGTTTAGGCGATCCGTTTCCTCTCCGCCCTCGGCCCCTCCCGAGTTCTCCAACCCCATCGAGGTCGAGGGGTTGACCAAGCGCTTTGGTGATTTCGTGGCCGTGAACCAGGTCACCTTTCAAGTCCATGCCGGAGAAGTGTTCGGCTGGCTGGGTCCCAATGGGGCGGGCAAGACCACGACGATTCGCATGCTGCTGGGTCTCCTCAGGCCGAGCGAGGGAAAGCTGCGCGTCCTGGGCTACGATCCGGTCACTCAAGCCAAGACGATGCAGGCCCGGGTCGGCTACATGTCGCAGCTCTTTACCCTGTATGGCGACCTGACGGCGCGCGAAAACATCCGCTTTTACGGCAAGGTCTACGGCTTGTCTCGCAGCGACCTGCAGCAACGGGAGGAAGAGATCCTCCATATGGCCGGCCTGGAGGGGCGCCGGGGCGTCCTGACCTCGCAACTTTCGGGAGGCTGGAAGCAACGCCTCGCGCTCGGCTGCGCCATCGTCCACAATCCGAGGGTGATCTTCCTGGACGAGCCCACGGCCGGGGTCGACCCGATCAGCCGCCGCGATTTCTGGGAATTGATCTATGCCATGGCCGCGCAGGGAACGACCGTGCTGGTAACCACTCATTACATGGACGAGGCCGAGTTGTGCCAGCGAGTGGGGTTCATCAGCCAGGGGAGATTGGTCGCCCTGGGCACGCCCGACCGCCTCAAGCAGTCCCAGATGCACGGCCAAGTGCTCGAGATCAGCAGCGGTGATCCGGACCGCGCCCTGCGCATCCTGATGGCGGCGCGGGTTCAAGGCCGGATCCCTCTGGCGGAGGTGGCGATGTACGGGACACGGATCCACGCGGTTGTCCCCGACGCCGACCTCTATCGGGAGCCGCTGCGACAACTTCTTCTCGAGCAGGGGACCGAGATCCATGGCCTGGAGTGGATTGCCCCGAGCCTCGAAGATGTCTTCATTTCCGCCGTGAAACCGTGAGACCCCCTTGCCGTCGCCTGCGGTGAAAGGGTCGGCAGGCACGGGGTCTTGAGTTTGCCCAGGCGCCAGACCATCTTCATCCGAGCCCCTGATTCCCCCTTCTCCCGGCGACCCCACCCTCTCGACCGAGCAGAACCCGACGCGAGCCTGCGGTCGCGCCGCCGGGCCTGTGGCCCGTGCAGCCGGTAGTGATCTTGAATCAATCCGGAGATGCGACGCGCGGTGTTTCTTGGGCACACGCGGATGCGGGGGCAACTAGCGTCCCACGAGGGCGCTGAGGCGGCCTTGGGCCGATGGCTCGCCCGGAGGGCCTCGCCCGGGACCGGACAAACCGCCTCGGGCGGAAGATCCTTCCTACCCGCCCCCGAGATCGTCAGCGCCTAGTGGACTTCGATGCGCACAACCCACTTGGCCCACTGGCTGCCCTCGACCCCAGGGAAGACCGCCCGCACCGGAAAGCCGTGGAGCACGGGCAGGACGCCGCCATTCAACTCGTACGCAAGAAAAGCGTCAGAGGACTTCACCAGGTTGAGATCCACCAGTGTGCTGTAGCCATCGGCGCCGACAAGGACGATCGACTGCGCCCCGCTTTGGACCCCGGCCAGATCGAGCACGCTCTCAAAGGGCGCCCCAGCCCAGCTGGCGTTGTCGACAAAGACGCCCGGGCAGACCAGCTCGCAGTGCACGCCCACCTTGGGCAGGCAACGCAGCTCATCGTACGTCAAGCTCAGAGGATGATCGACTCTCCCCGTCACCGTCAGCCGGTAGGTTGCCAAGTCGACCGTGGGCCCTCCGCCGGTCACATGGAGACCGGTGGTCGGATCGTACTCGTCGAATGACTGCGGGGTGGGTGCTGAGGTGGGGGCGATAATGGGAGGCAGCTGGCAGGCACTGCCGACCAGGGCCCCGCGGAGAGGGACGACCGCCGGGGTTGGCTGGGGAAGAGGGGGAAGAGCGGAAGCAATTGCGGGAGGAGGGGGCAAGCTGGCCTGGCCTTGCGCCGAGGGCTGGCCGGGCGCCACCGATCCAGAGGGCGATAGGGGCCCGCAGGCCGCCGCCATTCCAAGAAGGACAATAACCCCTGCCAACTTCCTCATCTCAAAAGGAACCATTCTTTCCTCCTCTCACCGGCTTTCCACCTGTAAAGCAAGGATCAACGGCCAGACCCCAGGAAAGGGATCGAGAGGTCCAGCGGCGCCTGGCTATTTGGACGCGACGTGATCTGAGAAGTACGGGAGCCAGGGGCCCGACCCCTGGATGAAGGGCTGCATCATCGCCCGTTCGGCCTGCACGGTATGCATCAGGTCGTGGCCTGCCCATTCATGGAGCATTTGCCCCAAGGTGACGGTCCCCAGCTCCTCATGCCGGGCCGTCCGAACCAGATCTTTCTCCTTGACCCCCGCCAGGAGCAGCAGGCTTTCTTGACGCAGGGCCGTGAAGGTCTGTGCCATCTCCAAGGCAGCGGGGATTCGGTCGGGCTTTCGGCCCGCGGCATCAGGGTTGAACGCAGAGAAATCGCGGCCCTCCAGGAAACACCTCACCCGGACCGGGAAAACGAATTGTTCGGTGTCGAGCAGGTGCTTAAGACATTCCAGGGCAGACCACTCTCCCGGCAGGGGGGAACGGCGAAGAAGCTCGTCGGGCAATCCTTTCGCAAGAGCCGTCCAGCGGGCAGGGGTCAGCCTCAGCACAGCTTGAGACCATAGAATTGTAGCGGGCATTCTGGGAACCTCCGAAAGCTAGAGTCATCTCCAGGGTGGCCCCGGAACGATTGGGGCGAGACGTCGAACTGAGACTGAACTGCGGAGCCCAGGGCACGTGGGCAGCGCTTCGGCCGACCCTGTGAAATAGGCGGCCCAATGCAAGGGCCCTCAGCAACGCTCCCTCGGGGCCAGGAAGGGTCTCCCCTCGGCCCCGCCTCCCTCTCCCAACTCTTTCTGGAGGACACCTGAAAGGATGGGCAGCTCAGCCCGGGGAATGACCATCCCGAATTCATCACCCGCGGCGTCGGCTATTTGAACTCATTGATGAACTGGCTCCTTAGCCACAAGCGCGGCAACCACCCCATCGAAGGGGAGCCAGCTCCACAACCGCGAGCCGAACCGTGAAGATGTCGCCTGGCTTGTGCAGCCCTTCGCTTTCCAGGAGCGTTTCGGTCGACACGCGGATCGCCCTGCAAGCCAGAATCCGGACCAGCGGCAGGTTGTTGCCCTGATCCCAACCCTCTCTCGGGCTGATTGACGTCCTCCTCCGCCCTCTTGGGGATTTCGTCCTTTCTGGGGATATTTTATCAGCATTTGGATGCCGATTCGATGCCATAATAGGGGCTGCCTGGTTGCCGACCAGGAGTGGATGCAAATGCGCGGGTTTCTCACCCGGTGGAGAGAGCAGACATGAAAACCGGAGCCCAATTCCAGAAAGATATGAGCGAGTCCCGAAAAGAAGTGTACTGGATGGGTCAAAAGCTTGAACAACCCACCCAGAATCCGATCCTGGCTCCATCCTTCCGAACCCTGGCGTTGACCTATGATCTCCGGTTCGATCCTCAGGCCGAAGGCGTCGCGGTTCGACCGAGTGCCGCCGGACCGATCAATGCTTTCTGCAGCATCCATTTCGGCCTTGAAGACCTGGTCTCCAAAGTCCGCCTGCTGCGGCTCCTGGGTCAGAAAACCGGCACCTGTTTCCAGCGGTGCGTGGGCTGGGACGCCCTGAACGCCCTCTACAGTGTGACGTATGACATCGATGCTCAAGCAGGGAGCGATTATCACCAACGGTTCAGGAGGTTCCTGGCCCACGTTCAGAAGGACGACCTGGTTTGCACGGGCGCCATGACGGACGTCAAGGGCGACCGCCGCCTGCGGCCCGGGGAACAAGCCGATCCGGACATGTATCTTCACGTCGTCAAACGCAGCCCCGAGGGCGTCGTGGTACGAGGAGCCAAAGCCCATCAAACGGGATCCATCTTCGCCCATGAAGTCATCGTGATGCCCACCCGCTCGATGCGCGATTCCGAGCGCGACTATGCCATATCCTTTGCCGTGCCCAGCGACACTCCGGGCCTGGTGTACATCGTCGGTCGGCAGGTCGATGACACTCGGCGGGTGGAAGGGTCGGAAGGATTGGGCAACGATCGATATGGCGGACACGAGAGTTTGATCGTTTTCGACGACGTCTTCGTGCCGCGCGATCGCATCTTTCTGGACGGGGAAAGTTCCTTCACGGCGAGCCTGGTGGACCGGTTCTCAGCCTATCACCGGCAGAGCTATGGCGGCTGCAAGGTCGGCGTGGCCGATGTGCTTATTGGGGCCGCCGCTCTCGCGGCAGAATACAACGGTACCGATCAGGCCCAACCCATCCAGCACAAGCTCGCGGAAATGGTTTACCTGAACGAAACGCTGTTCTCCTGCGGATTGGCCTGCTCGACCGCGGGGGCCCAAACCGCCTCCGGAAACTTCCTGGTCGATCCCCTCCTGGCCAACGTCTGCAAGCTCAATGTGACCTGTTTTCCCTATGAGATCGCGCGCCTGGCGGTCGACATTGCCGGGGGCTTGATCGCGACTCTCCCCTCCCCGGAGGACCTGCACAACCCGCGGACCGGTCCCCTGGTGGAGAAGTATCTGAGGGGTGTGGCCGAGTATCCCACCGCGGACCGGATGAAGGTCCTGCGCCTCATCGAAAGCATGACCATGGGGAACTCGGCCGTACACTACCTGACCGAATCGTTGCACGGCGCCGGTTCCCCTGAGGCGCAGACGATGGTGATTGCCCGGTCCGCGGACCTGGAACGAAAGAAGAATCTCGCCAGAGATCTTGCCCGCATCTCGCCGGAGACGTAATCGGAACTAGCAATCCGTTCTTGTCCGAGACGGCCTGCGCTTCGTGTCGAAGGGCGCTGCGCCCCCCCGGGCGGTTCTTACGGACCGGCTGGCAGCGACCCCCTGGCTCCCTGGAAGTGGCCAGGGCCTGGGCGCATAACGCTAGAGGATCAGACTCAGCCCCGCCGCCAGAAGCACCAGACCGATCAAGGCTCCAAACCATCTTTCGTTCAATTTCAGGAAAACGCGGTTTCCGACAAATGTTCCGAGAACCATGGCAGGAACCGAGACAGCGAGTAGCCACACCATCTGCCACCCGACCAGCCCGGTGGCCAAGTAGAAGACAACCCGAAGAACCGCCTCCACCATGAACAACCTGGTCACCACCGACCGGAAGGTCCCTTTGGCCATTCGGCTTCCAAAGTAGATGGCCAAGGGGGGACCGCTGATCCCTGAAACTCCGCCGAGGATTCCCGCGACAAGGCACACGGCCATGCCGGCCCAGGGTCTGGGCCGGTCACCCCGAGGCTGCTCCTGAACGCGGGTTCCCGGCCGCCCAGCCAGGAACCAAGCGGCCGCAGCCACGGTGATGACGCCCAGGACCTTGCCGAGGTAGGAGACCGGAATAGAGCGGAGGCCCAGGGATCCTGCAACCACTCCCACGGCCATGGCGAGGGCCAAGACACGCCAGTTCGCCTCGACCGGACTCCGGCGGTCCAGGCCAAGGATGATCGCACCGCTGATCAGGTCAAGGAAGGCCGACAGGACAATGGCATCCAGGGTCCCCACGGCAATGGCACCCAGGGGGACCAGGATGAGGGCGGACCCGATCCCGGAAGCCGCCCTGAGAAAGTAGGCACCCAGCGCAGCTGCCGCCAGCGCCGAGAGCGCTTTAGCGCTCAATTGCCAGCTCTCCATGCCGCCTGTGAAGGGCCCAGGTCGCCAGGCTCATATTCGCCCCAATCAGCCTACCCTGGGCCGGTCCTAATTGGCAGCAGGCCCCAGCCGAAATGGAACCGACCCCCCCACCCATTGAGTTGAGAGGGCAACACCCATCCCAGGAGCACAGCCCTCATCCCGCCACGCCCGGAGGGTCGCGGCCCCGCCGATGAATTCGGTTCGAGCCGATACGGGTTTCCCACTCCCCCATCTTCTGGGAACGCCGGGGGGCTCACACCCTCGAGCTTGTCCGGGAAGAGCCCCGCAGCCGGGCAGAGCTCTGGCAAGTGCAAACTGGCCTTGCCCCTCCATCGGCGTGTCTCAGCGCTCCGAGATCTGGCTAGCCCCTTTCCTCCACCAAGTCACCAAAATGGTCGAAGCCGGACCCCATTATCCCTCCACTCCCGGCCTGGGTGGGAAAGGCCAAGAACCCCAAGGCGAACGACCGGCCTGGTTGGCCCGAACCTTGGGGTGTGTCTTCCGACGCCCAGCCCCGGGAGCGCGACCGGTACCTTGCCATCGGCGGCCTAATGGCTACACTGGTCTGGGGGAAGAGACCTCGCCCCATGGGGGCCTGGCTGGCGATCCCTCCCTGCTCCGGGATGGTCGCCCCGACCAAGGGGAAGGCGGTCAGGCCCCAAGGCGGATCGAGCCCGAAAGATCAGATGGAGGGGAGGACCTCATGTCCACGGACAAGCCCTGGCTGAAATTCTACGAGCCCCATGTCCCCGCTGCGCTTCAGTACCCGGGCGGTACGCTTCCGGAGGCCTTGCAGGCCACGAGTCGCCGCCACCCAGACCACCCCGCCATCATTTTCAAGGGGAGGAAGATCACCTACCGGGAATACAACCAGGCCGTGGATCGCTTTGCCGCGGCCTTGCAGGAGTTGGGCGTGCGAAAGGGCGACCGCGTTGCAGTCCACCTTCCCAATTGCCCGCAGTACCTCATTAGCTATTATGCGAGCCTGCGTGCGGGGGCCATTGTTGTTCCCTGCAACCCGATCTACACCGCCCGGGAATTGAAACACCAGTTCAACGACTCGGGCGCGAGCGTCCTGGTCACCCTCAGCTCGAGTTATCCGGTTATCCGCCAGATCCGCGCGTCGACTCCTCTGCGCCACGTGGTCGTCGCCAAGATCAAGACCTATTTCCCTGCGGCAACCAGAGTGCTTTTCACCTTACTGCTCGAGAGAAGGCTTGGCCACCGGGTCGCCCTTGCGAAGGAACCGGATACCTCCTGGTTCGCCGACCTGCTCTCCAAAGCCCCGGCCAGCCCGCTCCCGGTCCCGATCGAGCCAGGGGACACCGCGGTCCTGATGTACACCGGGGGAACGACCGGCCTCTCCAAGGGAGCCGAACTCACGCACAGGAACATCCTGGTCAATGCCTTCCAGGTGCTCACGTGGGTCAACTCGGTCGAGACCCAGGATTCGACCCTGGCCGCCCTCCCGCTCTTCCACAGTTACGGGATGACCTGCTGCATGAATCCGGGCGCGATCCAGGCCGGGACCGCGATTCTGATCGCGGACCCACGCGATCTAGAGGACATCCTGGGCAGTCTCAGCCGCTACCGCCCCTCCTTCTACCCGGGGGTGCCGGCGATGTACGCCGCCATCAACAACTACGGCGGTGCCGCCCAGTACAACTTGCGCTCGCTCAAGGTCTGCAACAGCGGCGCGGCCCCTCTGCCTGCGGAGGTCCAGACTCGTTTTCAGAATCTCACGGGCGCTCGGCTGGTCGAAGGCTACGGCCTGAGTGAGGCCTCACCGATCACCCACAGCAACCCCTCCTATGGGGAATGCCGGATGGGGACGATCGGGCTGCCCTGGCCAGATACGGAAGCGAAGATCGTCGATATTCGTGAAGGCAGGCAGGTGCTGGGGCCCGGCGAGGTGGGCGAACTCTGCGTGCGCGGCCCCCAGGTGATGAAGGGCTACTGGAACAATCCGGCCGAGACCGCCTGCGTTCTGCGATCAGACCCCGAGGGCGGCGCCCCCTGGTTGTATACGGGGGATCTGGCCAGCATGGACCCGGATGGGTACTTTCGAATCGTCGACCGCAAGAAAGAGATGATTCTGGGCGCGGGGGGCTACAACATTTACCCGCGCGAGATCGAGGATGTGCTCTATGAGCATCCCAAGGTTCGGGAGGCGGCCGCCTGCGGAATTCCCGTGCCCGAGAAGGGAGAGCAGCTCAAAGTCTTTGTCGTCCTCAAAGAAGGAGAAACCTCCAGCGAGGAGGAGATTGTCGCCTTCTGCCGCCAGAACCTGGCCCCCTACAAGATCCCCAAGTGCGTCGAGTTCCGCAAAGAACTTCCGCGGATTTTGGTCGGCAAGGTCCTCCGCCGCGAGCTGCGCGAGGCCGAAATCAACCGGCGCGAAGCTCAGCCTTAGCCGCCCAGGATCAAACCTTTTCCGCCTTGCGCGGCGCGGACTCTGCCGCCCCCAGGGCGACCAGCGCGGCGCCATAGGCTCCCATCAGCTGCGGGTGCCGCGGCAGGACCACTTGCTCTCCGGTCTCCTCCTGCAGCAGCTGGACGATCGCCGAGTTTTGCACGACGCCACCCGAGAGCATCAGCGGCCGGCCCAGGCCCACGGAGCGGATCATGGCTACGACCCGCTTGATCAGGGAGCGGTGCAGGCCGCGCACAATGGGCTCGACGGCGACCCCATGAGCCAGCAACGACACCACTTCCGATTCCGCGAATACCGTGCACGTGCTGGACAGGTTGACCTCTTCCGTGGCCGCCAGGGCGACGGCCCCCAGGCGCTCGAGGGGAAGGCCGAGGCGCTGGGCTGCGTTCTCCAAGAAGCGGCCGGTCCCGGCCGCGCACTTGTCATTCATGGCAAAGTCGAGGACCTCGCCCCGCAGGCCGATCGCGATCACCTTGCTGTCCTGTCCCCCGATGTCCACCAGCGTGCCCCCATGCTGCAGCTCGCGAAAGACTCCCTTGGCGTGACAGGTAATCTCGGTCACAACCCGCGAGGCCTGGCGGACCAGGTTCCTGCCATAACCGGTCGCGACCAGGGGAAGCGCGGGCCATCCGGCGGCGGGGTCGCCGCCCTGAGCCTCGACGGCGCGGCCCAGGAAGCGCTCGACCTGCTGTTCCACGCGGGGATCCGCCCTCTCCAACCAGTGCCAGCCCAACCCCCCCTGCGCGTCAACCCCCACGATCTTCACGGTTGCCGATCCCACGTCGATCCCAAACGCACAGAGTTCACTCACGTCACACCCCCAGCATTTCCACAAAGGCGGCGATGCGGTTGCTCACCTGTTCCTCGGCAAAGCAGCGCGAGTCGTTATGGTCGGCATCCAGGAGCAAGGCGGGAGTCTTCATCTGCTCGATCAGCTGGTCCCTTTGATCCATTTGTCCAATGGAATAGGGTTTGCACGACCGGTCCGAGTGCAGGATCACGCCGTCCAGATGGTAGTCGCGGATCATGCGCTTCATGGTGGCCAGCTTCTGGCCCGTGCTGCGATTGAGGATCGGGTAGGTGTAGGCGCGGGCCATCGACTCGAGCGGATAATCCGGGTCCAGGAGGGGAGCCAGCTCGCCCCAGGCGTTGGCGTAGGTCGAAGCGACGATGGCGACTCCCCGCTCCGCAAGCAGCTCCGCCAGATAGCGCAGGCGGTACCAGACCGGAAGGTTGTCCCACATCAGGCGCCGACGTTCCGGATACACGGCCGAAATACCTCGCGCAATCCGCTGGTCAACCTCCCTCAGCATTGCCGCGTAGAAATCGACGGTGAAAGCGTCGCCTCGCATCTCGACGATGGGCGCCATTTGGATGAACTCGTCGAACGCGGAGATCGGCGCGGGTTCATGGCGATTCCGTTCCAAGATCTCGAGCCACAGGAAGGAGGCCTGACGGCTGAGGTTTCCCACCAGCTGGAAACGCGCTTGGCTGAGCCCCTTCCCCGCCACCCTCTCCGCGACCGCGATGGCCTCCTCGATCTGACGCCGAACATAAGCCAGAGAGTGCGGCGGGGCCTCTTGCCCGTAGATGAAGGGCGTGTCGATCACGATCAGAGGCACGCGAAAGTGCTGAGCCAGCACCTGATACCAGAACAATACCGTCTGGCAGATGTTGGTGCAGGCCAGGAGCAGGTCGGGTCGCGGCAGTCTGCCCACCGGGGAGCGGCCTGAGAGCAGCGTTCCCAGATCGGTGCGGGCGTAGGAACAGATATCCCGCGAGTATCCAGCCTCTTCGGCAAACGTCGCGAGCTCCACGGCGCGGCGGGCTGTCCCGCAGATCGCGGCATGGTTCTCGGGATAGAGGACGTAGAAATCCAGTGCCTTGAGGAATTCAACCGGGGCCCCTGAAGTCACCCAGGCCACCTTGCGGTTCAAGTTCGCGTAGCGCCCCTCCAGCCAATGCCGGGCAACCAACTCCTTCATACGAGGCGAGATGCCCAAGGGTGGAGCCAGGTGGGAGCTCGACCAAGGACGCCGGGTGCGGGCTTCCCACTCGGCGGCCCAGCGCCGCCCGCGAAGGAGCGCAGGTCCCAGGACCCTGGCGTTCAGGTAGTAGCGAGCCGCTTCCCGGCGATTCATGCGATCATCTCGGCCAGGGCTTGCAGGCGTGTCTGAGCCTGCAGGGAGAGGGGATCGTTGAGGTCCGCCTCCAAGACCACCGAGGGGATCCCTGCCTCCCTCAATCCCTGGCGCAGATCGGGCAGCGGGAACAGCTCGGGCTCGCAAAACTTAACCAGGCAGAACACGACCCCCTTCGCCCCAACCCGCTGGGCCAGGTGCACAAGGTGCTCGCGCCGAGCGTCGATGGAACTCCCCCGGGTCGAGTCAGGAGGAGCCCCCAGGAGCCCCTGCGCCATGCGCTCGAACGGGTCGTCGCTGTCACCCGGGGGGTAAACCCTTCGCCCGCAAGCGATGAGGTCGTCGCCCGCGACGACCACCCCCATCCGATCGAGAGCCGAGAGCAAGTCCATGGGTTCGGGCAGCACCCCGCTCAAGACGAACCGGGTCCCGCCGACCGGCTCGCGAGTTTGGGCGGCCAGGGCGGACTCGCCCAGGGTGGTGAAGACCTCGGCCGGCAGGTACTCTCGGGAGCGGACGAGCCGGTAATGCTCCAGATTGGAGAGGGAGAGGCTAAGCCGCTCCGCATGTAACCGGTGAAGCACACCCTCCGCCCTCTCCTCTCGGCGGATCGCCTCCCACAGGTCCCGGGTATCGAGCGGACGTCCCGCGCAGGATGCCAACCGGGCTGCCAGTTCGCGCAGTTCCTCGCTCAAGAAAGCGACTCCCGCGGCGGTGTGGCTTCTGGGAATATAGATCGGGACAACCGGCTGCCTGGGCTGCACGAAATCCATCAGCACGCTGGCCAAGCCCTGGAGCGAATCGCAGCCATGAGGGACCACGATCAGGTCAGCAATATCCAGTCCGCCGGACAGCAGGAAGGAGAGTGCATTCCGGACAATCGAGCAGACGTAGGGTTGCAGGTGGGCTGCCCCGGGGGCATAGTCCAACCCGGGGGGGCCCCAAACCTCAACCGGGAGGAAACTAAAGGCCCTCAGCAGGGCCCGCGGGTAGTGGATCGGCAGGACCGCCGCGACCCGGCCTCCCTTGGCCTTGTGCGCACGGGTCACATCCGAGCGGCGTGGAATTTCCGGTGGCCTTGCCACAGGGTCCTCGCCCAAGCGTCTCCTTTTCCGTTCCTAGCATACAAGCGGTGAGGGCGAACCCAACGCGACGGATGTCCTGGCTACCCGGTTGATCTCCTCCTGGCAATTCCAAGGGGAAAAAGTCAAGATCCGCGCCCCAGGAAGGTCCCTCTCTTCAGCTCGCCGCTCGCAGATCGACGCAGGATGTGTTTGCAGTCCCTCCAGGAACTCAGGCATCGCACGCTCCAACAAAACAGCCGGAGATCCGCAGGAGGCCAGCAGCCTGCGCGCCGGGGGGTCGGAGATGGCCCCCGGTGTGGCTCGCCCAAGGCCAAGCCTGAGAACTGCCCGAGAAAGGATCCGGGCGGCCCACCGGGTCAACACCTCCGGCCGCCGCCCCAGCCACTGGGCCCTACAGCAGCGACTTGGCCAGGGCCACGGCTCGGCTCGCATCCGGGGCATACCCGTCCGCACCGATCTCCTTGGCATACTCGACCGTCAGCGGGGCGCCCCCGACAATCACCTTGACCTGACTGCGAAGGCCAAGGTCGTCCACGGCTTCAATGGCCGCCTTCATGTTTCTCATGGTCGTGGTGAGCAGCGCGGACATGCCCAGTAGCACCGGGTGATGCTCACGCACCGCCGCCGCAAACCTCTCCGGGGGCACGTCCGTCCCCAAGTCGAGGATCTCATAGCCCGCACCCTCGAGCATCATCGCAACCAGGTTCTTGCCAATGTCATGCAGATCGCCTTTCACGGTTCCAATGACCACTTTGCCTCGCAGGGCAACCCCCTGCTGGGTCAGCAGGGGTCGCAGGAGTGCCAGCCCCGCTTGCATGGCCCGCGCGGCAATCAGCATCTCCGGGACATAGAACTCACCACGCTCGAAACGGGCACCCACCTCCGACATCGCGGCGATGAGTCCCTCGTTCAGGATCTGCTCCGGCCTGTGCCCCGCCGCGAGCGCATCCTTTACCTCGGCCTGGACGGCTGCCGTCTTGCCACTGATCACCGCCTCCATGAGTTGCTGAAGAGCCATTGGGTTCTCTCCGTTGATTCGGAAATCGATCCGGATCCGATTCCGGCAGGGCCGGACTCCTCAATATCATTATCTCATTTCCCCGCCCCGCCTGCCGCCCGGCCGAGTCCGAATTCGCGCCTCCAGGATTGGGCAGGGTCGTGGCAGCCTCGGCGGTTTCCTCCGGGCCGGTGAAGTTCCTGGGGCCTGTCCCCAAGCGCCCCGATCCTTTCATCTTGGCGGCGCGAGGAGAAACCGGCCTCAGCAGGGAGGATAGGGTGCATTCCACCTTGTTCCCATCCGGGTGTCGCCAAGATGGTACGGCGCCGGCCGCGGAAGCAAGGACACCTCCACCTAGCCTGGGCAGGCCCGAAATGGCCTACGGCGGCCCCGGTCGCAAGACCATGTCCAAAGCCGAAAGGGACGATAGCAGACCGTGTCGGGCAGGATCAGAATGGACCGGTGTGGGGGAAACGCGATGGGAGGATTTCGGCAACCGACCCGGGGCGACGGCATGAGTAGAAAGGATCCGTTTCAGCGCTTCTCCCGGGCTGCGCCACTCCCCGACCCGGCCACGGGATGTGGACCGAATCCCTTTGGCAGCGGCCCCGGCCAGGAGACCACCCGCGTCGAGTCCGCGTCGAACTCAGCCCGTCGGCCGACAAGTCCGCCAAGGAGTTTGGGTGCATACTGGGGAGGATGGCCCAGTTCGGCATCGTGCGGGACGATCAGCCCAGGATGAAATTGCCGCGGCCCTGCCTTGAGCCGGGTTATTGGGCTGTAGTGAGGGGAGGCACCCGATGGGCAGCGACCCAGGAGGCGGACACCGAAATCAGGGCGTGAGCCCAGGCCAAGAGGAGCAGCGGCTATGAAGAAGTTGATCAACAGTCCAGACAGCGTTGTAGCCGAGAGCCTTGAGGGAATGGCGGCCGCGTACGCGGGAAGGATCTACTGTCACTTTGATCCAACCTTCGTCTGCCGGGCCGACGCACCCGTGACCGGGAAGGTGGCGATCGTGTCGGGCGGGGGGAGCGGTCACGAGCCCATGCACGCGGGCTTCGTGGGGCGCGGGATGCTGGATGCGGCCTGCCCCGGCCAGGTTTTCACTTCGCCCACCCCGGATCAGATCCGGGAAGCCATGCGGGCGGTGCACGGCGGGAAGGGGGTCCTCAACATCGTCAAGAACTACAGCGGCGACGTGATGAACTTCGAGATGGCCGCGGAGCTCGCTCACGCCGAGGGGATCCCCATAGCCAATATCCTCATTGACGACGACACGGCCGTCAAAGACAGCCTCTACACCCAGGGGCGGCGAGGCGTGGGGACCACGGTGCTGGCAGAAAAGATCTGCGGCGCGGCGGCTGAGAGGGGCTACGACCTGAACCGGCTGGCCGCTTTGTGCCGCCAAGTGAACCTGAGCGGGCGCAGCGTCGGACTAGCCCTGACCTCGTGCACCGTCCCCGCCAAGGGGGTTCCCACTTTTCAACTCGGCGAGAGGGAGATGGAGGTCGGGATCGGGATTCACGGGGAGCCGGGCCGAGAGCGGATGCGCCTCATGACCGCCGACCAGATCACCGAGATGCTGGTCGGTTCGATTCTCGAGGACCCCCAATACTCGCGCCAGGTCCGCGAGTGGGACCAGGCCAAAGGGGACTGGTCGGAAGTGGAATTGATCTCGCCTCCTTTTGAAAAGGGGGACCGGCTGCTCGCCTTTGTCAACAGCATGGGGGGGACGCCGCTCGCAGAGCTGTTCATCGTGTACCGCAAGCTGGCCGAGATTTGCACTCGCCAGGGGTTCCCGATCGTCCGGAACCTGATCGGGCCCTATATGACCTCGCTGGAAATGCAGGGGGTCTCCATCACCCTGCTCCGCCTCGACGAGGAACTGATCCATCTCTGGGACGCGCCGGTCAACACCCCTGCTCTGCGATGGGGAGTCTAGGCGCCAAGACCTTACCCGGGGAGATTGCGCTCCCCGACGAAGGAGCTGTACTTTGATCCTTGCCCGTCAAGTCTTTCTGGACTGGCTGCAGAACGCGGCCCGCCTGCTGGAGCAGAACAAAGATTACTTGACCGACCTGGACGCGGCCATTGGTGATGCCGATCACGGGACCAACATGGATCGCGGTTTCCGCAAGATCCTTCAGCAGCTTCCCTCGCTGAAGGAGAAGGATGTCGGGGCGATCCTCAAGACGGCCGGCATGACGCTCATCTCGAACGTGGGAGGAGCAGCCGGGCCTTTATACGGGACCCTCTTCCTGCGCGCCGGAGAGGCGGTCGAAGGGAGAAGCGAGCTGGACCCCGGCGACCTGGCCCTGCTCCTGCGCAAAGGGGTGGAGGGAGTGATGGCACGCGGCCGGGCGCCTCTGGGTGCGAAGACCATGGTAGACGCTCTCTCTCCCGCCCTCTCCGCCCTGGAGACGGCTCTCCAGGAGGGCCGGGATCTGGAGGCGGCCCTGCACGAAACGGTCGAGGCGGCCGAAAAGGGGATGAGGGCCACGATCCCCATGATCGCGACCAAGGGGCGCGCGAGCTACTTGGGACCGAGGAGCGCCGGGCATCAAGACCCTGGAGCGACCTCTTCGGTCCTGATCCTGAAGGCCCTGGCCGAGGCGCTTCCCCATGAGTAGCCGGACTTGGATGGAATCAGAAGCGCCCGGCGGGGTCGCCGGGCCGGAGAGTGTGCCCCCCTGGGGCAAGTCCATGGGGCCCAAGCATGGTTAGCCTGGTTCTGGTCGCCCACAGCGCGCAACTGGCCGAAGGAGTTCGGGAGGTTGCCAGCCAGATGGCTCAGGGAAAAGTTCCAATCGCCGCCGCCGGGGGCAGCGGAGATCCGGAGAACCCCCTGGGAACCAGCGCGGCTCTTATCTTGGCGGCGATTCAGTCTGTGTACAGCCAGGATGGGGTCCTGGTCATCACAGACTTGGGCAGCGCTCTTCTCAGCAGCGAGACGGCCCTGGATCTCTTGCCGGCGCCCTTTCGAAGCCAAGTCCGCCTCTCCGCCTGCCCGCTGGTCGAGGGGGCCGTCTCTGCTGCGGTTCAGGCAGCCCTGGGAAGCTCAATCGATCAAGTGGAGGCCGAGGCGGTCCGAGCGCTGGAGCCGAAGGTCCTGCACCTCGGGGGTCGGGGAAAAGAGGAGCCTGTCCACGAGGGCGAGTCCGATGCCCCGCTCGTTGAGATCCTCCTCGCGGTGTCAAACCCTCTCGGGCTCCACGCCAGGCCGGCCGCTTTGTTCGTGGCGACCGCGGGGCGGTTCCCGGCCGAGGTCAGCGTGCGGAACGTGACTCGCGCGAGAGGGCCGGCCAACGCCAAGAGCATCAATCAGTTGGCGACGCTGGAGGTGCACCCCGGCGATCGGATTGCCGTCTTGGCGAGAGGCCCAGGGGCAGCGGAGGCAATCTCCCAGCTTAAGGCCCTCGTGCAGGGGGGCTTTGGCGAGGGCGGGACGCCTCCGGCCGCAGCTCCCGAGAAGCCCGGGTCTGGCCAACCTGCCAGGATCCCCTCTGCGGAACGGGGCCGGATGCAGGGGATCCCTGCCTCCCCCGGCATCGCGCTGGGCCGCGCATGGGTGTATGCGCGAACGGCCTTTCCCTTGGAATCCAAGACAGGGGACAACCCCCAGCTCGAATCCCGGAGGCTGGAAGAGGCATTGGAGGCGGCCAAGCAGCAAATACGCGAAGTTCAAACCCGAATCCTTGAGGTGACCGGAGCAGCCGAGGCGGCCATTTTTGATGCCCACCTGCTTTGCTTGGAGGACCCTCTGCTGGTCGGAAAGACGCGGACCCTCATCTTCGAGCAGCACCTGAGCGCCGCCTCCGCCTGGGCCCAGGCGGTGCAGCAGGTCATCCAGGCCTACGAGGCCTTGCAGGATCCGGGCCTGCGCACGCGGTCCGCGGATATCGTCGATGTGGGGCGGCGCGTCTCGGCTCAGCTGCTGGCCCCAGGCCCTTCGCCCCAAGCAGAGCCTTCCGGTCCGGTGATTCTCCTCGCGGCCGATCTGACCCCGTCGGATGTCGCCACCCTCAATCCGCGGCTTGTGCGCGGGATAGGCACGGTGCTGGGAGGTCCCAGTTCGCATACCGCCATCCTGGCCCGCGCGATGGGGATGCCGGCTGTTGTCGGCTTGGATGTCGGTCTCCTTTCTCTCCCGGCGGGGACCCTGCTGGCCCTTGACGGAAGCCGAGGCGAGCTCGATGTCGAACCCGGTGCAGAAGCCTGGGAGACCTGGAAGCACCGATTGGCTGAGGAGATTGAGTTCGCCCAGGAGGCGGAAGCCGGGCGCCTGGAACCTGCCACCACCCTCGACGGCCACCGGGTGGTCATCGTGGCCAACGCAGGAAGCTTGGCCGAGGTCGAGGAAAGCTTCCGGCAAGGGGCGGAGGGGATTGGCGTCTTGCGGACGGAATTCCTTTTCCTCAGCCGGGACACCCCTCCAGGCGAGGCAGAGCAGCTGGAGATCTACCAGGCGATATGCGGACCTGCTGGAGGGCGACCGGTCGTGATGAGGACCCTGGATGCAGGCGGCGACAAACCCATCCGCTATCTGGACCGGGCAGCGGAGGCCAACCCCTTCCTGGGACAGCGTGGATTGCGGCTGAGCCTGGCTCATCCGGAACTTTTCAAGACCCAGGTACGCGCCCTCCTGCGCGCGCGGGCCGGCCATGACCTGCGCATCTTGCTGCCTATGGTGAGCACCGTGGAGGAGGTGCGCCAGGCCAAACGGCTGATCAACCAAGCCCATGCAGAGCTGGCCGCCAGGGGTGTGGTCCAGGGCCAGGACCTGCCGTTGGGGATCATGGTGGAGGTCCCCTCTGCAGCCCTGTTGCTTGACCGATTCCTCACGGAGATTGACTTCGTCAGCATCGGCACCAACGACTTGACCCAGTACGCGCTGGCGGCCGAGCGCGGAAACCCCACGGTGGCTCGACTCAGCGACGCGTGTCATCCCGCCGTCCTGCGGCTCGTCCGCGCCGTGGTCGAACAAAGCCACGCCGCCGGCAAGCTGGTGTGTATTTGCGGGGAAATCGCAGCCGATGCGGAAGCTCAGCCCGTCCTGGTCGGCCTGGGCGCAGATGAACTCAGCATGGCCGCCTCCGCGATCCCGGGCGCAAAGGCGTCGGTGAGGAGGATCTCTCTGCAGCAATGCCGCGACTTGGCCGAAGAGGCCACGCGCATGGACTCCGCGGAGGAGGTCAGAGAACTCGTCCGGGGGATGGAGCGCCCAGGCTCCCCCTGACCTGGAGTTCGGATAAGCCTGCCTCAGGCCCGGTTCGCCTCGGTTGGAGGATCGGCTGCGGACGAATTGAGGGCCCAGAGGCCGGCGCAAGACGTTGCACCGGCGGCGACCAGGAGACATTCCCTCTCTGGGACGGCCTCTGTCTCAGCCGTGGTATTCACCCAGGCCGGGGAAACTCTTGGCTCGACCAGGCGTGGGCCCTTTCCACCTGCGGCCCGCCGGAATCCTTGGGACCCGATTGCCTCCGGGGGGACCATAAGGTGCCAAACCACATGAATGTCCGTGTAGATTGTGCAGTACATGGTGCCAGCCGAATCTTGTAGACTACCCTGCGTCTATTCAACTGGCGCCCGGCTTGGGCCCGTGCCGTAGCAGGGTGGCCCTCGGCCGGGGCTCGCTGAGATCCTGGCCCGGCCGCTAGGTGTTGGCCTTCCCACAAACGAGTCTCTATGTCCATCTCCCTATTGATCCTGCTCGGGCTGGCCGCGATCTTCGGCTTCCTGAACGGGTTCCACGACAGCAGCAATGTGGTGGCCACGGTGATCACCTCGGGAGCGATGCCTCCCCGATTGGCTCTGGTCACAGCGGCCGTGGCAAATTTCGTCGCACCGCTGCTCCTGCCTCTGGCCGTGGCCACCACCCTGGGGGATGGGATGCTAGTCGACCAGGCCATCCGCCTCGACGTGGTCATTTCGGGCCTGGCGGCTGCCGTGGTTTGGAACCTGATCACCTGGTACCTGGGTTTGCCTTCGTCTTCCTCCCATGCCCTGGTGGGAGGCCTGGTCGGGGCCGCCATCCTCTCGCAGGGACTGGCGGTCATCCGGCTGGCCGGGCTGACGAAAATCCTCATCGCGCTCTTTGTCTCTCCTCTGCTTGGGCTCCTGATTGGATTCCTCGTCATGAAGGCCACGGTTCGGCTTGCCGACAGCGCCTCGCCGCGGGTCAATAGGCTTTTCAATCTCTTGCAGATTCCGACCTTGATTGGCTTGTCCCTCGGCCATGGATCGAACGATGGCGAGAAGACCATCGGGGTCATCGTCATGGGTCTGGTAGCCTCCGGGTATCAGGGCAGCTTCCATGTGCCTCTTTGGTCGATCTTGCTAAGCGGGGCATCCATCGGGCTAGGGACTTCATTGGGGGGCTGGAGACTGATCCGCACGCTGGGCGCGCGCATCTTCCGCATTCGGCCGGTGCATGGATTCACTTCCCAACTTGCCGGCGCCTCGGTCATCCTGGGCGCCTCATTCCTGGGCGCTCCTGTCAGCACCACCCAGGTGATGAGCTCGGCCATCATGGGGGTCGGAGCCGCCGAGCGTCTGGGTAAGGTCCACTGGAACGTCATGGGCGACCTGCTCACGGCTTGGCTTCTAACCATTCCCGCCTGTGCTGTCCTCTCCTTGCTCCTGCACCTGATTGTTTTTCACTAGTCCCAAAGGTGCCCCAACCGACCTCCAGGTGGAGGCCTGACGAGAAGGCTACTCTTTCCCTCTCGCAGGCTGGGATGCTCCGCCAAGCGGAGGGGCGGCGGATCGGAAAATCCCGGGGGAGGAGAATCACACAGGCCATTGGCCATCTCGGCCGGTTCCAGTCTGCGCCGGAGAGGAAAGGAGACGGGGTTGGTAAGTCCCACTCGAGACATGGAAGGCAGGACCTGTGTGGTGACCGGGGCCACCGACGGGATCGGCCTCGAAACGGCCAAAGGTCTGGCGCTCCGGGGAGCCCAGGTCCTGGCCGTGGGAAGGAATGCCGCCAAGGGATCCGGCGTCGTCGCACGACTGCAACGGGAAACCGGCAACCCTGCCATTCAGTTTCTCCAGGCCGATCTCTCCAGCCAGAGCCAGGTGCGTTCGCTCGCCGGGGATCTTGCCAGGGGCTTCCCCCGCCTGACGGTCCTGGTGAACAACGTGGGTGGGTTCTTCCTCGGCCGGACCATGAGCGAGGACGGGGTCGAGGCCACCTTTGCCCTCAACCATCTCAACGTTTTCCTGTTGACCTGCCTTCTGCTTGACCCGCTGAAGGCCAGTGCTCCAGCCCGAATCGTGAATGTCGCCTCAGAAACTCACCGCAATGCGAGTCTTGACCTGGATCAGGTTGTCGCCAAGCGTTGGACGAGCGGCATGAAGGCCTATGGCCGGTCCAAGCTCGCCATGATCCTGTTCACCTACGAGCTGGCGCGGAAGCTTCAAGGGTCCGGTGTTACCGTGAACGCCGTCCATCCGGGCTGGGTGGCCTCCAACATGTACCGCAGCAGCGGCGCGCTGGTCCGACTGGTCGACCCGCTGGTCAAACTCATGGGTAAGACCCCGGAGGAAGGGGCCGACACCGTGATCTACCTGGCGGCCTCGGCCGAAGTGGAAGGGGTCACGGGGAAATACTTCGCCAACAGGCACTCCTATGCGTCCTCCCCGGCCTCCTACGACGAGACCGCGGGGCGACGGCTGTGGGAGATCAGCGCCCAGATGGTCGGCCTCGCTTAAGCCTTGACCTTGCCAATCTGCGGGGCCGAGGGGATTGGACCGGGTTGTTGGCGAGAAATGCGCCGCTCGACTGGAAGCTGACAGCGCGACGGCGTCCAGTGGGCACATGCCGCTGGGATCCGGTCCATCCGATGGTCCGAAACCGCAGCCTGGAAACTGAGAAGCAGAGAACTCCTCAGGGAGTTTCAGGACTTACGGGCTCGGCTGAGGCGCGCCCATGGCCGCCGAGGGTCTTGCACTCCTCGAAGATCCGATTCCCCTGCCCGGTTTTCGCTCGCCTGCAGCGCGGGCGCGCGGCCTTCCCTTGGGGGACTACCCGATCCTCTTTCGGGGAGTGACTCGCTAGAAGAAATTCCCGGCCCCCTGGCCGACAATCTGGATCTGGGTGGCGGTGACATTGCCCGAGGAATCGCGCTGGCCACGCACGTTCACGGTGTCGCCAGCCTGAAGGTCACTGAGGCTGCCCTGAGCCGTCTTGGACACTCGCGTGTTGTCGCTCAGATGGACCCTGACCTGGCCTTGAGTGGTGCTGATCACCAGGGTATCGGTACCCACGCTCTGGACTTGGCCGACGATCCCTCCGCGGCAAGCCGCTGCCCCGCCCAACGGCCCCACGCCGGAGAACAACCCACTCCCGGCTCTGGCCATGCGCCCACGCTGGAACGCCATTCCACCGAAAAACGCGCCAACGCCTAGGACCACGACCAGGAAGATGACGCCGACGGCAACCAAGAGCTTGTTCATGAGGCTAGCCTCCGAAAACTAAAGCTTCCCAGAAGAGGGCGCGGCCATTGTTCGTCGGCCGCGAGTAGGGCTGCGGATTCGGGGTCCATGCTACCACCCGACCGCCACGATCGAACTCGGAGGGCACACCGTACTTATGGGTTGCTAATGCAGCCCCTCATACGCTTCCACGCCACTGACAAGCCCCCCTGCCGTTCGGTGATCAAGAGCATCGGACCCCCATGAAAGATGCCGGTCGAGAATTCCTGGAGTTTGGCAACCCCTGACAGCCGAATTGAACCACCCGATTGCAGGACCCAAGTTTGGGCGGGAGAGGGAAGAGACGGCGGAGACTGTGAAGGTCCCCTTGCCAGGAGAAGGCCGCTGCGGTCCATCGACCGCTCGTGGGATTCCCGCGCTGCGCGCCTCCATAGCGACGGCAAAGTTCCTGCGCGCATCTGGCGGCGGGAAGAACGCAGCTGACGTGCCCCCGACCCGGGTGCGCCACAGCGGCCTCGACGAGCCAGTTGCCCGTCCCTCGGCCCCTGCAGGCTACAAGCTCAAAGAGATCACACAGTCAGGCAAAGGCCGCGTGGTCGGGGACAACCCAGCAAGAAACTGATCTGCCCCCGCGGGTTGGAAAGGGGAAACACAAGGAGTTTTCGATCGACCTGGCCTCCGTCTCAGGAGAGCGGTCTTGGCCCCGCTAGGAGCAGGTGCTCAGATGTTCCCCTCGGTGCTTCTCCAAGACCCGCGTTCGAGAATCCCCCCAAGACGGCGTCAGGGGGGTGGAGAAGCCGGGTGCCACCGAAGGCCCAGCCTCGGCCCGATTGAGATCAGCCTTTCGGGCCGAGGTCCACGCCCTCCAGCCATGCGAGCAGCCCTTGCGGATGGTCGATGAGCGCTTTGGCCCCGGCCGTGAGCAGTTCCTCTCTGGAGCGGTATCCCCAGAGTGCGCCCACCGGGAACATCGACGCGGCAATTGCGGTCTGCATGTCCACCCCGCTGTCCCCCAGGTAGAGGAATTCTTGCGGCCTCACACCGAGGGAGGCAGCGACGGCCAAAGCTCCTTGCGGGTCCGGCTTGGGAGGAATCCCATCCTTCGCCCCCCGGACGACCTCAAATGTTCCGGCCGGGAAGAGACCCAGTGCCAGCCGACGGACCAGGTCATCCTGGGAATTGGAAAAGACCGCTCTCTTCACCCCTCGCGCTGCGAGCGCGTCCAGCATCTCCCGGATCCCGGGGTAGGCCCGCGCCCGCACTCCCACCTGTCCCGCATACTCCTGGTCGAAGCTCTTCGTGCACAGCGCGACCGTCCCGGCATCTCTGTTCTCGGGGGGAAGCGCTCGGGTGACGAGAGCAGGGATTCCTTCGGACACCAGCCTGCCGTAGGCTTCGACGGGCAGGGTCGGGTAGCCGCGGCGGCTCAGGACCCGATTCATGGCACCGGCGATATCTTCCAGCGTGTAGGCCAGGGTGCCATCCATGTCAAACAGCGCGGCGCGAATCCTCATCCCGATCTCATTCTCCACGCCCGGCAATTGGGTCCCGGCGCGGGCCTGATCCACCCCTCCCCCGGGATGATCCTCTTCGGCCCGATCAGCAATTCTCTCTGAAGTAGGGCCCGCTGGCGGCGCCGCAAATCAGCCGCTACCTGGGCCACCCTCTCCTTCAGCCCTGGCCGTACTCCTGGAGGTAGCGCAGATGGGCGCGCTGGATCTCTGCCAGAGGGATTTCCTCGGGTTGGCCAAGCAGCAACGCAAAGAACATGGTCCGGGCCACATCCTCGACCGTGACCGCGGCCTTCACAGCCGCCTCCGGCGTCCGGCCGATGGTGAAGACCCCGTGGTTCTTCAACAGAATCGCCGGGCTGCTTCCGATTTTCGCAACCACCTCCCGACCGATCTCGTCGCCGCCCACCGTGGCATACCCCCCGCAGGGGATGGGCCCCCCGAATTCATCGCAAATCGCCGTGAGGCTGACGGGGATCGGCCGGCCCAGCGCGGCGAAAGCCGTGGCGAAGGTCGAGTGAGTGTGAACTACGCCGCCGACCTCGGGCCGATGACGATAGATGTAGACGTGGGCCAGCACGTCGGACGACGGCTTGAGAGGCCCCTCCACCACCTTGCCCTGCAGGTCGACGACCACCATCTTCTCTGCCGAGAGGGTTTCGTAGCGGACGCCGCTCGGTTTGATCACCACCAATCCGGTGCTCTCATCGCGAGCGCTGACGTTCCCGCTGGTCCATGCCACCAGCCCATTCCTGGGCAACTCCAGGTTCATCTGCCAAACATTCCGCTTGAGGTCCTCGAGCACGCAAGATCCTCCTTCCCTTTCCGGCCACGCTCTCTCGCCCTTGCTTTCGGTCGGGCAGGCCGGCCCGGCGCCCCCTGCCCCTGAGACGGCTGGCGGTGAGCATGGCCCATTGCCTCCGCCGCGCGGGCCCCTACCCCGTGCCGGGCGGCAGCTCCGCTTACAGCCCGGGCTGGCCCCCGCTCCGAACCTCCTGGCGCAGGGCCTTCAGCCGTTTCATGACGTCATTCTGGCCGCGACCGAAGTAATCATGCAGCAGCGCGTACTCTTGGTACAACCGCCGGTAGATGCGCTGGTCTTGAGCCGCCGGGGCGAAGGTCCTTTTCTTCAGGCGCGGCATCTGCTGGGCGGCTTCCACGATCGAATCATAGCCTCCGGCCGCCCGCCCCGCCGCCACGGCCCCGAACATCGCCGACCCCAGCGCCGGCGTCTGCCTGGAGGCGGTGACCTTGATCTCCCTCTCGGTCACGTCGGCATAGATCTGCATAAGGAGCAGGTTCTTCTCGGGCAGCCCACCACAGGCGACCAGCTCGTCCACGGTCACGCCGTTGTTCTCAAAGGCTTCGATGATCATCCGGGTTCCGAAAGCCGTGGCTTCGATCAAGGCCCGATAGATCTCGGGCGCCCGGGTGGACAGCGTCGCCCCGAGCAACATGCCCGTCAAATCGACGTCGACCAGCACCGAGCGATTGCCGTTCCACCAATCCAGGGCGAGCAGGCCGGACTCCCCCGGACGCAACTGGGCGGCCTCCCTCTCCAACTGGCGGTGCAGATCCAGCTTCGCCCTGCGAGCCGAGGCGTGGTACGCCGGAGGAACCGCCGACTCGACAAACCACGCAAAAATGTCACCCACCCCGGATTGGCCCGCCTCAAATCCGAAAAGGCCCGGGATGATGCCATCTTCCACCACCCCGCACATGCCTTCGACCCTGCGCTCCTCCGGCCCCAGGAGCATGTGGCAGATGCTCGTGCCCATGATCATCACCATGCGCCCCGGGCCGGTTACGGTGGCCGCGGGAACGGACACATGCGCATCGACGTTCGCTATGGCCACGGCCGTCCCGGCCTTCAGTCCGGTCCACTTGCTGGCCTGAGGGGTCAGGCCGCCGGCACATTGACCCAGGGGACGGATCGCGCGCGACATTTTTGTGTCCACGACCTTGCCCAGGCGCGGGTCTAATGCGGCGAAATATCGTTCTCCCGGGAAGCCGTCGCGCTTCGACCACATGGCCTTGTAGCCGGCGGTGCAGGAATTGCGGGTTTCCACGCCGCACAGCTGCCATACCACCCAGTCGGCGGCCTCGATCAGGCGGTCCGCAGCCGAGTAGATCTCGGGGGCCTCCTCCAGGATCTGCAGAGTCTTGGCGAAGAACCATTCGGAGGAGATCTTGCCTCCATAACGCGAGAGCCAGGGCTCGCTCAGGGCACGGGCCGTGGCGTTGATCTTGTCCGCCTCCGGCTGGGCGGCGTGGTGCTTCCACAACTTCACCCAGGCATGCGGGTTGCGCCGGAACTCAGGCAGCGCGCACAGCGGGGTTCCATCCCCCTGCGTCGGCAACATGGTGCAGGCGGTGAAGTCGATTCCCACCCCAATAACATTTTCCGGGTCCACACCCGTCTGCCGCAACAGGGCGGGGACGGTGCGCTGAAAGGTGCGAATGTAGTCTTCCGGGTCCTGGAGCGCCCAGTCAGGCTCCAGGCGAACCGGCTTTCCCGGAACCGGGAGGGCCTCATCGATGACGCCGTTCCGGTAGACGTAGACCGAGTCGGCAATCTCCTTTCCGGAACCTACCTCGACCAGAACCGCCCGGCCCGACTCGGTCCCGAAATCAACGCCGACGGTGTACTTGTGTCTGCTCATCTTCTCCTCCGGCCACGCGGCCATGAAACGGGTTTGCAATCCGCCCGCTGCGCCCAGGCTAGGTCATCTCGAGAATCGCCGGGCGCTGGATCGCATGCCCATCCAGCCTCACTTCGATCGTCGGCCAGCCTGGGGTCGCCGTGAGGATCTCGGCTTCCCCTGGGCCGACCAGAATGGTGTCTTCCATCTTGGTTCCTTCGATGGAGGGATTCCACGCAAAGGCTTGTCCGCTCCGGATGATCTCGGGCGAATCGGGCCGGGCCAGCCACTCCCGCGGTTCGTAGCCTGCCGGCCCTCCCTGGTGATGGCGGCGCCATTCATCTGGGAAGCCCACCTCCCGGTAGGCGGCCACCCCCTGGCCGAATACCTCGCCGAGAGCTCTTGCAGGACGCGTCGCCTGGATCAAACGGGCGTCTACCCGCGCCGTGGCCTCTTGCTTCTGTGCCAATTCGCCCGGGAGCTTTCCGAAGTGGACCAGTCGGGTTACGGAGCAAACCAGCCCCCACTTGCGTCCGCACAGCACGAGCATGGCGTATTGCCCAAGGATCTTCGCGCTCGGGAGAGGGTGGCGAAATCGATAAACACGCTCGTCGCTGGCGACCAAGTTGACGATTGCCTGAATCCCCCGGCGTTCGCACTCGCCCGAGAGCGCGGCCGCAATTTCCCGCTCGCTTTGGCCGGGCCGCACGGCTCTGGCCGCCGCGGAGATCGCCTGCGCGCAGAGCCTCCCCAGCTCCCGGAAGCGCTGGCCCTCCTCCGGGGTGAGCTCCGCCCTCAGGAGCGACACGTCGGCCGACACGTCGCGCGCTCCTGCTTCGGGGTCATCCGATCCGAACGGCCCGGGGGGAAGGAGCTCCTGGAGGGCGTTCCGGCTTTCATGCCAGGGGGTGATCCGCATCTCCCAACCCTGTGCTTCCAGCCCCTCCTCGTCCTTCAGCCGGGGGGCCTCGATGTTGTTGCTGATCAAGTAGCGCCCCCGAGCCGTCACCAGCAGCGAGGCCTCGCCGTAGCTGCTAGCCCAGTTAACTTGAGAGGTTGCCCCGCAGGTCGCCCAGGCGAAGCTGCTGGCTCTGCGCAAGTGCAAGCCTGCCAGATCCCGTTCCCGCAAGAGGCGGCGAATCCTTTCCTGCTTGGTTTCAAATTCATCCATGGTTCACAACCCCTCACCTGGCGCAGTGTGATTGTAGACCTCCCAGCCCAGGTACTTGGACAGGGCCTCCTCGACCGCCGAGGAACTGCGCGACAGATTGATGGCCACATGATGCTCGAAGCCGTTCTCGCAGATGTACCGCAGCAGACTTTGCAGGCGAGGGATCTGGACGACCCCATAGCCGCCGAAGGTTTTCAGCGGGTCGTTGGTCAACTGGCCCTCGCCCACATAGGCCCGGATCCGGCCGCTCATCTCATCGGTCGACACCCGACAAAAAGTGAAGGGCGAGGGACGCACCCTCCCGACGATCGTGCCGAAGGTATTCTCTTTGCCCACCGTCCCGGCGATGATGCTCTGATAGCTCATGGCCGGAGCCTCCGGAATGGAGGCGCCCTGCTCCACGAAGACCTCCTTGGGGAGGTTGGAGCAGTGGAAGATCACGGCCTTGTCGGGGTCCTCGCGGTAGTTGTTGTTCCAATCCACGATGGCGCTGGGCTTCCCGGAGGCCAGAACGAGCGCATACATGCCGACGACCCCGGTGATATCCGTCTCGCAGGCGGAGGGCATGAGCCGGTTGCTCATCATGCTCATCAGGGTACAGGGGACCACCCCGTAGAACTCCTCCATCGAAGTCCAGCATTGGATGGCCGTCGCCACCAGTTCATTCGCGCTCATCCATTCATCGATGACGGCGCCGAGCTTGGCCATGCGCAGCAGGGATTGGAGCGGCGTGCCCTGGTGCGGGACATAGGCCTTCATGTCGCCCAGCTTGGATTTCACGCTGGGGTCCTCGTCCTTGAGTCGCGCCGCACGCCCGAAGACCTCGGACAGGTCCAGGGTTTCAATCGTGATGCCTGCCCGCTCCAGGAGCTTCTCGCTGAAGCGCACCGTGTTGAATGCGGCCGGACGAGCGCCGATGGCTCCGATTCGGATTCCCCGCAGCCCGCGCGTCACGCGGCACAGGCTGGCAAAGCGCTTCAGGTCCTCGCGGAAGCCGTCACTTTCCGGACTCATGGTGTGCAGGCTGGTCAGAGTGTACTTGATGCCGTACTGCGAGAGATTGTTGCAGACTGAGATCTTGCCGCAAAAGGAATCGCGGCGATCGCTGATGCCCATCTCCTCGGGATTGTCGGGGAAGGCATGGATCAGGACCGGCACATTGAGCTCTGCCCAGCGAAGCGTGTTCGCCACCCCGCGCTCATCACCGAAATTCGGCAGCGTGACCAGCACCCCGTCCATTTCGCTGCGGTGCTGCTTGAACAGGTCCGCGCACTGGTGGGCATCGGACAGGGTTTCAACACTGCCGAACTTGGTGTCTTCCGGACCGAGGGCGACCACCTTCACCCCTTCCTCGGCCAGAATAGCCAGCATGGTCTTGCGCCCCGTGTCGCAGAGGTGATCGGGGAAAAAACCGCGGTTGCCGACGATTACTCCCAGCGTGATGCCTTTGGTCATCGTTGCCTCCTCAACCGTACGGCGGGCAGGTTCCCTGGGCCAGGGCCTCAACCCTGCCCGGTCCAGCCCCGCCAACCTGCGCTCAACTCCAGGTACCTCTGGTAGTGGTCTGCGTAGGCCCTGCGGCTCATCTCCTGTGGCTCAAAAAGCCGCTCTGGGCTCACCATTTGCGCTGATCCCGCTTCCAGGGAGGGAAACGCCCCGCAACCCACACCCGCAATGATGGCCGCACCCAGCACGCCGGCCTCCCTCACGTGCGTGCGCAGCACCGGCCTCCCCAGGAGGTCCGCGCAGAGCTGAACCCACATGTCGGATTGGCTCCCTCCTCCGGCAGCCCGCAGCTCTTTGATTCGGATCCCGACCGCGTCTGCCGCCTCCAGGCGGCGTCGCAGATCGAAGGTGACTCCCTCCACAATCCCTTTCAGGATTTCACCGCGGGACGTCTCCGGCCGCACCCCCGCCAGGGCCCCCAGCGGGGGAGGCGGGAACCCGGTGGCTTCCTTTCCAGAGTCGAGGTGCGGAACAAAGTCCACCGAACTGGGGCCTTCTGGAACCTCCGCGAACAGGCGGGAGTACACGTCCTGGCCCGCTTTCCTGGCAGCCTGCCATTCTGCCTGGGCGAAGGCACCGCGGAACCACCGGACCCAGGCACCCCCTTTGTTGAACACAAAGCAGACATACCTGCCCGGCGCCGCGTGGTGCTCGGTATTCAGGCCCCGCCGGATCATCTTCGCAGGGCTGGGTCTCTTTCGAAACACGGGCGTTAGACAGGTGTAGGTACCCATGCCGCAGGCGGCCAGCCCTTCGTCCAGAACACCACAGCCCACGGCGCTCGCACACTGATCGTGCGCCCCATTGATGATCGCCACGCCTCGTGGCAGGCCAAGGTCGGCCGCGAGGCGGGTCGAGACGGTTCCAATCGCGGCCCCGCACGGCCTGGGCTCGGGGAACTTCGAGGGGTCCAAGCCGGCCAGGTTCATGAGTTCAAGCGACCAGCTCTCACGATCGAGATCGAAGAGCAAGGTCCGGTTGGCCAACGAGTAGTCCACCACGGGCTCCGCCCCCAGCTTCCAGGCCACGAAGCTCCCCCACAGAAGGAGCCTTTCGACTTTGCCGAAGACCTGCGGTTGGTGGTCCCTGATCCAGAGAAGCTTGGTCAGCCCGTATTGATTCCCGAAGGTGTTGCCGTTGAGGGCGTACAGGCGGGAATCCCGAATCAGACGCTTTCCTCGGGCCAGGTACTCCGCGCCGCGCACGTCCGAGTTGAGGATCGATGGGGCGAGAACTTCTCCTCCGCGACCCAATAGGACCACGGCCTCGCCCAGGGAGGAAACGGCCAAGGCCCTCACCGGATCGCGCCCGGACCGGGAGACCGCGCTGGCGATGAGACGGCAGATCTGGGCCCACACCGCCTCCGCGTCCAGTTGCGCCCAGCCCGGCTCTGGCTGGTGGATTTCGCACTCCTCATAGGCGGAAGCCAGGATCTTCCCCTCCTCCGAGACGACGGCCGCCTTCAATCCCGTGGTCCCGACATCGATTCCGAGGAAACTCATCGTCCTCCGCCTTGGCGCTTCCCCTTAGGGATGGTCCAACTCCTCCTTTGATCACAAGGAGGCTCTTGCGCGACGCAGGCCTGCAGAATCAGCGGGTCCCCCTTGGATTTCGGCCCGGCTCATGTCCCCGCTCCGCGCCCACTCGCCTCTCGGCCTGTTCCCTGGTCGGGTCCCGGCCCAGGCCCGAGGCTGGCGCGGTTCCGGGAAGACCGCCCTCATGCACCATGACCATGAGGGTTCGGACCGTGCGCGCCGGATCCCCCTGGGCGAAAACGTTCCGGCCGTAGACCAGGCCGGAGACCCCTTTCCCAAGGAGGATCTGAGTCCGGCGGACCAATTCGGTCTCCGTCACCCGGCCCCCGCCCAGGACCAGGACAGGTTTGCCCGCGGCGGCCGTCACGAGATGGTCGATGTCTTGAGGATCTTCGGTGGGATCGGTCTTGATCAGGTCAGCCCCCAGCTCCACCGCCTGACGCACGACGGAACTCAGGCTCTCGACCCGACCGCTGGGTTCGTAGGCCCCTGAGCGCCCGCCCCGGCGCATACTCCGCGTTTCCACCATGAGGGGCATGCCGTACCGGTCGCAGGCTGAACGGAGGACGGCAATGTTCCGAATGCACTGCTCCTGGATGCCGGCGGAGTCGGGAAAATGCAGAAGGTGTGCGATCACGCAAACCGCGTCCTCCCGGACCGCCTGCTCCACGGCCGTATCGAGCAGCGAGCAGTAAAGAGGGTCAGCGCTGGGGCGCGCGTAGATGTTGGTTACATCGCTGCGCACCACCAGCGAGGGTTTGCCCCGCCCAGGGATTTCCTGCAGCAGGTGCGATTGACCCAGGCTCAGGAGGATCGCATCCGGGAGCGATTGCGCCACCACCTGGACGGTCGTGGCCAGGTCCTCCAGACCCTGATAGTGCCGTGGCTCGCCAGTCGTTCCATGATCCAGGGCCACGACCAGGCATTTCCGGTCCTGGCCAAGGAGCCGATTGAGCCGCGCGGTTTGGCTGATCATGTTCCTCCCTCGACACCCCTCGTCCAGCCCGGCTTCTCCCGGCTAGGCCGTGGGGCGATATCCAGGCTGACCGAGAGCCACCTCGATGAAGGCGAGCATGTTCTCAAGCGGGACATCGCCTTCCACGTCGTGCGCCGGGGCGAAGATGTAACTCCCGGGACGACCGAGCTCGATCAGCCGCCGGGCCTCGCGCCGCACATCCTCCGCTGTCCCATACGCCAGGGTCTTCTGGGTAGACAGTCCCCCATGAAAGGCCCAGCGTCCCCGGTAAGCGGAGATCAGCGCCGCCACCTCCATCACCTCGGGCTGGAACGGGTTGAAGCAATTCACCCCAATCGCAATCAGGTCCTCGAAAAGCTCGTCGACGTCTCCGCAGGAGTGGATCATCACATACCGACCCGCTTCATGGACCACGGCGTACATTCGCTGCAGAACCGGGCGGATGAACTCGCGCCACAGGACCGGCCCCATTTGCAGGCCTCGCTGCTGCCCCCAATCGTCGCCGAAATACACGGCATCGATCTCATACTTCAAGGCCTCGCGGATCTGGGCCATGTTGTATTCGGCGATCGCGTTCAGGAGGTCGTGCACGAAGTCCGGATGATCGTAGAAATCCATGAGCAGGTTGGTGAGGCCCCGCAGCGTCCAGGCCCGCTCGTAGAGGGAGAAGCCGATTTGAAAGACGCGAAACCGGTCGCCGTAGCGACGGATCCGGTCTGGCATGTCGGCGAAAAAGCGCGCATCCACAGGGTCGGGGAAGACATACCCCCGCAGGGTCGGTTCCGGCAGCCGACAGCCCTTCACAATCCCAATGTCCCGATCCACGCTGCGATCCCAAAGGACGCCAAACACATCCTGAACGCAGTTCGCCTCGAGCTCCCGGAAGAACCCGATGTCGCTCCCCAGCTTGAGCAGATGATTCTGAAGTATGGGCTCAAGATCGTTGGTCCCGAAATGCTGCTGGAGCTTCTCTCTGGCCTCCTGGGTGAATCCAAATGACCAGGGCACATAGGGCGGCCGCTGCCCTTCGAGAACCAGCTTCACCACGTCTCGCTTGCTCACCCAGTCCCCGTTTGCCTTTTCCGGGCCCCTGACTCGTCTCCCCGCGGTGCAAAGGGAGGGCGCTAGCCTCTGATGGAACTGAAGCGCACGACCAGCTTCGGGGCCAGCCAGAGCGTGTCCTGGGCCGGGGCAGGCGCTTCCCCGCGGCTGGCCAGGATCATATCGGCGACGTGCTTCACGGCCATGCCTCCTAATTGGCGCAATTCCTGCCGCACCGTGGTCAGCGGGGGCCAGAAGTAGGCACACTCAGGGATGTCATCAAATCCCACCACACCCAGGTCGGCAGGAACTCGCAGGGCGCGGCGGTGGGCGGCCTGCAACACACCCAGGGCCATCTGGTCATTCCCGGCGAAGACGGCATCCATTTCAGAAAACCGCTCGGCCAGATGGCAGAACCCTTGCTCTCCGCTGGAAGCCGTCCAGTCGCCCTCAAAGACCTGGCGCTCTTCCGCCTGCAGCCCCGCAGCCTGCAGGGAGTCCCTCCAACCCTGCCTGCGTTCACGCGCCTCCCACCAGTCCAACGGGCCGGTGATCAGGCCGACGTGCCGGTACCCCTGAGAGAGCAAGTGGTCTGTGGCCAGCCGCCCGCCCTCGCAGTTGTCCACGCAGACAACCGGCAGGCTGCTGGAGGCGTGCATACTGAGAAACACGATCGGGACGGGGAGATGCGGGCTCTGCCGCCGAAGCCAGTTTCGGTTGGTGCCGATCTCCGGCACCGCCCAGATGATTCCGTCCACCTGCCGGGAAAGCAGGCTGTTGAGCACCCGCTCCGCGTCGTCCAACTGGGGCCGCGGAAGAAGAATGAGCAGGATGGAGTAACCCAGCTCGCTCGCCTGGCGCTCGATCCCGACCAGGGTGCCCGAAGGACCAAAATACTCCAGCCCCGTCGCCACCACCCCCAGGGTGTAGCTGCGACGATGCACCAAGCTGCGCGCCAGCACATTCGGTTGGTATCCCAGCCGCGAAACGACCCGTTGCACCCGGATTCGCGTCTTGTCCGCAACCACCGGGTAGTTGTTCATCACTCGCGAGACGGTCTGGGCCGACACGCGGGCATGTCTCGCCACCTGCTCGATCGTCACGCGTCTTTTCGCGCCCGGGGGAACTCTGTTGCGCACTTTCCGCCTCTGCCCCTTCCCGTGTTTCCTTCCCATCCCTCCCGGCAGATCGGTCCGGGCTATGTTCCCGCCGGGGAAAGCGAGGAATAGGGCGTCTGGACGATCGTGTTGACCATCGCCCAGAAGTTTTCCAGGGGGGTGTCCAGCTGGACATTGTGGGTGGGTCCAAGCACGAGACCTCCCCGCCTCCCCAGCGTCTTGAGACGCGTCCGCACCTCAGCCGCCACTTCCGACGGCTTCCCAAACGGAAGGGTCTTCTGAATGTCGATCGATCCCCAAAAACACAACCGCGCCCCGTACCGTCGGGCCAACCCCTCCAGATCCAGGACCGCCGGTTGAACAGGGTTCAGGACGTCAACCCCGATCTCAATCAATTCGGGAATAATCGGCTCGATCCAGCCGTCCGAGTGGTAGGCAACTTTGACTTGCGGGTTGACCGCTTTCAGGGTGGCGATAATGGCGGCCAGCCGCGGCTTGAGAAACCGGCGCCATAGCCCGGGTGAAAGCAACATGGAGGATTGTGCTCCCACGTCATCCCCCAGCCAGATCATGTCGGCCCCCAGTTCCACCAGTCGCCGCGCGACCTCCTGGTGATAGCGGAAGGGGAAGTCCAGGACCTGCTCCGCCAAGTCCGGGTTGAGAAGGAAATCCGTCAGCAGCTGCTCGTAGCCGCGCAGGGCCCACGCACATTCAAAAACCGTCGTAACCACCACGCCGACAATCCAGTACTCCTGGCCCAGATCCCGCACCACCCGGGAGAAGTCGGCATACAAGGGGGGACGAGTCGGATCGGGAGGCCGGTAGCTCTGGACCGCCTCATCCTGCGCCAGAGGGTGACCGGCCGGTTCGGTGTAACGACCGGCCCCAAACCGGGTTGTGTACTCAACCGTTTTCCACCGGACCCCCCATTCATCCAGATACGAATCACAGGTTTCATAGCCCGGCTGGTAGTAGGAATTGACCCATCCCACGGACGAGAGCAGCATATCTTCCCCCAGCGCCCGTTCCAGCTCATACGTGTTCCCGCCTCCGTGGGGGTTGTGGCTGCCGCCTCCCCTTGCTTGAAGGTCGGCCCGCAGCCTCTCGGCAAACTCCGGCGTGAAGCTGATCTGCATCGGGCAGCGATCCGGCACCTCATGGCGGAGCGCCGCCAGGACCCGATCCCTAGGCTTCATGCCGATCCTCCCCGTCGAACCGTTGGCCCGCAAACCCGAGCTCCGGGTCGCCTCCTCCGCGCTCGGACATTCTGCCTCCCAGCCGAACGATCCCCGGGCCGGGGCGACCCTTGGGCGCATCCCCAAAACGACGCAACAGTTGGCGTCTGCTCTCAGAGAAGGTCAACGCGCCAGGCCCGCTCCAGGGGCGCCAGCGGATGAAGCCTCCTGATGTTCGCGGGACTGCCCTCCGCCGCTGCCCACACCGAAAGCCCCCCCCTCTCATCGTTTGACCCGCCCCTCAGGGGCCTCAAGACGACCCATAGCGACCGTGTGCCAGCGCGGTATCAAACGCCGCCACCACGTTTTCGGGGGGAACAAAGGCCTGGATGTTGTGGACCGCGGCAAAGACAAAACCGCCGCCCGGAGCGAGATCGTCGATCCTGCGCTTGACCTCCTCCGCCACCTGCTCGGGGGTCCCGAAGGGCAACACCCTCTGGGTGTCCACCCCGCCACCCCAGAAGACCATATCCTTTCCAAACTCCGCCTTGAGCTCTTTCGTGTCCATCCCGCGGGCGGACACCTGGACCGGATTGAGGATGTCAAACCCTAGTTCGATCAAGTCGGGGATCAGTTCGCGGCTGGCTCCGCAACTGTGGTAGAAGAGCTTGGCGTCGGTTTTCCTCTTGATCGCCTCCACCAGCCGCCGTTGTTTTGGCTTGACCATCTTGCGGTATAGATCGGGCCGAATCAGCCAACCGTTTTGTCCACACAGGTCGTCCCAGTAGGTGAAGACCTGCAGATACGCCCCCACCTGCGCAAGATAGCTCTCGCAGGACTCGACGTACAGGTCCGTGATCCCTTCCATCAGCCGGTCGGCGAACTGCGGCTCCGTGACCAGGGCCTCAAAGAAGCTTTGCAAGCCCATGGTGCGAGCCGGCTGCTCAAAGATGCCGCCCCCGATAATGGCACTCCCCACCAGGGCAAAATCCGTCTTTTGGTAAAGGTGCTGGGCCTGTTCGCGCAGCTGAACAATGTACGCTTGCGGGTCGGGCCGCGGCCAGTGGTAGCGGCTCAAGGCTTCCAGGGTCGGAGCCCTGACGGGAAAATCCACCCAGTCGAAGTACAGCCCGCCCTCTTTCGGCATGTGCAACTTGGAACCCCAGCGGTCGATGAAGGCGAAGTAGTCACCTTCCTCGAAGATCTCCACCCCCGGGGCCGTAGCCGCTGGAAGCTGAACAAGGCGAAAGTCCACCCCGAATCGTTCCATCAGGGTCTCATCCAGGTAGGGGAGCTGCTGGACGAAGTCCAGCATGCGGATCTCTTCCAGGGGCATTCCCAAGTGCTTCTTGAGGGCAATGTAGCTGGGCCGCACAATCGAAGAGACGATCGTGGCTCCCAGATCAATGGGGACGCGGTCAGGTTCCCGGTGGTTGAGGGCGAGCCAAACTCGTTCTCGGGAGTTCATCAGCCTCCAGCCTCCGAGATCCCGGGCAACTCCTTTGGGATGCAGGGTGCGGAGTGGTGGCGCGAGGTCGATCGGCGCCTCTCCCCAGAGCGCCCGGGTGCGCTACGAGAGCCTCCTCTGCAGAACGGCCTGCAGCGACACCGAAATCACGATGATTCCGCCGTAGATGAGCTGGGTCCAGTAGGCCGTCCAGCCGGCGGCGACGATGCCCGGGTCGATGATGGCAATGATGAAGGCCGCAACGAACGTTCCGAAGACGCTCCCCACCCCGCCAAAGACCGAGGTGCCACCCAGGAAAACGGAGGCGAGCGTGTTCAGCAGGTACCCCTCGCCGAGGGTCGGCCAGAGGAAGAGAACCGCCTCGGAGACCACAAAGCCAGCGAAGGCCGAGGTCACTCCCAGGATGGCAAAGGTCAGAATCTTGGTTCGGCCCGTGTTCACGCCCATCAGCCTGGCGCTATCCGTGTTGTCCCCGGTGAGATAGACATGGGCGCCAAACTTGTGGCGATTCAGGAAGAACCAGGTCACCACGGCGAAGATGATCATCCAGATGAATTGCATGGGGATCTTGCCCGCGACCGTGCCGACCAGAGCCGGGTACAGGACCGTCGACTGGACGGCGGACATTCCGAGTCCTTGGCCGTTAGTGACCACTAGCACTGCCCCCCGCCAAAAAAACTGGGTCCCCAGGGTGGCGACCAGCGAGGGGATCCCCAGGCGCACCACGATCAGCCCATTCAGGTAGCCGGCCAGCAATCCCGCCAACAGGCAGGCCACGAATCCCAGGTAGACGCCCAGCGTGGGGTTGGTCCCGCTGAAGGCCAGGAAAACCACATCGTAGGCGGCCATGCCCCAGGCCATGATGGAAGGAAAGGACAGGTCGATTTCTTTGGCGATGATCACCAGCGTCAGGGGAATCGCCATCAGGGCATAGAAGGGCGTCGTGTACATGAGGGCGTTGTAGATGTCGTAGGCCCCAAAGGTCCTGGTCGAACGCCAAAAGAAGAAGGCCCAGATCAGGATCAGGACGAACACGATGGCGATCTGCAGGGACCACTTTCTCAGGACCCGCCCGATCCCTGTCTGCTTCGCAGTGGGGGAGATCAGTCTCCCTTCTCCGACTGAGTTCATGGCACCGGCTCCGTGTCCATCAGGCTATGGGATTGTTGTCTTCGAGGCTTCCGGTCCGGGCGACCACCGAGAGCCGGTCGATGAGTTGATCGAGCGTCAGCTCATCTTTCTTGAACTGGCCCGCGACGGCCCCCCGGTCAAGCACCACGATGCGATCGGCAATGGGGTGGACGTGGAATATGTTGTGATCAATGAAGATGGCTGACTTGCCCGCCTGCTTGATGCCCCGAACGAAGTCGGTGCATTTCCTCGTCTCGGTTAGAGAGAGGCCCATGGTGGGTTCGTCGAGGATGATCAATTCCGCCTGGAAATAGAGCGCGCGCGTGATCGCCACACCCTGGCGTTCGCCGCCGGAAAATGCGCCCACCACCGAATCGGGGGTCACGGCCGCCGAGGTGAAACCCATCGCGGTCGTCATCAGCTTGCGGGTTTCGGATCGCATCGCCTTCAGGTCGAGCAACCCCCAACTATTGGACAGCTCCCGGCCCATGAAGATATTCCGCCACAAAGAATGCAAGTCGGACAACGCCCTTTCCTGGTAGACGACTTCAATGCCCAGATCCCGCGCCTTGGCTACGGACAGGTGTTCAATCCTCGCCCCCTTCCAGTAGATCTGCCCCCCGGGGTCCGGTGGATGATAGCCGGTCAGGATCTTGACCAAGGTCGACTTGCCTGCGCCGTTGTCCCCCAGTAGCCCCACGATCTCGTTCGCTCCCACCTCGAAATTCACCTGGCGCAGCGCGGCCACCTCGCCAAACGTCTTGGAGACATTCTTCATCTGGATGACGGGAACAGGATCCATCAGGCGACCTCCCAGCCAGTCAAAAAAAGAGACCTGACAGGCCTGCTCGACCTGTCAGGTCTCCGCCTTCTCACCGAATATTCTTGTTGGCCAAAGGCGCTATCGCGGCCACATTGGACTTGTCCACGAAGCCCGCTCCGGTGTTGATGTACAGGCCGGAGAAGCCATAGACCTTGGTGAGGCAGATCTGCAGGATAGGCAGATAGCCCTGCAGCCATTCCTGCTGATCAATCACCAGGGTGGTCCAGCCAGCTTGGATGGCCGTCGCCGTCGCCGGTGACATGTCGAACCCAGCCAAGTAGATGTCGCCCGGTTTCTTGCCGGCCGCCGTCAGGTAGGTCTGAGCCGTGGCGGTCAGGCCACCGTGATCGGTCACGACCAGCTTGACATCGGGGTGCGCGGCCGCATAGGCGGTGAACGTGGGGGTGCCCGCCGTCGGATCCGCGTTCGTCGCCGAGTCGATCTCGATGTAGTCAACCGTCATGCCGGCCGCCTTGAGCGCGTCGATTACGCCCTTGGTACGCAGCCCGCGAGTCGGCTGGGACAGCAGACCCCAGACCATGGCGCGATCGCCGCTCTTGAAGCCACCGCGCTTCACGGCTTCAGCGCCCAAGGCCTGTCCTGCGGTGTAGTTGGAGGCGCCGACATAGCCGAAGCCCGCCGCCTGGTACTTCGCGAGCATGTTGGGCAGCTCGGTGTTTTGGGCGGTGACAATGATGCCCTTGGATTCCGCATCGTCAATCAGCGGATCGAAGGCGGTGTCACCGGGATGCCCCATCACCGCGATGCCGTCCGGTTTGGTCGCCTCGGAAGACTTGAATTGCTCGATCATCTTCTGGGGGTCCCAGGCGGACCAAACGTACTGAACGGAAGGACCCAGGTCGGCCTGCGCCTGCACCGCGCCGTTGTAGACGTTGACCGCGAAAACTCCTCCCTCAGGTCCGCCGGGGAAGAACACGATGTTCACGCCCTTGCACCACTTCGCAGCCGCCGTTGTGGGCGCTGCCGCCGGAGCGCAGGCGGACGCAATGAGCGCCAACATGACGATGGCCCCGATAGCCGTCCCTATGTTTCTCACAGTCCGAGCACGCATCTTTTCCTCCTTGTGGTTCTGTTTCAGTGGCGGGGATGGCCTGGGCACAGTTCACCCCAGGCCCTGCCGATCCTGACTACAGGATTACGGGGGCTCGATTTGATAAAGATGGCTTTCCAAGAAGATGTCCCTTCTCCGAACCTGGGAGGGTCCAGGGAACCACCCGGAGAGAGCGGATCGCTGCCCGGCTTACGGACCCCAGCGCTTGTTGGGGTTCAAGACCCGCCGGGTGACTTCTCGGACAGCCTTTCGGCACCTCCTTCCTCCCGCTGGCAGACAGTATGGGGAAGTTCGCGTCTTGGGCGGGATCTCGGGCTTGGAACAAGGATTGGTTAGCGAGGGATTACCTGAGAAGAAGCCGCGTGTGCTGACCGGTTCCAATGTGCGCCAGCGCTGATAACGCTAACATTCTCTAATTATAACAGGTGCCATGTCAAGTGACATACGGCTCAGGCCTCGGTGCTTCGGCCCTCAATTCCCCTAAGGAATCTGAGGCCTGGCCACCGCCCTCACCCCCGGCTCGGAACTCCCCGCCTCACTTGACCAGGCAACCCTGGGGGCCACGCCTCCTCGCAACGGAAGCGAGGCCGGCACCGTCAGGTGGAGCCAGAGTTGCCACCCCTGACCCCCTTGCGATTCGGATCCATTCCGGGGGGCCGACGTGGCCAACCCCACGCTCGCCAGCCGGCGCGGGCCAAGGTATCCTTTGCCAGGCGGCGCCTGGGCGCTAATCTCCTGGACCTCACGCGGTCCTTGCCCCGCTCGGCCCGCCAGCCACCTTGTAGTGAACATCCGCAAGGTCCCTCAACGCCTCCGCAGCATCCTCCGGGGTCAGGTCTCGCTGAGGCTCGGCGAACATCTCATAACCCACCAGGAACTTCCTGACCGTCGCCGACCTCAGCAGAGGAGGATAGAAATGCAGGTGCAGCTGCCAGTGCGACCTGCCCTCCCCGACCCCGGGGGCACCATGCCAGCCCATCGTGTAGGGGAACGGGCACAGAAAGAGATTGTCGTAGCGCACCAACACCCCTTTCAGCACCTGGGCCAGGGATTGTTCCTCCTCCTGCGTCATGCCGGCCAGGCTGCTCCGGGGCTGGAGGGGAACCAGCAGGAGTTCAAAGGGCCAGACGGCCCAATAGGGCACGACGGCAATCCAATGGTCGTTGGCAAGCACAGTCCGGATCTTTTCCTTCAATTCCTGGCGAGCGTAGTCGAGCAGCAGGGAGGTGCCATGATGGGCCAGGTAATCTCGCTGCATCTCGTCTTCCCTGGCGGGCACACTCGGGATGACCGAACCCGCCCAAACCTGACCGTGAGGATGAGGGCAAGAGCAGCCCATGATCTCGCCCCGGTTCTCGAAGATTTGGACCCATTGGTTCTTTTGCCCCAGCTCCTCAATCTGCTCCCTCCACACGTCGATGACGGACACGATTTGGGTCTCGCTCATCTCTCCCAGGGAAAGGTCATGCCTGGGCGAGTAGCAGATCACCCGGCAACTTCCCGTTTCCGGTTCCGCGAGGAAAAGAGGGGGGCGGGTCGCCACCGTCCCGCCCCGGTCACTGGTCAAGGCAGGGTAGTCATTATCGAATACGTAGGTGGCCAAATAGGATGGGTTCATCCCTCCGCTGGTCCTGCGATTCCCCGGACACAGGTAGCAGTCTGGATCGAAAGGGGGACTCCCCTTCGTTTCCGCGGGCTCCAGTCGCCCGCGCCATGGCCGGCTCAGGCGCTGGGGTGAGACCAGGACCCATTCTCCCGTGAGCGGGTTCTGGCGACGATGTGGAGCGGATCCGCTGTCTACCTCAAGGATACCCACACCTGCCTCCTGGGGCGGCGAGCCTCAATCCTGCGGCCGCGCAGCCACAAACGCGGGGGTCTTCCCAAGAATGATGAAATCCTCCGAGGAGCAAGAAGGTCACAGGCAGATGGTCTGAGAATGGAGAGGAGATTCCCTCGCAAACCGGTCCGATGCCCGCTCGGAACGAAACGAGGTTGGGCGCCCGCGACGGCCGCACGGCTGGATTGTCTTGGTCTTCACTCGATTCTATGCCACATCCGGGGGAACCGTCCAGGAATGCGAGGGGGCTGAGGCATTTGCTCCGGTGCTCCAGGCACGGCCGCCAGGTACACGGTGAAAGATTAGCCGATGGGACTGGAGGCGGCAGGCGGACGCAGTCCGGGAGGGCTCGGCGAATCGGGGCTCGCAATCTTCCGGAGGGATGAGATAACTTGGCCTCGCCGGATGGGCCGTGAAATCCCCCTGGGCCGGGGCCGCCCATGCCGGTGGCTCGGGCCTCCCCCCTAATTCACTTGCGTCGTCAGTCTGTGCTGGGGGCGTTCAGGTCGGCTTCGAGCCCGAGCGCAAAGGATTCGAGGGAGCGGCCCCGGCGGTTCACGCTGTGCGGCTTCGGGCGATCGAGGGTCCTAAGTCAAGAGCAGGCCGCGACCGGCCTGCTCTTGAGAGGAACCCAAGGTCTAAAAAAACGGAGGCTGGACCTGGGCCCGGAGTGCTAGGAGCCGGGGGCGGCCAAGGCCAGGGCAAAGTCGTATTCCAGCCGGATGTTGTCCTGGACGCTGAGCACGACGAAGGCCTTGGGCGGCTGCATCCCGAAATCCTCAAACTTGAAGGCAGTCGTTGCCTTACCGGTCAGCTGGTTGCCCTGCAACTGAGCGGTTACATCCCACGTCGTCGGCCGGGTCACCCCATGGATGGTGAGATTCCCATTCAACTGGAAGGCCACCTGGCCGCTGGTCGGCAAGGGGACGCTCAGCCCCTGTTGCTCCGCCGGGACGAACTCGGCGCTGGGGAATTGGGCGGTCTGGAGCGTATTGCGCTGGATGAAGCCGTCACGGCCACTGCTGTCGGATGTCAGCGTGGTCAGGTTGATCTTGAAATCCGACTGCCCAGAATCCACCTTCCCATCCGAACCGATGACCACTTGCCCGCTAATCGCGTTCGTGGTCCCGACCGCGTCACTGGGGAAATTGCGGCTCGCCAGCTGCTCGGTCACCGTGTAGTGTGCCGCGTTCCCACTGGGCGCAAGAACGAAACGAAGGGCCCCGCTGGGAAGCGCGGCCGCAACGGTCGATGTGGCCAGAGCCAAAGCGGGCACGGTCGCCGGAGATTCTGTTGGCGGAGGCGTCGCCGAGGCGACTGGTGGAGCGGAGGTATCCGTCGGCTGAGCCGACGAAATCGCTGGGGAGCAGGCGGCTGCGAGCAGAGAAAAGGCTGCTCCGAGGATAAGAAGCCGATTGAGTCCGTCTTTGAGGCTTTGTCGCTTGGGCATTGGTTGGTCTCCAGTTGGGTTTAGAAAGCCTGAGTCTAATCGGACATTCTTAGGGGAAGATGAACGCCGCCCAAGCGGATACGGCGCCTTCAGCCGTGCTCCCCCCTCAGCCCACCTCCTGTCAACCAGGATCTTCGAGGGAATCGGACTCATGGGTCGCAAAAGGAACCCATGCCTTCCCAGACATCGGAAAAAAAGAACCCGGGCCGGAGAATTGTCAGATGACCGCGACAGCGGAACATTCAAGAAGGCAACTCTTTGGGCGCGTGCAGGGCAGGCGCTTTCCTCCCGGGGTCCCCCTTCATGGTCGACGATGATCTCGAGTTGCCGGCTAACCCCACCCGCTGCTTGGAAGTCGACCCGGCCTGAACAGTGTACCGAGGGAACTGTTCCCGGCTTTGTTTCGTCCGGTGAATGGGGGATGGTCCCTTAGCCGGTTCGATGCTCGATCCGAAAAGGAGACGCACCCGCTGACATCCTGTAATGCTCGCCTTCCGCGAAAACGAAAACGCGGGATCTGCATTGCGCCAGGTGGATTCGGCCTGCAACGGTCCTGGCTCTCCTCCTGGCCTCCTGCGCGGTTTGGAAACCTTCGCAGATTGGAAGCGGCATCGCCGGAACGGTGTCGATTGGGCCAGGCTGCCCGGTCGAGTCCCTCGACCATCCTTGTCCTGCGCGACCGATTCGGGCACGCTTGCGCGTCCTGGACCCTCGCGGCCGCGAGATCTTGGAATTCGAAACCGATCCGGACGGTTCTTTTCGAGTCCCGCTTCCCGCGGGGACGTACACGCTGCGCCTGGTGACCCCCAAAGGGTCGCCTTTCCCGCGGGGATCGGACCAGGAACTGGTGGTCATTCCCGGAAAGTTCACCCGGGTTGCTCTCACCTTCGACAGCGGAATCCGCTAGAGCTGGCCGGCCATCCTTGGCGTGAGATCGCCGGCCACCCCCTGCCTCGCAATCACCCCGGCGGCTGGGGATCCATCTAGGGAGAGGCTCGCTTTTCGAGTTGACTGCGAAGGAATTGACCCAGCGAGCTGAGATTTCCGGCCTGGAGGCTGGCGAGGGAGGTCTGATTCATCCGCTGGTTGAATTCCTGCGTCGAGAGATCGTGAGGGGTGGCCCCGTAGTCGAGGTAGGCAAAGAAGTTGCGCGCCCAGAAGAAGGAGACGAAATCCATGCGGGTTGCGTCCGCCAGGTTCATGATGTCCTGGACGTAGCGATCCTCCAGAGGACTCCAGAAAGCCCACACGTCCCGGTTCATGATCTTTTGCGTGTCTCCCAGCCCGTTGCCAAGCTCGTCCGGTGAGGCCTTGTACAACCAGCACTCGCTGATGGTGACGCGTTTCCCAGCCGCACGCGCCTGCTGGGCGTAGTTGAGCGCACGTTGATAGTAGATCGCATCCTGGCCCAGAGGATAGAGGTGAAGATCGATGTAATCCAGGTCCTTCAGGTTCATGGCCACGCTCATGAAGGCAGGGTTTTCCCAAGTCCCCGTCCCTGCACCCACGCGCATGCCGCTCGAGCGGTCGATTTTGGCGGCCGTGTCCTGCAGGAACGCCCCCCACACCCCAGGAGTGATCTGGAACCCGGTCAGGGCGGCATCGGTGGTCGGCTCGTTGGCCAAGGTCAGGTAATCCGGGTGCACCTGGCTGGCAATCAGAAGCAATTGATCCTCCAGACCCTGAAAGAAGCTTTCCCGGGTGTACCGGGACCAGTCCACGTGTACCGTCGAATAGGGGGTTCCGGAAAAGATAGCCCCGCTTTCGACGAGCACCTGGATCCCGCGTTGATGACATTCGGCCACGACCTCTTTATAGAAGTTGAGGTAGTCGCTCGAGTGAGGGAAGCTGGGACTCAGGAGTGGTAACTTGATCGCCACGACCACCCCTTTCACACCCAGGGCCTGGAGTCGGTCGAGCAGGGTTCTATTAAGATCCATCATCTGCGGTTCGAGCAGGGCTTCGCCCACATTGCCATTGGCATACAGGAGTTCGGTGGCGAAGACCGTATTGCCCTGGGAATGGTCCCAAGACGCATTCAACCGCGCTTCGAAGTCCCCAAGCTCCGTGCCCAGGACGTTGTAGAGAGAGGCATACTCTGCGGGGACCGGTGGAGGCGCGGCCAGCGTGGCTGGGACCGGCGATGGCTCGACGGTCGGCGGAACAATCGCTGTCGCGGTGTTGAGTTCCGTCCCGGAGCCGCCCGGCCGCGGGCGGGAGAATGCGCAGGCGATGCCCAGGGTCCAGACGATGAGAAGAACAATGGCGGCTCGTCTCATAACAACTCCTTTGTATCCTGAGCCTCCCCCGAATAGTGCGGCTTTTCCGAGGAAAGTGTCCATCACCCGGCGTGGGGGATGGGGCGCAAATACCCTCCCGAGCCGCCCCCTGCCTGAGCATTGCCCTCGAGGTCGAGGGCGCGAAGTACCCCGCCGTGAGCCAGGCGGAATCCCCCAACCGAAGAACTCGTTCTCCTGGGCGGCTGTTGCCACCCCGGTCTACTTCGTTCGCGAATCGGACCCAAGCAGGAAGGCACCCAGCGCAACAACGATGAGAGACACGCCCAAAGCAGCGATCCAGGCCAGCCCAGCTTCCAACTCTGCTTGATCTTCGCGCTTCTCAATCTCGCGCAGCGACCGGGCGGCCAGGACGAATCCTGATTTCACCCCGCTGAAACCGACGACAACGCTTGCCATTCGAACCCCCGGCTGGGGCTGCCAGGTGATCCGATCCTCGCCGTTCTGACGAACATAGTCCAGAACCCCGGGAGGCAGATGGGGGATCTCCCCTTGCAAGAGGCCCGAGGAAGCCAGGGGATTCCCGCGGTTGTCAAAGACAATCACGAACGGCGCGAGGCTTCGGGCAATGTCGATCTGCGAAGTGGGGACAACGGTGTCGACCGCTGCTCCCTGGGTCAAGCCCTGCGCGGCATCCTCTGCCATTTGGATCTGGGGGTCATTGGCCGACATGCGCAGGTCTTGCTGAACGGAAAGGTACGCCAGTCCGCACAGGATGGTAGTTACGGCAGCAATGGGTAGCCATAGCTTGAGGGTCTCCTTAGCCTTGTCCATACATCTCCTTCGAATGCAAGGAGGGGCGAGCCTCCCCGGCGAAGCCTCCCAAGACTACCCCGAACTCCGGAGCAGGGGCATCATCTATTCTGCCCGCCAGGGCAGCGGGGGTGTCCCGTCCGCTCACAGAAGGCGGCAGGCTTGGGCTGGGAAGCCCCGAAGGCAGACCCCCAACCCGGCTGCGGCCGGCCCGTGATCTGCCGTCAGCGGGGAGCCGATCCATCCGGCAAGCTTCGCGAATGGACCGAGGCTACCAGATCACACTGGCACGGATATCTCCCGCCTCGGTTCCCAATTGAGTTGCACTCAACTTGCAGGTCGCCTGGAAGAGAATGATGGGGGAGACGATCTCGCCGAGGAGATGCCCCGCCCTTGCTCCGGGGCAGGCCTTGTCTGGGGGGTCTTGAAAAGACCCAGGATCACGTGACCCGCTCGAGAGAGGCCTCCGCATTTTCAAGGAGGGCCAATCTTCAGCAGGCGGAGCCCGCAGACCAAGCTGCCTCGCTGACAGGTTCGCCCTCTGGTGCTCGTGCCAACGGGATCAGACGGAACGCCTCAGGCCATCAGGAAGTAGAGGCTGACCAGAAGAGGAGGGGTTTGCGAGAGGGAGGCGTGCCGCCTAGAACCTGCAGGAATTTGAGCGGCACGCGGTTCGGCCGGCGGTCAGGAGGGAGGGACTTGACGGTTGAGCTCGGCCAACTGGGCTGATTCCGCGGCCAGGAAGATGATGGACCCCAGCGCCAAAGAGCCAACGCCTAGGCCTGGCCAAGGCAAGGAAAGTGCCATGGGGGAAAATATCAACCATATGCCCAAGAAGCTCGCCAGGGAGTCGAGCAGCAAGACCGTTTCCTCGCTGGAGGAACTCACGTTGCCCCACGACTTGGCCCGCAGGGCACCCAAGAAGAGAGGGCGATCCTTACCCCCCGCCAGGAGGAGGGTAGCAAGCCCCAAGGCAAGCAGTAGCCCGCCGGTGCCGAAGGCATTCGCCTTGGCGAGCGGGGGCTGGGAGCGACCGATGCAGAGCGGCGAAGCGAATTCCAGAGCGGCAAGAAGCACGAGCCCTAAGTGCAGAGTCTTCGACCAATTCCTCCAGGGGGTTAACGGGCGAACGCCGGAGGTGGCCCGCTCGGTTGCGCTTCCGATCGGATTGGGCAAGGAGTTGTCGCAGGCAATATCCATGGCATTCTCGAGGCAGCCGAAACCAGGATCGGGCCTGCCTCTCCTTTCAGGACCGGACTCCCCTGCGGAGAGGCCCCAAGCTATCGATGAGTTGACCCTCTTCAGTCTATTCTGAACGATGTCAACGGGGGAGCAAGAACAAGGGGAGGAATGTCAAGGAACTGTCAATGCGGGGTTCGCCACAGCCCTGGGGCCATTCTTTACCCGAGACCAGGCGGTCGAAATGCGAGGGCGGCCTTGAATCCATTCCGAATCGGCCGCCCTTGACCATCCTCATCCGAGGGCGATCTCGCCCGGAAACAGTCAACCCAGGGTCCGCAAGCGGTAGCCGACTCCGGGTTCGGTGAGGACGAGCTGAGGACGGGAGGGGTCGGTCTCAATCTTCCGCCGCAGGTTGCTGACATTAACCCTCAGCACGTGCGCGTCGTTGCCGTATTCACTCCCCCAGATTTCCCGCAACAGGTGGCCGTGGGTGACGACCTTGTCCGCATTGCGAACCAGTACCTTCAGCAGATCATACTCGGTTGGGGTTAGTTGAAGCTCGCGGCCCGCGACGCTGACGATTCTGCGTTCCAGGTCGACCCTCAGCTCCCCGCTGGTGTACACCGGTTCCGTCGGACGGGGTGACGTGTGCCGCAAGGCCACTCGCATGCGAGCCGTTAGCTCTCCCAGTCCGAAGGGCTTGGTGAGGTAGTCGTCCGCTCCCGCGTCAAATGCCGCGATCTTGTCACGCTCTTGCCCGCGGACGGAAAGGATGATGATCGGGGTCTGGCTCCACTCCCGGACCCGTCGCGTCACCTCCACCCCGTCGATATCCGGCAGGCCCAGGTCCAGGATGATCAGGTCCGGCCTGTGGGCAATGACCCCAGCCAGTGCCTCCTGTCCCGTGGAGGCCTCGAAGACCGTGTGATCCTGAGATCCCAAAGACATGCGCAGGAAGCGGCGGATGGCTGGCTCGTCGTCAACGATCAGAACCCGGACACCCGGATCGGTCATCCCACCGCCTTTGCGCTGACCGGCTGGGAAGTTCTCAAGGGGAGGGTGAAAGTAATCAGCGTGCCCCCGCCCTCGCGGTTCTGGGCCGAGATGGATCCGCCGTGCGCTTCGACAATTCCCTTGCAAATGGAGAGGCCCAACCCCGTTCCAGTTACGCTATCTGGGCGGTGCACACGGTAGAACTTGTCAAAGACGCGACCCAGGTCCTCGCTAGGGATGCCAATGCCCCGGTCGGCTACTTGCACTTCCAGGCGGGGCCCAATCGCGCGCGCGTGAATCTCGATGGGGGCCTCCGTCGGCGAGTACTTCAACGCGTTATCCAGCACATTGACCAGGACCTGGACGATCAGGACGAAGTCCATCGGGACCAAGGGGAGCTCGGCCGGAACATCGACGGTAACCGGCCGAATGGAAAGGCGGTTTCCGAGTTGGTCAAGCGCTGCCCCGACGACATCCTGGACGTCGGAGGGTTCCTCAGCCAGCTTCATGGCCCCTGCCTCCAGGCGGGTCATGTCCAGGAGGTTCCCGACCAAGCGATTCAGCCGCTCCGCCTCCTCCAGGGCGTTCTCGGCCAGGGCCTGCTGGGTGGAGCGGGCGATGGGAGTCGCGCTATCCGTCAGGGTGCTGAGCGCCCCCGTGATGGCCACCAGCGGGGTCCGCAGATCATGAGAAATGGAGTTGAGCAACGCGTTCTGCAACTTTTCTGTGGCTTGCAGCAGTTCGGCCTCGTCCGCCGAGTCGGCGAGCTGCGCTCTTTCGATCGCCTGGGCCGCCTGGCTGGCAAAAGCATCCATAAGGCGCTGCTGCTCGGAAGTCAAGTACCGTTGCGGCGGGTCCGGCCCCTTCAGTCCGAGGACCCCGACCACCCCTCGCGCCGTCTTGAGCGGCAGGTAGCGCAGGTCGGCCGCGGGAAGGGTGTCCGTCCCAAGCCCGGCCGGCTCGCCATGACGATACACCCAGTCTGCAACGGCCAATTCGGCCTCGCTGAGGCTGAGACCCCCGGTAGACCCACGCGGCGCCAATCCTCCCGGCTCGGCGACGAGAATGCAGGACTTGCGTTGGAAGGTCTGGTCCAGATGCTTGAGCACAACCTTCAGGATCCCCTCAAGACCATAAGTCCTGGCCAAGTCGCGGGTGAGGTCGTAGAGCTCCGCGGTTTGCACTTCGCGCCGGCGGGCCGCCTCAGACTGCCGTCGGGCCTGGATTGCCAGCACGCTGATCACCTGACTCACCACGAAGAAACCGACAAAAGTGAGGATGTATTCCGCATCCGCCACATGGAAGGTCAGTTGGGGCGGAATGAAAAAGTAGTCGAAGGCCATTACACTTATCACCGAGGCCAGGATCGAAGGTCCTCGACCCAGATAGACCGCCGCGACCACGACGGCCACGAGATAAACCATCACCAGGTTGGTCGGGGAGATCAGGGTCGCGATGGGGAGGCTGATGAGGGTCGCCAGGGCGACGAGCAAGAGGCTGAACAGGTATCGCCGCAGCGGCCGGTGGGGGAGCCAGGCGCGGGCTTCTTGAAGCGTGGAGGGAGGCTGGGGCTCGCCGCTGATGACATAGACATCAATCAGTCCACTGGAGCGAACGAGCTGGTCTACGATGGACCCTTGCAAGAGATCCTGCCAGCGTGCCCGCAGGGGCTTGCCCGCGATGATCTTGCTGATGTTGTGGGAACGTGCAAAGGCAACGACCGTTCCTGCCACGGATTGACCGGGCAGGGTAAGGGCCTTTGCGCCAAGCTCCTCGGCGAGGTGCAGCGTGCGCGCCACGCGATCGCGACGCTCCGAAGTGAGGCGCGGATCTTCGGCGGTCTCGACGTAGACCGCAAACCATTCCGCCTTTAGTTCGTCGGCCAGGTGGCGAGCGGCCCGCACTAGCCGTTCGCCCAGCGAACTGGAGCTGACGCACACCAGCAACCGTTCCCCCGCTGACCAGGGGCCCGGAATCGACTGGGTCACCATATAGGCGCGCATTTGTGCATCGACACGCTCTGCGGCGCGGCGCAGGGTCATCTCGCGCAGAGCCGTGAGGTTCCCCAACCGGAAGAATCTTGCAATGGCGCGGGCCGCCTGATCAGATACGTAGACCTTGCCTTCCCTCATGCGCTCCTGCAGTTCCTCCGGCGGCAGGTCCACCACCTTGATTTCGGCCGCCTCGTCAACCACCCGGTCAGGCACGGTCTCGTGGACGATCACCCCCGTGATCTGCGCGACGACATCATTGAGGCTCTCCAGGTGCTGAATGTTGAGGGTGGTGTAGACGTCGATCCCCGCCCGAAGGAGCTCCTCAATGTCCAGGTAGCGCTTCGGGTGGCGAGAGCCGGGGGCATTAGTGTGGGCAAATTCGTCGACCAGGGCAAGTTGCGGGTGGCGGGCGAGAACCGCGTCCAGGTCCATCTCCCCAAGGACCGTTCCGCGATATTCTGCCTGCCGGCGAGGGATCACCTCCAGCCCCTCCAGCAAGGCGTCCGTGTCAGCGCGGCCGTGGGTCTCCACGTAGCCAACCACAACATCCACGCCTTCCATCCGCCGTTGCTGCGCCCCCTCCAGCATGGCATAGGTCTTGCCGACCCCGGCGGCATAGCCCAGAAAGAGGTTCAGCTTCCCGCGAGTTTGCTGCGCCTCATCGGCTTGGACGCGGGCCAGGAGGTCATCCGGGTTGGGTCGATCAGGTTGGGTGCTCATCGCAGAGGTCAAGGAAGACGCTGAGCTGGCGGGAAACGTAGTTGCCTGGATCGTTCCCCACGCCGGATCCCCTCTTCTCCGGCCTGAGGCGGGTTGGCCTCACATGCAGCGAAACGGAGGGAGGTTGATCCCCCTACCTTGTCTCACCGGTCTAGTGGGGACTGAAGGTCCACGCCTATTGTAGCGCGTCCAGGGCTAAGTTGAGCTCAAGCACATTGACCCTCGGCTCGCCCAGGATTCCAAATTGACGGCCTTGCACGTGCTGCTGGACGAGAGAACGAACGGCCTGTTCCGAGAGACCCCGAACGCGAGCCACACGAGGCACCTGGTAGAGAGCGGCGGCAACGCTGATGTCCGGGTCCAGACCGCTTCCAGAGGAGGTTACCAGGTCCACCGGGATAGGAAGGGAGTTGCCCGGGTCGACCTTCTTCAGGTCATCAATCCGGCCCTGGACCTCCTGGACGAGATCCGGATTGGAGGGCCCGAGGTTGGAGCCGGAGGAGGAGGCGGCATTGTCCGGGAACGGGCTGGTGGCTGAGAGGCGGCCCCAGAAGTACTGGGGGGCATCAAAGGGCTGCCCAATCAACTGGGACCCGACAACCCGGCCTTGGTCGAGGAGAAGACTGCCGTTGGCCTGACTGGGGAAGACAACCTGAGCAATCCCCGTGACGGCCAGAGGGTAGAGGATTCCCAGAAGCACGGAGAGCAAGACCAGCAGCACGATGGCAGGTTTCAGTTGCTCAAGCATTTCCATTCTGGCCGATTAGCCCTCCGCCCCCAAACCATTCCAGCCCCTCCCAACCAAGCGCCGGTTGCGCGCTCTTGGCTTCCCTTCCAAGATCCCTAAACCAGATGGAACGCCACCAGAAGCAAGTTGATCAGTTTGATCCCGATGAAGGGCGCAATCAATCCCCCCACCCCGTAGATCAGCAGATTGTCGCGCAGAATCCGCGCCGCACCCAGCGCCCGGTAAGGGACCCCGCGCAAGGCCAGAGGAATGAGGGCGACGATGATCAGGGCATTGAAGATGACCGCCGAGAGGATCGCGCTCTCCGGAGTCGCCAGGCGCATGAAGTTCAGTGCGGCCAGGACCGGGTAGGTCGAGACGAACGCGGCAGGGATAATGGCGAAGTACTTGGACACGTCATTGGCGATGCTGAACGTGGTCAGCGCGCCGCGGGTCATCAGCAGCTGCTTTCCAATTTCCACGATCTCAATCAGTTTGGTCGGGTTGCTATCCAAGTCCACCATGTTGGCCGCCTCGCGGGCGGGCTGCGTGCCGGTGTTCATCGCCACGGCAACATCCGCCTGGGCCAGGGCGGGAGCATCGTTCGTTCCGTCGCCGGTCATTCCGACCAGGCGCCCTCCGCTCTGGTATTGACGGATCAGTTTGAGCTTGGCCTCCGGGGTCGCCTGGGCCAGAAAGTCGTCGACCCCGGCCTCGGCCGCAATGGCCGCCGCCGTCAGGGGGTTGTCTCCCGTGATCATGATCGTCTTAATCCCCATCTTCCGCAGCTGGGCGAAACGCTCCTTGATGCCTCCCTTGACCACATCCTTGAGACGGACCGCCCCCAGGGCCTGACCATTACGGGCCACAACCAGGGGGGTTCCTCCGGCGCGACTGATCCGGCTTACCATCTCCTCCAGCTCGGGGGGCATCGGCCGGCCCGCTTGATCCATCAGACGGGCGATTGCGTCGGGTGCGCCCTTGCGGATGCTCGTGCCATCCAGATCGACTCCGCTCATCCGGGTTTGGGCCGTGAAAGGCACGAATCGCATCCCTTGTGGGGCTTCGGGACCCGCTCCAACCGTTCGCCCCCGCAGGCCGTATTTCTCCTTGGCCAAGACCACGATGCTGCGACCTTCCGGGGTTTCGTCCGCAAGCGAAGCCAGCTGGGCCGCCTCGGCCAGTTCTCTCACTTCCACGCCCCTCACAGGGATGAGCTCGACGGCCTGACGGTTGCCCAGGGTGATCGTCCCCGTCTTATCAAGAAGCAGGATGTCCACGTCCCCGGCGGCTTCCACCGCTCGCCCCGAAAGCGCGATCACGTTGCGTCGGATCATGCGGTCCATCCCGGCGATTCCGATGGCCGAGAGCAGACCACCAATCGTCGTCGGGATCAGGCACACCAGTAGCGCAACGAGGACCGTGATCGATATCGGGGTGCCCTGGCCGGCCACACTGACGCTGAAGAGGGAATACGGCAACAGGGTCGCGCAAACGGTGAGGAAAAGGATGGTGAAGGCCGCGAGCAGGATGTCCAGGGCAATCTCGTTGGGCGTCTTTTGGCGCTTGGCCCCCTCGACCAGATTAATCATGCGGTCCAAGAACCCTTCTCCGGGGCTCGCAGTGACCCGCACCACGAGCCAGTCCGAGAGCAGTCGCGTGCCACCCGTCAGCGCGCTGCGGTCCCCTCCCGACTCGCGGATGACCGGGGCGCTTTCGCCCGTGACGGCACTCTCGTCGACGGAAGCCACGCCCTCGACCACCTCCCCGTCGGCGGGCACGATGTCGCCCGCTTCCACCAGAAATACCTCGTCTTTGCGGAGGGCCGTTGAAGGAACCGCATCGAACGGGGCATCGCGTTGCGGCTTGCGCAAGCGCTTAGCCTTTGTTTCTATGCGTGTCCGGCGCAGGGCATCCGCCTGGGCCTTGCCCCGGCCTTCGGCCACGGCCTCGGCAAAATTGGCGAAAAGCACGGTGAACCACAGCCAAACGGCAATCGCTCCGATGAAGGCTCTGGGAGCCTCACCCGTTCCGAAGAGCCCCTGGATCCAGAGAGCCGTGGTCAGGACACTGCCAACCTCCACCACAAACATCACTGGGTTCCGCACCATCCAGCGCGGATCCAACTTGCGGAAGGAATCCCCCGCCGCACGCAGGTAGAGGCCCCGCCCCAGTCCCGATTGTTTGCCCATTCGAACGGTCATTCCGCGATTCCTCGGCTATCCAAAGATCAACAGGTGCTCGACGATCGGCCCGAGGGCCAGGGCCGGGATGAAGCTGAGCGCGGCTACGACCACGATCACCCCGACCAGCCAGATGACGAACAGCGGCGTATGGGTGGGAAGCGTTCCCGCGCTGACGGGCACCTTTTTCTTGCGCACCAGCGATCCGGCCATGGCCAGAGCAAATAGCTTCAGCCAGTAACGTCCCAACAGCATCGCGAACCCCGTGGCGATGTTGTAAAAGGGGGTGTTGGCGCCCAGACCTGCGAAGGCGCTCCCGTTGTTATTGGCGGTCGAAGAGAAAGCGTAGAGTACCTCGCTGAACCCATGAGGTCCCGGGTTGAACACTCCGGCCCGGCCGGCCGGGTCCGCCACAGCCACCGCCGTGCCGATCAGAACCACGAGCACGGGAGTGAGCACCATGAGCGAGGCCATTTTCATTTCATAGGCTTCGATCTTCTTCCCCAGATACTCCGGGGTGCGGCCAACCATGAGCCCCGCCACAAAGACGCCCACGACCACAAAGGCCAGCATGCCAAATAGCCCTGAGCCCACCCCGCCGTAGATGATCTCCCCCAGCTCCATCATCCACATGGGGACGAGACCGCCCAGGGGCATGAAGGAGTCATGCATCGAGTTGACCGAACCGTTGGAGGCGGAGGTGGTCGCCGTTGCCCACAAGGCCGAATTGGCCGACCCGAAGCGCACCTCTTTCCCCTCCATGTTCCCGCCCGATTGCAGTGCGCTGGCCCGCTGGTCCACTCCCAGCGCGGAAAGCAATGGGTTCCCAACCTGCTCGGCCCACACCGCGACCCCCAGCATGGCGACGAAAATGATGGTCATGGCGGCCACGATCGCCCAGCCTTGGCGCCGATCCCCGACCATCCGGCCAAACGTGAAGCACAAGGCGACTGGAATCAGCAGGATCGACAGCACCTCAAGAAAATTCGAAAAGGGGGTTGGGTTCTCAAAGGGGTGGGCGGAATTGACGTTGAAGAACCCGCCCCCGTTCGTGCCCAGCTCCTTAATGGCGATCTGGGAGGCGGCGGGGCCCAGAGGCAGGGTTTGGCTCGTCACCGTCACCGTTTCGCTCACGGGCTGGCCATGGCTATCGAGGATGGGATTGCCGCTCGCGTCGACTTTCGGTTGCGGGTAGGTCGCCGGCTGGGTAAGAGGGACTACCTTGTAGGGGCGCAGGCTTTGCACGACGCCCTGGGAGACGAGTGCCAGGGCCAGCACGAAGGAAAGAGGCAGCAAGATGTAGAGGACGGTCCGGACGAGGTCTACCCAGAAGTTGCCAATCGTCTTGGCCGAATTGCGAACGAGTCCGCGGATCAGGGCGATCAGGATCGCCATGCCAGCCGCAGCGGAAACGAAGTTCTGCACAGCCAGGGCGAACATCTGGGTCAGGTAGCTCATCGTCGTCTCGCCGCCGTAGGCTTGCCAGTTGGTGTTCGTCGCGAAGCTCACGGCCGTGTTCCAAGACAGATCCGGGGGGACGCCCGCGAACCCCTGAGGGTTGAGAGGCAAGATACCCTGCAACCTCTGGACCCCGTAGACGCCTAGCAATGCGAGCAGGTTGAACAGGAGGACACTGATCGCGTAGACCTTCCAGTCCATTTCCACGTCCGCCCGCACGCCCGCGGCTCGATACAGCAACCTCTCGACAGGGCTCAAAACGGGATCCAGGAAGGTCCTTTTGCCTTCGTAGACGTGCGCCATATACGCCCCGAGCGGAGCGGCCAAGGCAAAAAGGACGACCACGTATAGGGCGAGTTGTGCAAAGTCTGCCAGATTCATCCGAACCACTCCGGCTTGACGAGGGCAAGCACCAGGTAGACGAACAGGGCCAGGGTGATGACCCCCACGATGAGGTAGCGCGTGTTCACGACTTGTCCTCCATCAGCCGTTCACATGCCACGAGGATGCCCCAAATAACGACCCAAAAGAACAACGTCAGCCCAACGAACAAGAGATCCCTCATGCCAGTTTTCCCTATCTAAAGAAGGCGCCGGTGTCCTAGTATAGCGCGAGAAATGTAAAGGATTTGGCAAGGATGGATCGGGGACGGTCAGAAACCAGTCAAGAAAGGAACCCGGCGCGGGTGGGGCAATCGGGTCCGGGCCGGATGAGGTGCCCGGGCCCGTGCGAACGGCCGGCGGGAAAGGGGCCGAGCGGATATCTGTCTGAAGCCGCCCGGGAGGGAGGCATCCCACAACTCGGAGATTCTCACCGCGCCGAGGGTGTCTCTTGGCCCTCCCCCATCCCTGCGTGGCCCGAAACGGAAGCTCAAGCAGCGCAACGAGGGTCCCGAAAAGCCAAAAGGTCATCGCCCTCTTCTCGGGCTTCGGCAAGCGGAGACCGAGCCGGAGCTAGCCTGTGGGCCACGACCGATCTGACTTGCCTCATCTTGCGGCGAAGTCGGCTGCGCGATCCTCAGGCCGGGTCGTCCCAGGGACAGAGACCCCTTCGACCCAGGGGCCTAGGGGCAGCCTACCCGGAAGGTCGTGGGTTGGATGGGCGGCAGGGTTTCCTGCCGCACGGGGGAAGCCAGGGCGGCACTTAATGACCGCCGTGGCCCGTTGCGATGGCGCCGGACGTGGCGCTGGAGGGGCCTCCTCAGCAGCGGAAGGTACGGATCTGGATCGGCGGATCTCTCTGAGGAGACCGCGCAGGATTCAAGCAGATCGGCCCAGGGCCGTGCGCCCGTGCCATACCAGGCGCATGAACTCCTCAACGACCCGGGGATCAAAGTGGGAACCGGATTGCCCCCGGATATGATCCCAGGCCTCTTCCCGGTTCCAGGCAGGTCGATAAGGTCGATTGGAGGTCAGGGCGTCCCACACATCCACGATCGCAAATGCGCGAGCGGGCAATGGGATCTGGTCCCCCTGCAGCCCTTGCGGGTATCCGCTGCCGTCCCACTTCTCATGGTGGCAATAGGGAATGTCCAGGACAGGCCGCAGGAAGTCGATCGGTGCGAGCAACTCATAGGCATAGACCGGGTGCTTGCGCATGGCGGCCCATTCCTCGTTGGTAAGAGGGCCGGGCTTGAGCAGAATGCTGTCGGAGATGCCCATGGTCCCGACATCATGCAGCAGGGCACCTCGTCGTACATGCTCAAGTTTGTCTGGCTCGATCCCCAGAGCCTGGGCGACCTGGAGGGTTAATTCGGTCACCCTCCGGGTGTGGCCTCCGATCTCCGGATCGCGCAAGTCTACGGCCTGGGACCAGCCCTCCACGGTCGCATCATAGGCGAGCGTCAAGGATAGGTTGGTGCGCTGGAGTTCATCGAATTGCGTGGCGTTGCCGATTGCCAGGGCTGCCTGGCTCGCCAACTGATCCAGGAATTCCATCCAATCCGGTTCAAGGCCCAGCTTTGAGCGGTGAAAGATCTCCAGGACACCCTTGAGCTGTCCCTTGGCAACTAGCGGGACCCCGACGTAGGAGGCGAACCCTTCGCGGGCAATCTGCGGAGAACGGCGCAAGCCGTCCCTTTCTTCTTGCAGATCACGGACGATGACCATGCGCCGCTCGAGTGCCGCCTTGCCAGCGTACCCCTCGCCGGGGCGCAGGCGGGAGTGTTGAAGAGCGCCCGTCTTGAATCCCCGGCTGAGCGCGTATTCCAGAACCTGCAGCTGAGGAGAGAACAATAGGATGTCGGCGGCATCCACGTGAAGCTGGGCTGTCACCTGATCCAAGAGAACGTTCAAGGTCACGCGGACATCCAGACTGGCCGTGATGGCCATGTCGATGGCCCGCAATCCTGAAAGGCGTTCGACCTGATGGCGAGTCTGTTCTTCGGAAGAGCTCCTTTCGGTCATATCTCGGGCTATCCCCTGCAGACCAACCGGCTTCCCGTCCCGCACGATGGCCTGCAGATTGACTTCCAGAGGGAGCCGCTTCCCGTCCCGCTGGATCACCTCCAGGCGCAGGAGGACGCGTCCGCCAGACGCCAGCACGCTCTCGCCGACCTTTTGGACGTTGGCTTGATATTCGGGGGCAACGATATCCAGAGGGCTGGCGCCCAGCGCCTCCTCTCGAGTGTGTCCACTTAGCCGCTCCGCGGCGGGATTCATTTCCGTCAAACGCCCCTTCCGATCCACGCTGAAAATCAGATCGGCGGCGTTTTCGAAGAGCTCCCGAAATCTGAGTTCGCCGGCTCGGCGCGCCTGCTCTGAGACACGCCGGTCCAGGCGATCCCTGGCTTGGGCGACCTCCCGCTCGATGGCCTGAGACAGCCCGTCAAGATGATCCTTCCCCAGGTAGTCCTGGGCTCCCGCCCGCATCGCCCTGGGTCCCGCCTGGTCCCCCATTACACTTGACACGAAGAGGAAGGGGAGATCGCTATCGTGTTGCCTCACCAGACGCAAGGCTTCAAAACCATCGAACGGGGTGAGGCAATAGTCGCAGACGACGGCATCCCAGCGGTCTCCTTCCAGGGCCGATCGGGTCTCCGGCAGGTCGCGGGCGTGCCCCGCGGCAAGGTCCGCATGATCGCGACGGATCTCGCGCTCGATCAAGAGGGCATCATTCGGATCGTTTTCGATGATCAGAATTCGCATGACGGCTCACCGCGGTCATCCGAGAGGGTCGCGGCACCGGCTCTTGAGATTCAGATCGACCGGCCCAACCCAGGCGTGTCCTTCGAGGCGCCGAAGATTCCCGAGTGGCCTGGAGCGCGCTTCCGGAGGGCTTGGCGACCCCGCCTCACCTCCCCGCCCCATTCTCAAGCTGCAGAAGGGGAAGCGCGACCTCCCCTTTGCCCTCCACACGGCTTGAGGAGCCTGCGCCCTGATCTCCACACGGCCCCCACGTCCTAAGAACCGCTCCAAGCCAGGGAGTTGCAGGAGCCGCGCCATCAGCTCCGTGCTGTCCTTCCCCCAGCCCCCACGCCGGGCCTGCCTGCCAGCAGCCCGATTGGGCCGCTTCCCTGAGGCATTTGAAGTCCGAGTCGGCCTCCCCAAACAGAATCCAAAAGCCCCTGGGATCTCACACCGTGAGCGAGGCACCGTTCTCAGTTCGTCCTTCAACGCACCTTGCAGGGCATGCCCATCGCGCAATTCCTCCGGGAGACGCTCTGCACAGGTCCTGAAAGGAAAGGCGCTCGCGTCTCCCACAGGAATGGGCTCCAGAAGATCGTCTCCAACTACGAACCGACCACGGGGCAGGGCGAGCCTGCCGCCTTCACTAAACCAACATCGATGTGGGCTGGCGCAAGACCCGCGACCTTCCGTGGGTGGTCGAAGATCGGGAACTCGATGATGGCCAAACTCTTCCTGGGTGTCGCCCTGCTTGGGATTGTGGATTCGACCGAGGGCGTGGGGTCGACCGGGGGTCAACCCCTCTCAGGACAGCCATCTTCAGCCCAAGATCTGGGAGGATCCCCTGCCTTTTGCGGATTCCGGACCAAGCTGATCAGCGATTCCGGAGCATGTCGATCACCGATTCCGGCGGATGTCGATCAGCGATTCCGGAGCATGCCGGTCACCCCTGCCTGGGTTGTAGGTGACGCTGGATAATCTCGGATCATTCGGGCATCCTCTCCCTTGGCACCGACGAGGAGGAGAGGATGGCCCAGGAGAGATTGTCCATGCGCAAGGTCCTTGAAGTCCTTCGGCTGAAGTGGGCATGCGGGCTAAGCAACCGGGACATCAGCCGGAGTTGCGGCATTGCCGTCAGCACAGTGAGCGACTATACCCGGCGGGCTACGGCGGCCGGCCTGACCTGGCCCGTTTCCGGGGAGCTGGACGAAGATCAGGTCTTCCGGCTGCTCTTCCCATCCCCCGTTCGTGAGGCGGGAGGGGCAATCCCGCTGCCGGACTGGGCCCAGGTCCACATGGAACTGAGACGCAAGGGAGTGACCTTGCGGTTGCTGTGGGTGGAATACCGGGAGGCTCACCCGGAGGGCTATGGCTACAGCCAGTATTGTGAGCTCTATCGTCAGTGGTCGAAGTTGATCAATCCTTCGATGCGGCTGAGCCACAAAGCGGGCGAGGAACTCTTCGTGGATTACGCCGGCCAGACGGTGCCGGTGGTAGATGGGGAGACGGGCGAGATCCGCCCGGCGCAGGTGTTCGTGGCCGTGCTCGGGGCGAGCAGTTACACGTATGCCGAAGCGCACTGGCGCCAGGACCTGCCCAACTGGATCGGGGCACACGTTCGGGCCTTCTCGTTCTTCGGTGGGGTGCCGGCGCTCCTGATCCCGGATAACCTCAAGGCCGGTGTATGCAGCCCTTGCCGGTATGAGCCGGACCTGAATCCCACCTACGGCGACCTGGCGCAGCACTACCAAACCGTGGTGATCCCCGCCCGGGTTCGTAGGCCCCGAGACAAGGCCAAGGTCGAAGTCGGCGTCCAAGTGGTGGAGCGGTGGATCTTGGCCCGATTGCGCAACCAGACCTTCATCGGTTTGGCGGATCTGAACCGGGCCATTCGCCGGCTGCTGGACGAACTCAATGACCGGCCGATGCGTCATCTGGGCCAATCGCGACGGCAATTGTTTATAGCCTTGGACCAGCCGGCCTTGCGACCTTTGCCCGAGACGCCCTATTGCCTGGCGATCTGGAAGAAAGCCCGTGTCAGCCTCGATTACCATGTGGAGTTCGACCATCACTACTACAGCGTGCCTTACAGCCTGGTCCACCAGGAAGTGTACTTGCGGGCCACCGACTCAACACTGGAGGTCTTTCACAAGCACCGGCGGGTGGCCTCCCACCCCCGTTCCCGGCTTCGCGGTCACTTCACCACCCTGCCCGAGCACATGCCTGCGGCCCACCGCGCCTACGCGGAATGGTCGCCAGAACGTTTCCTGCGCTGGGCGCAAGACACCGGGCCCAACACCCAGCGGCTCGTGGCTGGCGTGCTCGCTTCTCGCCAACATCCGCAGCAGGCCTTTCGTTCCTGCCTGGGCATCCTTCGTCTGGGGAGCCGCTATGGCCAAGGGCGCCTGGAAGCCGCCTGCGGGCGGGGCTTGGCGGCTGGCATCGCCACGTACAAAGGCCTGCGCAACATTCTGGAGGCCCGCCTCGACCAGGTGAAAGACGAGCCGGTCCTGCCGTTTGTCCCCACCCCGCATGCGCTGATCCGGGGCGAGGGCTACTACCACTAGGCCGAGGCGGACATGTTGAGCCAACCTCTGCTCGACAAACTGCGCCAGTTAGGCCTGACCGCTTTCCGGGTCGCCTTGGAGGAGCAACAGCGCAATCCCCAATATGCCGAACTCTCCTTCGAAGACCGCCTGGGGATGATGATCGACCGCGAGTGCCTGCGGCGCCAGGACAACAGCCTGCGCCGCCGGATCAAAGCGGCCCGCTTCGCCCTGCCAGCCAGCCTGGAAGACCTGGACTTCTCGCCGCGGCGCGGGCTCACGCGCAACCTGATCCTCGAGCTAGCCCAGGGCGAGTGGATCCATCGTTGCTTGAACATCCTGGTGCTCGGCCCGACCGGCGCTGGCAAATCTTACCTGGCTTGCGCGCTGGGTCATGCTGCCTGCCGCCAGGACTACTCCGTGCGGTACGAGCGCACTTCGCGGCTCCTGCACGAACTCATGCTCTCGCATGCGGATGGTTCCTTCCTCAAGCTCCTGAAGGGCCTCTCCCGGGTGAGGCTGCTCATCTGCGACGATTGGCTGCGCGATCCCCTCACCCTGGCCCAGGCCCGAGACCTGCTTGAGATCCTGGATGACCGCTATGATCATGCCTCCACTCTGGTGGCGACACAGATCCCGGTGGAAGACTGGCACGCCCGCATCCCAGACCCCACCCTGGCCGATGCCTTGCTTGATCGCCTGATCCACAACGCCTATCGTCTGGAGCTGAAAGGAGAATCGATGCGCAAACCACCGTCGCCGTTGCGATTGCCAGCGTCCTGAGGGTATGATGGTGTCACCAGCGCCCCCTACAAGTCGCCAGGGCGGCGACCATGAACCAGATCAAGTGATCGCCATCGCCCGGAACGGCTGCTCGGCATTCACCGGATCAGTTGTTCGACATCGCCGGAATGCGCATTTGAAGTCCCCTGATCAGTGATCCAGCCGGCGGCTGCCTGTAAGGTGGGGGGCAGCTGATGCCTAAGTGCTAGGACCAGCGATGGGAGATCCCAACACTCACCTTTTCCACCTGTCGGTCCATTGCAGTCGAGGATGAGGCCTCAAACGCAGTCACTCCATGCGTTGCGCAACCACTACTCATTCGCATGGCAGGCGCCTCTTGCGGTTGCCTTTCGCAGAATGGGAACGACATACCCCACAGAGGTGTTCTCGTGCCCCAGCACTATCCAGGTCGAAGATCCGAGGAATAGATATGACAATCTGATAACCTGTCTGTCTTATTACCAGACTACACCGCTTTCAATGTCGTAGGTATGTGACTATTGTCACATGAACAAAATGACATGCTTGGTTGGCGCGTGCGACGTGGAAAGGAGGGGGGAAAGGCGTGTGTGCCAGTCCTTCCGGGCCTGACGCTTGGCAGGACGCGAAAGAACTGTGTCGGCGATCAGATAAATTCCCCACTGGGTGGGGAAATGTGATCAGTTAATTCCCCACCCTGCGAGCGCACAGCGCGAGAATATGGCACTTGGGTCCAACTTGGCGGGAAGGAGTTGGACCGATGGGCAGAAGGAGTTTTGCTGTGCGTGACATCGCGGAGATCCTCGAACACTGGCATGCGGGACGCCCCCTGCAGGCCGTGGCGCGGAGCTTGGGCGTCGACCGCAAGACCGTGCGCAAGTACGCGGCTGTGGCTCAGGCCGCAGGCTTTCGCCCCGGCGATGGTCAGGGACCACCGGGCGGCTGGGGACCCTGGTTAGACCAAACCTGCCCAGACCTACGGGACCGGAGTCGGCGGGGACCGACGACCGATGAACTGGACGCCTTCCGGCCGGAGATCGAGAAGGCGTTGCGTGATGTCTCCCCCACGACCGCCTGGCGACGCTTGCACAAGGAGCGTGGTCTGCGGGCCTCTCTGGCCAGCTTCCGCCGCTACCTCTACCGAACGCTGCCCGAGAGCGCGGCACGGCCGCAGATTACGCTGCGCCGTCCCGATCCGCCGCCCGGCGAGGAGGCGCAGGTCGACTACGGCTTCCTGGGCCTGTGGCTCAATCCGCTAACCGGTCGGCGTCAGGCCCTCAACGCCTTTGCCCTCGTGCTCTCTCACAGCCGCCACATGTTTGCTTGTGCGGTCGGCCACATGGATCAACAGGCGTGGCTAGACAGCCACGTCGCCGCGTTCCACTTCTTCGGGGGTGTCCCGGCCCGTCTCGTGCCGGACAACCTCAAGGCCGGTGTCCTGCGACCAGACCTCTACGACCCAGGCTTCAACCGGGGGTACGAGGAACTGGCCCACCACTACGGCTTCCTGATCGATCCTGCCCGGGTGGCCAAGCCGACCGACAAGCCACGCGTGGAGCGGATCATCCCGTTCCTCCGCGCCGATTTCTGGCAAGGGCGCTCCTTCTCCAGCTTGGCCGAGATCAACGCGGCTCTCGACACTTGGTGCCGCGAGGACGCCGGTCTGCGCGTGCACGGCACCACGCGGCAGCGCCCCTTCGAGGTGTTCACCACCATCGAGCAGAGCGCTCTGCGCCCGTTGCCCACCACGCCCTTCGAACGAGCCCTCTGGGTCCAGGCCAAGGTGGCCCGCGACTGCCACGTTCAGGTCGCCGGCGCCTGGTATTCGGTGCCGTATCAACATGTGGGTCAGATCCTCTCCGTCCGCGTCACAGCCCGCCTGGTGCAGCGGCAGTTGCGCCCGCTACTGGCGCAGTGCTACCGCGGGTACCAGTTGATCAAGATGCACCTGCGTGTGCCCAAAGGGCGCCCCAGCACCGACGAGGACGACTATCCGCGCGAGAAGGCGGCCTTCTTCCGCCGCACGCCCGACTGGTGTCGCCACCAAGCCCGCGAGCTGGGGCCGGCGGTGAGTGACGTGGTGGAGACCGTGCTCGCCGTCCAGGCCCTGCACCACCTCCGCCAGGCGCAAGGCATCGTGCGGCTGGCCGACAAGTACGGACCCGCGCGTCTCAACGCGGCCTGCGCCTGCACCCTGGCGTTCGGCGATCCGGCCTATCGCACCATCAAGACCATTCTCGAACGCGGTCTGGACCGCCAGACGGAGCCCTCCCTCGATCCAGCTGCGGCTCGGTGGGGCCTTCCTCCGCGGTCCCAAGGCCCTGCTGGCCGCGCTCCGCGGGCCGGAGGTGGCGCGATGACGGCCGTCCATCACCTCCAAAGCAAGCTGAAAGCGCTCAAGCTGGGCGGCATGCTCGATAGCCTGGAGCACCGCGTAGCACAGGCGGAACAGGAACACCTCGGCTTCTTGGATCTTGTCGAACTACTGCTGGAAGACGAAGTCCAGCGCCGGGCGCAGCATAGCTTGGCCGCGCGGATCCTGCGCGCCCACTTCGAGGCGGTGCAGACGTTCGAGGAGTTCGACTTTGCCGCCGATCCTGGTTTGCCCGCGCAGCAGATCCGAGACCTGGCCACCTGCCACTTCCTGGAGGCCCGGGCCTCCGTGCTACTCTGCGGCCCCGTCGGCGTCGGGAAGACCCATGTGGCCCAGGCGTTGGGCGTGGAGGCTTGTCGGCGCGGCTGCGCGGTGTTGTTCACCAAGACCGCCGGGCTGCTCCGTGACTTGGCCGGTGGGCGGGCCGATGGGACCTGGGACCGGCGCTTTCGACGCTATCTGCATCCCGACCTGCTCATCCTCGATGATTTCGGGATGAAGGAGTTCACTGTGACCCAGGCTGAAGACCTCTACGAGCTCATCGACGCGCGGGTCGGCCGCAGCTCCCTGGTGGTGGCCTCCAATCGCGGACCAGAGGATTGGTATCCGCTCTTCCCCAATCCTGTGCTCGCAGAGAGTGCTCTCGACCGCCTGGTGAACGCGGCCCATCATGTCCTGCTCAAGGGACAAAGCTACCGACCCCGACTACGACCCGGGCAGACGCATGCGGTTGCGAAGGAGGTGACAAGCAAGTAACATTCCCCTCGGAGCGCTCCAGGGTGGGGAATTTATCTGAACACGGGGTGGGGAATTAACCTGACGCGCGACAAACTGCGCTAAGCCTCTGCTGATGGCAGGGCCAAGCTTCTAAGGGGCGCAATGCACCACTGAGGATTGCCAGTGCGGGGTGTGGAAAGGTCGGGCTGCGAGGCTTGCACTTGTTACGTGTGGAGCTTACGTTGAGTCGGGATTGCAGATACTTGGCAAAAAGTGAGCTGGAACCAGGCTAACGGCGCGTGGGGCTTGCCCCGATTCAGATCTGTCCCCTTGAAACAGCCATATGACTAGCCTGACCGAAAGTGGCCGACAAGCAACATGAGACCCGAACCTATTGGTCCTTTGTGGGCAGGGTGCCGGGGCATGCTTCTGGAGCGATTTGGGGAGCCGGTGATCAACCGCTCCCGCTCGGTTTGTTCGACCCGGCCAGGAGGATCTCGCGATTGACCCGGTCAATGTGTTTCCTCATCGCCATCTCAGCCCCATCCTCATCTCGGTCCTGGATCGATTTCAGGATAGTCTTGTGCTCCTCGACGAGACGATCAGCTTCTTCGACGCCCCCGCCAAGCCATATGACAGCCTTGTTCCCCTCGATGAATGCCGGAACTATTCGGGAGACAATATCATGCGCAAAGCCGTTCCCACTTGCAGTGCCTATCGCCAAGTGAAACTGAACATCTAGGTCGGCAAGCGAGTTAAGGTCTCTATCTCTTAGCCCCGTCGTAACCTGAGACACTTGCTTCTGAATGATCTCTCCCAACTCTGCAATTGCCTCATCAGAAGCTTGAGCTGCAGCCAGTCGGGCGGTCAGGCCTTCGATGCTTCCTCTGACTTGCAGCAGTTGAAGCAATCCTTCCTCATGCTCCCGGAGCCAAGGGACGACGCCGTTCTGGATGAATGGCCAGCCTTGCCTGTTCGCGACCGTGGCACCCACCCCGCGCCTTACTTCGATCAGTTGCTCTGCCTCCAAGACGCGTAAGGCCTCTCTCAGAGTCGACCTGCCGACGACGAGCATGGAACAAAGCTCCTGCTCCGTCGGTAGTCGATCCCCCGGTTTGTACCTCCCACCTAGGATCGCCGACCTAAGTTGCTCAACAGCCTTCTCGAAAACTCGGATTCGTTCAACAGGCTTGAGCAATTGCTCAGACATTGTCACTCCCATTGCTGCAACATTGTTCGATCGGCGTGACACCTTGGTCACAGAGGTCTGCGGGATAGTCCGGCCCCCGGTAGCTGACAGCCTACCCATCCACAGGTGAAGCCTCCGCGAAGCCCTGGGGGTCTCCCGCTCTCTTGGGACCATCCGTAGGTCCAACCCGCCGCGATGCCAAGCATCGGGTTCTGCCAGGGCGTTGCCCGCTTGTATGATTGTCTGACTTCCACTATACTACCGATCTCGCTAATATGTTTCTAGACTTCACGGACTGGCGATTTCTACAAGCCCCGCCCGTCTTCCTGGTCATCGTGATGGCGCGATCTCTCCTGTGGCTCTGGCATCCCGACCAACCAACATTCGATTATTCCACATCGAGGTTGGACGGCGTTCTTGACTAGTTCATGGTAGCCAAGCGGTGGCGTTGCCATTGCCAGGGCTATGCTGTTGCCAAAGTCCCCAGGAGCGTTTCCTGATATCTTACGTCCGCGCATTTGGAGCTTCCTGCCAAGCAGGCACGACGGTTCCACAAGTCTCGTCCGCCGGTCTTGGGCTGTGATCGAATAGACGATTGCATACGCGTCTAGCCTCGTCCAATGGACATCGTAACCTTGAAATCTATTTGAATAACCTGGGGCAGTGCCTGACACACGTTCCCATGAGCCAAGAATCAAAGTTGCATGCAATTCGTTTTCGGAGGTCAGAATGCTGAATGATGTTTACCGAGACAAGGATGTTGATCTGGATATCCTGAGGGGGAGAACCGTAGCAATTCTTGGATACGGCATCCAAGGCAGGCCGCAGGCGCTTTGCATGCGAGAAAGCGGCCTAGAAGTGATCGTCGGTGCGGGCCCGCGCCACCTGTTTCCTGACTGGAAGAAGGCCGAGGAAGACGGGTTCGACGTCATGGATTTCGCTGAAGCAACCCGTCGGGCGGACGTTGTCCACGTGCTTTTGGCCGACCCGGCCCAGCCATTGGTCTACCGCGAGTCCATCCACGGCAACCTAAAGCCGCGTAGCACACTGAGTTTCGCACATGGGTTTAATGTCCTTTATGGGGCGATCCAGCCCCCAAGCGATGTCAACGTGGTCCTCTTCGTTCCAAATGCTCCAGGGCACTTGGTTCGCGAGAAGTACCTTGGGGGCTCTGGGGTCTACGGTGCTGTTGCTGTTGATCAGGACGTGACTGGGGATGCCTTACAAGTGGTCCTGGCGCTTGCCAAGGGGGTCGGCAGCACGCGGGTCGGCGTAGTTGAGGTAGAGTTTGATTCAGAGACGGAGGGGGACAACTTCGAGGAGCAAGTGCTCTATGGTGGGACAATCGCACTCATGCGGGCGGTGTTCGAGGTCATGATCCAACACGGCTACCCCCCGCACTTCGCCTACGCCAAATCGATCCGTTCACTCAGGTCGGTTGTTGACGTGATGGATGACATCGGCATAGAGGACTATATAACTTCCCGAAGCAGCCGGACCTGCGAGTTCGCAGTGCGCCTGACCGGGCCCCGCGTGATTAACCGAGCGGAGATCGAGAAGATCTTTTCAGAGACCATCCAAGGAGACTTCGCCGCCCGTTGGATGACTGAATGGCAGCTTGGAATGTTCCATCTCCATCGAATGAGGCGGACGTGGAGGGACTCCATTATGGAAAGGGTCGGAAGGGAGTGGCGAGAGCTATTTGGTGAGGGATAGCACTTCACCAATAAGGGTCTCGCCGGTCTTATGCCGGATAGGTGTTGACACCTCAGGCCTTTGCTGTGGTGTCATCTTGGGTCTCCCGCTTGGTAAAGATCTCTCCAGAGGTTCGGCCTTGCGTGCGATAGCCCTGGTGGGACCGCTGATGGTTGTAGCCTGCCCTGCAGTCCTGGGAAGGTGAGATACTGATTGAGTGCGGCCTGCACCGCGGACAGGCTGGCGAAGAAGTGGCGCCGGGGGGACCCTGTCCGACCGCCAAGGCGGGCTCGATGTGCACCAGCTTGCTGAGAACGGTGCCATACAGGCGCTCTGCGAAGCCGTTGGTCCGAGCGTGGCGAGGTGGTGTGCGAGTATGGGCGATCCCCAACTCGGCGGAGGTCCGATGGAAGGCCCCGCGGTATGCACTGCCTTGATCGGTAAGTACCCGGCGCAGTGGCCGTCCAGATGCCCGGCAGGTGGACACAAGGCGCACAGGCCAGGAAGCGCATGGCGGCAGCCGCGGAGAAGGCCGTGGCGAGTTGCGCCAAACCATTAGGAGCAGGCCGCCTCGCAGTCTGTCATGCGCCGGCGGCTGCGTTCGGTCAGGAGGTCAGCCGCCTGGGCGCTGTGGGCCTCGAGCACTGCTAACGGCTGCCAGCGCGTCTGCAGCCCCAATCCTGGTAACAAGCGGTAGACGATGAATGGGGCAACGTGCAGATCCCCGTGTTCGAGTCGTCTCAGCTGCAGGGCTAGGTGGACCGGGACCCAGGTGGGCCAGGCCAAGTCCAGGAGGGTCCGCTCGGCCCGAACACAGAGCTCCGGCGGCCGCCGGCGGCCCCCTTCCCGGGCTGGGTACAGCCCATCTCGGCCATAAGCTAGGTAGCGCTTCCGCCAGCGATACATCAGGCTGCCCGAAGATGCCGAACCCTCGACATGCTTGAGTCACATCCCCCAGGGCCTGCGCCTGGGCCATGACGCGCTTGCGCAATTCGTACCCGTCCTGACGTCCGGGCCAGGATATAAACTGTCTTCGAGGGTCATGAAGCCTCCTGCTCGTATGTTGACGCTAACGGGAAGAATACGTCACATGGCCCTCCCTTGCTGTCTACACTATTCCGAAACAGAACATACTAGTGCCTCCCCTGGGCCACCTCGATACTCCCATCGAGTCGTGACCCATAGTGGGCATAACAGCGAACCGAGAAAACGAAGGAGATGGAGGAGATGATGCAGACTCTTGCTGACCTGAACACCCCGGAACGGATCTTGCTGGGACCCGGACCCAGCATGGTGCACCCGCGAGTACTTCGCGCTATGGCACATCCGCTGGTAGGGCACTTGGACCCGGAGTTCATTGAGGTGATGAAAGAAGTGCAATCCATGATGCGCTATGTCTTCCAGACGCGGAATGAATTGACCCTTCCCATCTCCGGAACCGGGAGCGCCGCCATGGAGTCCACCGTCGCGAACCTGCTTGAGCCCGGAGACTCGATCCTGGTCGGGGTCAACGGCTACTTTAGCGAACGAATCTGCGAGATGGCAAGCCGGTATGGCGCGAAGGTCCGCCGTTTGGAGCGGCCGTGGGGCGAGGTCTTCACTGCCGAGGAGATCGACAAAGCCCTTTCCAAGGAACCGGCCAAGGTCGTGGCCCTAGTCCATGCGGAAACGTCGACCGGCGCGCTTCAACCAATCGAAGGCATGGGCAAGGTGATTCATGACCATGGGGGCTTGTTCCTGACAGACTGTGTAACTTCCCTGGGCGGCCTGCCTGTGAGGATAGACGATTGGGGTGTAGACATCGCCTACAGCTGCTCCCAGAAGTGCCTAGGTTGTGCGCCCGGACTTGGCCCCTTAACCGTGGGCTCTCGAGCACGTGAGGCGCTGTACAAGAGGAAAACAAAGGTAGCCAACTGGTATCTCGACTTGACCTTGATTGAAAAGTATTGGGGCAATGAACAAATCTATCACCATACTGCCCCGATCACAATGAATTTCGGGTTGCGAGAAGCCTTGCGGATCGTGCAAGAAGAAGGGCTGGAGCCACGATTTGCGCGGCACTTGGCCAACAGCTCCCTCCTATGGGAGGGGCTGGAAGACTTGGGCTTGAAGCTGATCGTCCCAAAGGATCATCGCCTGCCCACATTGACAACCGTGCAGGTCCCTGAAGGGGTCAACGACGCCGAAATCCGTAAGCGCCTGCTTGAGGAATACAACATCGAGGTGGCGGGGGGCTTGGGGGCATTCAAAGGCAAGGTATGGCGTATTGGTCTCATGGGTTACTCGTCGCGCCGAGAGAACGTCGTGCTGGTGCTCTCCGCCTTGAAACGGCTGCTTGGGTAGAATCCAGCACGCAGGCCGCGTTCCTGGCACAAGGCCCAGTAAACGCCGCAGTCGCGGTTCGATGAACAAGATTTCGAGCGGATCGGACCGGCAGCGATATTTGCTTCGCCCATCCGCTCGCGCGAAAACGTCGAGGCGTCATGGGAGTGGGTGAAGGAAGGATTGGTGGATACCATTGGCTCAGATCATCCCCCTTCACCTGGGACGAAAAGGCCAGGGGAATGGATAACATCCGGAACGCCTGGACCAGTATCTCGGGCCTGCAGCTGAAGCTGCCGGTTCTGCCAACTGCTGGCGCACATCAGCATGGGCCGCCCTCAATGGACCTGGTGCGAACGCTTTCCAGCAGCCCGGCTCGCCTGTTTGGGTTGTACCACCAAAAAGTCGATATCCTCTCTGGAACGGGCGCCGACCTGGTTGTCGTGAATCTGGATTGAGAGTGGGGCTTGACTGCTGACCGGCTGCTCTACAAGAAGAAACACAGTTCTTATGTTGGTTGCGCCTTCAAAGGTGTGGTTGAGCGCACATTGGTGCGGCGTGTGACCGTGTACCTTGACGAAGAGATCAAGGTCCGCCCCGGATTTGGGCAACTGCTGCGGCGCAGCTATCGTTATGCACACAAGCCCACCCATCATTGGGTTGGGTAATCCAAGGGATCGCATCGATCATCGAGGCGGATGAAAATGAAAGATCCTGCAGTTAGCTCTCTAGATCAAGAGCCAGTCAATGAGGATGATCTGGGTCCGCTGGAAGAAAAAGTCCTGGGCCAAATCGTGGCTTCTGAAATCGTCGATCTGCTCCAGAGGCTTATCCAGCAGCGCAGCGACTATCCGCCCGGTGACTGCCGGTCTGCAATGAATATCGTAGAGGCGAAACTGACTTCCGCCGGTGTACCTTTTCGAATATTTTCACGCCAACCGAACCAGCCCAACCTCATCGCCGCAATTGGTCCCAGGGAGCAGAAACCGCGCTTGATGTTTCATTCCCATATCGATACTGTGCCAGCGGGCGAATTGGACCGCTGGAGTGTAGAACCTTTTGCGGGAACGCGGAAAGGTGAGCGAATCTACGGTCGGGGCGCCGGGGATGATAAGAGCAGCGTGGTTGCCCAATTGATGTCGGTGGTTGCCCTAGCTCGGGCAGGCGTGTCGCTGGAAGGCACCCTCCAGTTGGTCGTGGTTTCAGATGAGGAATCTGGAGGTGAGCAGGGTACGTACTGGCTGCACCAGGAGCATGCTTTGCGGGCCGAGGCACTGGTAGTCGGCGAGCAGACCGATAACCGGATTGCAATCGCGGAGCGGGTGGCATGTGGAATTGATCTTACGGTTTTTGGAAAGAGCGCGCATGGCGCCATGCCCTGGGTTGGTGAAAATGCAGTTTTGAAAGCTGCCCGCGCTCTGACCTGGCTGCAAGATACGCTTTTTCTGCGACTCCTGGCTCGCAAGCATCCATACTTGCCGCCCCCGACTTTGAATGTGGGCCGGATCCAAGGTGGGGTCCAATGGAGCATTGTCCCGGAACGATGCAAGATCGAGATGGACCGCCGGTTGCTGCCGGGCGAGACGCGAGAAACGGCGATCGAAGAGATCCGCCAGGCCTTGGATGATTATGCCGCCAGTGTGGAACCACTAAGGTACGAATTGTTCTCGACCGGAGAAGTCGCTGCAAATATCGATACTCCACCTGGCGACCCTTTTGTGACTGTTGCCAGCCAGGTGCTCAAGGCAATATGTGGAGAAGAGCGTCCTTTGACAGGTTATGTCCAGACCAGTGATGGCCGCTGGTTCGCCCGGGATGGAATCCCCATCATCCTATTTGGCCCGAGCGATCCGGCCGTGGCGCATGCCGTTGATGAATGGGTCAGCATGGATCAATTGATCGAAGCGGCCCGATTCTATGCCTTGCTTCCCCTGCGTTGGATGAAGCAAGATGGCCGTTGATAAATGAGGCAGACCCTGGGAAAATCAGAAACCCCGGTTTCCTCGTGCTCTATGGGGCGACAATACCGCCCAAGAACGTCAATGTGGCTTTATTCGTTCCCAATTCTCCTGGGCATCTAGTACGTGGAAATCCTTACAAGATTCTGGAATTTACGGCACGATTGCCGTGGACCAGGATATGAGCGGGGATCCTAAGCAAATCATGTTGGCGATCGCCAAATGGGTAGGGAGCACCCGGCTGGGCATGGCGGGAGTTGATTTCCTGTAAGAGACCTAAGGAGATAGCTACGAAGAGCAGGTTTAGTAAAGCGGCACAATTCACCTGATGCTGGCTGTACTTGAAACCATGGTCTCGCACGGGCATCCCCCCACTTTGCTTACGCAAAGGCCATCCGGTCCCTGCGGTCGGTGGTGGATGTGATAGACCAGGTCCGGATCGAAGCATACATCTCCGAGCGGAACAGTCGCACCTGTGAGTGTGCCGTGCGAACATCAGGGCCGCGGGTGATCAACTACGATGAGGTCGAATAGACCTTGGAACAAACAGAACGAGGGGATTTCGCGGAACGCTGGGTGGAAGAATGAAAACTGGGGATGCCGCATCTCCGCCGCATGCGTCGCCCCCAAGCAAAGTCAACCTTGGAAATCGTGGAACAGGAATGGCGCGAGTTGGTTGGCGGCAGCGAGGAGGAGCCTTGGATCCCGAATTTTTCCGGCAAGGTGAGACGATATCCGAATTCCTGGAAAGCCTGAAGGACTCTCGGGCTAAGTTCCTACAGCATCTAGAGGAGTCAACTTTCAACGAGTCACAGCAGGCCAAGCTTGCCCGGCTGCCTGATCGATTGAACGTCCTGGTGATTGGTGAAGAATGGTCGGGCGATACTCTCTACAACCTGCCCGTGCTGTTTCGTATGGCCCATCAAAAGCAGTGGAACGTGCGCGTCTTCCGCCGCGATCGATATCCAGACTTGATTCTGCCGTATCGCAAAGAAGGGCTATTCCACTCCATTCCGGTCATTGTTTTCTTTGATGAGAACTTCCGTGAAATCGGGCGCTGGATAGAACGGCCTGCTGCGGCGTCCCGGATGATTGACGAGGAGTCTCTTAAGCTTCGCCGCCGGTTGCGGGAAGAGAATAAAGAATCCTGGCGGCAGGAAACCATTCGTGAGCTATTGGATTTGCTGGCCGGCTAGTTTGCCCTAACCCGCGTCCAATCATATTCACCGTGAATATGCCTGAAAGGAGAAGGATCATGATCACCGAAGGATTGAAGGGGCGAGATTCTTCCTCCCTCTCAATTATTGCCTACCCGGAGGTTCGTCAATTTGAACCAAACACCCAACGGCTCCGAATTGAGCTGTTCGGTGGGAGCCGGCTATATCTTTTCCATTAAATAGGAAGATGGCGGGCACGGCTGTCCTAGCCAAGAACCCCATTCATCCGAAAATGGGCCTGGATTGGACGTGCACGCTGCTCCTATCACGGAGCCTGACCGTCTATCTAGGATCAATTCGCAGCCTTCATGATCCGATCAATCCCGGTGCGTGTTGGAGTTCAGTGACAAGGTCACCCGAACAGGTCAGCCCGCCCTGCCCGCGCGGGCCAGGGTAAAAACGTCGCCTGAGCGGCCCCTCTGGGATCGGGATGGATTTGTAGGGCCGACGCCAAGGGTGATCCGGCCCGGGAACGCCCGCTGGAAGAGGCTTCTGTGGGATCTGAGGTCTGGGCTGGACGGGACGCTTGCTCGCGACTTTTTTCGCGGCTAGCCCAACTCTCTCGGCAGGCGTGAACTTGCCCACCTGAGGGGTGCCCGGCTGGAGGGGCTCATGTACGACCAGCGTCCGGCCGTGATAGGTGATGGCCAGGCGCCCATCCATGTAGTGCCGAAGCTCGACCCGTGTGCCGGCGTAGCCACGCTGCAGAGGCCGCAGTGGGATCACCAGGGTATGGCCTGAGAAAGAGACAGTGTTGTCCTTGGCCACCGTGCGCTCAAACTTGAAGCAAAAGAGATCCTCGGACCGAGTGCGAGCTGACCAGGGCAGGTAGGCCGACCCTGGGTAGGCCGGAGGCTGTCCAAAGCGTGCGTTGAAGGCGGGCAGGAAAGTCTCCAAGAGCTGATTGGCTTCGACCAGCGTGCTGACCTTGGCTCGCCGCAGGGCTTTGACTAACCGGTCCTGCAACGTGCCGAAGAGACGCTCCACGCGCCCTTTGGCTTGCGGAGAATGAGCCGGAATGAGACGAATGCCCAAGTCACCCGTCCTGGACACACGGGCCAGGATCGACCAAGCGGCCAAATTGGCCGGGGTAGCTTTCCAGCCAGTTGCTCGGCCACACTGGGCTCTTTGGGGCTCTGGAAGATCGTGTGGCGATCAGCGTAGAGCGCCAGGGGCAGACCCTTCGTGCGGCAGATCTCATGGAGCATCAGGAAGTATCCCGCTGCATCCTCCTGCTCCCGAAAACGGGCATAGACGAGCTGGGACGTCGCGTCATCGATGGCCGCCAGCAGAACCAATTGGGATCCGCGCCCTTCCAGCCAGTCGTGATGGCTGCCGTCGACCTGGAGGAGCATCCCTGCCTGCGGGTAGCGTTCCCGCTTCTGGTGGTGTCGGCTGGCACGCCGCCTGCGCGGGCTGGCCAGACCCGCCTCCCTCCTGAGGCGTCGAACCGTCGAGCGCGACAGACGGATGGCGTACTCCTCAGCCAGGATCTCGGTGAAATGCTGGTCATTGAAGTCCCGAAACTCACCCCCGGCCAGAGTCAGAAGCTTGTCTCGGATCCTCTTGGGCACCCGCCGCCCACAAGGACGTCCCCGGTTGCCATGGGCCAGCCCGGCCGCTTCCCGGCGCCGGTAGCTGGCCATCAGCCGCCGCTCCTGCCGCAGGGAGACCCCCAGCAAGATGGCGGCCTGTTCCCCAGTGATTCGCCCGACTTGGACCTGGTTCAGGACCTTCAGTCGCTTCTGTTCTTTGCTGGTCAAAGTCACCTCGGTATCCATAGGGTGACATTATTACTGACCAGTTACAGGGTGACAGATTCAAAGAACAATAACAATCAATCTCAGTGCATTGACAAACGTGACCATCGAGATGTACCCTTCCAAATACACTTGCGGATCAACCTCGTCGGGCTCGAGGATACTGAACCACGGGTGGCACCCTCAAACAGGTGGAAATCCTGTTTGAGGCCCCCTCCCCCAGGTTGGGGCTTCCATGATGGGGCCGCTGTCAAGCCCCTCGGTTGTTGGCAACGCTCTGCCCTGCCGGTGTCGTTGCCGGCCTCGAGTTTCTACCATCCTTTG
>Ga0208192_1000084_pt1 | contig 101446 bp, 68 predicted proteins | sample June2015DPH_13_1_2_FD_184711 | JGI IMG/M metagenome (GOLD analysis project Ga0208192, IMG submission 184711) | Peatland microbial communities from SPRUCE experiment site at the Marcell Experimental Forest, Minnesota, USA - June2015DPH_13_150... | ecosystem: Environmental > Terrestrial > Soil >... | reverse complement strand
GCCGGTTCCTGCGGCGACTGCGCCGCCGACGCCCTTTATAAACTCACGCCTGTTAATTTTGCCTTTACGCGACCCCACTTGATTCTCTACAAACTTTTAAACTTACACTTCCGATATTAAACACTTGTCTACGCAACTAAGCTTCCAATTTCATTAATAATCTTATATTTCACAGTTTTTCATACGGCCACCAAAAGAGAACACTGAGAGTACAAACTTATAGACCCGGCGAGGGATTATCAAGAATTATTTAATGTGATTTTATCGAGCGGAGTAATTTTTCATATACGCGTATATTGCCATAGCGGTCGGATAGGGGGGCTTTGATATAAAGGGAGGCGAAGAGGTTCGCCATCTGGACGGACTCAGCAATATTTATCATTCCGGTTTTGAAGTCATTTATATTTTTTAAGATATAGGCAACGAAGCCAGCGCGGAAAGAATCGCCGGCCCCGACAAGGTCAACGGCGACGCCGGACATAAATCCGGAAGCGACCATCAGCGGACCGGTTATACGGCCTAAAGCATCCCTGTATATGACGGCGGCGCCATCCCTGACCGTCACACCGAAGACCCTTGGGTTTTTATTGCGCCAAAACTTTTCAGAAAGGGATTTAAGGAAGGTATTGATAAATTCTTCTTCTGAGCCGCCAGAATGATTTCTTTTTTCGCCAATGGTTTGGTGAATCAATCTTGCTTCATCGAAAGAGGTAAAAAACAAGTCAAGCTCAAAGAGCAGGGGCTCAAGAATTTTGTATCCTTCGATCTGCGAATTGGATTCCAAAAGCAGCTGAGGATTATTTGTCAAGGTATGGCTGTCGGCGATAGTAACTATGCCTTTTTGCGAGCAAAAGCGGATAAAATCAGCCAAATCTTTTCCGCCGTTGGCGTCGGCCTTATCTGAAAGGCCTGAATACATATAATAAACGAATTTGGGATTAAGCTTTACGATGGATGATTTGAAGTATTCGAGGTCAAAGACATCGTTGGCGTTGGGGAAATAAACTATGCCACCTCTTTCGCAGTCGCCTTTTTCATAAATAAAAGTAGTGCCGGTGCCGAGGTCCGGATGGATAAAGGTCTGGGACATATCGACATTGTTATTGACCATAGTATCAAAGAAAAAACGGCCCTGGGCATCGAGGCCTGCGAAATCGCCGCGTCCGAGATTAACGCCTACGGCGACTTTCAAACCGGCCCTTGCCAACAAAGGGGCGGCGTTTCCAGGGCCACCGGCGGAAGCGAGGCCCTTATCAATCCACTGTTTATACTGAAGCTGAGAATAATCAGGCATATAATCGGATTTGCATTTGGCGAGTCCGCCTGGGGCAACAAGTTTTTCCACGAATACGAATTTGCTGCTTCTAAAGTCAGCGACAGCGGTGTTCAGGATAAATACGTCGATGTCCATTGTTATCAAGTATTTAAGAAGCCGGTAAAAGTATTCGAAAATCAATATATTCCTACAAACACTCCTGGGCTTTTCCGGCGCAACCGAGGACGCGCAATTTGTGCTTAACCATTTCCTTAATGGCGATACTAGCGGGTCCGAGATAATTCATGGGATCAATTTCCTTTGGGAGTTCGGCAAAAACCTGCCTGATTTTTGCGGTCATGACCATTTTTAAATCCGTATCAACATTAATTTTACAGACGGCCATTTTAGAGGCCCTTCTTACGGCGCTTTCGGGAACACCCCTGGCATCGGACATATTGCCGCCATATTTATTGATAAGTTTCTTAAAATGTTCGGGGACACTGCTTGCGCCGTGCATAACAAGTGGGAAGCTGGGGAGCTTTTCCGCGACGGCGGCCAAGACGTCAAAGGCGAGTTTCGGCTTGTTTTTGAATTTGTAAGCTCCGTGACTTGTTCCGCAGGCGACGGCGAGAGAATCGCAATTAGTTTTTTCGACAAACTCAACCACCTGGTCCGGGTCGGTCAGGTTGTTTTTGACGTCATCGCGCGTAACGCCATGGACATTTTCCTCAATACCCCCGATTTTACCCAATTCGGCCTCGACGACCACGCCACGGGGATGTGCGTAATCGACGACCTGTTTTGTTAAAGCGACATTCTGAGCAAAAGGCAGATGCGAGGCGTCAATCATCACGGAGGTAAAACCCTCATCGACACATTTTTTGCAGGTCTCGAAACTGTCGCCGTGGTCAAGATTGAGAGCTATAGGGATGTCGAGATTAAGGGCAATGACGGCGTCGATAAAAGGTCTAAGATAACTCATATTCGTATATTTTCTTGTGACAGGTAATATCTGGAGTATCAGCGGGGCGTGTTCCTCAGCAGCGGCTGTTACAATCGCTTGCGTAATTTCCATGTTATAAACGTTAAACGCGCCGATGGCATAGCTGTGATTATACGCCATTTTGAACATTTTTATTGTATCTACCAGCGGCATAACAAACTATCTCCAAAAATGGGAAAGCAAGCTCGTTCGGCACTATTCATCTGACATTTCCCATATTAAACACTTGTCTAAGCAGCCAAACCCTCTATGCCTTTTGCCCCCAGCCAAAGGCGATTTTCATTATACGCTGTACAACCGGACAGGCAAGGGAAATGAGGATAGATTTAACGCCTTTTTGCTGCTATAAATATGTATATGAATGTTTTTGAAAGGACGGATTATATGGCAGACAAAACCGTTTCATCAGACAGCCCGGACAAGACGCTGGGACGGCGGACCTTCATCAAGCAAACGGCGGCGGCAGCCGCGGCCTTTGTCATTGTGCCCCGGCATGTGCTGGCTGGCGCTGGAGAAAAGGCCCCAAGCGAAAAGCTGAATATCGCCAGTATCGGCGCAGGCGGCATGGCCGCCACGGATATCAAGGCTTGCTCCACACAGAACATCGTCGCCCTGTGCGATGTTGACAATAAAAGCGCAGGCGAGATGTTCGGCGCGTTTCCGAAAGCAACCCGTTACAAGGACTTCCGTGTTATGCTGGAAAAAGAGGACAAGAACATTGATGCGGTGATTGTGGCCATTCCGGACCATAACCATGCCGTCGCAGCCATGGCCGCCATCAAAATGGGCAAACACGTATATTGCGAAAAGCCGCTCTGCAAGACCATTTTTGAGACACGGCAACTTATGGAAGAGGCACGCAAGGCCAAAGTGGCTACCCAGATGGGTAATCAGGGGCATTCAAGCGAGGGTATGAGCTTGATGTGTGAATGGATTTGGGATGGCGCCATCGGAGCAGTGCGGGAGGTAGATGTCTGGACTACTCATGCCGTCTGGCCTCAGGGGATGACCAGCCGCCCGGCGAATGCTCCGCCAGTGCCTGACACCCTGGATTGGGCCCTCTGGCTGGGGCCGGCCCCTTACCGGCCTTACAACCCGGCCTATGCCCCCAGCCTCTGGCGCGCATGGTGGGATTTTGGTACCGGTGCCATCGGCGATATGGCATGCCATAACATGGATCCGGTGATGATGGCCCTGAAACTGGGACATCCTGTCAGCGTAGAAGCGTCCTGTTCTATTTTTGTTCCCAACATAACCTGGGATAAGCCCTTTAACAATGAAAGTTATCCACAGGCTTCCATCATCCGGTATCAGTTTCCGGCCCGCGGTGATTTACCGCCGGTCAAGATGACCTGGTATGATGGCGGACTTATGCCGGAACGCCCCACGGAACTGGAAGAGGGACTTCGCATGGGCAACAAGATGGGTGGCGTGATATTCAAAGGCGATAAAGGAAAACTGATGTGTAGCAGCCACAGCGAGGACCCGCGTCTGATTCCACAGACCTTTATGCGCGAGTACAAGCGTCCGCCCAAAACCCTGCCCCGTGTGGGCGAGCACCATAAGGAATGGATTCGCGCCTGCAAGCAAGGGATACCTACCGGCTCCAACTTTGAATACGCCGGTCTGCTGACACAAGTCGCGCTTCTGGGTAATGTTGCCCTGCGATTCCTTGATAAGAAGCTGCTCTGGGATCCGGAGAACATGAGAATTACGAATGTACCGGAGGCCAACAACTGCCTGCATTACGAATACCGCAAAGGGTGGAGTTTATAGCGAGGAGTCATCTCGGCGCCGTCCGGCGATAGTATTGCGCTGGGCCTAATCGGCACAGGCACTGTTTGCCGTCAGCGTCAAGTAGTACCGACATGTTAAACTTCGCGTAAGGTGCAAATATTCACATATTTATCAGCGATTAGATTCATCATTATCTCATAAATTTTAAGCAGCCCTTTGATAACTTTTTAAAAGACCGCCGAGAAATTCTTTTCGAATAATATTCCTACAGCTCGAAACTCCCGTTAAGAAATACTATCATACTTTGGCCTATTTCTTAACGGGGAGCAGTATAATTCGCTTTAATCATTTTTGCCTTTCAAACAGAGCATCATTGATTTTGGCTACGGGATCCCCTCAAAAATTTGATTCTTAAATTAAATTTTTGCCTTATAATCTCATATGTTTTGCTTTTTGGCTATTAGTAAGGGCCAGAAAAAATGTAATAGTTTACTTATTTTCATTAAGTGAATTACGTAGAAAAAACGGTGAAGAATTATGAAAAAAGTAATACATTTTCAATCTGCACTTGTAATTGTCTTGCTGAGTTCGTTAACAAATCAGGCCGATGCTGTCTCTATAACTTCAATTTCACAAAATGCCTCATCTGTTGGAAGATTCGAGAAATTCGAGATGACCTTTATGCTCGACCGCAACTATACGAATCCTTTCGATATAAATATCGTTGATATAATGGTTAATATCATAAAGCCGGATGGTAATAACGTGGCGGTTCCAGCTTTTTATTATAAGGATTACGAACAGGATATGGATGGCAACTACATCAACGGCAAAAATCCCTGCTGGAAAATGCGCTTTGCGTCAAATCAACTCGGCGTTCATATCGTCAATCAAATCAGGATTATCGACCAAAATGGCTCTTATGTAACTGACCCCAATATTTCTTTTAAATGCGTCGAGAGCGGCAAAAAAGGATTTATCAGGGTTGACCCGAATAATCGGGCATTTCTGAAGTATGATGACGGAAGCACCTGCCTGAATATCGGTGAGAACGTCGCCTGGAATATCGGCAGGATAAACGGCTGGAACAATTACCTGACCAAAATACATAAAGCGGGCGGAAACTGGGTTCGGCTCTGGATGTGCAGGTATGGAACCGATGGCGGAACGCTGCTCGAATGGAAAGACGGGACATATAGCGGATATTTTGAGGGGGCGGGAAAATTATCGATGCAGATTGCGCTTCGATTAGACAAATACATCGAAATCGCAGAGCAAAATGGTATTAATATTCAGCTTTGTTTGCAGCATCATGGCCAGTTCAGCACAACCTCGAATCCCGACTGGAACGACAACTCTTATCGAGACACGGCAGGCGGCTGGCTAAACAATCCTGCGCAATTTTTCAGTGACGCAGAAGCTATAAGATACACGAAAAATAAGTTTCGTTACATTATTGCGAGATGGGGGTATTCGACGTCAATATTCGCGTGGGAGCTTTTTAATGAAGTGCAATTTACCAACGGCTGGAGAAGTAATCGGGAAGATGTGATCAACTGGCATAATACAATGGCTAAATTTATTCACAGCATAGACCCTTACCAGCATCCAATCACAACAAGCAGTCACGGAAGCGGTTTTGAAAATTTATGGAATTTACCCGATATCGACCTCGTCCAGGAACATTACTATGGGAACGATACGATACACATATTTGAGCGTACTGCTTCAGTATTAGCGGGATTCAATAAGCCGGTGATTATAGCCGAGTTCGGATTAGGAGGCAATTCTGAAGGCAAAACGCAGCCCGAACCTATGGCGACACAGTTAAAAGAAGGTCTTGAGATGCATAACGGCATCTGGGCGAGTTTCCACGTCAAAAGCAGCGGGCATATGTGGTTGTGGGACTATTATATCGACCCCTGCAATCTCTATGGAGTATATACGCCGCTTGCGGTTTACGCCGCTAATGAGAACCTCGCCGACTTAAATTTAGTCAAGGCGCAAAGAGTCATTTCTGGGGCCAAGGCATGTTTTGTCATTCCCGGGCTTAATGAATTCCTGGCGGCATCAACTCAAAAGGAATTTATTCTGCAGGGGGATGATTTCCCCGGGGCAGAAAACCTTTCAAAATGGCTTCAGGGTTCAACTCAGCAAGCCATTAAGTCGGACCCCATTTTTCATTTGAATACACAGATAGGCGGCACTCTTAAAATTCATATAGTAAATGTTTCTAAAGATGGGACTAATAAAATCCAGGTTCTTGTCGATGGTAAAGTGGTTTACGATCATATCCAAATCAACAGCAAAAAAAATTATATCATTTCAGTCCCGTATCCGGCCAAAACGCAAACGCTCCAGATAAAAAATACAGGCGAAGAATGGTCCCAGATAAGCAGTTATGAATTCGCACCTGATAATATGTCGAAACTGGATTCCATTGGTTTGGTTAGCAATAACAGGGCCTATATATGGATTTATGATGTCAATAGCCAATATGGAATAATAAATAATGGCATATTTCATAATGAATTGATTTATGTTAAAGGCCTTGACGATGGCCGATATACCGTGGAGGTTTACGCGACACATGGCTCAGGCGGCATAATCGCCACGGGCAAGGCCGATTCCTCTTCTAAAACATTGACTTATACACTCCCTGATTTCAGCAAGGATATCGCGGTGAAAGTCAAGCCGGCACTCTAAATTTGAATAGATTAGGTTATTTCTTGATATGATTCGATAGTTGGTGTATGTTGTACGGTGCAAAAATTCATCAGACGTAGGGTACAAAAACTCATCCTGTACTGTAAAAATATTTGTCTCACCTATCAGGCCGCCTTCTTGTATGACTTCAAAAGCCCACCAAAACACTCCTGACATAGGAATTATATTGCAGAACCAAAGGGACATCGACTAATTTCAATAAAATAAGCTGCTTGTAAAGTCAGCTTTCCTAAAAATTTAGTGTCGGATGAGTTTTTTTATAGTACTGGCTAAAGCAGAATCTTTGAATGAAATAATTGGGTTTAAATTGGCTGCCGGCTTTTTTAGTGCGATATTCTTTTCTTTATTTTATCATTTAAACTGCTCTCGTTAATCTTTGAGGCCTTTATTCTATCTGTAATGCTTCTGTGCCATTTTATGTCTCGCCACATCCCGGCAAATTGCGGACCGCAGAAATTGCTAGTCGCAACGGCTATCCACTGACCCGTGGCCGCAGCCGTTAAAGTCCCCAGCTCACATAGGTCTTTTACCCAATCCCAGTTGAGCAGAGGCCAATCCTTATAATCAACAACGCTCCAGCATTCAGTGGTTATCAATGGTAATTTTGCATTTCTCGCATTTTCGGCAAGAAGTTTAATTTTGTCAGTTAACAGTTTTTGCCAGTACTGAGGCCTTTGCCGATAGGTTTTTTCACCTTTTTCAACTAAGTTTTTAAAGTCCTGGGGGGAAAAACGGCCGTAATTGTATCTGACAGCCTTAAAGAACTCTCCGTTATTTTCCTTCGCCATCCAAACGTGATGTTCAATTAAGTCGAAGAAAGACAGATTTTTTTCGCTGTAGTATTCAACTTGTTCGCTGTCGAACGAATAACAGAGCGGAATATCAGGATATTGCCTGCGAACCACTTCAATGGATTCTTTCATCCATTTTATGGATTTATCGGTGTGCCAGTACCCCCATGTTTTTCCGGGTGGGTCGTTTTTAAAAAACGGTGCCCAAAGGTCGCCTGGCCACTCGTTGCATAAATCAACATAAATAATGTTATCAGTCAAGTTGTCCTTTCCAATCGTATCCATAGTTTTCAGCCAATTTTCCCCCATTTTTTCTGGTGAATTAATTTTCATCCGCGTATTGTCGATGTCTTCGCGATACCATGTCGAGAGCGCTACTTTAATATTTCGGTCCCTGCATTTTGAAATAAAAGTATTAAGGGCCGGCTGAACAACAACCTTGTTAATGTCGGGACTTCCCCAAACCTGCTGATTCCAAACCGGAATCAAAGTCCATTCTTTGGCAGGATTTTCGGAAACCAGATGAGGATAAGCATCGATGCGCACAGCGTTGTAGCCGCGCTCAACCAATTCGTCGAGAATTTTATCCCAGTCCTCATAACCAGCACCGGGCCAGCGACGCTCAAGCCAGGAAAAATCCCACATAGTAATGGCTAAAGGCCCCGTCTGTTTTTGTTTCACTGCATTAATATCATTTGAAAAAGCAGTTGTTCTAGACACAACATCGCCCAGCACGCCTAAGCCGGAAATTGTCGCAAATTTTCTCGTAAAATCGCGTCGCTTCATTTTTTTATTCGTACAGTAAAAATTTTTTCAAAAATTCCCAGATGTATTTTTAGACCCTTGCGTGACAAACGTTTTAAACAAACGTATCGCTTGCGCTTGCCTATTTTGACATTTCCCTTTTTTAAAATCGATATAATCAAATAATTACAATAAAGGGCGTACCATAAAAATATTCATCCCATCCATCAGGCCGTTCTCCTATATGACTTCAAAAGCCTACCACGACGTTCTAAATGAATTATACTGCATAACTGCTGGAAATCGACCAATTTCAACAAAAGAAGCTGCTTTAAGGTCGGCTTCCCCAAATATTTAGCCCCGGATGAGTTTTTTTACGGTACAGGAACAGCCTTATTCACCTTGTTGCCTCTTATCTGAAAACCGGTAATTTTGTAAACTCAAATGGGACGTCTCAGCCAAGACGAAGCTCTTTGCTCGATTCCCAAAGCCCGTGGATGTTGCAATATGCCAGTGCGTGCAGTGTCCCGGGTTTGGACGTCTTCATCGAAACTATTACTTCGTGATGGGTATAAACAGGCCCTTTGTTTGCGCCTTCCGTTGATTCGCCGTGAGCGTTAAACTCCGCGTGTGCCACCTCGTATGCGAATTTCTCACCCTCGGCGTGAAAATACAGGTTTATCCAGCGAATGTGGTGTTCGGTTGTGTTGGGATGGGCAATCTCTTTGCCCAGTGTTACCTTGACCTGGAACAGTTCGTTTGCCTTCACCGGGTCCGAGCATTCGATGACCGGCACGTGCTTCTCTGTTTTCCAGTCCGCCTTTTTGATATGTGAACTCAACTCCGCCATAATCATACCTCGCTTTCATAAGTGACAATAATGTTCTGAAAAAAGAACAGTATCTGCCGCGTAAATTAACGTTATACCCCGTACTGTATAAATATTCATCTCAACCATCAGGCCGCCCTCCTGTACGACTTCAAAAGCTCACCAAGGCACTCCATTATATCGCAGAACCGAAGGGAAGTCGACCAATTTCAACAAAGTAAGCTGCTTGTAAAATCAGCTTTCACAAATACTTAGCGTCGGATGAGTTTTTTTGTAGTACGGGCTCAAATTTCAAGGTGCAGACCACTATACTTCTACAAAATTATATTTAACGGTCCACCCAGGCCATTTGCTGCGGCTCATATCGCTCACCGGCTTTTTCCCTGGCAAGCCCATTGAGGGCCGCAAGGTCATTTTCTCCGAGATGAATTTGCGATGCGGCGGTGTTCTCTTCGAGAAATTTTACGTGCTTGGTGCCCGGAATCGGGACGATATTTTCGCCCTGATGTAGCGTCCAGGCAATCGCTATCTGAGCCGGGGTCGCTTTGTGCTTAACAGCTATTTTTTTAACGGCTTCGACGATTTGTAAATTCTTTTTAAGGTTGTCGGGCTGGTAACGCGGGTCGTTGCGGCGAAAATCGCCTTCGGGGATATCCTCATATTTTTTTATCCGGCCCGACAAAAATCCGCGCCCCATCGGCGCAAAAGGGACCAGCCCGACACCCAGCTCTTTCAATAAAGGAATAATCTGCTCTTCCAGTCCTCGTTCCCACAATGAATACTCCGACTGCAGGGCAGAAATTTTATGCACTTTATGTGCCCGCCGGATAGTTTCCGGGCCTGCTTCGGACAAGCCCAGATAACGTATCTTGCCCTCGTCAACAAGCTCACCCATTGCGCCGATCACGTCTTCAATCGGCACTTTGGGGTCAACTCTGTGCTGGTAGAAAAGGTCAATCGTATCAACTCCAAGCCGACGCAGGGACGCGTCACAATCCTCTTTGATTTTATCCGGGCGACTATCCAGCTTGTAAGGCCATTGGCCTGTAATATCCCAGCCAAATTTGGTGGCGATAATCACCTGTTCGTGTTTGCCTTTCAACGCTTTTCCGAGCAGCTCCTCGTTTTTGAAAGGCCCGTAAACTTCAGCGGTATCAAAGAAATTGACTCCCAACTCAAGCGCACAATGGATAACTTTGATTGACTCAATATCATCCCGCTCATCGGCGGTGCCATAAGATTGACTCATCCCCATACAGCCGAGCCCTATACAGGACACTTCAAGGCCTTCAGTTCCGAGCTTACGTTTTTGCATATTACCTCCACTCACTATTGAAATAGCTTAAACATTCTTCAGTAATCGCTCTACCGGCTTTCAGCAAAATAAGCTGCTTTAAGGTCAGCTTACCTAAATACTTAACGTTCGGATGAATATTTTTACAATACGTGAAGCAGAGAATCACACCTTTGCCCGTAACATATAGCCAGTGGTTCCGTCACTTCAACTGCGAGGCCGCAAAGTCCCAATTGACGAGATGATCCAGAAAGGCCTGCACAAAGTCCTTGCGGCGGTTCTGGTAGTCGAGATAGTAAGCATGCTCCCAGACATCACACGTAAGGAGCGCGGTTTGCCCGTGTGCCACCGGTGTATCCGCGTTCGACGTCTTGACAATCTTCAACACGTCGCCATCCTGCACAAGCCAGACCCATCCACTGCCGAATTGCGAGACGGCCGCGGTCGTGAAGGCATTCTTGAACTCATCTAAACTCCCGAAGGACTTCTCGATAAGTTCCAGCAGACGCCCGGTGGGCTTACCGCCACCGCCGGGCTTCATGCTTTTCCAGAAGAACGTGTGGTTCCAGACCTGGGCTGCATTGTTGAAGACGGCTGCCTTATCCGCCACGCCTGCAGTCTCCTGGATTATCTTCTCCAGCGGCTGCGTCGCCCACGGTGTGCCTGCGACCAGTTTGTTCAGGTTGTCCACATAGGCTTGATGATGCTTGCCATAGTGGAAGCTCATTGTCTTGGCGGATATATAAGGTTCCAGCGCATCCTGTGCATAAGGCAGCGGCGGCAGTTGAAACGCTGGCGCCGTGCCCGGCGGTGAGGGTTCAGCCGCCTTGCCTGTGACGGCCAGACCCACCAAGAGCACCAAAGCTGACACCACAGACCAAACCTCGGTTATGTATGACTTCATACTACACACTCCTTAATGTTGTTCCCGGTTCCTTCATTTGCTCCATGTTTTTTCGTTCTGCTTCTCATAATTCAGATATAATCAAGCCAGACACGCTATCACCGAAAGCTACTTCATCGCATTTTTCATATTCTTACCTGTACAATCATATCTGCGAAGAGTAATAACCCAATAAGGGAAAACCTTATTTGCCGCATCTAAAAAGCTTAGACTGTGCCAGCGGCAATGCACACGGATTCATGGGTTTCGCATACTCTCTGATCTGCCCCTTTTTTTTAGTACCAGTTGTTGTGAGAGGGTTTCCGACATAGGAATCATATCGCGGAAACAAAGGAAAGTCGACCAGTTTCAGCAAAATAAGCCGCTTGTAGGATCGAGTTTCCCCAAATACTTGGCATCGGATGAGTTATTGTTGTGAATTACTCTTGTAACCCTCCGCATCCATAAATTGAATTTGACTTTCATAATCGGTCTCATTATCCTCACCTCACAGATAACCCTTATGCACTGATAACCCAGCCGCCAGGGCAAAAAGAACAAAGTATTTGCATAAGTTGTATTTATAAATAAAGTGGCAAAAATCTTTATCGTTTTTATTGTTGCTGGTTCGATGGTTAAAAAATAAAGAGGTATTACAATGAATTGTAAATGCGCATTTCGCCGCAGCCGGCAGCTATTGTGTCTCCTGCCTGTCATAGCGTTATTGTCCGTTGCGTCGGGCGGTGAGGTCAAAAAAGAGAGTCCCAAAAAGGAGATGCACATGACGGATATTTATGATTTCAAAGTCGCCGACATTGACGGCAATGATGTGAACCTCGCCGACTATAAAGGCAAAGCTCTGCTCATCGTAAACGTCGCCAGCAAGTGCGGCTTCACGCCTCAGTATAAAGGGTTGGAGAACATCTATTGCCAATACAAAGACAAGGGGTTTGAAATCCTTGCTTTTCCGTCCAATGATTTTATGGGGCAGGAGCCGGGAACAAATGAGCAAATCAAAACCTTCTGCCAGCTCAATTATCAGGTCAGCTTTTCGTTATTCTCGAAGATATCTGTCAAGGGCGAAAATATTCATCCGCTATACAAGTTTCTTACTGAAAAGAGCACCAATCCCAAATTCGCAGGCAGCATAACATGGAATTTCAATAAATTCCTAATCGACCGCAAAGGCAATATCGTTAACAGATTCGACTCCCGCGAAGAACCCCAAAGCCCTGAAGTCATCAAAGCCATAGAAAATGCTTTGCAGTAATATATGTTCAGCGGCCACATATTCTGCCGTGTTCACGCTGACAAAAGCAAACCGCGTCTGTGAAGGATATGCCGTACTATAAAAATATTCGTCCCAACCATCAGGAAGCCCTCCTTTACGATTTCAAAAACCCGTCAAGACGTTTCCGACATAGGAATTATATCGCGGAACCAAATGGACGTCGCCCAATTTCAGCAAAATAAGCTGCTTGTAAGATCGGGTTTCCCAAAAACTTAGCTTCGGATGATTTTTTTATAGTACGGGATGCGGATTTTTATAACCAAATTATTTTAAGGCAACGGCGGGGCGCAAGGCGTCTGGCTTCGTATTGATTTTAACGGTCGATGACTTTAATGCCGGGGAGGTCGCGGTGAGGGTCAGGACACCGGGCTGCTGCCGCGACTGGATAATAATCTGCGCGAGGCCGTTGAAGACCTTACGTTTCCAATCCCTTGAGGGGATAAAGACCTGAACCACGCCGGGGTCGGCATTTAACTCTTCATATTGACGCCTCACGACAAGAGGGGTACCCACCACGGCATAAACATTATTGCCTTCTTTTAAGATGCCGAGGTCGAGCTTAAAATTCTGATTGGGGGCATTACGCTTAATGCCCTGCGAAATCAAATGGCCGTTAACATAAATGGACTGATTGTCGCTGATACTTTTTGTGAAGAGAGAAATTTTCATATCATCGCTAATGGCGGGCAACTGGAACGAGCCGCGAACGGCAATCAGGTTATCCGTCTTCGGGGTATTTACTTCGACGGCCTGCTTGAAGTCGGCCCAGTTCGAATCGTTGAAATCATAAGCCGCCTGTGGGAAATTCTCTTTATCGGCTATGAACGCCATTTTCAATTCTCTAATCAGCTCAGGCCTTGTGGTATCAAGGAACTGGTCCGGCTCATGACTGGAGGGGTCGCCGTTTCCGACACCGATGATTTTGCCCTGTCCCTGGAGAGCGAACGATATTTCATTGCCGGCGGTGGGGACAATTCGTCCCTTATCGTCTTCGACCTGGACAGTTATTACCGATACGTCTTCGCCATCGGCCTTAATTGAAACGCGGTCGGGAATAAGGCGAATTACAGCAGGTTCACCTGTAGTTTCGACTTTATCAGTGACTATTTCTTTGCCTGCCTTATAACCTCTGGCGAGAAGCGTACCGGGGATATAATTGACATCCCATTGCGCGTGGGAAAGTTTCGGCATTGGTTTGCGGCCCAGGGATTTATCATTGAGGAAAAGCTCGGCTTCGTCGCAATTGCCGTAAATCCAGACATTTATGGGTTTGCCTTCTTTGTCTGCCCAATTCCAGTGAGGGAAAATATGCAGGACGGGTTGGTCAGTCCAGCACGCTTTTAGATAATAGTACGTATCTTTCGGGAAACCGCAGAGGTCCATAATACTGGATTGCGAACAGACCTGGGGCCAGCCGAAGGGGTTTGCCTCGCCGCGATATTCGAAGCCGGTCCATAAAAACAATCCGGCGACAAACGGTCTTTCGGCACAGAATTTAATTCCTCTTTCAATGCTGCGGTTCGGTGATTTTCTATCAGTCGGGGCCATGTGTGCGTTTGGCCTGTCATCTTCGTAAACTCCGCGTGTTGCGCTGGTGGTACCTTCTTCGGTAAACACAATGGGCTGGTAAGGATACGCCACATGGTGCTCGTCTATATTTCCCATAGTGAAGTAGTTGTATCCCATAAGGTCAATAACCGTTGATATGCCTTCAATCCTGCCCCCGCTGACCGCGGCGGTGACTCGGCGGGTCGGGTCAAGACGCTTTACGAACGCCTGCATAGTCGAGGCAATGCGTGCGCCTTTTACGTTTCCTTCGATGGCCCATTCCTCGTTGCCGATAGACCATGCGATAACGCAGGGATGATTGCGGTCGCGCAAAATCATTCTTTCGAGCTGCTGGAAATGTTCGGGCGATACTCCCATCAAACGGTTCTCATCGAGGACGAGCATCCCCAGCCGGTCACAGGTATTGAGCAGTTCGGGCGTGGGCGGGTTATGAGAGCAGCGATAAGCATTGCAGCCCATTGATTTTAATCTGGTTATCCTAAATTCCTGCAGGGCATCGGGTATGGCTGTACCCACGCCAGCGTGATCCTGATGATTGTTTGTGCCTTTAATCGCGACGTGTTTACCGTTCAAAAAGAAACCTTCATTGGGGTCAAAACGAACCGAGCGTATGCCAAAAGTGGTTTCATAACGGTCAACCGTCTGACCATTCGAACTGAGGGTCGTGACGAGTTTATGCAGATAAGGGGTTTCGAGAGACCATAGTTTGGGATCTTTGACATCCATGAGACAGGGGTATTCTTTTGTTTCGCCTGGTTTGAGGACGAGGGATTTTACTTCTCCCGATGCGACCAGTTTTCCATCGTCATCCTGAATAGTTTGAGCAATATCAAAAGCGGCCTCGTTATTACCGTCATTGGCGACGGTTGTCCGGGCGGTAATTTGGGCTGACTTGTTATCGATTTGGGAAGTGACGAAAGTGCCGTATTGGGCGACGTGCAGGGGCGATTGTTTAGTGAGCCAGACGTGGCGATATATGCCCGCCCCTTCGTAAAACCAGCCCTCTTCCATGGTGACATCGACGCGCACGGCGATTACATTCTCGCCGCCATAGTTGAGGTAATCGGTAACATCGTACTGGAAGCTGCTGTAGCCGAAGTGTTCAGTGCCGATGTAGAAACCGTTAATCCAAAGGCGGGAGTCACGGTGAACACCGTCGAATTCGATGATGATTCTGCGGCCGAGGTCGGATTGAGGGATAAAAAACTTTTTGCGATACCAGCCGATGCTATTTTGCGGGAAAGCTCTTCCGACGGCTTTATAGCCGTGACTGTGGCTGCCTTTGCTGTCGAAAGGCATCTCTACCGCCCAGTCGTGAGGCAGATTGATGGTGCGCCAAGCGCGATCGTCAAAAGCGCCCGACGCGGGGCCGTCGCCATAACCGGTTTTTGCCCAATATGAAAAATAGGAAGTGCCGTGCTTGAAATCTTTATCGGTATCGTAAGCGTGGCCCAGGGCAAACAGCCAGTTAGTGTCCATTAACAGCCGTTCCCGCCCATTTGCTGTTTCAGCAGAAGCTCTTCCCTGACAAAAAACGAGTACAGATAAGAATATTGAAAATATAACCAAAACCTGCTTTTTCATAAAATCCTCATATTCATAAAATATGTGTCAACGTCCTTGAAAACGCAATTCTTATTATAATTTTTACGGCAAAGCTGGAACGATAATCGACGATGATTTTACTTCTATCTCGATTGAGACCTCTTTCAATCCGTCGGCGCGCGCAGTCAGCCGAATTTTGCCGGGTTTTGATTTCGCCTGGACAATCGCAAGACACAAGCCGTTGAATGCCTTTCTGTGGTCGGCCTGGAATGATTCGTGACTGTTCGGCCTGCCGTTATCCACCCCAATGATTCTGCCTTCGCCCTGAATCTCGAAGGCGACGTCATTGTCCGCCGTAGGTACAATATGGCCTTTGCTGTCCAGTATCTGAACCGTGACGTTGGCCACGTCCCGGCCGTCCGCCGCAATGACGTTTCGGTCAACGGACAAGCCAAGTGCAGCCGGCTCACCTGCCGTAACAATTTCTATCGTGGAAACAACATTGCCGTCCTTCGTCCCTACGGCCTTCAGCGTGCCCGGCTCATAAGGAACGTCCCAGGACAGATGCAGGTCCGCCGTAGTCTGGGGAGTCCTGGCCCGTGCCGGAAAATTTCCGTATCGCAGCTCCATCCCCGGACGCGGGAAAGCATAACCTTTCACGCCGAAGGACTTTCCGTTGAGGAACAACTCCACCGTATCGCAATTAGTGAAGCAGATAACAGGGATAATCTGCCCCTCTTTACCGCTCCAGTTCCAGTGGGGAAAAATATGCAAGACAGGTTTTTTTATCCACTGGCTCTGGTAAAAATAGAATCCGTCCTTTGTAAATCCCGCGGTATCCAGAACCCCTGCGGATGAATTCTTCGAAGGCCACCGGGACTCGCCCAAATAATCAATGCCTGTCCACATAAAATCGCCGGCCACGTAGTCATAGGTGCTGACGAAATTCCACAATTGCTCAACGGCAATCATCTGGCTTAGCCCCCTTCTGCGGAAAGGTCCCCCTTCGCCTGTGCCCGGGAACAACCCGCGATAGTCGCCCCTGAGACCGCCCATAGATGAGCTTTCCGTGCCGATAACCTTTCTCTGGGGAAAATCGTGCCGGTCGATGCTGTAGTATTTCTCGGCCCGGTCGCGCCAGCGGTCTACATAGTTGTAACCGACAACGTCCAAGAGCTCCAGAAACGCATTAGACACATGCCGTGGTTCGGCGGCAATCTGGTCGCAACCCGCAGTCACGAAACGTGTGGGGTCTTCCCTGTGAAAAAGTTCAATCAATCGGTTGAGCGTCCGCACTCCATTCGGGTCGGTCTGGTCTCCTATTTCATTGCCCGCGCTCCACAGCACGACCGAGGGATGATTCCTGTCGCGATGAACGAAGCTTGTCACGTCTTTCTCCGACCATTCGTCAAAGTAGAGATGGTATCCAAAGGGACCTATCTGTCCTTTGGGAACTTTCCACTCGTCAAATGCCTCGGCCATCACCAGAAAACCCATCCGGTCGCATAAGTCGAGGAATTCCGGCGCCGGCGGATTATGGGAAGTCCGAATGGCATTGCAGCCCATGTCTTTAAGTATTTCGAGCCGCCGTTCCCAGACTCGTTCCGGCACCGCCGAACCCACACACCCGCCGTCGTGGTGCAGGCACACACCATTGAGCTTGACGTGCCGGCCGTTGAGCAGGAATCCTTTGTCCGCGTCAAAAACGACCTCCCTGATTCCGAAGGGCGTGTCGTATTCATCCACCGTCTTACCGCCTGAGCAAACCGTGCTGTGAACCCTGTAAAGATACGGGTTGTCCACCGACCAGAGGTTAGGGTTCTCTATTGTCAGTTCCTGCGTTAGCTCATTCTCATCATTGGCCGCAACATCCGTACCGCCCTGCACCGTCCCCACCACCTTGCCGTCCTTGTCGATAACATCCGTAGTCAGTGCGCAATGGGCAGTAACCCTGCCTTCATTGCGGACCAGAGTTTTGACTTGAACCAGCGAAGACGTTTGAGACACTTTCGGCGTAGTAACGAATGTCCCCCAGTGAGCGATATGGACATCACCTGTGACTAGCAGCCAGGCGTGCCGGTAAATGCCGGAGCCAGAGTACCACCGCGAATTGGGCTGATGGGAATTGTCAACTTTCACGGCAATCACGTTCTCGTTTCCGCCAAACTTCAGGTGAGGCGTAATATCGTAATAGAAGCTGATGTATCCGAATGGCCTCTTGCCCATGTATTGCCCATTGATCCACACCTCGCTGTTTTCATACACGCCATCGAATTCTATAGTTATCTGTTTGCCTTTGTAGGAGTCGGGCAGGCGAAAATGCTTCCTGTACCAGCCGACGCCGGCAGGCACATAGCCCCCTTGACCGCCTGTCGGTTCCTTTTCGCCGAACGGTCCTTCGATGCTCCAGTCGTGAGGAATGTCCAGCTTGCGCCAATCTGCATCTTTGAAATCAGCCATTTCAGCGCCTGGCGCATCGCCTTTGAAGAATCGCCAGCCGAAATCCATTAACAACCGCTCACGGCCCATCGGAACCGCGTTTGAATCGCTTGACCTAGCTGGAGCTGCCATAAGGGTTATGAAAAAGAATCCAGCGAAAATCAGGGCGGCAGACAGTGATTTTTTCTTCCTCTTCATTTTATCTGTCCCTATCAAAAATTCCGACCTTGTTTATTTACAAGGACTTATGTAGAATTCCGCAATTTCATTTAAATTAGACTTTATAGAAATTTTCAGAAAGAATCAATGTCTAAATTAATAGCAAAACTTATCTTCGGCCTTATAAGGCTGTACTGTAAAAATAGTTATACCACCCATCAGCCACCCTCCTGTACGACTTCAAAAGCCTACCACGACGCTCCCGAAATAAGAATTATAGCGCAGAACTGAAGAAGGTCGACCAATTTCAGCAAAATAAGCTGCTTGTAAGATTAGCTTTCCCAAAAACTTCGCATCGGATGAGTTTTTTTATAGTACGGGGTGCGATTTACTAAGTTATGTAAAAGCTCCCAACTTGATGTTGAGGGGTTGTTTGGCTAATCGCAAATCCGCCAATTCGGCGGCGTAAGCTCAGGGATTTCCCATTTACTGCCGCAATGATGGCAGGTCTCCATATCTGGCCTTCGTAATCTCCCGCAATTTTGACAGGTAATCAGAACCTCTTTGTGCCGCGTAAGCCGATAAGTGATATAAGCAGAAAGACCAAATGCAATTGTTCCCGCCGCCCACCACGTCTTCGCCGTTCCGGAAAGGCCGACAATTGTTGCATCTTTTCTTACACGAAACGCAAGCCACACTGACAGAATCAAAGAAGGCCCCATCAACGCCAACGCAAGAAATTGTTTCTCTAAGAATTTCTCCGTGCCGGCTCTTCCTAACATACCCATAAATGAGTTTGGTAAAACAAACAACGCCCGATGGCCGGCGCTCGCCTCGATAATATCTCCGCACAGATATGATGCTATCTCAAACACCGGCGGCTGAAGATTCTCAAGAAGAAAAAGAATTTCCGTCACTACCGGCTCATCAGAAATGGCAGAGTACATATACTCCACGGTGGATATGCCATTACTCTTGCTATCGCCGCGATAAACAAGCTTCCCATTTGGGTCAAAAACCGCAACTGCCATTGTCGTTCCTTCTCTCGATGCACAGGCCACGTTCATCCCAAGATATTTGACATCAAAATTCTCTGGCGGTTTGTTGGGGTCAGCAGGCAATCTCAGAATTGCGTAAACCGGCATAACTTCATAGGCAAGCACGTTCCGTGGATTGGCAATCTCACTTTGCTGCCCCAATTTAAACAACGACTGTGGAACCGGCAGATACCCCGCCTGCACAAACGACTCCTCCTTTGTATTATAAATATAAATTCGCCCCGTCTTGTCTAATACGGGAATATATTTATAGGTCCCTTCCCGTCCGATGAAACTGTATCTCTCGCTCGATTGAGCACCGCCGGACAAAAACAACCTTGATTTCTTCCACTGGCCCTTCTCGACCTCCGGCTCATCCCACACAACGTTCAAGGCCCTATTATTGTGCCACTTTTCGATGCCTCCTACTCGACAAGTTGCAATCGGCTCGCGCCTATCTCCTTGTGCCAGTTGCAGCCCTTTGCTGACGCTGCCTCCGGCAAAATCGATTACATAAAACCGACGCATCCTCTTGTCGTAAAGGCCTATCCGATTGGGGTCCCACCCTTCTGTTACAATCGGGTCGTAGAACCGGCCGAGTGATGCCGACGCCGTCTCAGAGATTCCGTTCGGGCCGGCAAAAAATTCCGCCTCTCTGGACGCACCCTTATCATTCGGCTCAAAAGATTCATAGTTACGGATTATTAAACCGCTGCGCTTATCGAGGCAAAGGTAGTTCTTGTTCTTGTCCTCATACCAGTAGTAAACTCTTTCATTAATGTCACGATACGGAAACACTTCTGCCATAATATCCCAGGAGGCGCCGATGGCACTACCGATGACAATCGCTGTATTTCGACTGGCATAGACCTGGGAAAATCGAAAGTTTGGCTCGTTTGGGCCTGGCGGTTCTGTTTGGGATTGAACTAATAAATTCGCTTGTTGAGGTGCCGGCTCGCCGGGGACCAGTCCCGAAGGCCTGATTATAACATCAAAAGATTGTGCGGGTAGTTTACTAATGAGCTTGCCCCAGAAGAAAAACCTGCCCCAGAACAAAGACAACGAGAACAATACTGTCACTACAATTCCCGTCGCGATTATGTTTATCAGATTACTGGTCGGCTTATTCATTTGCTTGTCTCCTAAAGGGCAGCCGTCGAAAACTTATACCACGCTCGTATCAGGCACGCCGCAATTAAAAAAAACAGTATCGCGTAAATCTCCCAGCCAAAGCCCTTTATCAGTATAGCCGGAATCAAAATAAAACTCAGGCCAAGCGACCCAAGCGTAGGTCTTACCTTATTTGATGTCCACCCGGCCTGCAAACCTATGCAATAGCTTGCAAATCCGAGAACAAATGCCGGAACCAGGATTGCAAAATATACCCCTCTGTGGATGGGCAGAAACGATACACCAAGCCTTGAAGCAGCCGTAATGATTGTCTCTGCAATTGGAACAAAACCAATTATAACCAGCAAAAATCCCGCAATGACACGCGCGGTGAAAATCTGACCGCGATTGACCGCCAGTGTTGCCAATAACGCTGAAATCTTTTTTGTCTTGTCCCAGTACATCTGCGCCGCACCCATCGCACAGAAGGCCATCACTAATAAAACTGAAATCATAGTGCCGAAATTAACGATGACGGATTCAACGGATTCATATTTTCCGTCGTAAAACTGCTGATAGACAACCAATATACTGAAGATGACCGCCAGAATTACCGCCGCGATGAAAAACACACGATTGTCTTCTACCTCTCGGATTATCAGCGTGAACATATCGGCTCTCCTTGTTCATAATCGACCGCTGCGTCAGTCCCCGACGCCGTGCATTCGATGAATATCTCCTCCAGCGTCATAGGTATCTCCGTGCAGCTTGCCGGCTTGAAAATATTGAGAATTGCTTGTTTGTTTTCGTTCCAGTTTGCTACGGTTATAGTCATCTCCCTGCCCTGTCTTCTTTGGGCTATTATATCCATTATGGGAAACTCCATCGGCGGCTGGCCATCAAAAATCAACCTCAATTTTCGCACCCGCTTCTTCAGCTCATCCAACTCGCAATCCACAACTAATTTCCCCGCCCTAAGTATTCCTATCCGGTCCGCAAGACGCTCCACGTCGCTCAGGATATGAGAGCAGAAAAGGATTGTCCTGCCGTTCTGGCTTATAAGCTCTATCGCCAGCTCCAGAAATTGCCTCCTCGCAACAGTATCCAGCCCCAAAGTCGGGTCGTCAAGAATCAAAAGCTTTGGCTCCGTCGCCATCGCAAGCGACAAATTCAATTGCGCCCTCATACCCCGCGAAAGCTGGCTCGCCTTCCGCTCCATTGGCAGCCGAAACGTCTCCAGAAGCCGACGGAAAAACTGCTCATTCCACCGAGCCGACAACCTCTTATAAAGTTCCACAATCCGACGGACACTGTAGTTCGGGATAAGGTTATGTCCTTCCGCAACATAACCTATTTGCCCCAATACTGACGCCGGCAATTGCCACGACGAGGCGCCCAGCACATTTGCCTCTCCACGCGTCGCCGGCTCAAGACCAAGCAAAATTCTGATTATCGTCGTCTTGCCCGCACCGTTGCGTCCTAATAAACCATATATACCGCCTTGTGGTATCCTCAGGTCGACACCGTCCAGAACGCATCGCCCATCGAAATACTTCACGATATTTTCGGTTTGTATTGCATATTCGCTCATAGTATGTCCTCTCAATCACTTGAGATTGAATTTTCCGATGGCCTCGTTAAACCATTTCAACAGGGTCTGGCTGTCAATCTGCATATGAAATGCGTCCACCACCGCCCTCTCCAAATCTTCACAGATAATCCTCTTCTTGACCGAACCGCTCAAATCGCTGTCCAAGTTCGCCACAAATGTCCCCGACCCGGGCCTCGTTGTGATAATCCCCTCACGCTCCAACTGCTGGTATGCCTTGGCAATTGTGTTCGGATTAATCGCAAGCTGCCCCGCTAATTGTCTCACCGTCGGCAATTTTTCATCTTTACCGAGCCGGCCAATCGCAATATCGCGTTTCACCTGGTCTATTATCTGCTGATATACGGGCCTGTCCGAAGCATTGTCTATTCTAATCTGCATATCTCAATCTCTGTACATGTCATATCTCAACTATTACAAGTATATCACTAACATCGTCCTCGTCAACACTTTTTTTGAAATTTTTTGCAGAATTTTCACCTATCGCCGGTCAACCGGCCATATCCCGTTGTCAAATAAGAAGTTACCCCGTACCGTAAAAATATTCGTCCCACCCATCAGGCCGCCCTCCTGTATGACTTCAAAAGCCTACCACGACGCTCCCAGCATAGGAATTCTATTACAGAACCAAAGGGAGGCTGACCAATTTCAACAAAATAAACTGCTTGTAAGATCAGCTTTCCCAAAACTTATCGTCGGATGAGTTTTTTATGGTACGGGGAATTCCAGTCAAAAAAAATTTAAAAATTTCTTAAAAACCTCTTGACAGATTAGTTAGTGTATGTATAGTTAATGTATGAACTGTTATTTGCCGACAAGGAAATTGATATGGCTTTGAAAGAAGAACTCGGGTTAAAAAAGGATTTCGCCTCGCCTGCACATGAGGCGCTTTTGAGCATATACTACACCGCTTCGATAATGAAAAAGCGGGCGGATGATTTTTTCGGGCAATTCGGCCTGACGGACGTGCAATTTAACATGCTGAACCTGCTATATTACGAAAGCGGCAAAGAAGGCGGTTTGAGCCAGGCCCAAATCAGCGATATGATGTTAGTCAATCGCGCCAATATCACTTCACTTGTGGACCGGATGGAAAAGGTGGAGCTTGTAACCCGCACCGCCCACGCAAACGACCGACGATACAATATTATCAAGCTGACCGGCAAAGGGAAAAACCTCTACACAAAGGTTGAGCCGCATTACCTCGCAAAGGTACAGAAAGTGATGTCTCCGCTGGCTGCCGCAGATATACGAAAGCTGACTACAATACTGGAAAAGGTGCGGAGAACTATAAGAGTTTAAAAGTTTAAGCATAAAGGGCTGTTGCCTGATTGTTTCGGGTCAACAGTTAATATATTAACTGTGTATATGGCAATTAACTTGGAAAGGAGAACAAAAATGGCTGCGATAAAAACAGATGGTGGCCAGATTGGATGGCGTTTTGGAATACGGTGGGTACTGCTTACAATTGCGGGGTGGGCTATTGGCTTTCCCCTAGGCTTTGTCTTGGTGCCAGTTGCAGGATTGATTATCGGCCTCCACGAGGGCTCCGACTCCATCTTACTCAAATTAGGGCTGGATAATGCCGCGGTATTTATCGTCGTAGCCGCCGTGGTGAGCTTGATGCAGTGGCTTGCACTACGGCGTGTCGTCCAGCGGGCTGGTTTTTGGGTGCTGGCAAGTATAATAGGATTCACTATATCCTCAAGCATCCACGGAGTCGTGTGTCATGTCTACGGATACCCCGATGACCTGGGTCCGCTTGGCGCTCTGGTGTGGACATTATTTTTCATTTTGGGCGGAACACTAACGGGTCTGCTTCAACAGCGTATATTACGGCATCAGGTACGCCGGTCAGGATGGTGGGTGCCTGCAAGTGCGGCCGGCTGGGGCTTAAGTTTGATTGGACTGGCAATAGCTTGCTTCGTATTGCCCACGGGGAGGAAAGGGCCCGCGCCCTTTGTATTGCTTTTAATCCGTGAGCTAATAGTGCCTACAATAGGGACAGTCCTTCTCGGGATAGTAACAGGAGGAGTGCTGATTTGGCTGTTGAGGCAGCCGAGGCAGCAAATGCCCTGTATTACAACTTAGAAATAAGCGACTATTAGGCCAATTGTTTTGGGTTAATAGTTAATATGTAAACCTTATATGTAGCAAGTGTTTTAGAAAGGAGAACAAAAATGGTTAAGGAAAAAGGTACAATTCGTTTATTTGCCGCAGTATTGGTGCTGTGGGCGGGGTTGCTGATTTTTGGCGTTCGGCCGTTGCCGGCACAGGCATCATCCGAGCAGAATGCGGCACAGGCCCAGCGCCTCGCCAAAATGAAGAAATGCGACCCGAATAATGTATCGCTTGACATACTGCCGGTACAAATTTGGTTTAAACACCCTATGATTACAAGCCGTATAGTCGCCAACGTGCTCGGCGGGGTAGCCGAATCGTATGGAATGAACAATCTCGATGCACTTGATACGGAATTTGTCCCGCCCGCCGAGGCCGCGTGGGAGCAGGTGCCGGTGCTTCTGGCTGAATTTCTGAAGAAAAATCAGCCGAAGAGCGAATACGTTCTCTACGCACAGTATCTGGGAGACACGAATATTGGGCCTAAGCCGACCGAGGTTCGCTTCGTAGTAACGGACGCGGCGGGCAATCTGGTGCTGAGCGACCGCCAGACTGACAAAGATGAGGATTTCAAGCGGATAGTGTCCGGTGACCCGGATGCGATGGGATGTTCCGTGCTTGTAGCGGAACGGCTGTTTTCTCGACTCGGCTGGCAAAAGGTCGAAGGAGAACCGCACGGAAAATTCGCACGCAAGTGGGCCCAGGCGTCCGGAACACCAACCGATGAGGAACAGGCGGCTATGGAGAGATGTCTTGAAAAGTTGAAATCCAGTGTGAAGACAAAACAAATCGCCGTTTATTCTACGTGCATCGGCGAACAGCGTAACACCGAGAGCGCAGCCCGTCTGGCTTCTTTGGTTGCCCAGCAGGTTGGCTGTAAGGCAATAAAAGTTGATAAGTCCGTCTCCTTCCAGCGTCAGTCGACCGCTAATGAACAGAAGCTTCTATGGGACCTGGCGCGGGCGTTTCGCGACTATCTGCGTGCAAATCCGGCCGATTCCAATTACGCAATGTTGGCGGAGTATTTTGTTAATCCTGCCGGCGGACCGGTTGGTGCGGTGCACTTTGTGGTTTGCGAGAAATCAGGCGACTGGGTGCTCGTCGATTTCCAGAACAGCACACACGAGGATTTCCAGCGAATCTCGCCGAAGAGCGTCGAGGACTGCGACCGGTTGGCTGTTGAACGCCTTGCGAAACGGCTCAAGTAAGTTGAAGATTTGAAACAGCAAGAACCGACACCACAGGAAGTTTTCGAGAAAATGAACCACACCTGCAACTGATAATGGCGTGAACTAAGAGGTAGTGAATTTGTATATGGATAGGAACTGTGAATAGTTTGTTCAATCCGTTGACTATCTTTTAGGGTTTTTGCGAGTTGTAAGAGCACAGCAAAGGCAATGGGATATATAAAATGTTTGCGAATTTTCAACTTTCAATAACTAATTGATATAACAACACCTATAGAACATGAATTTTTGCGAACTTAGAGGATAACAAGCCCTCAGGTTGTAGTAAGGTTGTATGCATCGGATGAGTTTTTTTATAGTACGGGATAGAACAAAAGCTGTCGAAAACGAACTAATCGAGCTAAAAAGTTTGGCCAGCGGTAACACTCATGCTTTTTGTTCTTTCTTGTTAAATAGGAGTACATGATCGTATTATTATTCGCTAAAATGGCAAAATATGCAGCAGCACGGAAAACTGAAAATTTTGTTTCTTTGCACCGGCAATTCCTGTCGGAGCCAAATGGCCGAAGGCTGGGCAAGAAAGCTAAAAAACGATTCGATTGAACTGTCTTCGGCTGGTATCGAGCCGCACGGTCTTGACCCGATTGCCGTCAAGGTTATGGCTGAGGCTGGCGTTGATATATCGAATAATCGCTCAAAACACCTCGACAATTTCAAAGGCGTAAATTTTGATTTCGTTATCACCGTCTGTGACAACGCCCATGAACATTGCCCTATTTTCCCAGGGAAAACCAGAGTTGTTCACTTCGGTTTTGATGACCCGCCTCGACTGGCAAAGCAGGCCGAGACCGAGCAGGAAGTATTGAGCATTTATCGTAGAGTGCGTGATGAAATAAAGGCGTTTGTGAAACAATTACCAGATAATCTGGCGGAATGATACCGAAGCCGATTCGGCTTTTATATACTTAACATCTTTTCTGAGCAAATTCGTTTAAAAGCGATATAATCCTGCTCCTGCTGGTTTTCGTTTCTGCAAATCTCCAGCATTCGATGGTTCTCATAAAGCCACGATTCCGCCCCGGGGCTTTTACGCATATCGAAGACAAATCTGATATTGACGCTGACTTCTCTCAGTGGCTCAACACCAGGTTCGCTGGATGCAAACTCCATTATCTCATCGATGTCTTCTATTACAACGCCTGTATAATACTGCTGATATTCCCAGTGGTGCGACACAATTAGTATGCAGCTTAGATTACTGAATGCTGAAGGCCGACCAAGCAGCAAAATGCCCGGGTCTATGACTGGTATATATAAACCGTTAAATTCTATAACGCCTCTTATATGAGTAGGCTTCTCGTAATCGAGCTTTATCAGCTCCCGGCAGCCCATACAGCGTAGGTTCAATCTTCGCGCTCTGGTTTCAGGCGCAAGCAGGAAAGTTGTAAACCAAGAATATTTTTGCTGGCTGATTCTGTCAGCTTGCTGCGGCTCTTTTGTCACTGTTACCATTTGTTTACTCCTTAAACATCGAACACCATCGAACTTCCTTAATTATTACGTCCTCAGTCTAAAAAGGGGTTGTCAAGATATGATTATATGTTTGTTAGAAAGCGGTTAATTGTTGTTGGCATTGATGTCTGTATGATGGCTGGATTCAAGAGAATACCCAGCAACTATTTGTAATCTTCTGTGCGATGGCGGGCGATTTGTCCCTCGACCATATAAATAACATCTTCTGCGATATTGGTGGCGTGGTCGGCTATTCGCTCCAGATGTCTTGATACAGACAACAGGTGAATCAGCGACTCCAGTTGTTCGGGATTAGTTCTGATGGCATCCTGAATTTTGATATACATCTGCCTGTTCATCGCGTCAACGGCATCATCGCTTGCACAAACCTCTTGAGCCAGCCCTGGACTTAGGCCGATAAGCGCATCCAAACTGTGCTTTAGCATCTCCTGCACTTTGTCAACCATTTCAACCAGCCCCAGAGGAAAACCAACTGGAGGATGTTTTGACAGAAACGCCGAACGCTCCGCGATATTTACCGCCAAGTCGCCAATGCGTTCGAGGTCATTATTGATTTTCAGCACGGCAACGATAAAACGCAAATCAATTGCGACAGGCTGATGGAGGGCAAGAATCTTGAGGCAGTCCTCCTCTACCCCGACTTCCATACTGTCAATCCTGGGGTCGTTTTGAATTATCTTCTGGGCAAGGTCGTAATCACGATTTTCAATTGAAAGCGTGGCTTCGCGAACGGTTGCCTCAACCTTGGCGCTTAATGTAAGCAGTTTCTTTTTCAGATTTTCAATTTCTCGCTGTAAATGAACCGGCATTTTTTAATCCTCATTATTAAAGTGTTTATCCGAACCTGCCTGTTATGTAATCTTCCGTCTTCTTGTTGGACGGGTTCTCAAAAATCTTTGAGGTACGGTCGTATTCTATAAGCTCACCGAGGCAGAAGAACGCGGTCATTTCACTGACACGTGCCGCCTGCTGCATATTGTGCGTGACAATGACGATTGTGTAATTGTCCTTGAGCTGATTGATAAGGTCTTCGATTTTGCCCGTGGCGAGCGGGTCGAGGGCGGAACACGGCTCATCCATAAGCAGCACCCGCGGCCTGGTTGCCAGTGCTCGTGCAATACACAGGCGCTGCTGCTGGCCGCCGGAAAGAGCCAAAGCGGATTTTCTCATATTGTCTTTTACTTCTTCCCACAGAGCAGATGCCTTCAAACTCTGTTCGATAATTTCATCCAGAGCTGTTCTTTTTGTGATGCCCTGCAAACGCGGCCCGTATGCCACGTTGTCAAATATGCTCTTGGGAAACGGATTGGGTTTTTGAAAAACCATCCCGACCTGTTGGCGAAGATTAACGAGATTGACCCGCTTGTCGTAGATGTCCTGGCCGTCCACAACCAGCTTGCCTTGCGTCCGAACACCCGGTATGAGGTCGTTCATACGGTTTATGCTGCGAATAAATGTGCTTTTGCCGCAGCCGCTGGGGCCGATTATCGCGGTGACACTGCACGGATTTATATTCATCGTAATGTTCTTCACGCCCATCGTTGCACCATAGTAAAAGGTGAAGTCCTTTGAGCTTATTATTGGACAGGCACATTGAGCAGTTTCCCCGTTTTGAGTTATCTTGTCGAGCATATTCTCTTTCATAATCGGTTCAACGCTCTTTTGCTTCACTGACTATAAAAGTCGCATAGTCGCCATTGTTTAATGACCCGCCAGTTTTTGAAATACCCTTGAACGAAGAACAATTGCCACGGTATTAAGACAGAGAATCAGCAGCACCAGTGTCACTACCATCCCGAACTGGTTATGCGGCATCATAGCAGCCAGCTTGTCTCCGACGGCCATATCATAACTGCCGTAGGAAAGCGTTCGTGTCGGGTCAAATATGGACTTAGGCACCGGCCCAAGCGCAACCGCCCCCGTAAACAGGACCGGTGCCGTCTCACCTGCAACCCTGCTCAAGCTCAGTATTACGCCAGTGAGAATTCCCGGCAGTGCCGCTGGCAGAGTTACTTTGACAAACGTACGGAATCTGCTTGCCCCCAAAGCCAGTGACGCTTCTTTGTAGGTCTGGGGCACACCTCGTATCGCCTCCTCGCTTGCACGTATCATAACAGGCAATGTCAATACGGCCAGGGTCATCGAGGCAGCCAGGATGCATCCCTTTGAAGGCGCTCCAAAAAGCGGCAGGAAAAACAATACGAAAAACGCGAGCCCAAAAAGGCCGAAAACAATACTGGGGACGCCCGCGAGGGTATTGATGCTCATCCTGATAATTCTGATAACAAGATTATCTGATGCGCATTCCACCAGATAGGCGGCGGAAATAACGCCGAAAGGCACGACAAAAAGCATAGCGAGCAAGGTCAATAAAAGCGTTCCGAGAATTTCCGGGCCTACGCCGCCGAAGTAATGGCCGGGAGTGCTGTCGTCTATGAAATACTGCCAGTAAAAAGTAGGTCTCGGCTCGAGCATTTCAGGCATATTCTGCTGAATGTAAATGAAAAGGCCCTCAATCTCCGTGCCTGCAAACCTCTGTGAACGAGGCGTGAGACGTTTGACCATCGGCTGTCCTGGTCCCTGATTAACCCATTCCTCATACCATAACAGTTGGCCAAGCAGCTTTTGTGCCAGGTCCCAGCGGGTAGCCCCAAAACGATTCATCATCAAGGCTGGCGTTGCCGTTCCGGGTGTCGGCCCTAAGAGTTGGACTAAAATATCTTCCACCTGCCGAAGCTCCTGATAATACCTTTGGCGTTCGGCAAGATTAATCCCGTGTATGTCTTTGCTATACTGTTCGGCAAGCTCTATAAGGCCTGATGCGGAGGTATTTTTAAACCGTGGGTCGTCTTTGAAGTTGAGAACGTACGCTAAGGATTCATTTACTTCCGCTGTGTTCGAGCTTGCGAAAGCCGATTCGAGCCGGTCACGAATATTTCTGGTTACAGAACGCAGTTCGGCAATATCCTCCGCAGACATGTTTGTTTGCCGGAGGTCGTTTCCGAACTGACGGTAAACTTGTCTTGCCTTCTCTATAAGGTTCTCGGAATCGATGCCGCCTTTGAATTTTTCGATTGCGCTGTAGATTTTCGCCCGTGCGATTTTCGCCTGTCTGTCTTCCGCCGCTATCTTGTCCTCATCGCCCCGGCCGAACAGCACTAATTGCATCTTCCGGAATTCGATTGTCTCCTTGAATACGACCGCCGAACCTCCGCGCCAAAGCATCGGCCCCAGCACACCCGCCAGAACCAAGCACAGGCAAACCACCGAAGCCCCCGCGACAACGGTGAATATCTTGTCCAGCGCGATTCGTATACCTGGTCTCATCAGCGTTTACCGCCTGCCTTTTTGGCTCGTATCATAAAATATTCGCTAACCATATTCAGGCACAAAGTTATAACCAGCAGAAGCAATCCCGCCGCGAAAAGCGCCCTGTAATGAGGGGAGCCCTTTTCTGTTTCGCCCATATCGCCCGCGATTGTCGCCGTTAGCGTCCGAACCGATTGTGACAAGTCCCACCACGGGCTCGGTATCTGCGCGGCGTTTCCCGACGCCATCCACACAACCATCGTCTCGCCAATCGCCCTCATCATTCCAAGCACAACGCCTGCGATTATACCGCTGTGTGCCGCCGGTATGACAACTTTTAAAATGGTTTCCATTCGCGTCGCACCACAACCGTATGACGCCTCTCTCAATTCCCTTCCCGTCGCTGAAATCGAATCTTCCGAAACGCTTATTATCGTGGGTAATGCCATCACCGCCAGGACAAGCGATGCGTTAAGTGCATTCGTGCCCGTAGAAAACCCGAACTTTTGCTGCATCCACGGAGCCAGAACCATCACCGCGAAAAAGCCATAAGCAACCGATGGTATCGCCGCGAGAATCTCAATAATCGGCTTAATAATGTTCCTGACTTTCATCGAAACGATGTCGCTCAGGAAAACCGCGGCGAGAATTCCTACCGGCACGGCAAATATAATCGAGACGATTGTTACGTATCCCGAACCCACAAGTAATGCGAGTGTCCCGAATTTAGGGGTTACCGCTTCGGGATACCAGGAGGTGCTTGTGAGAAATTCTTTTATGCTGAATTTAGCGAGAAACGGCAGCGCTTCCCTGATAACAAACAGGAAAATCAGAAACACCGCCAAAACAGATGTGCATGTAATAAGAAAAAGAGCCGTCCGGCCGAGATGAAGCGTAAGGAAACCCCTCATATCCTCGGTCGGTGTAAGCACCAGCGGCCGATGTGAATCGGCCGCCGGCACTAACGTTTCTTTTAAAGTTCCCTGCATTGCTTTAATCGCTGAACTCCCAACAACAGGTAATTAGTAGCTCGTCACAGGAACAAATCCCTTCGCCAAAATAATTTCCTGGCCCTTTTCGGTCAGATAGAACGTGCAAAACTTAAAGACCGTTGACCCAAGTTTTGGATAGCCGTTCGTGAACATAAACAAGGGTCTCGAAACGGGGTAAGTGCCGTTTGCAATGGTCTGCTTTGTCGGCCCAATACCGTCGATTTTCAACGCCTTGACGTCGGCATCAACGAAACCAATACCGACGTAGCTGATTGCCCCGACGGTGGTTTTCACTCGCGCCTGTGCCTGCGGATTAGAATTGACGTATTCAACGTTCTTGGCCAGCTCTTCCTTATCCATAATCTTCTCGTGGAACGTCTCGTATGTCCCTGATGATGTGTCCCTGCTGACAATCACTATTTCCGCATCAGGGCCGCCTATTTCTTTCCAGTTCTTGGTTTTGCCCTTGTAAATATCTCGCACCTGTGCCGTAGTCAATGCGATTACCGTGTTCGACGGATGCACGATGATACATACGCCGTCCATCGCAATCGCGTGTGCTACTGGAAATACGTTGTGGTCAACTGCCGCTTTGAACTCTTTATCCTTCATAAACCGGCTCAAAGTTGCTATATCGCATCGGCTGTCAATTAACGCCGCCGCCCCGTCGCCGGAGCCTGTCTTCTTGACGGTAATCTCAAGACCGGGGTTGGTCCTCATAAAATATTCCGCAAATGCGTCTGCAATCGGGCCGACGGTTGTTGAGCCGTCAATTTGCAGCGTCTCCGCCCGCACCAGACCAGTGACTGCGAGCATAGTCAAAACTAAACTACATATTAATCTCTTCATTTTGTTTTTTCTCCTTTCAAGATTAAACTACGCGAGCATTGTTAATATTTCGTTAGTTTTACGTTAAAATTTTGTTAGCCCTGCACCATTCTAAAACTTGAACCCCAAATCCGCCTGAAGCCGGCGATACTTATCATCCGTGGTTTTATTTTCATCGAGGAAGTAGGTCAGGCCGGCCTGGAAATTCTTCGCCAGTTGATAGGTGAAGTTAAACCAGTGCCCCCTGGCGTTTGTGCCGCCGCCGTCGAAATCGGAATCGTTGAATTGGCCTACCACGGCATCGGACTCAACTTTGCGATAGTTATAGCCGATTTGCCAGGAGCCGGGGTCTTTGGCCTTGTTAAATGTGGTGCCGATGAGCCAGGCATTGCTCTTTGAACTGGGCGCATCCGTGTTACGAGCAACATCGCCATACACTGCGACCGGGTAATTCGCGATTTTAGTACCGTATTCCGCGAAACCTTCTACGATGTCATAACCATATTTGTAATTCCCGGCGACTGAGGATGAGGTGTTGCCGAACAAGCTGTACTTGCCCCACAGCGAGCTAATGTTGGGTTCTCCCTTGATATTTCCGTATGTGTAATAGCTCATGCCGCCCAGCAAATAACTTTTATCCTCAAACGTATTCTTCAGATAACCCTGTATCCCCCACAGCGAGGTGTCCGCGGCAGTAGCGGTGTCGGGATGTCCAACCCAGAATCCGCCGCCGTTGATATATGCCTTTAACGAATCGTTAATCGGCAGTTCGTATTTGACAGCCAATCCCTCCGGGTTCAAATCGTCATCCCAGATTAACTGGTTGTCGCCGACGCGGTAGAATGGCCTGGGCATTTTGCCGCCTATGAAGTCAAAACCCGTTATATCTTTAGGGTGCCAGTCAAAATATGCCTGGTCGAGCCAAATCGGTTTTTTGCTGAAGGCATCCCCCTCGGTCTGGTTTGTCGAGACAGGGTCAGCCGCACCACTGGCCAAACGGAATCCAACGTCGATGTCCTCATCGACCTTGTCATAAAGACCTATCCTGGCGCGAAGCCGATTCCGATTTATGCTGTCCGTCCATTTGCCTTTGCTCTGTGAATCAATCCCCTCGTAGCGGTATCGCAAATCGCCGCTGATTTTCATGTTCTCCACCCACTTTAGTTTTTCCGGCAATGCTGTCTGTTTCTGCTCTACGGCCTTGTTGACCTCCTCGGCGACGACCTTCTTCTGCTGCGCTTCCATCTGGTCAATCCTGGCCTGCAAATCAGCTAACTGCTTCTTCATATCGCTGATTTCGTCCGCTCTGACGCTGCAGGCAAAAACCAAGCTCAGCAGCAGACAACCACAAATCATCCTTAATTTATTCATTACTCGTACCTCCACAAAAAACTGTTTTATTACTTGAACGCTGACCCGAGACCACCCCGGATGGCGTCGTACCCGTTTAGGTGGAATATTATTTGAGCTTCGCTAAAGGCCTGTTAAATTGATGTTAGAATTGCGTTAATTAAGGGAAGTTATATTCGACAGTAATTAGAATAAGTCGAGAAAATGTTTATCTGACAGGCAGGTGAATAGTGAAAGTGCTGCCCTGGCCTGGAGAGCTTTCCACGGTAACCGAACCGCCGTGAAGATTGGTGATGTGCTTTACTATCGCAAGGCCAAGGCCCGTTCCGCCGAGTTTCCTCGTGCGGGCCTTGTCAACAACGTAGAACCGCTCGAATATGCGTGAAAGATGGCTCTTTTCTATGCCGCAGCCCGAATCCTTCACCGCGATAATCACTTCCTTCCCGGCCTGCGGTGAGCTTGTCGAATCCGCCCCGCGTGCGCTTATCTGAATCGTGCTTTCAGCGGGACTATATTTAATGGCGTTATCAACGAGATTCAAAACCGCCTGCTCAAGCAAAGTAGGATTTATCAGGGCTTCCAAATTATCGTCGCAATCGATATCGATTTTGATTTTCTTGTCGCCTGCCTTCGGGCCGGAAAGCTCAATTGCCGATTCCAGCACGGACCTGACCTTTAAATGCTCCATCGCAATCATCCTGGTCTGGCCGTCTTCTTCCAGGCGAGACAAACTCAGTAAATCCTCGATAATCGCCATCAGCCGGTCGGTATGGCCCGCTATAATGTTGAGAAATCGCCGCGCCTGTTCGGGTTCGTTAATCGCGCCGTCTAAAAGTGTCTCAACAAAGCCCTTGATAGAGGTAATCGGCGTTCTCAGTTCATGAGAAACATTTGCCACAAAATCGCGTCTGATGTTTTCCAGCCGCTGCATCCTCGTCATATCGCTCAATACAATAACAGCCCCGCTTTTATTGCCCTGATGGTCGGTAAGGTATGTGCCTCTCGCCCGTAGCGAAACGGGCTGCTCTGCCGACAGGGTAATATCCTCTTCCGTCGGTGCTGAGGACATCAGGGTATATCGCATAAATCGCTGGATGTCCACGTTTCTGATGGCCTCCTCAATACTGTGTCCTGTGGCCGAATTGCCATCTATCTCAAGAAGCAGCGCCGCCTTTTTATTAATACTCACGACTCGTCCATCCAAGTCCACAGCTATTACGCCCTCGGCCATACTGCTTAAAATCGCTTCAAGCTGATTCTTCTGATTTGTTATAGTTTCGATTGTCCGCTTGAGACGGTCTGCTGTTTCATTAAGCGCCCCGGCAAGCTCGGCGAGTTCTTCAGAATCAGGCACAGGAACTCTGTGGTCTAACTGGCCGGCTGCGAATCGCTTCGCGGCATCTTTCATTTGTTCGATGGGCCGCGTTATCTTACGGGATACGACCAAAGTCACACCTGCGGCGCAGATGGCTACCCCCACAACTCCCCACACTATTTTTGTGTAAATATCGTTCAGTGCCTTGTCAACAGCCGTAACTGAAAGCGAACCGCGAACAACCGCTATTGCTTGCTCCTGCTCTTTGAGAGGCAAGGCAATATACATCATATTTTTGCCTAAGGTGTCGCTGAATCGCACGCTCATGCCGGTTTGCCCGTTCATTGCCTGCCTGAACTCAGGGCGGTCCGCGTGATTTTCCATATGGGCCGGCTGCTGGTCCGAATCGCCAACAACCTGGCCGTCAGGGAGTATCATCGTCAGGCGAATCCCGGCGATTGTACCCAGTGATTTACATAACTGGTCAACTTCGGAAAAATTTTTCTGGCTCAAAGTGGGCAAAATCTGCTGGCCGGCAAGTTGAGTCCTTGATTTAAGGTCGCCGGCAACCTCATCGTAGTAAAACCAGCGGAACGAATAAGACGCGTACCAGCTTAAAAGTACAAGCGCCAGAATAGTAATTATCAGGTAGGGAAGGTAAAGCTGCCAAAGCAACCGCTTCTTTGCCATCAATTAGTCCTTGAAACGATAGCCCACACCTCTTACGGTCTCAATATATTTTCCGAACTGGCCGAGCTTGCGCCTTAAAGAAACAATCTGCACGTCCACGGCCCGGTCGGTCACAACATAATTACTCCCGCGAATCGCGTCAACTATATTGTATCTGCTCAGCACCAGTCCCGGTCTCTTCGCCAGCGTATAAAGAATCATAAACTCCGTAAAGGTCAGCTCAACCGGCTTGTTTTTGAGTTTCACCTCGTATCGGGCAGGGTCTATGGTAAGGTCGTGAATCTTGACCGGCGTATTTTCCTGCTTTGCCGCTGTTGCCCTGTATAGAATTCGCCGCACCCTGGCAATAAGAACCTTTGGGCTAAACGGTTTTGTTACATAATCATCCGCGCCTACCTCCAGGCCGGAAACAACATCGGACTCCTCGCCTTTGGCGGTCAGCATTATTATAGGTATAGAACTGGTCTTCGAATCGGCCTTAAGCTGCCTGCAAACCTCGATACCGTCTATCCCCGGCAGCATACGGTCAAGCAGTATAGCGCTTGGCAGGTTGGCCTTTGCCTTTTTCAGCGCCTCTTCGCCGGTGGTTGCCGTCTCAACTTTAAATCCTTCTTTGTTAAAGTTGTAACGCACCAGTTCCAGCACATCTTCTTCGTCATCTACAGCAAGTATGCTTCCCCTAACCACTTGTATCCCTTTCCCTATGTTTTTTAATCAGTATCCGCTGTCTATGTTAGCAAATGATTAGTTTAATGTAAAAACTTTGTTAGACTGAGATTGTTAAGGCACGAATACACACATATGATTCCTCAAAAGATACATCATTCTATACTGCTCCCCGTTAAGGAATGGTCCAAAGCATGGTAGGATTTCTTAATGGAAGCACCACATGTGTCCCAACCAGCAACACATAAGCCAATAATCACCAAAATCGCGCTCGCCCAATTATATGTATTTTTCGTATTGACATTCCGAATATTCAATATTATAATGCGAGCATGATAAATCGAAAATACTATCTTACTTAAGCAGGTATCGACCGCATTACGTCGATCACCAATTACGGCATTGTTAGGACCACGACAATGCGGGAAAACAACTTTAGCCAAAAGTATTGCAAAAAAAATGCGGGGCACCTATTTTGACTTGGAAAGCCCTGTAGATGTTCGTCGATTACAGAATCCCGAAATGGTATTCGCTGATCTGCAAGGATTGGTTATTCTTGACGAAATACAGACTACGCCTGAACTTTTTGCAGTGTTGCGTGTTGTGGTTGATAAACCTAAAAATAAATGCAATTTTCTCATTTTAGGCAGTGCTTCTCCGAGCATCGTAAAAAACGTCTCTGAAAGTCTTGCTGGCCGTGTCGAGTTCATTGATATGTCGGGCTTTACTCTTGAGGAAGTTGGCATTGAGAATTGGAAAGCCCTTTGGGTGCGAGGAGGCTTCCCGAGGTCATTTCTTGCCAAACGCGAGAAGGACAGTTTTGCCTGGCGTGAAGGTTTCATACGGACATTTTTACAACGGGATATTCCGCAACTCGGTATAAAGATCGCTGCTCCGGCGATGCGGCGGTTCTGGACGATGCTGGCTCATTATCATGGGCAGGTGTGGAATGCCTCCAGAATTGGGGCCTCATTAAGTATAAATGATAAGACCGCCCGTTCGTATTTGGATATACTGACAGAAACGTATATGATCCGGCAGTTGCAGCCATGGCATGAGAATATCAGTAAGCGACAAGTCAAATCGCCCAAGATATTTTTTCATGACACGGGCCTATTGCACAATCTATTGTCCCTGCAAGATTACAGTGCCTTAAGTGGACATCCGCAAGTTGGGGCGTCATGGGAAGGCTTTGCACTGGAGCAAGTGCTACAATCTGTAAAACCTGCCGAGGCTTATTACTGGGCAACATACAGCGAAGCAGAACTTGACCTGTTTTTTATTTTGAATGGCAAACGATGGGGCATTGAATTTAAGTTCAGTGAGGCTCCAACATCGACACGTTCAATGCGAATCGCGATTGAAAATCTTAAACTCCACAAGCTGCTTATTGTATACCCGGGAGATACTGCATATCCTGTAGATGAACATATTGCAGTGTGCCCGATTGACCATGTTTTTCGATGCGTCAATGGCGAATAGGATGGTAGCTGAAATTTACATTTAATCTCCGTTCAACGCATCAGTGATGATACAGGATTTACGCTGTCCCGGAAAATGCTGTTTTAGCCATAACAGCGTGGCTGTTTATATTACGTATTTTCGACTGTTTTCAATCACACGGTCCGTCTGTGCAGAAACATCCTGCACATACCTTGTTGCCATTTGCAAATCCGCATGGCCAAGGAGTCTTTGAACAGCAAACGGATCGCCTGATCTTGCTGCTATCGTTGCAGCCGTTCTTCGTAGGCTATAAAAACCCGTTCCTTTAGGAACAACAAGACCTGACTTTTTAATCAGCCTTGAAAATTTTGTCGTGATTGTATTCAGGGTTGTATATTTCCCGTTTCCATTACCATCTGTCTTCAAAAGCGTCTGTACATACGGGTTACCTCTGGATGTATAAAAAACGAGCTTACCAGTCCTGGGAATCTTTTCTAGCGATTTGACAGTTTCCGGCCATAATGGCAAATCCCTTAAAATTCCTGTTTTTTTTCTTGCCAGTTTCACTCTGGCACTGACAAGATCCAAATCACTCCATTTAAGCTCCGAACAATCTGTACAACCAAAACCGCAATTTAATCCAAGCCATATCATGGCTCTCATTTTTACATCAGCAGCAGATAGCAATTTGTTGACCTGTTCCGGATCGAAAGTGAATTTTTCCTGGTGAACGATCTTGCCTCTTGAGACAGCATCAATATTTGGGATGTTCACAAGAACATCGTTCTTTCTTGCCCAATGAAATAACGCCTTCATAATACTTATATGCAGGTTCAACCTGCAGACTGATACTTGGCTTTTCTGTATCCTTCTTTTGTAGTTCTGCAAATCCAAGGTTGAGATGTTATTGATATCTATATTCTGACCCAGAAAAGCCATTAACTTGTTAAGGCTGCCGATTTGTTCATTGTGGTGGCTTGCAGTAAGGTCATTTGCCTGAAGCTTTGAATATTGATACTTCAAATACATATCACAAAGCTGTTTTAACGTCATATTATCGCTTGTTGGTTTTTGTTGTTGCAGATTGTTTTGACATCCGTGTAGATATGTTGCCTGATCCAAATATCTTTGTAGTGCCTCTTTTTTGTCAGAACCAAAGTAATACATTTTTCCTTTAATCTTCTTACAGTATTGTCCCGTTGGATGAAACGTCAGTGGGAATTTGTCCGAACGTGTTTTTCTTTTTAGAGTTTTCATAATCCTGCCTCCTTATAAAAATGGTTTACATTTTTCATATAATCCCGAATCAGTTGTAGTCATGGTTGTTATTTTCAAAAATACACTGACAGTCGGTAATCATAACAAGCTTCAAAATATCAGCTTATGATTATTATACGAAATGAAAGTCAATAGGTTATATAATCCGTTACAGCGTTTTGCAAGTATTTGTAAATAAAGACGTATGATGCTGACCGAGCGTAACCGAAGCCCAACTGTATATTGTTGGCGCAAATTTTGGTGCAACTCACAGGCTCATGTAATCCAAAGTAATCGTCGAAATGGAACATATCTAAAACCACCAACTAAATTGCTTAAGCAGAAACATCAGCCAATTCATTGCTTCGTGTGTAAAACGATTTGAACATCTGTTGAACATTACGTAGCGGACTCATCTCATGCAAGTGTTTCCTATTTCATGGGTCGACTATTCTTATGCTCGAACTGAACCGGAGATAAGTCAGGTACTTTTATCCTTGTGTGGGGGTAATAAGTGTGATATAATTTATTTTATTAAATTTGGGATTGCAGAAGAGAAGGAAATGGATTTCAAAAAGATAATTTTTGTTTATTACATAACGATAATCAGAATCCTTTAAAGAAATGTGAAGATGTCAGGAATAAGCGCTATTTAGAAGAGGTACAACAAGTTAAAATCGCAAGGTTCCAATATGGGGCAGATAGCCAGAAAATTAAAATATCTTGCATTATTCGGCGGTTTGCTAGTATCGGGACTCGCTATGAGGGCAATCGCTCATGATATAATTCCACCTGATTGGCGAGGTCAAGACGGAAGTACGTACCAGATGTGGACTTTTAGCAACAATGGCAATCCGGTCTTAGCTGATGTCATGCAGAATGAATACGGTCAAGCCGAAGCTAAAATCACAATTGGTGCTTATGGCTCTGGTTGGTGGAACCAGTTGCTTGGTTTGGGAACGCAGACTGGGTACTGGGACCTCGGCGGCAGCGGAGGCCGTATTACCATTCACATTGATAACCAGCCGCAATTGCTGCTATCCAAAGAGATATGGATCCAGGTAACATACTTCAAAGATATATCAGAGGTACCAACTGTGCAGATATCCGGGGCTACTTATGTAGCTGGCACGACAGTTGTGGTCGAGCAAGTGCAAACTGGTGGCGCTTGGTATTTGGCTCAGAGTCTTTGGCGGATTTCGCCAAGCCCAAGTCAGGAAGAGATTATTATTAATTCGGATCCCAATCATGGCTCAGTCATTGACCAGATTGTTGTAGATACCAGGGTGATCAATTGTATGGTAGATTTTGACAAATTATCGAGATTCTGTGAAGAATGGCTCCAGCAGGGAACGGCGTTAAACGCAGACCTTAACGGTGATGAAATTGTAGATTTCAGCGATTTCAGTATCCTTGCAGTTTTTTGGTTTAGTGAATGCCCCGCTGGATAGCAATGGTCATAAGACCATTTTGGTCACGCGAGAGAATTGATGGAGGGGTTGCATTATTAAACAAAGCGGATTTATAGCAATGGTACTGCTATACTGCTCGTGGATATCGATGGGGAAAGAAGAAAGACTCTTAAGGAAAATCCATTTAATGTGTGGTAACAGCTGAAACTGGTGCCAAGGTGATTAAATACTACCTGCGATGTTCCTCCTCCCCAGATAAGGGATAAAGGTTGAAAATTTGAGGAAAAACCCGTTTTTTCGGCAAGTCAGGTACAAATCCAGCAAAAATAGCTGCCATAAACCGCATTTTTGAACTTCAAAAGTCATTATTAGGCCACTAGGGTATTTCCCTATTTTCAACTAAGGTAAAACCTTAAAACCTGCGGGTTTCCACAGTATAAGGGCCTTAGATGAGAAAGTATACTTAAAACCTCATTTCGTGGTCAGTCCGCTCTGGACGGAATGTTGCATATGATAGAAAGAAGGAAGAAGCGTGATGAGAGGTGAAGGTGGGAAAAACAGGTTAAGGCGGGAAGCCGAAAATCATTCCAAAGGTTTCGTGGCATACCTAAATCACGCTCAGTTTTTCTTGTATCAATCGCCCAAAGTATTTTTATAACCTAATCGGAACGGGACGGAAGGAGGAATATAGAGAATGGTGTAATTTGGTTCACTTTTGTTGGTTGTATTTTGTCTGTTATTCCCCGGGTGATTGCTGTAGTAAGCAGTATTCATTGTAGGCTGCAGTAGGCAATAGCAAAATGGCGGAGGTTTCAGTTGTAAGAGTATTGTCTTCTATGCATCATGTTTGGAGATGCTTAGAGATATGAACGAATAATATTAATTTTAGTAAGGAGAAAAACAATGAAAAGTAAATTAATAACAATTTGTGCTGTAATGGCGGCTCTTTTACTGTCGGTTTGCCCTGCTGGTGCAGACCAGTTCATGAATATCACATTTGATGGCGACACTATTGGGTCAGCACCTGCTACTGGCACCTCGGGATCACCGATCACGAAGATTGGAGCCCTTGGTGGCTACACCGCGACTGATTATTTCAGTCCCCCTACGGCTGATTGTGGTACCATTATTGTCGATAATGTCGCCGGTATGAGCAAAGCCGCTGTATTGACTACAAATTCTGCCAATGGTGAAATAGGCGCTTTGTTTATGGACACCGGCCTTAGTGTGGTTTCGTCTAAGTTAAGTGTAACCTTTGATATCGCCGTTTTGGCCGCACCGGCAGCCGCTACGGCTCAGGCGCCTTATTACCTGAACGGCACCTCAGAGACTGCAGGCGTTCTGTTTGGACTTAGAGCTTATGCAAGCACCATTGGACAGTGGGCATTCAGCTTTGCAGTAGCACCCACCAGTGCATCCGGCGGTGTCTTTGCGTTACGTGACAGCACTAATACTCAACTAACTTCTTTCGGCAGCTACGTCAACGGCCAGAAGTACAGAATTACGCTTTCCGCCGACTATTCGTTGGGAACGGTAAACGCGTATGTTGACGGTGTGCTGGCTTTAAGCGGATACCCTTTAAGGGGCGGTGTAGTAGCCGATCCAACGCCGTTCAGTGAGTTGTTCATATATTTTAATGGTGAGAGCGGCTATTCCAACCAAGTCGCAATTGATAATATTCAGATGTTCGATGCCGCTGTTACAACCTGGGATGTAGCGACGGTTCACGGACAGAATCAGTTCACAATCAGTCCGGATAACTTATCGCTGCATTACAATCCGCAGGGGTGGACGGACTATGCATGGTATGAGAATAATGGATCGGCCCCTGGAACGTTCGCTACAACAACTGCGGGACCGCATGCCCCATTGGTCGAGAATCGTTCAGGCATGAGGACCTTTGCTACCACAGATGTTGCGGTCGGACAGAAACTAAAAGATCTCAAGCTCGTGTTCGACTTCAAGACAGCTCTGGGATACCCCACCATCAATTTCTTTATGACCGATGGCGCAGGCAAGTTCGGTATTTTTGCCCCGACCTCTTTGGGGATTGGTGTGGTGGGCGGAATAGTGGTGCTTGATGCCGATTGGTCAAGAATGACAATCGATCTGACTCAGCCGAGCATACCCGATTCTACTAATGTAGCCGTTTATGAACACAATGGTTTGGCAGCCGATAAGATCTACCCATTCACCACTATGCAGTGGGGAGATATTAAGGACCTTAATATTGCGGGTGTGTATGACTACCAGAGGAGTCCGACGAAAGGCTGGAGCTACTGGGGTAAAATGTTCGACAAGATCAACACCGCTGGCAATGCAACTGTTGTCAACGGTCACGGCTTGGCACTTATCTGGGGCGACACCGCCAACAGCAACAATGCCTATGGGTCAGCTCCGCGAGAAATCAGAAACGTAACCGTGTCCTTTGGCGGAACAGACTATACAGGCACATTTGCCAATGCTCAATATACCAATGTTTTAAAACTTGATGTTCAAGACAACCCTGTTTATCTAAAGCCTGGTGAATTTGTTGTAATTGATATGGATGCGTTGGCTCTTGCCCAGGATGTATTTGGCTGCCAGGCGGTATTGAACTTCAGCTCAACGTACTTCATTACCACACAAACTGGCCTTGGATCGCCAATCGTGGCCCCGGGCGGCGGTGTCTGGAATGAGTTGATCTACGATATCTGGAATACCGGCGGTGACCTGGATGTTGCTGTTGGTGTTAACCTCGACTTGGGGGGAGTAGGTACTAAGGCAGATGGTACTGTTGCCAAGTTCACATTGACTGCTACAAACAACGAAGGAACGACACAAATGGTTTTCAGGCCTGACATTAATGATATTGAAGGAACATTCTTTGCCGATGCCGATGCCCAGGCCGTTTATCCTGGCAGCAAGCTTGACAGCCAGACAATTGTTATCGATGGCACATCGCCAACAAGTGTGGTCATAACTGCAGACCCTGTCAGTTGGACGAAAAACAGCCCAGTAGTGTTGACATTCTCCGCAACAGATGCCTTGAGTGGCATTGATCACTACGAGTTGTCACTCAACGGCGAGGGCTATATCACTGCGACAAGCCCGTACAACTGGGACGTCAATGCTTTGGCTACCGGGACTTACCCGGCCACGGTCAAGGCGATTGACAAGGCCGGAAACGAAGCGACCGCCAGCACGACGGTCTACATTGACAAGACTAATCCGGTTATTTCGATAACATCTGCCAAGCAGAACAGTTTCGAGCTGATTCCTAGCGGAACAGCCGTGCAGGGTGTTGTCAACATTCAGGTGACCGCAAGTGATGTAACCTCCGGCCTTAACGGACATCCGACTGTTACGGTAACTCCAAATGGTGGTTCGGCTGAAGCGGCAACCTATGTGAATGAGAGTCCATCCGGCACGTTCAATTATACTTGGACGGTATCCTCGACAACTGCAAACGGAATGGCAACAATTAATGCCTCGGTATCCGATAATGCAGGCAATTCCAACAACGCTACACCACAGACTTTCAACGTCAACAAGAACCAGATTACTGGCCAGGTTGAGTTGCAGAGCTTTGTTGGTGCAAGCCGTGCGGTAACATTTGTCGCGACCGGCGGAACCAAGAAAACGTGGACGCAGACCCTGACATTCTCCGGCAGCGTAGCATCATACACATTGACAGATGTTCCTGCGGGTACAACCAACCTGAGCGCAAAAGCTGCATGGAATCTACGTAAAAAGTTGGCCGTGACGCTTGGCAGTCAAGGGCAGGCAACTGCGAATTTCACCAGCTCGGCGAAACTGCTCGGTGGAGACATCAATGGTTCAAACTCCATCAACATTCTGGACTATTCAATCTTGAAAGTTAACTATTTTACCTCAAATGCCGTTGCCGATATCGACGGTAATGGTGTGGTGAATTTGGTGGATTATTCGCTGATGAAAAGCAACTGGTTTATGGTTGGCGATCCAGAATAGGGCAAGGCTGCTTTGAAATGAGTTAGATTGGCTTGGACGGGAGGTCAGCAATGGCTTCCCGCCCAAGCTTTTGAATGAATCTATAATTGACCTATTTGCTAAGATTGATATGAAGAAATTGTCCTTTGCAACAAGCGTGATTGTGGTTGTTATAATCCTTTCACTGAACATAGCTACCGCAGTTGCGACAACTTCGTACCAGATTGAATCGCTTGGACCGCTCGGCTATTTCTCCAGAGCTCGTGCAATCAGTCAAAATGGGCTTATTGTAGGGGAATGCGTACTTTCGCCTTCTGGCGAACATGCCGTTAGCTGGGATGGGGGTACGTTGGCAGATCTTGGCACACTGGGCGGCTCAAAAAGCAGGGCTTTCAGTGTGAATTCGTCCGGATACGTTTGTGGGTGGGCACAGAACGTCACCGGACAGACCAAAGCTTCTCTATGGCACGACAATCAGGTGTTCGAACTGCCTGGACTTGGAGGGTCGACCAGTTCAGCATGGGGGATAAATAGCTACGGTGATATTGTTGGCAATGCTTATATAAACAATAGTGTCTATCATGCCTCCTTATGGCGAGATAATTCGGTGTTTGACCTGGGTACTCTCGGCGGCCAATACAGTATTGCATATAGCATTAATGACCAAGGACAGATAGTCGGAAGTGCCGACGACCTTTCTGGCAGAGAATGGGCCTGCTTATGGACAAACACAACAAAACTCGATCTTGGAGGACTTCCTGGTGGCACGTGGAGCACCGCCAGAATGATAAATAATGCCGGTCAGGCGATTCTTTGGGCGGATACTACCGGGGGTGTTGATCACGCTGCGCTGTGGCAGGACAATTGCGTATACGATTTGGGTACTTTGGGCGGTCAGGACAGCTGGGCTTACGGGCTTAATAATCTAGGTTCTGTAGTGGGATGGGCTGAATTGGATGCAGGTAATTACCATGCGTTTATATATGATGGTTCTCATATGGCAGACTTGGGCACGCTGGGTGGGTTATTCAGCAGTGCTTACGCAATCAATGATGCTGGTGTTATCGTCGGCACTGCACAGGATTCGACCGGCCAGTGGAACGCTGTTTGTTGGGTGCCTGTACCGGAACCAAGTACTCTGTTCCTAATGGCAGTAATGATCACTTTGAAGAATCTGAAGTTTTCGCGAAAAGCAGGTCACAGCAGATTATTCGTGGTTTAAGTTTTGTGCAATATTATTTTTTCATGGGTGAATGTAAAAAAGATTTTATTAACGCTATGACCTTTATAAAGGGAAAGAAGCGGAAAAAGTATAAAATGGGCATCTATGACATGAAATCATATAAATACATTTGAAGTAGCCTGTGGTGCTTAATGGCAACCACTATTTTATTAAGGAATGTGAAGATGAAAGACTCATTTAAAATTTGCCTGGCAGTGTTGATGATTTTGGTCTTTGTTGAAGTTGCCAGGGCGGCGATTTGGGAGATACAGGATGCTGGTTTGCAGGACACAATGAATTTCGTGAATATCGGCTGGGGTACCGATGGTTCGCTCAACAGCAGGTCAGACATTCCCGGCAACCCAGGCACGCGGTTCAATGTCACGCTGACCGGCAGCGGCTGGATGGATATTACCATAGGTGATAATTACGACCTGCCCACGGACAATGCAGGTATCGCTTCAGCAACGGGCAATGGTGGCGACCTCAGCGCATATACTGAATATGCGATGGTCATCCATAATCCCGGTAACAAGGGTTTCTTTGTCGCGCTGTTTATGAACACCGGCTGGACCGGTCCCGAGATTGATCGTTATTACCAGAACGGAACCGGCGATATGACGTGGATCGGCCCCGGCCAGACCGTCACGTTAACGCTGGATTTTGCAAATGCATCACTTTGGACCGGTAGTGCATGGAATGTCGGACAGATTGTCCAGAATATCGGCCACGTCACCAATATCGGCTTTAAGATTGGCGGGCATCTCGGCTCTGTGGGAGAGGTAGATTCTGGTGTGGCATTCGATGTTGACGTCGTCTCAAATATCCTTGAGCTGAATGTTCAGGCCGCCTCGGTGTATGTGAAGCCCGGCGAAAGTGTAATTACGGATATGGACGTCAAGCACCTCATTCAAAGGGTTAACGGCTGTCAAGCTATGTTGGGGTATAGTTCTACTTATTTTCCGGACCCAGTCGGGCCCGTGATTGCAGCCGGCGGCGGTGTGTGGGATTTGGTGATTTACGACTCGTGGGATGTCGGCAGAGGCATACCAGGTGAAATTGACACCGCCGTGGGTGTCGACGCCCAGGGTGCAGTCGGCACTGATGCGGATGGCACCGTGGCAAAGATTACACTTAGAGCCGGCGTTATCGAAGGAGTTACTCAAATTGTGTTTCGTGCTGATGATCCGGACAACGATACAAGGCAGACATTTTTGAGCGATATGAACGCGGTAGCGGTTTGGCCGAATAAATATGACAGCCAGAACATCGTAATCGATGGTACAGCTCCAGTAATAGACATTAACTCTGCAAAGCAAAACTTCGTCGAACTACTCACCGAAAATGGCTCTGTTACCAATGCAGTCCAAGGCGTTGTGAATATCACTATTACTACCTTCGATGTACTGTCTGGGCTGGATGGGACTCCGAGTGTCACGGTGACACTAGATGGCGGGTCTGCTGAAACAGCCGCTTTTGTCAGCGAGAGCCCGGCTGGCACATTCAATTATACATGGGCTGTAACCTGCAGTACGCCCAATGTCATGGCAACCATTGCCGCTCAAGTACTGGACAAATCAGGTAATGCTGGTGTGGCAACAGCCAAACACTTTAATGCCAGTGTGATACGAGGGCAAATTCTCAACGGTGGCTTTGAAGAGGACCCAGATGTGCCCCTGTTCTGGCAATCTACAGGACGCGTTCCTGAAATATTACAGACATACACAGCCTATGATGACAGAGGTCACGGACTTGCAACTATAGATGCATTTGAGGGGCAGTATTTTGTTATGCTCGAAAGCGGCGGCGGAACTCCTGATACAGCTTACAGCCAGTTAACCCAGAGAATTGTCGTAAATGCCGGTCAAAGCATCACGGGGGCTTATTTCTTCGCCACAATCGATCATTTACCTTATAACGACACGGCCACCATAAAGCTCGTTCCAGATCCCTGTTCCAGTCTTACTGAAATTCTGTTAGCCCGAAAGAGTGTTGCAGATGTAAACAGCTATGACTCGATGGAAGGTTGGGAGGCATTCAGCCACACTTTTACGGCACTTGAAGCCGGCATTTATACATTAGTTCTGAGAGTTGAGGATGCGATAGACTACGTCACTCCCTCGTATTTGGCGGTTGATGCCTTGAAAATAGAGTGCAATGGCTCACTTGCAGGTGATTTAAACGGCGATTGCCGCGTTGATTATTTTGACCTCGCTTTGCTGGTAGATCAGTGGCTAAATGAATGCGACAGTTCACCGTGGTGTAATGATTCGGATTTAAATCACAGCGGCAATGTTGATTTTGTTGACTTTTCAATTCTCGCAGATAACTGGCGGATAGGTTGTAACTCCACCGTCGACGAGCCGTGTGAGCACTAAAATAACGTTGAGTAAAAATTTGATACCCGAAGAGGGAATGGATGTGCAGAAAATAAAGGAGATTGGCAATGAATAAACAATATAAAATAAATAATAGATTGTTTGCAGTCAGCTTGTCAGGTTTGATGATCCTTTTAATGTCAGCTAGCGTCTTTGCTGCAGATTGGCTGAACAGCGACTGGGGTTATCGCAAAATTATCACCATCGATAATAACAGCAACTCCAACTCTCTGACAAACTATCCTGTAATAGTGCAACTCGGCAGCAGCAATTTCGACTTCAATTTGGCCGAACCCAATGGCGGGGACCTGCGATTCACCAAAGATGACGGCCTAACACCCCTTGATTTCTGGATTGAAGATTATAACAAAGTCACACAATCCGCCGTGGTCTGGGTGGAAATTCCCAGCATTCCATCTGCGAACTCAGTAAATATTTATATGTATTATGATAACCCCGGTGCCGCCGCGGCAAGCAATGGCACGGCAACATTTGACCTGTTTGATGATTTCTCAGGAACGACGCTGGACGCCAGCAAATGGAACAGCGGCGGGACTCCAACAATAGACAGCGGCATACTTACGATTAACAGCATCGGCCAATATATAAGAAGCAAGCAGACATATCTCTACAAGGCATTTCGGACAAAATCAAAATTTGCAAGCTATGCGAACTGGGGATATCTGGGATTTAACATAGCTTCGCTTTCGGTAGGAGGCAACGATGCAATGATTTTGTGTTTCAATGCATCGACCGTACAGCCCATAAGCTCATCCGGCGGAGCGTGGACATGGGGCAGCAGTATAACCGCAGATACAAACTGGAAGAAATGGGACGTTTTATGGAAAGCCAATGAAGTAAAGTTTGTCATGGATGGAACAGTGATAACTATCAACACAACACATGTGCCGTCAATAGCGTTGTACGCACAGATAAATGACAATTCCGGCAGTCCGATAGTCCAGACGGACTGGGTTCTTGTTCGCAATTATTCATCACCGGAGCCGACTTCGGTTTTGGGACCGGCTCAACAGTGCCCTCCAATTCCGAAATTTATATCGACTCCTGTAACGGACGCATTTGTCGGCGAAACATATATATATGATGCTGACGCAAACGGGGCCGAACCGTTGAGTTACCAGCTGGTTGTTTATCCGGAAGGTATGATAATTGATGCCAATACCGGTGTCATAAGCTGGACGCCAACAGAAGAGCAATCAGGAAATAATGACGTAACGGTTAAAGCCACAAACGAAAACGGCAGCGCTTTTCAGAGTTATAACGTGACCGTTTCGAGGCGGCTGGATCCATCAAGATGGATGTATAAACGGCAAATCATCATAGATAATACTACCAACCCGAATGACCTTAACGACTATCCTGTAAAAATCATTCTTGACAGCAACGATTTTAATTTTGCCGATGCGAATACGAATGGTGAGGATATAAGGTTTACAAAATCCAATGGTATATCTGCAATCGATTACTGGATTGAAACATGGGACAGAGACAGCCAGCATGCCATTATCTGGGCAAATGTGCCGATTATCCCAGCTTCAGGTTTGACTGAGATATATATGTACTATGGTGACCCTTATGCTAATGCTGTCTCCAACGGAGATGCAACCTTCGACTTTTTCGATGACTTCAAAAAAGTTATTTATGCCCCACCCGGTGGTGTTTACGGGAATTGGCCGCGAGTCGTCATAGACAACTACCTCGACGGCGCTCATAATGTCCTTGTTGAAAACGTTGATGATGATAATAAGCCGGACATAGTAGCCGATGCTTACCGCGCAGGTGTAGTTGTCTGGTACGAACATCCATCAGACCCTGTAAATGACGTTTGGCCAAAACACATCATTGACAGCGACCTGCCAAACGCACATGATATCGAGATAGGCGATATTGATGGAGATGGCAAAAGAGACATAGTTGCGCTAAGTAATTCTGCAACCTGGCAGGATTATACTGCCGGACAGGGTTATTTATGCTGGTATAAGAAGCCTGATAATGTCCACGCTACTAGTTCTTCAGGATGGACTTCTAAATCGCCCCTGCCCAGTCCTTTGGCTGATTCTGGCGCCGCTGTGTACAACAATAAACTCTATATATTCGGTGGCCATCATTTCGGCGGTGTGGATCCACAAAATGCATCATATTTCTATGAGCCGACAACGAATACATGGACGCCGATAACAAATATGCCCACTCTCCGCTGGGGACAGATGGCTGTCGAGTTTAATGGCAAGATACATGTTTTTGCCGGCAATAATGGTAGCGGAGGATTAGCGCTACACCAAATTTATGACCCGATAACAGATTCATGGAGTACGTCTACTGATGTTCCCGCCGGAATAGCAGACCATGGCCTGATGGGCATAAAATACGGAAATTATATCTACCTGTTCCGCAGCCAGTACACCTACAAGTATGACCCGGCCAATGATACATACGAACGCAAAGCGGACATCCCAACGCCGCGCGTATGGGGCACCTGCGCCCTGGTCAATGACATTATCTACCTCATTGGCGGTGGCCCAGATAGTGCAGGCAGCGCAAACGAAGCATACAATCCAGCGACGGATACATGGACGACAAAAACGCCAATGCCGGTTGCACGATGGGGAGCGACACGAGATAATCCCGTCATAAACGGCAAGATATACGTAACGCACGGTATGCTTAGTGATTTTTATACAACGAACTATGTCTATGACACAGCAACCGATACATGGACGCAAAAATCCTCCGGTATGAATCCGAGAGACGGCGTCAGTTGCGGAGTAATAAATAATAAGCTATACGTCGCCGGAGGCAGGGACGATGATATTCTTGGAGGAACCGGTCGAACATACGTAGAGGAATACGACCCGGTTAATGATATCCCGCAAATATGGACAAAGACAATCATCGCCCAAAGCGGGCGAGAAGGTCTGCTTGACTGTCGCTCAGCAGGATTGGGAGACCTTGATGGCGACGGAAATCTGGATATAGCCGTGGCAGTGGATGGATATCATTACGGAACTACGGGTAAGCTTTTGTGGTATAAAAATCCGGGCGGAACCGATGCGCTGGACCCCAATAAATGGCACCAATACCTCATCGATAGTACGCAGGGTAATGGTTGCGACGCACAAATTGGGGATATAGATGAAGATGGTCACCCTGATATTGTTTACTGTGCAGATTTGGGCAGCCCATTGGCAACATTTATTTACTTTGCACCTTCTGACCCGACCAACATAGCAGGTTGGCAGCGAATGGCAGTAGCAGGTGGTTCCTATCATTGTTACCTTGTAGATTATGATGGGGACGGACACCTGGATATTCTTCTGGCCAGTATTGACCGCGGTTGTGTTAGCTGGCTGAAAAATCCTCTGCCGGCAGATCCGAGGAATCCTGCAAACTGGAAGGAATATATTATTGATTCCGGTGGACCTGTTCCGCGGTTTAATCGTGTACAGGCCGTTGATATTGATGGTGATGGTGATTTGGATATGGGGGTTGAAACCAATACAGGAACCGGCGGCGCTTTCAAGTGGTATCGCAGACCCTCTGACCCCACAAATATAAGCGGTTATGACATATACACAATTGATGACGACCCCTGTTATACTGCTTATGGCCACGACGCATATTTTGCAGATATTGATGGAGACGGGAGAGTTGATGCTGTGGGTGCTGCGGCTGGAGCAGACTACGGGTCAAACCAAGGTAACAAAATCACCTTGTATCTCAACAAACCCGGTTTATCGCCTGTGATTTTAGATCCCAACAAATGGACCTATAGCGACTCGACAAATATTTTTGATGGTGTTGTAACAGTGAGCACCACAAGTGGATATCTCCGTTCAAAACAAAGCTTTCTCTATAAAGCACTTCGCACAAAGGCCAGATTTCAAGTTTACGACGACTATGGATACATTGGTTTCAATCCGGGATACCTCTTAGTCCAGCACGATGATGCGATGTTCGTCTCTTTTAAGACCCCGACAGTACAGTCAATTACCTGTGCCGGGGATTTATTTACCTGGGGTTATAACTACAACGAGGGAACCGACTGGAAAACATGGGACATACTCTGGAGACAAAACGAAGCAAAGTTTTATGTCAATGACACTTTGCGGGCCACCCACACAACCACCGTCCCTTCTATCAATCAGTATGTCCAGTTTAATGATGTTAACAATAAGCCTACTACCGCTGTCGAACAAATCGATTGGGTTCTTGTGCGCAATTACTCTTCACCTGAACCAAATGCTTTGGTCGGCCCGGCCATACCAATACAATTCATCATCACCGCATCAGCGGACGCGAACGGGTCGATTAGTCCGTCAGGAACGATCACAAAGAACTCTGGGGACAGCCAGTTGTTTACGGCAACGCCTTCTGAAGGTTATACGGTTGATAAGTGGTCGATTGACGGTGCCGTGGTTCAGACCGGTGGCACGACCTACACACTGAGTAATATCGTTGCCACACATACTGTTAGCGTTATGTTCAAGATACAGACCTTCAGCGTCACTGCCTCGTCTGATGCCAACGGCTCTATCAGTCCATCCGGGACATTCGGCAAGGACTACGGCTCATCTCAATTGTTCTCCGCTATTGCTAATACTGGCTATACGGTTGATAAGTGGACAGTGGATGGCAATGTGGCTCAGACAGGCGGAACCACCTATACGTTAGGCAATATAACGGCCGCTCATACTATTGTGTTGAGCTTCAAGATGCAGACCTTCAGTATCACGGCTTCATCGGATGCCAACGGTTCTATCAGTCCGTCCGGGACATTCGGCAAGGACTACGGCTCATCTCAATTGTTCTCCGCTATTGCCAATATCGGCTACACGGTTGATACATGGTTTGTTGACGGCAACAGCGTCCAAGCAGGCGGCAGCACATATACACTGACCAATATTCAAGACAACCACACTGTTTATGTGGCATTTAAATCAAGCGGTAAACAGATCGCGGGCACGATAGATATAAATACTCTTTCGAGTGCATCTTACAGCTTCAATCGTGCTGTCGTATTTAAAGCTACTGATAGTTCAGGGAATGTTCTGAAGCAGTGGACCGTGACGGTCAATTTTACGAATAATACTGTAATGAGGTCCGCGAGTGGTTCCTACACATTGGCTGATGTACCAAACACTACAGCAAATCTCAGTGCGAAGACCGCCTGGAGTTTACGGAAGCGCCAAAGTGTGGTGTTTAGCGGCAATTCAGCAATTGCTGACTTCACCAACAACAACGCGATGTTAGGTGGTGACTTGAATGGGAGTAACAGCGTTAATATCATGGACTACAGCATTCTTAAGAGTAACTGGTATACGACCAATGCTTTGGCTGACATTACTGGTGATGGAGTGGTTAACCTGTTGGACTATGCAATTATGAAAGATAATTTCCTCAAAGTAGGAGATTCAGAATAGCTTCAAAAGCAAAGATTACGCTTAATGAATATTCTGTAACCTCTTGTTTATGAACAAGTTACAGCAAACCATTTTGTGGTGTCTGAAAATCACAAAGTTTGAACATTTTATGCTTGCATTAAATAAGCCAAGGTGCTATAATAATTCACGTATTAAAGAGGGATGAGAGATCAATGGGATTTGTCTTGGATTCGCCACGCATTTTTTATCTATAATGCATGACGGGTGCGCAATTTAACAATCGACAATCACGTTTTTTATTAGGAGGCAGTGGAAAATGCGAAGTACAATATTAATCTCAATGGGAATTTCAGTATTTCTGGCAGTTTCGTCGGTTGCGATGGGTAATGATTTGCTGCCACCGCCTTGGCGTGGCCAGGATGGTTCTACTTTTCAGAACTGGCAATTCGACAATGATAACAACCCAGCTGCACCGGGCATAATCAACAATCAGTATGGCAGCGCCAGCGCAACCATCGTGATCGGTGAAGGCGGAGCAGGTTGGCTGGATCAACTGTCCGGGATGGGAACTCAGAGTGGTTACTGGGACCTCGGTGGATCCGGCGGACAAATCAGCATAAATATTGATAATCGTCCCGTAGCGCTTCCGTACAAGGATATCTGGGTGCAGGTTACCTACTACAAGGATATATCACAGGCACCGATTGTTGACATTCCTGGCGCAACTTTTATTGACGGATCTTCTGGAATTCTGGTTGAAGACACCGGTATGGGTAGCGGTTGGTTTCTTGACCAAAGCATTTGGCGGATTGAACCGAATCCTGCCTCTGAAAATATTATACTCACTTCAGATGCCGCGTGGGGCTCTATAATCGATCAGATTGTAGCGGACACGATTTGTATACCTGAACCGACGAGTATGTGTCTGCTTGGTTTAGGCGTATTGGGTCTGCTGAAAAGACGCAGAGCGTAAAAAGCTCGAAAAGACAATCTGTTTTATAAAACAGAGGGCTGTGTCCAAACAACACAGCCCTTTTTATATTCAGGATTTTAGCCGATATTAAGCCTTGTGCAGCGTCAGCTAAAGAGACGCAGTTTGAGACATTTTGTTAAGAGAGAGATTCAAGATGTTTCCTGGGGGGAAGGCCATGTGAGTTCGAACTGATGGAATTGTCAAAAATTCCTTAACTTTTTTGTTGTTTAACGGGGAGCAGTATACTATGAATTAGAGTATCCACGTTTGAAGTGCTCTCCGAAATTTGGTTCAAATTTGGTGGAAATTTACTTCTAGAATCTTACCTAAATTAATAATTTTTCGCTACAAATCTTATCCAGACTAAAAATACAAGATTTTTTTAAATCTTTGTTAGCTTCTTTAGCATTTATAGCTTATTTTTTTATTAGCAGGGTGTTATCTTAATACGGCAATCATTACGATTTAGTTTTTCATCACCCTCCTCCGAAGCCAGATTCTTTTTTCGGAATCTGGCTTTTTTATTTACGACGTGGCTTTCCTCATCGTTAATTTTTAGCTAAAAATGAACAGGGTGTGAGCACAACGCTTAAGGCCCTTCCTTTGTTTCATACCTCGTACTATAAAAATATTTATCCGATGCTGCTATGAGGGCAGCCGTCAACGGTTATGATTTATTTTTTCTTTTTAATTCATAAGCACACTTTCTCCGTTGTCTGTGACAGTTCCGGCTCAGTCTGCTATTCGTGCTCTTAGCACAGGTTAACCATCCATATTTAACCATCAGGGCACTACCATCTAAGTTTCGTGCTCAAGGCACAAGCATCGGATCGTAGTCGCCCGGACGGATTCGAGCCGTATACTGCCCGTCAGCAGCAGTTAAATCCCGGTATTGCTATTTAGCACAACCTCCTACACGGCACAGGAATAAGGTTTATTGTCACAGGCCATTTTCCACAGATGCACGGCGAGTTTTCTGGCCATAGCGGTGATGGCCTTGTTTTTGTGACCGGTATTATGAATGAGCCGGCAGAACGTATTGTAAGCATTGGGGTCTTTTCTTATCCACAGCCAGGCGCCCTGGATGAGTGAACAGCGAAGCTGCGGCCTGCCGGTTTTAAGGATAGGGCCGTCCCGCAGCATCTGGCCTGATTGTCTGACGGAAGGAGCAAACCCGACGTATTTGGCCAGTTGGGTTTTATCTGTGAACCGCCTTGGGTTGAATATCTCGGCGGCGAACTGAGCGGCAATGACTGGTCCGACGCCCGGATGAGTAGTGAGCAGTTTACACATTGTAGAGTGCGGTTTTTCACTGAATGCCTCTTTGATTCTTTGTTCGGTGAGTTTGCGTTGCTCTATAATGAAGGAAAGTTCATCGAGCAGTATATCGAGGCAGTATCGCAGTTGTTCCGAAAGAAGGACTTTTTTAAGGTATTCGACGGCGGTTGCCGACCAGCGTGAAAGGCCTTGCGGCTGGTCGATTCCATGCTGAAGAAGGAATCCTTTTATCTGGAGTTTGACACGGGTTTGTTTTGCGACCAGTTGCTCCCGCAGACGAGTGAGTTGTCGCTGGGCTTCCTGATGTCTGGTGGGGATGGCGATATGTCTGAGCAGTCCCTTTGCAGCGTACTCGGCGAGTTTGCGGGCATCGAGAGAGTCGGTCTTTGAATCAGGTGCAGATTGTCGTGGTGTTTTTGAAGGCGCAACGACGTTTACAGGCAGGTTAACATTCTGCATTGCTCTGGCGAGGGAGTACCCTGTCGGGCCGGCTTCGTAAACAACCATACGCAGGGCAGGGCGAAGTTTGTTGAGCGTGTCGATTAGTTTTTCGCTGTCGGGCGGCATAACGAAATCAATGGCTGGTGCGTCATTGAGAAAAAGTGCGACGTGGAGAGATTTTTTGTGTGCGTCGATGCCGACATACAAATCGTCAGCCGGGGTCAGGTGGATTGCGTTGAACCATTTCTGCTTTTTTGATACTGTTGTCATAGGTCATTCCTTTCAATAAGGTTAGATTTGTATATTGTGCAAAGCATAAATCATAACCGTTGAAAGGATGACCTTCATATTATCTGAGTTTTTGGGAAAGCTGACCTTAAAGCAGCATATTTTGCTGAAATTAGTCAATTTAAGCCGCCGCGCACCATTTTCCCCAGAAGGCGTTTTTCATGTGAAGCGGCCACGAGCGTGCCCCGCTATTGAGACCTGGGGGGCAATTAGAATCCAAATTATTTAAAAATTAATGTCTCGGCGACATACAACCAAGCTACAACCTAAAGACCAAATAGCGTGCAAAATCGCAAAAACGGTATAGCTATAAGATTAGTAATATCAAGGACTTAAAAAAAATGCAAAAAACGCAAACATTTTATATATACTATCCCCGAGCCCACCACGCTTTTACTGCTCGGCCTCGGTGCGGCGATACTGAGAAAGAAACGCTAAATATTTCGCTTTTTCAATACAGGTTTGATATTCTATTGAAAATGAGACTCAGCGGCGTAGCTGAGCAGATTTAACCGAAATGCCCGCTATGGTTTGCACTACTCGCCGGCGGAAAGCAAAACCGAGCAAGCGATTTCGCTTTTTTCTCTGCGTTTTACCCCCACCCTGCCATTGTCCTTTGTAATATTATCTTCACGGATATCGGGTTTGGCTTCTTCCCAGGAGATTATTCCCCATGCCCCGTTATTCTCGCATTTATTAGCGATTATTACGGCTGTCGTTTTCCCGCCACGAACGGCAATTCCACTCCAGGTATTCTCGGAGCAAACGTTATCGTTCGCATCACCAGCAGCCCCATTCTCAAATATTATACCTGAGTAGTTGTTCTGTATGCACTGATTGCCGACCAGTGTCGCCGACGACCCGTTGCCATCCACAGCTATCCCGGGATAATTGTTCCTTTGGCATTTGTTGCCGCGTGCCGTCCCCTTTGAAGCACCGCTGAAGAGTATGCCTTCTTGACGATTGTCGCTGCACACGTTTTCGATGACATTCATTTCGGCGTTCTCCCAAAGCATTATGCCGCGTCTTTCGTTGTCCGTGCAGATATTTTGTTGAGCGACGATACTGTTCGCGTCCCTGGCAATGATGCCGTCCACGCCGTTTCCATTGCAGGTATTGCGTTTGAGGACTACAGGGTTGGACGTCTCATACACATAGAGGCCGCTGTCAATGTTGTTGTTGCACATATTTTCCTCCACCAACGCCCTGGTGCCGGTACCGATGCGAATGCCATCCTTGTGATTTTGCTCACAAATATTTCTTTGAACGGTGCCTTTCGACCTGTTATCAACCACTATTATTCCATTGAGGATATTGCCGCTGCAGATGTTTTCCTCGACAGTTCCGCTTGCGCCGAGCGATATTAAAAGACCGTCTTTCTGGTTACCGGTAGAGGTGTTCTTTTTTGCCGTGATTTGAGTGCCATCTTTGATTGCTGAAATCCCATAACGGTTATTTTCTCGGCAGTGATTGCTCGTGAGAGTTACTGTGCCGTTGACGTCGAGGACGCAGATTCCGTCGCGGTTGTTGATGCAGTTGTTATCTTCTATCGTTGCCTGGGCGTTTTCCTCGATGAGAACACCGTCGCACTTGTTATACTCGCAGAGGTTTCTTCGAATAGCGGCCCGTGTCCCCTGATTTATCACCCAAACTCCGCACCAGCTGTTCCGCGAACTCACGTTGTCTTCGACGGTGCCCAATGCGCCTATGTCAACATTAATACCCGAGTACTGGTTGTCGATGCAGGTATTGTTCCTTGCCGTTATTCGGGATTGAAACCCGCGAATCCAGATGCCGCCCCATTTGTTTTCGCTGCAGACATTTTTTTCTATGAGGCATTGTCCTGTGTTGGTAGCAAAAACGCCGGCGAAAACGTTATTCATACATCGGTTTTCGCTAATGGTGATGTTTTTTGACTGCTCCACAGAAATACCGCCTGAATTATTGTCGATGGAATTGTTGCGTTCTATGAGCAGGCCGTTGGCGTCGATGGCGTATATACCGTTGACGCCGTTCTTTATGCAGTTATTGTCGCTGATTCTCACGTTGGGGGCGATGTCGTCGGGAAGGCCCGCCGGCTCATTACTGTCACGCCCCTTTGACGTCGCCGCCTGGCTTGCCACGGGTTCTTTTTTGCCCATTATAACTATTCCGGACGATTTATTTTGTCGGCATATATTTCCGGATGCGAGTCCCCCGGCACCTTCGTTGAAATATATGCCCTCCCTGCCGTTATTGAGACAAATGTTGTTGCGAACAACGGCATAAGTTGTCTTTCCGAGGATGTAAATACCCGCCTGGTTACATTCCTCGACTCGACAATTCTCGACAGTTGCCTTTGCCCCGGCGCGTATGTTCGTTCCGCAACCAGTGAAACCCCTGATAATGCAATTTTTAAGGGCCAGCTCGCCGCCGGAAATATCAATGCAGATGTTATATTTGTCTTTAGCGTATTCGAAGGTCAAATTGCTTATGGTTACCTGCGAATTATTATCAATACTGACGGTGCCGTCCTCGATACAACCAATTATTTTTACAAGGTTTGGGTCTTTTCCGGTCAGGCGAATGCTGTTTTTTATTTTAATCGTCTCATCATAGATTCCTTTGTTTACAAACACAGTGTCGCCGGGTTTGGCTGCGTTAATCGCTTCCTGGATTGTTTTGTAATTCTCAGGCACTACGATTATCCGTGCTTTCTTCGGACAGCCCTGCCCCATAATACAAAACGCAGTCATCATAGATAGAATACCGAACCTGCCTGCGATAAACATTCGTTTACTCATTTCGCCGCCTCTGCTGTTTTCCGGCTGTTCGGCTCATTAACATCGTTTACGTCTTTATCCGAATCCAAATTCATATTCCAGGGGTATTTGTTCCACGGACTTGAGGGCATATCGAGTAATCGCTGGACGGCATCTTCGTATAAAGAGCTGTCCGCTGCCGTTTCCTTGTAGCTCCAGAATTGCCGGCCAATCAGGTAGTTGCAGCCGAGGTCCTCCCATGAATCGAAGGTGCTTTGCAGTTTGCGGGCGACAGGCATTATCTTTTCCCAGGCCTCCTGCTCGCTAAGCAATCCCATGGTGTATCCCCATCGGCAAAGCGCTACGTATCTGGTAAAGTCCCAGCCGAGAATGCTCTTTTTGCCGAGTTGGCCGGAAAATTTTCTTGCGACCAGAAGTTTCTGTATCTTTTGCTTGTCGTCGCCGCCGGCCGCAACGATGGCATTGAATTGTTCGTCATTCAAATCCACAACGGTTTCCGCAACACGCTCGAACGATTTACGGTGTCCTTCGGTTTCAAGCCATGACAAAATATCGATTAGCTCCTTTTTGGTTTTTATGCCCCACCATTCGTCAAGCAGCCCCCTGAGGGAATTTACGCTTGTTTCGGTGATTTTACACGTCGCCAGCGTATCCATCCGGTCATGATTTCTCTCAATCAAAACACCGGAACACCCGATTGCCCAACCCCTTGGCCCGGTTACCGTCAGCAGTTGAGGAGGATGCTCAATTATCCTTTTGGCGCTTATCGAGCCGTCTATTGGATCGATGATTTCCTCGAGTCGATACTTGATATCGCCCTGTGAATCTTTCAGACGCTCTTTGCAAAACCTCATCACATCAGGATTTTGTTCGCACATATTTTTGAGTATATCCGCGGATGCTTCCTTTGCATCATTGACATCATCCGCCGACATATTCGGGTCCCGCAAAACAAGTTTATGTATCAGCTCGTCAATCACCTCTGTCCTGCCAGTAACGACAAATTTGCTCCAAAGCATATAGACACAACCGATGGGCCCTACATGCTCCGAAAGCTTATCAAAGCTCAGCGGAATCCCCGCTTCCAGCATGTCCTCAATCTGAGCTTTTTGCCTGATGAATCGCCCTGCTTTTAATTCCCTCCGGAAGTACTCCTCGACATCTTTGTTCCAGCATAGTTCTAATACTTTCAGAACAAAAAGACGCTGCTTGTTATTTGCCGGCTCGAAAAGATTCTTGTACCCCATTACAACATTTGGTTCGGACTTGCCGGCCAACGCAAAAAAACAGGCGAACTGAAGCTCGTCGGCTGGCGAGGCTTTTTCACAAAAGTCAGATTTGAGTGTCGTTTCGAGGGCACCAACAAGTTTGTTTGTCTGCGGATTGCGATAATAGGAAATCATAAACCCGTAAACTTCTATGACATTATTGAAATCGTTCGAAGTAGCGGTAGTTACAATTTGATGTTGCTCCCTCGTTATATCCGCCGTCTGGTTTGGATTCTCCGCCCCCATAGCAAATGATGAGATTGCCAATATGAGGCATAAAGGAAATGCAAACCGAAATTGTAAAAAAGATATCATATCGGAGATTATACCTGCTGGGGAACGGGTTGGGAAAGTACCTTTTCTGGTGGCTATTATCCCCGAAAAAACAGACGACCGCTGCACTCTTTAACAATCTACCAGACAACAGTTTTCGGGGTTGCTATGCGGCGGTCAGGTTTGTCTGGGATTCCCCATTTAACATGGTATATTCTTGCTCAGCTACACCACTGAACTTTTCGTTTATCAAAATACCAAATCAGTCTGAAAGATGGAACTTTTTTATGACCTTCTGGCTGTAAAAAGTGATGCCAATCCATACAACTACTCTACAACCCCAAGGTTAAATAGCATGTAAAATCACAAAAATTGTATGGCTGTAAGATTTGTAATATCAAAGACTTAGAAAATTCTAAAAAAACGTAAACATTTTATATATCCGATGAATGCTATTCAACGCTATCAGTTTGTACGCCGTGCTATAAGGAAATTCATCCGACGCTACGTTTTGGAAAAGCTGATCTTAAAGCTGCTTGTTTTATTGAAATTGGTCGAATTCCTTATGGTTTTGCGCTATGATTCCCGCTTTTTATTGAGCAGATTTAAATGGTAAATCCCAATTGAGATTTTTTAGTATTGAAGCTATCCAGTAAATATGTTAACTTACGGCCGGGCATACTTTGATAAGCCGCGAATAGAGCGAGTATAGGTTGCTTAAACGGAGGGATTTCCGTGAGCAATGACGAGGGAAAAAATAATAATCAGCCGGACGGGCAGGAAGTTAAGCTGACGTCGATTTTCAACGAGGCAATCAGGATAGAATCGTCTTCTGAGCGAGATGCTTTTATCAAATCTGCCTGTGGAGATGACACAGCCCTGCTGACTCGTGTCGAAGCGTTACTCAAGGTTCACTTTGAAGGCAAAGGTCATCATAAGTCGCCACAGGGCGGTTTAAACAGCACGCTTTCGGCTCCTCCACCGACCGAAGGCCCCGGTATGAGGATTGGCCGCTACAAGCTGCTCCAGTTGATAGGCGAAGGTGGTTTCGGGGTCGTCTATATGGCCGAACAGGAAGAGCCGATTCACCGCAAGGTCGCATTGAAGATTATAAAGCTTGGTATGGATACCAAACAGGTTATCGCCCGCTTTGAAGCTGAACGTCAGGCCCTGGCTCTTATGGACCATCCCAACATTGCCAGGGTGTTCGATGCCGGTGCGACGGATACGGGCCGTCCCTATTTTGTGATGGAGCTGGTAAAAGGCATACCTATTACCGAGTATTGCGATAAAAACAACCTCGACACAAAAAAGCGCCTGGAATTGTTTATCGATGTGTGCAAGGCGGTCCAGCATGCGCACCAAAAAGGAATCATCCATCGGGACATCAAACCTTCGAATGTGATGATTACGCTACACGATGGCAAACCGGTGCCGAAAATAATCGACTTTGGTATTGCCAAGGCGACACAGCAACGTCTCACTGAAAAAACGCTCTTTACTGAATATCGGCAGTTCATAGGCACGCCGGAGTATATGAGTCCCGAACAGGCGGAGATGAGCGGACTGGACGTTGACACTCGTACCGATATTTACTCGCTCGGTGTTTTGCTTTATGAGCTTCTCACCGGCACCACGCCGTTTGAAACCGACAAGCTCCGCAGCGCCGCCTATGATGAAATCCGCAGAATCATCCGTGAAAACGATCCGCCCAGGCCGTCAACGCGATTGAGTACTCTCGGCGAGGCGCTAACCGATATTGCCAAGCACCGCGATGCTCAGCCGGGTGAGTTGCGCAAAATTGTTCACGGCGATCTGGACTGGGTTGCGATGAAGGCGCTGGAGAAGGACCGCACCCGCCGGTATGAGACAGCCAATGAGCTGGCAAAGGACATCGAGCGGCATCTGGGCGATGAGCCGGTTTCAGCCGGTCCACCGAGCGTGAGGTATCGGCTGCATAAGTTTGTCCGCCGTCATCGAACTGCTGTGGCAGCCGGCCTGCTGGTCGCGGCGGCGATAGTGGCGGGCTTCATAGTTAGCACCGTGATGTACTTCAGGGCTGAACGACAAGCGAGTATTTCGCAAGCCGTGAACGAGTTCCTCAACAAGGACCTTCTTGAATCGTTTGACCCGGACAGGGCCAAAGGTCATGAAGTAACCGTTATGGAGGTTCTGGATGCCGCCGCGAAGAAGCTCGAAGGCAAGTTCAAGGACGCACCGGCTATTGAGGCATCGATTCGTGATACGCTGGGGACGACATATATGAATTTAGGCAAGTACAAAGCGGCTGAGCCGCATTTAGAGCGTGCGCTTGAGCTCCGTCGAGGTCAGTTCGGCGGGGAGCATCTGGACACACTGCACTCCATGAATAGCCTGGGCTGGTTGTACGGCAGGCAGGGCCGTTACAACAAGGCGGAGCCGCTGTTTGTCAAGGTGCTGGAAATCCGGCGGCGCGTACTGGGTGAGGAAAATCCAGATACGCTGAAGTCAATGGCCCAGCTAGGCTGGCTGTACGCCATGCAGAACCGTTTCAACGAGGCGGAGCCATTGTTAACCAAGGCGCTGGAAATCCAGCGGCGCGTACTGGGTGAGGAGCATCCAGATACCCTGTGGTCCATGCATAATCTGGGCTGGCCGTACTTATTGCAGGGACGCTACAAAGAGGCGGAGCCGCTGTTAGTCAAGGCGTTGGAAATCCAGCGGCGCGTACTGGGTGAGGAGTATTCAGAGACCCTGTGGGCCATGAACGAATTGGGCTGGATGTACGAAACTCAGGGCCGTTACAAGGAGGCAGAGCCACTGTTAACCAAGGTGCTGGAAATCTGGCGACGCGTATTGGGTGAGGAGCATCCAGACACCCTGTGTGTCATGACCCGGCTGGGCGGGCTGTACAGCAATCAGGGCCGTTACAAGGAGGCAGAGCCACTGTTAACCAAAGCGTTGGAAATCCAGCGGCGCGTATTGGGTGAGGAGCATCCAGTCACGCTGGTTTCCATGAACGGCTTGGGTTATCTGTACGTACTTCAGGACCGTTACAGCGAGGCAGAGCCGCTGTTAGTCAAGGCGCTGGAAATCCGGCGGCGCATACTGGGTGAGGAAAATCCAGACACGCTGGATTCCATCGACAGCTTGGGTTATCTGTACGTACTTCAGGGCCGTTACAACGAGGGGGAGCCACTGATAGTCAAGGCGCTGGAAATCCAGCGGCGCGTACTGGGTGAGGAAAATCCAGACACCTTGTTGTCCATGAACCACTTGTGCTTGCTGTACGAACGTCAGGGCCGTTACAAGGAGGCAGAGCCGCTGTTAGTCAAGGCGCTGGAAATCCGGCGGCGCGTATTGAATGAGAAGAATCCGAACGCGTTGGATGGACTTGCCTGGTTGCAGGCAACTTGCCCGGTGGCTGAGGTGCGCAAGGGAGCGAAGGCGATTGAATACGCCACCAAGGCCTGCGAGCTGACGAATTGGAAGATTGCTGGCTATGTCAATACCCTCGCAGCAGCTTATGCCGAGGCCGGCGATTTCGACTCCGCCGTCAAGTGGCAGAAAGAAGCTATTAACTTATTGACTAAAGAAGAACCAGCCGGGCGGCGAGCTGAATTTGAAGCCCGGCTCAAACTATACCAGTCGGGCAAGCCCTACCGCGATGCTCCATAAGCCACGGCAGGCCGAGCAATTGCGGGAAGAGCTGCCGCGTAAGGAAGGCACAAAATAACAGTAGATTTAGGAATTGTATGGTTGAAGGAGTTGGAAAATGGCCTCATTAATTGTTTTAGATGGTTCGCAGAAAGATAGTTATTACCCGCTTGGCCGGCGAACAACCGTAATAGGCCGGGATGAGGCCCTTTTGATTCAGATTCTCGATGAACGGGTCTCGCGAAAGCATCTGCGAATCAGCTACGACAAGGATAAGAATGAGTATCGCGCAATCGATATGAGCAGCAAACACGGCGTGCTTATCAACGGCAACAAAATCAAAGGCGAAACCCCTCTTGCGAATGGTGATTACATAACTATCGGGACCACTACGCTCTGGTTCACCGTGAATGATTTTCCCGACAAGGATAGTGCCTTGTCACACTACAAGAAGGTTGGCGAAAGGTCTCGCCCGACATTTATTGAGTAGCCCAGAACTCGTACTATAAAAAAACTCATTCGATGCCAAGTTTTTGGGAAAGCTGATCTTATAAGCAGCTTATTTTGCTGAAATTGGTCGACGTCCCTTCGGTTCCTCGATATGATTCCTATGTCAGGAGCGTCTTGGTGTGCTTTTGAAGCCATACAGGAGGGCGGCCTGATGGATGGGATGAATATTTTTACAGTACGAGTCATGATGAATCTAATCGCTGATAAATATGTGAATATTTGCACCTTACGGGCGTTTGCAGCAAATTGGTTTGCTGGCCTTTAGTTTGTTGAGTTCTCTGGCTTCTCACTACTCGTAACGCAAGGCCTCAATCGGGTCTAAGCGAGATGCCTTCCACGCCGGATAAAAACCGAAGATAATCCCTACGCTGGCGGCGACCACGAAAGCGGCTACTATCGCCGGCACCGATGACATTGTCTTCCATTTCAGAAACATCGTAACCGCGATTGAAGCGCCCCGGCCAAGCAATATGCCCGCCGCCCCGCCGAGGAGGCAAAGAATAACCGCTTCGGTCAGGAACTGGCGAAGGATGTCCTTGGCTCTTGCGCCTATCGCCATCCGGATACCAATTTCTCTCGTTCGCTCTGTTACCGAAGCCAGCATTATGTTCATAATACCGACACCGCCGACTATAAGTGATATCAACGCTACGCAAGTCAACAGGTGTATCATTGTCTTCTGCGTCGAGGCAAGTGTCTGTGAAATTTCCGTAAGGTCACGGATTCTAAAGTCGTCGGGCTCGCCATCTGGTATCCGGTGCCGTTCGCGGAGCAAACTCGTAATCTGGCGGATGGCCTGCGGTATTTCCTCCTGTGAGATCGCCGAAACCCAGATGTCGTCTAGGTCGTTAAACCGCGTCATCTGAGGTCTGTTTGCCGCCTGGGCAGCGGACTGCTGCGGGTAAAGCTGGACCTGCTGGTTTGGGTAGAGCTGGCCAGGGGCTTTTGCCTGCGTAGTTGATGACGGCGAGGTCGTTCCGGCAGTTTGGGATTGCCGCGAACCCGACAACTGGAATTTGACAGTCGTCCACGGCGCGATGACAAAATCATCCTGGTCTCTGCCCATCATATTCGCCCCTTTTGCGCTGAGGACGCCAATCACCTTCATTGCTACGTTCTTGACGCGGATCTCTTTGCCTATAGGACTCTCGCCTTTGAAAAGCTCCCTGACAATCGTCTGTCCGACTAAGCACACCCGTGCTCCGCTTAGCACGTCGTGTTCCGTAAATACCTCTCCTTCGGTCAGGTTCGTCCAGTTGCGGACCACCAAGTAATCCGGTGTTGTCCCCAGTATGTTCATCGGCGACCAGTTGCGATTGCCGTAAATGATCTGGACCCGGCAATCAACGCTTGGCGCGCCATGACTAACTGCGCTGCACTCCCGGAGTATCGCGTCGCAGTCATCGGGACTGAGCGTCACTTTGCCACCGCTGCCGGAGCTGATACCCGCTACGACAACTTGGCTGGGGTCTATCTGTACTACGTTAGCGCCAATTGCCGTGATTGTCTGCTGTATCGAATAGGATGTTCCTTGACCGATTTCGATTATCGCGATAACTGATGCGATGCCGATAACGATTCCTAAGCAGGTCAACGCCGACCTCATAATATGCCGCCTCAAAGCGTGTATCGCCGTCCGCAGCGTTCGATATAACGAGTGCATTATTGGCTTAACTCCTTGTTATTTTATACTCTTGTCGCCGTACCCCTCGGCAAAAACCCTTCAAAACAGGGTATTTCGGCCGACGACAAACTGTATTATCCGGCATAAGTTAAATCAAGAACCCGGCGTAAACGGTTTTTTTATTTTGCGGCTGGACCGACAATCAGCAATTCAAATGAGTCCGACTCAAAGTTTCTGCGGCGTCCGCCTTGTTGCTCTCCCGGTGCAGATGGTTTTACTTTCGCCGTAACTAAGTATATCCGGTGCGTTTTCGGGTCCAGCGCCATAGTGCGTGCCATTGGCGCCGTCGCCACGGTTTCGACAACCTTGAATTGGCCGGCCGGTTCTTCCTTTATCACCGTCAATGTCCCGTCCTGACCATTGGAGCTGAATACAAGACCTGTTTCGGGGTCAAAAGCCGCCGCGTCAGGACCTTTGCCGATAGCCGGCGTCGCCAAACTCTTGCCCGTCGCGTAATCGGTTATCGCCATTTTGCCGTTCGAGCAGACCGAAAAGAGCCGCTTGTTTTTGAGGTCAATGGCTAACCCTGTGGGTGATTCGCAGGGCGCAATCGACCAACGGTTTGTCACGGTCAACTTTTCGGCGTCTATCACCGCGATTTCGTTTTTGTCCTCGATATTGACAAATACCAGACCCATCTCATCGGATTGCGCGAATTCCGGCTTGCCGCCTAAAGGTATGGTTCCGATATTCGTGTCTTTAACGGCGTCGATAACGGTGCAATCTTTGCTGCCTCCGTTGAATGTGAAAACGCGTTTTGTCGCCGGGTCGAACAAAATAGCATCGGGCCTGTTGCCGACCTTAATCCTGCCTGTTTCTTTCAGCGTTGCCGTGTCGAAAACAGTTACCGAGCTGTCGCCGCCGTTGCTTATGTAACCTTTATTAAGCCCTGTGGCGATTGCTACCCCGTGTACGCCGGGGGTATTGTTTATGTCGCCGATTACTTTTTCTTTCTCCGTATCGAAAACAACGACGTGACTCTGGTGCGAGATATAACAACGCTTTGCGGCGCTATCGACGGCAAGATAATCCCAGCCGCCCTCACCGCCTATGGGCACCCTCTTAATCAGCTTGTAGCTTGTCTCTTCGCCTGATGCTACAGCGACGAGTGCCAACACGCAGACAATTGCCGTTATTGACAGCACGCCTTGCAAAACCAATCTTCTCGTAACCATTTGTTTTCTCCTTTTTCGCCTGATTTTTGTCGGCCGGTTTTTTATATCGCAATAATTCTCCGATTCTAACCTGCCCGGTTCACGTTTTTCAATAACCTTTTGCCTATCCGTCGGCATAATTAACCGACAAGACGGATTTCGCGGACAAATATTGCATATTTCCCAAATAAACTCCCCTCGACTGGTTCGACAAGCCCACCACAGGTAAGCTGAGGGCAGGCCCTTCGACGCGCTACGCTTGCTCAGAACAGGCAGGACGGAATATTTCTGGCTCCCCGCCAAAGACAATGCGGGGATCTCCGCTGCGCTACGAGAAGTTCAGGCGGGCGAATTCCCCGTGATCTCGTACTATAAAAAAACTCATCCGACGCTAAGTTTATGGAACATCTGGCCTCATGAACCCTTGATTATATTGAAATTGGTCGATTTTCCTTCGGTTCTGCGGTATGATTCCTTTGTCGGGATCGCCTTGGTAGGCTTTTGAAATCGTACAGGAGGGCGGCCTGATGGGGGGATGAATATTTTAATAGTTCTAGTAGGGCTTACGGGATCCCGCGCTATTTATATTTCGGGGTAATTCTATTGCACTCTGAAACGGGCGCATCCAACTCATGCCCACGAGATTCTCGTGAAATCTTCGAACCTCGACGCTAATATAAGCAACAATGCTAATCGATCTGATAACACATTACGGTTATGTTGCCCTGTTCGGGCTTTTGATGTTCGGGACTATAGGCTTTCCGATTTCGGTAGAGCTTTTGCTGCTTTACGCTGGCTACAACGTCTCAATGAACCGAATGGCCCTCGTACCCACCATCGGCACAGGCGTACTTGGGGCCATGTGTGGCGTCACAGTCGGCTACCTGATAGGCCGATTTATTGGTCTGCTGGCTATTCACAGGTTTGGACGATTCTTCCACATTACGGATGAAAATCTCAAAAAGGCCCATGATTGGTTTGAGCGTTGGGGAAAGTGGACGCTTACATTCGGTTACTTTATCCCCGTCGTGCGCCATCTTGCGTCAATAGTTGCAGGCACTTCTAAGCTGGCATGGCACGAATTCGCTATCTTCGCTTATAGCGGCGCATTGATATGGGCAAATGCTTTCGTTCTGACCGGTTTCTTTCTCGGCCCTGAGACTCTCAAGATAGCTAAGGTCGTGAACCGTGACCTTACATTGTTTTCAATAGCAACCCTGCTGAGTGTGACCATCATTTTGTTTGTCAGACACTACCTGATGCGACGGAAGAAGAACGCCAATCGAGGTACGTAGAACATGGAAGAGATTTTCTGCCTTCCCGTACTATAAAAAACTCATCCGATGGTAAGTTTGTAGAAAACTAGTCGACTCTTCTTCAGCTTTCCATATGTTGCTATGTTATTAAGACATCCTTTTGACCTTGCTGATGACCAGTAAAGTTTTTGGATGCAAGTGAGAGAAAACCTACAACCTCACTACAACCCAAAAGCCCAATAGCTCATAAAATCGGAAAAATCGCTAATACATAAGATACGTAACATCAACGACTTAAAAAATATTCAAAAAACGCAACCATTTTATATATCCGATGAATGCTATTCAACACTATCAGTTTGTACGCCGTAGTATAAAAAAACTCATCCAACGCTAAGCTTTTAGGAAAGTTGAGCTTACAAGCAGCTTATTTTGTTGAAATTGGTCAACTTTCCAGCAGTTATGTTGCATAATTCATTTGTCGGAAACGTCTTGGTGGGCTTTTGTAGCCATACAGGAGGGCGGCCTGATAGGTGAGATGAATATTTTTACAGAACGCCCAAGACAGTGTAGATTCACAGAGCCAAGGTTATGGAGAAACTTCAGATACGTTCTGCAGCGCCGTTGGTCCGATATCTAACGAAACACGAGATATTCGGCAGATTCTTAACACAATAAAATAGCAATTCTTAATCACTCACATCATAAAATACCACGCGTATCAGTGTAGGTAATTCCATTTCACATAATCACCGGTGGGTTATAGGTAATAATCCTTAGCAATATGGGTGAAAATCCTCGTTGGGTTCCTATTGTTGGAAATCGATAATCATACCTCAACACTCATAATTACATCCGATAAAAACGGCCCCCAAAGAAAATTACATCTTTACTTAATTGCTGACCAGACAGGAGGTTACGGCTTTTTCAAAGCAGGGGGTTGAGAAATTAACCGCTGTGCCAAAATCGCCGATTTAACAGGATATACGAATTAAATCAGAAATTTCCATCGCAAAGGTAAAATTTAAGGAAATGATTTAATGATGTCCGCCAAAAAATGTTCTTTGTTAAAGCTGTTTGGGCTTATTTGGTGTCTGCTGTGCGTGCTTGGCACAGTTGCGCAGGCAATTGCCAAGGACAATGAGCCAGTCACACAGGCAGACCTTTTTGAGATGCCCCTTGAGGAACTGGCAGAGCAATCCTTTACCGTTTCCGGCGCCTCGAAATACGAGCAGAAAACCAGCGAAGCACCTGCCTCGGTGACAATCGTTACGGCCGATGAGATTCGCAAATACGGATACAAAACGCTGGCGGATGTTCTGGAAAGCGTTCCAGGAATGTTTATTACCTACGACCGCAATTATCACTACGTCGGCGTTCGCGGTTTTTGTAGGCCAGGCGACTACGATTCGCGAATCCTGATACTGATGAATGGCCATCGCGTCAACGATAACGTAGCTGACAGTGTATCAACCGGCACGACATTTCCTATCGATGTTGACCTCATCGAAAAAGTCGAGGTCATACGCGGCCCGGGCTCTTCGCTTTACGGAAGCAATGCCCTTCTGGCAGTCGTTAACGTCATAACCAAGGACGCAAAAACCCTCAAAGGCGTGGAAGTTTCGGGCGAGGTTGCGAGCTTCGATACACAAAAGGAACGCATCAGTTATGGTCAAAATTTCGACGAAAGCCATAACCTGCTTGTCTCGGCAACCTCATATAAAAGCGACGGTCCCACATTGCATTTCAAAGAATTTGATACCCCCGCGACCAACAACGGCAACGTCTCAAACGACGATGACAAATATTACAACCTGTTCTGCACAGCAACAGCCGGAGATCTGAGTTTAATTGCGACCTACCTGCCGAGAGAAAAAGGAATTCCGACCGCATCGTTTGACACAGTTTTTGGCGACTCACGCACAAGAACCAACGACGATATGGCGCTGGTGGGCTTAGAATACAAACATGATTTTTCGGATGATTTCGCCTTAAGAGGGCGAGTCAGTTATCATCATTACAACTACGACGGGGCTTATGTGTATGATGACAGCGGGCTTTATGTAAACAGGGATAACATCAGAGGACGCTGGTGGGAAAGTGAACTGCAGTTTATCGCAAAGCCCATTGAAAACCACAAGATTACCTGGGGAATCGAAGACAGATACAACACCACACAGGACCAGAAAAACTGGGATTCCGCCGTCTATCTGGACGACCACAGACACAGCAATAACTGGGGTATCTATGTCCAAGACGAATGGAAGATATTCGACAAATGGACACTAATAGGCGGGCTCCGCCGCGACGAATATGAGACAGTTGGCGGGGCAACCAACCCGCGGCTGGCGCTTATTTACCAGCATTCAGACGCCACAACGCTAAAGCTGCTTTATGGCCGGGCATTCAGGGCGCCAAATCCGTATGAGCTTTACTATAACGACGGCGGGCATACTATGAAAGCGGCAAACTCGCTAAATCCCGAAACAATCGAGACATACGAGGCCGTGCTCGAACAAAAACTGAATAAAAACCTAAGCGCAACTGCCAGTGCGTTTCACTACACAATGTATGATGGTATTGAAGAATACCTTGACCCTTCAGACAACCTGTTTGTATTCAGAAATCTCAAGGAGGTCAAGACCAATGGAATCGAGACGGCCATCCTCGGCAAATGGGAAAATGGAGTCAAAGGCAGAGCGAGTTATTCTTTTGTAGAAGCCAGAGACGAGCAGACCAACGGGATTTTAGTCGGTTCTCCCAAACATCTTGCAAAGTTTAATGTTATCTCGCCGGTTATACAGGACAACCTGTTCGCCGGCCTCGAAGTGCTTTATACAAGCAGTGTAAAAACGCTTACAGATAATTATGCCAACGACTTCTGGATTACAAATCTTACATTAACCTATGAAAATATAGCCAAAGGTCTTGAACTTTCGGTAAGCGTGTATAACTTGTTTGACGTTCACTATGGTTACCCCGGCGGAAGCGAACACAGGGAGGACATTATCGAACAGGACGGCAGAAGTTTCAGAATTAAACTAACGTACAGGTTTTGATAAATAATGAAAATCAGAGTTTACAGTTTGATGTTGCTGTCGTTAATGCTCGCGACCGTCGTCTGCGCAGGTGATGCGCCTATACAAGGCAGAGAGCACCAGATAAAAGCTGCTTTCTTGTATAACTTCGTCCAGTTCACCGACTGGCCCGCTGGCAAACTCGCCGAGCCGAATACGATTACCATAGGCCTGCTTGGCGAATATCCATTCGGCGACGCCTTTGACCCAATCAAAAACAAGATCGTTAAAAATCAGCGTCTAAACATCAAAAACTTCGGCATGTTCCGCAAATCATTCTCGTCCGGCGACGCGGGCAAACTGGAATTCGCCAACTATATCGAACAACTAAGAAAGTGCCACGTCCTGTTTATCTGCGATTCGGAACGTGAGAATTTCAAAACAATTCTCGACGCCGTAAAGGGCTACGGCGTGCTGACAGTCGGAGAGACCGAGGACTTTCTCGATATCAATGGAATCATCACCTTCATACCGGGAACCGAGAAAGCGATTTTTGAAGTTAATCAAAAGGTCTGCAAGCAGGAAGGACTCAAAATCAGCTCCAAAGTTCTGCGGCTGGCAAGAAAAGTCATCGCAAATAAAGACCCTGACAAAAACAAATAGCTGCGTTAGTCAAAATTGCCGTAGTATTCCGGCCTGCCGTCGTCACTGTCGTATCGGTCCGCCTCGGTAATATCCGCGTTTATCCTGATTCGCTCGATATGCTCGGCTTTTTTAGCGTTACTAAGGGGCAGAACACCTGCCATTGCAGAGCTTTTTGAATACAACCGCACTACAACTGAAAGACTCGTTATCTGCCGATTTCAAAAAAATGTCCTTTTGTAAGTGTCTTCATTTCAATTACTTATAAAAAATGTAAAATTGGCAAACATTTTATATATCCGTTTCACGTTATGACTTTTTGCATCAATGAAGCCTCAACAAATCTTCGTATTGAATGTCGTATTGAATACTGGATACCTTATACCTCACAAAACTTAAATGTGCCGTCGCTGACTCTCTATGAGGGGCTCATAAACCTGAAGAATAGGACAATCGTAGGACAGTCAGGCTATGGCCTACAAATTCATATTTTGGAAGTCCATACAATCTTAAAACCATTATCAACTGACTACCTACGCAGTACACACTGGCTGCGCACTGAGAACCGACTGAAAATTTACGCTATATTTACGCTCAAGGCGATTTTTGGTGAAAAATCCTGCAGCCTAAAAACAAAAAACCCTTGTAACTAATTTAACTGCAAAGGGTTATAAATGTGCAGCGTGGCCTTGTACCCTCCGACAATTGTTGTGACTTCAGGCGGCAGCTGAGAGACAAAATCACATATCTTCTTAAACTTGGTTTCCCATCCGATGCTGATGTAAAGCAGGTCTATCTCGGCCCTGATGAACTCGCTGAGCTTCTTCGGGTCCTGGTAGGCATTCTCATGCCGAAGATCCAGAAACGTTATCTTGCCGACAAGGCCCTTTATGCTTGCAACAATATACTCAAGGCCAGTCGGAGGGAAAATCCCAAGGGTTGCGGTATCATCCCCGAAGTACGGGCTCAGAGCAAGAACATGCTTGTAATTTATCATACACTCACCATGAACGCTAAGCTCGGTCACATGAGTCCTGATTTGACGTCTTAATCATATCTTCGGCATGCTCGCTATTACTTGGAAGCTCGATTGTGACTTTGATTTTCGCTGCAGGCTCTATGATTAATATGCCATATATAACATCATATTTATAGCATAATTGCAAGAAATTATTTTGCCGGATTGCATTTTTTCCTTTTATATTTCGATTTTATAATTGAAATGTGTGACCTTCGAAACCAGGGTGAAATATTAATCATTGTTACTGCATAAAAATTGAAAGCCGCCCCGCCTTCGGCAAATTAACTGAACCTTTTTGTTTTGACTTTTCCTGCAAAAGTATATAATAACAGTCGCCTTTGCATGTTGGAGCAAAAGGCAGCACGGTCACGGCCGCGTGGCCAAGCATTTAATACTATAAATGTGAGATTAAAAAATGGAGGCAACTGGATCAAGTAAAAACTAAACATCGGATGCATAGTTTTGGAACATAAGGACAGGAGTTCTCTGTGAACCAATCGACGAAAACGAAAATGCCCGTTCTTTTTATCGGCCACGGCTCGCCGATGAATATGGTGCTGGATAATTCATTTACCAGGAGTTTAAAAGAACTCGGCAAAACACTGCCCAGGCCGAAAGCAATCCTCGTAATTTCCGCGCATTGGTTAACGCAAGGTACGTTTGTCGCCTCGACGGCAAAACCCGGCATGATTTATGATTTCTACGGTTTCCCGCGGGAGCTTTATGAGGTCAGGTATAATTGCCCCGGAGCTCCTGAGTATGCACGTATGACATGGGATTTATTGGCCGGGAAAAAAGAAATCACTTGTGATAATTCAAGAGGTCTGGATCATGCGTCTTACTCGATTTTAAAATATATGTACCCAGAAGCGGATATCCCCGTATTCAATATGAGCCTCGATTATACTTTCAACAGCTGGGTGGAAAAATGCGTGCAGACGCATTACGACCTGGGATTGCAGCTTCGGCGATTAAGGCAGGAAGGTGTATTAATTATCGGCAGCGGCAACATGGTCCACAATCTTGACCAGATAGATTTCGATATAGAAGCCAAACCTTATAGCTGGGCAGCGGATATTGATAAGCTTTTCAAGCGGGAGCTGGAGAAAAATAATCACAAATTTTTCATCGATTTTCCTGAATCCGGCACATCCGCCGTCCTTGCTGCGCCGACATTGGACCATTACCTGCCGATGATTTATGCGCTTGCTTTGCAGGAGAAAAACGAGCATGTGCAATTTACATATGAAGGCATCCAAAACGGCTCAATCTCAATGAGAGGCTTTCGCATAGGATAGCCCGGAAGAAAATTTCGTGGAGGTTTCTATGGTGCGAAAAATTAAGAAAATACTGAAAAGTAAACCAACTATTGAAGGTGCAGGGGTACATTTGAAAAGAGCGTTTGGGTATTATCATGTGCCGCAGTTCGATCCATTCCTGATGCTCGATGATTTTCGTTCCGACAACCCTGACCATTATCTGCCCGGTTTTCCATGGCATCCTCACCGAGGGATAGAAACGATTACCTATGTCGTGCAAGGGAATGTTGAACATGGCGACAGTATGGGAAACAAAGGCGTTATTTCACCAGGAGATGTTCAATGGATGACGGCCGGCAGCGGCGTAATACATCAGGAGATGCCCAAGGGCGATAATAAAGGGTTCATGGGAGGATTTCAATTATGGGCGAACCTCCCCGCAAAGCAAAAAATGATGGACCCACGCTACAGGGATGTGAAGGAACAAACGATTCCGGAGGTAAAACGCAAAGACGGAACAGTCATCAAAGTAATCTGCGGAAAAGTCGATGGCGTGCAGGGCCCGGTAAGAGATATCGTGATCGACCCGGAGTATCTGGACGTGTCGGTACCCACCAATACATTGTTTATCCATCACGTAAAGCCTGACCATACGGTCTTTGCTTACGTATTTGACGGGGAAGCATATTTCGATAAAGGCAAAAATTCATTTGCCTACGAAGTCGAAGGTGTAAATTATTTCGATTTTAAGCGGGAATGTCTTATAGGGTCTGAGAGCGTCGTGCTCTATGAACAAGGAGACGAAATTAATATTACGGCAAAAGATAAGCCTGTTAGATTTCTTCTGATTTCCGGAAAGCCCCTGAAGGAGCCGGTGGCGTGGTATGGCCCTATCGTTATGAATACGCAAGAGGAGCTTGAGGCGGCTTTTGAGGAATATAATAACGGAACGTTCGTAAAAAAAGAAAAAAACGACTTTTAAAAAAATGATATGCAGAAAGGAAGAACATGAAAACAAACAAACCTTTTACCATCCTCGGCATTGCCGGCAGCCTTCGGCGGGGATCGTATAACAGGGCTGCTTTACGTGCGGCAGCGAATCTTGTCCCGGCTGGAGCCAAGCTCGATATTTTTGAACTTGACGGCATCCCCGGCTTTAATCAGGACGACGAGAACAATCCGCCCAGCAAAGTCGTGGAGTTAAAGAAGCGTATACGCGAGGCGGATGCTATTTTATTCGTGACCGCGGAATATAATTATTCTATTCCCGGGGTGCTGAAAAACGCGATTGACTGGGCATCAAGACCGTACGGCGACAGCGCATGGGCCGGAAAACCGGCGGCCGTCATGGGCGCTTCCGTTGGGGGAATCGCTACCGCGCGGGCGCAATATCATTTGCGCCAGGTATTTGTGTTCCTGAATATATTGGCAATCAACCAGCCGGAAGTAATGATTGGTAATGCTGCCGAACGCTTTGACGCACAGGGAAACCTGACGGACGAGAATACAAAAGAGCACATCCGCAAACTCCTCCAGAGTCTGGTAGAATGGGCCGTCCGCATTCGGCAGCCCTGAACAGCGGATGAAAAACGACGCTACGAGAACGCCAAACTCCGCGTCCAGGCCAGAAAAGATTTGTTGACTAAGATCAGCCGGTAATGTCGCTACCGCACCATGGCGTGCAATTGACCCCCCTCGGCGTACTATAAAAATATTAACCCGATACTAAATTTTTGGGAAAGTTGATTATAAGCAGCTTATTTTATTGAAACTGGTCGTTTTTCTTTAGGTTCCGCGATATAATTCCTATGTCAGAAACGTCTTGGCTATTTTTGAAGTCATACAAAAGAGCGGCCTGATTGGTGGGATGAATATTTTTACAATACGGGGTAAGGTTATTGGTTCCTGATATTAGCAAAAACATTAGGATTAATTTAAGCTTTTTAACATTAATTTCACAATTTCCACAATGGTTTCGGGCTTAACTAGGGCGGTGTTAATAGTAATGTGGTAATGGGTGGCATCTCTTATGTCTGTAAGGAAATACTCTTTGACTAATAACTCGTGCTCCCGTTCTGTCTTAGCAATGTGTTCTCTCGCCTGTTTTTCAGATAGACCAAGTTTCTCGATAACGTTTCTTACTCTGGCATCAAGCGGGGCTACGAGGCAAAGGCCGAGCCTTTTACCCGGCGGAAGCAGGAAGTTACCCGCTCTGCCAAGGATCACAGCATTTCCATGGGCAGCTATTGTAAAAACAACTTTTCTGAGACACTCCCAATAGCGATCCGAGGAAAGGCCGCGATTTCCTTCAAACGCGGTCAACCAATCATTAAGTGCCGACTGGTCTTTTTCATCCAGGGTGGCGACTACCTGCTCGCTCACATGAGCGTCTTTGGCTATCTGCTCCACTATTTCCCAGCTATACAGAGCCAAGCCAAGCTCTTTGGCAATTTTTTGGACTATTGCTTCGGCGCCGCAACCCGTTTGCCTTGAGACAGTGATGACCGGTCCGACAAGAGTTTTCGGATGTTCTTTTTCAAGTTTCCATACAGGAATCTGAGCTTTCAAGAACCCTTCCATGAAATCAAGTGAGACCATAAGTTTTCTCCTGTACCATTCCAGCAAAAGCGGAACAATTTAATATTCGACTGGGACTTCCCATATTCAACGCTTTGCTACGCAACCAAGCCTTTCAATTCCACAGATAATATCAAAATCTTCTTTCACCCGCAATCGCTGAAATTCTGATGACCTTGCGGCTGTGATCCGGGAGGAGAATCCGTACAACTATACTACAACCCAAAGATTAAATAACGTGTAAAATGGCAAAAAACATGAATCCATAAGGCTTGTAATATCAAAGACTTAAAAAAAACGCAAAAAACGCAAACATTTTATATATCCGATGGTCGTTATTAAAACTCGTCGTTTGTACAGTCTTACATGACATGAGTATTAAATGTCCGCCAATAGGTAGGCGTAAATCTCCAGTCAGTTTTTAGTATGTACTGACTATGTAGCCAGTCCGTAGAATCGGGCATGTTTGAAAAGCCAAAGAGTTCATCCCAAAAACTCATATACACAAGATTGGAATTCAGGTATAATTATTGACAAGGTTTTTTGGGGCAATGAAGAGCGTGAGGCGTAAATATGAACTTATCAGAATACTTTGAAAATACAGAGGGTACAGGGGTATTGGCTACCACTGACAGCGCAGGTAATGTTGATGCCGCTGTTTATGCCAGACCTCATTGTATTGATGAATCAACTGTTGCGTTTATCATGAATGAGCATCTGAGCTACAAAAATATTACATCGAACCCAAGGGCAGCATATTTGTTTTTGGAGAAGGGTCCCGGCTATAAAGGCAAAAGGCTATATCTTACGAAAACAAAGGAAACTGAGGACGCGGAACTGATAACTTCTATGAGAAGAAAAACATCAGGCAAATATCCGGTGGATGAGCCTAAAAAACACCTTGTATATTTCAGAGTTGATAAAGTCAGAGCCCTCACAGGAGAGGAGCCAGGATAAAACCGAGTTTGAAACTGGAGAGGCTGCAGACTTGATATGGGACGCTTCAAATTTTTAATTTTTATTATGCCGTTGCTATTGTGTTCGTGTTCAACGGAGAAAAAATTGGGACTCGAGACAACTAAATACACGGTTCTCGAAAAACAGGGGAAATTTGAGCTTAGGCAGTATGAAGCTCACATTGTTGCCCAGACGGCAGTCGAGTGCAATTTTAACGAGGTTGGCAACGTAGGCTTCCGCAGACTTTTCAATTATATTTCAGGCAATAATCGCTCAAAACAATCTATCGCAATGACAGCGCCGGTAAATCAGCAGGTAAATCATGAAAAGATAGCGACGACCGCCCCAGTGAATCAGCAAAAGACGGAAGGTAAATGGCTCATTACCTTCACGATGCCTTCCAAATACACCATGGCGACTTTGCCGGAACCGCTGGACCCAAATATTGAGTTAAAAGAAGTGCCTGTGCATAAAATAGCAGCTGTCAGGTACTCAGGCACATGGAGCAGAAAGCGGTACGAGGAGAATAAAAAGCAATTGGAAGAGTTTATAAAAAGTAAAGAACTGAAAATGGCAGATGCAGATATTTTTGCCCGTTATGACCCGCCGTTTCAGTTGTTTTTTTGCGTCGCAATGAAGTTCTAATTCCAGTCGAGTGACATCGTAGACTTTGTTGAAATGTTAATGGTGTATTATATAAAATTCATCCGGAGCTAAGTTCTTTTAATAGCTAACCTTACAAGCAGCTTATTTTTGAAATTGGTCGGCTTTCCTTCGGTTCTGCGATATAATTCCTATGTCGAGAGTATCTTGGTAGGATTTTGAGGTCTACAAAAGGGCGGCCTGATGGATGGGATGAATGTTTTATAGTACGGCCTACTGCTGTGGTGGTTGCATTTGTCCATTTAGTCGCGATTTTAGGTTTTGAATTCTGGAATTTAACGCATCCAAACCTGGATAATTCGCATCTGTGGCACGAATTTCCCAAAACAACCGTTCGGCTGCCTGCCAGTTAGTTGCATTAAGATAGCTTTCGGCCTCCTGAAGCTTGGTGGCCAAAGAAGCATTTTGCAAGGGTTTCGATGCAGGAGCAGGAGCCGGCGTTGGCACTGGTGCAGCATTAAGCGTCTTACTCTTTGCTTTTTCATTTTCCACTCTGGAAGCAAGGGCGACCAATCCCGGATAATTCGGATTTTCTGCACGGATTTCCGAAAGCAGTCTTTCCGCCGCCTGCCAGTTACCTGCATCCATATGTGCTTGAGCTTCCAGCATTTCGGTCGCTAAAGGATCGTTATACCTTAGTTCGTCTTTATGCCCTTTCTGGGGCGTCATGACTTTAATAGTTTTGTACGAAATAATGACCTGATCATTGCTGTCGGTCGGCATGGGATTGGGCGAGGTCTGGCACTGCGAGCGTTCAGCCTCGTATCCTGCCATGCCAAAAATACTTGCTTCACAATATGATGCTTCAGCGCTGGCCCGTTTGGCGTCTGATACAATTGTGTTTGTCTTTGCGTCGAGTACATAGTAGGTAAGTTCGCAACTGGCCGTTAGTATGTCGCGCCAGACGATAAGACTGTCCTGTTTGCTGCGATTTGTCCCAAGAACATCAACCAGCACATACAGTACATAGTTAGGATCAGGTACGGTCACGACTATGCCGTTAACACGTAGCCGCATCTGCAGCGAAGCCTCTAAATAGGCAAGGTCCTGATCGGTGGCGAAAACGGTCGGCCATGCGGTGATATTGGGGTTGTAGCCGAGGTTCGCGCTAAAACTATCCTCATTGTGAATCATGTATGGCGCCTCATAATTCGTAGCGTTGTAGCTGTAATTTGCGGAGGCTGAATTAAAACCGGGGAACATAACAGTTGCACCTCCATTATGCGCCAGAGTTACTATTGTGATATTGGTCTTATGGCCGGCCAGGCATTTTATATCCAGTTGTGCAACCGTATTTCTGATAGCGGCAGAAATTGCGCGTTCTTCTTCGTCAAATCGCTTGCCGCCGCCGTGTGAAGGCATAAATCGATACGTATTGCATCCCTGCACAAATATACATAAAGTCATCAATAGACTGATCTGAGCGATCCTACTCATTGTTCATACTCCTGCCAAATAACATTATCTGGGATTTTCCACATAACATTTTATATTCTTGCTCAGCTACATCGCTGAGCCTCATTTCCAATTGTGAATTAGCTGCCAGGACTTAATCTAAACAAATTCCGTGCAGCAATTTATTTCCGGACAATCATTTGGCTTTTGCCGGTTTATTTGGCTCGCTCTGCTTGATAGGTTCGCTCGCCTTTTTAGGCTCGACGGGCTTAACAACTTCTTTGGGTTGATTCGGCTCAGCTGCACCAAGCAGTCGCACGTTGTCGAAATAGAAATTGCCGGCAGTGTTCACGTCCTGATAGTTTGTAATTAGAATGATGATTCCCTTTGTCAGTTTCGGCGGGGTTTGAGGAGGAATATCAAAAGTAACCGTAACCGTTTTATCTGCCTTGCCGTCCCATGAAATTTCTCTCTGATCTGTCGTCGGCTCTATTTGCTGCCAATCGCTCTTATCATCCCGGATTATGATACATTCGATTGCCTTTACAAAACCGGAGCCGATGCTCCACTCTTTGGCCTTCAAAGTTACATCCACTTTTAGCTGTGCGGCTTTGCCGAGGTCTGTCAGCAGATTTGTGTCGCCCGAAAAATCCAGCGATACTGCTTTCTGCCATTCGGGCCTTGCAAAAACCTTATAGCTGTAATTGCCTAAGGTAGCGTTCTCCCTGACGGCCTTGGCAGTCGTTCCGTCGAGGGCCTCAGGGTCCACCTTCCAGCCGTCATCGCTGCCCTCCCAATTGCCTATCACCAGAGGCAAGTCGGCGTAACTTATGTCGGCCAGCCCCAGCGTTATCGCAAGACATATAAAACCACAAACTCCGATACGGCTCATTAAATTCACGTTCATGCTCTTTACCTCCTTCATATTATCAATTAGTTTTTATTTCTTCGCTGCTCGAAACTAAGGCGATGTTATAAGTGACATTCACGTCGAAGCTCTTGCGTAAGGTCGTCATGACCGCAGCGTTGTTGTATAGGACTAGGGAGCTGGCACCAGTGAACAGCCGGCAAACCAATAGACCTGATCGGGGGCGGTGGCAAGATCGGTAAACGAGATGCGTACATTGTTATCATCCCATGGCGCGACAAACGTGAAGTGCATCTGCTTCCACTCGGTAGAGACCGGCATCTTTTCTTGCGTGTGGTGATCCCACGGTTCGTGGTTTTGCATGCAATTCACTGTGACGTTGCAGTCGCGATCGGACTTGGACCAAAACGTCATGACATACGTCCTGTCTTTCTCGACACGCATTCCTGTCTGGTAAACCTGCAAACGCCATGCGTGGTCCCCGATGGTGAGCACCCTTAGACGAAGAGCGGCTGAACCATCCGGCCCTTCTTTGACATACTCGGCCCGGCCGGTTGCACCGGACTCCTCAACTACCCAGTGGGCGTTACCATCAGCGAAGCTGCCGTTGACGAGCATCTCAGCGGTAGACCGAACCGCAGCGGTGATATCGTTGTGTGGGAGAGTGGCGGCGACTCTGGAGGCTATGGGCTCGGGTGACGGGCGACCCGTCATTGACGCACCAGCCGAAAACAGGCAGGGAATCTCACAGTTGCCCCCCATACCCAACGTCTTGTCCATTCTTTCGATGACTGGCAGATAGAGAGGGTCCCGATACCTTAGGAAAGCATAATCGTAGGCGGTGACTCCTTGAAGTCTGCTGAATTCTCTGTATTTAATCTCCAGTGATTCGGAAGTAGACGCTTCGGTCGACGAGAATGCCAGTGGGTAGTCAAAGATCTTCTTCATCGTGGCATCATGGTAACTGTAGAGATCGATTCCGTGGTGCCAGCAAATCTCAGCAACGCTGGCCATGATTGAGAGAGAAAAGAGCTGCGACTTGGTATCCGATTTGTCCCAATTTTTGTCTTGATCCACAGCGGCGGGGTTGAACCAATACCCGAAAATCCCTCCCGTCGGTTTCTCCTGAGTACCGTTTAATCCATACAACGCCGCATTGGTCAAAGTACTATCTTCAAGTGTCATCCCCGCAGCGAAAACCCCATAGAGGCACATCATCCCCCAATTTTGAAGACTGGTGAACATGTAGTTTTGTGACTTGAGATGGTAGGCTAGGGGTCTGATGAGATTGTCTTCAACCTGCCTGCGCTCTTCGGCGGTGAACCTGGCAAGGTTGTAGATTTGATCGTATCCGTTGCAGGTTTTGACCAGAAAAAGGGCGGTATCGCCGCCATCAAAACCGAAAGGCTCGAAATGGTTTTTCCACTGTGGATCAACGGGTGGATTGCCCTTTTCGTACCCGTAAACATCAACAAGAGCAAGGAGGATATTCTTGGCATAGTCAGCATACTTTTCACTTCCGGTAAACGCGCAGAGAACACCTAAGTCGTACACATCATTGGCGAGCCGCTGTAGTTTCGTGTTGAACTTCCACTCCCATTGATACTTGCCCGCTGCGTTCTTATAGCCCGCTTTGTATTCGGGATAGATCCATTGTCCTTCTGAGTTGGTTTCGTGTTTCGGCACGCCCAGCGGTTGTTGAATGCGTTGATCTCCCCATTTCTGCAAGCGGGCAAATTCCGACTTGAGGTCACTATTTCGAGTCAACTGTTCCCGGTATCGTGCAATGTCTTCGTTGTCCATCAAGATGCAGGGGTGACCTTGGCTCATCCTCGGACTTCCAAAAACAGTTGCCCTGCCCTCATTCGAATCGCCCGGCGTTGGTGAAGTAACGGATTGTATATCCGCAGAATATGCTGTCTGATAACCGCTCAAAAGTATTGCTATCACGAATCCGATAATCAAATATCTAATCATAAAAATCTCTATTCGAAAAGTTTCAGCCAAAACAACTATAAAGCATTTTGTCTCGCGCTTCCTTGTTCGCTTGGCCTATTCAATTCTCATCGCGCAAATAGTCACATCAGGCAAGTTTTTCGACTGCTTCTCGGACAAACCGGGCAATCGGCATATGCTGCGGACAACGCTGCTCCGCAAGGCGATAATCAGCAGTCAACAAACTTGCCCTTGCATCAGCGGGTATAGCGGCGAACGCCTGTTTTGCCAGTTGTGTGTCACCGTAGCTGTTGTGATACATAAGCGACCGCATAACGTCACTGACGTTTGACACACCGGCAGCGGCATCGCAGATATGAGCGCAGCCGGCACAATAACCGCTGCAGGTTGCGATTGCGTAAGCGTCGAGGGCGTCTTTGTCGTCCTGCGCCAGTTTTGTCTTATCAAGCATCGCGGCGACGTTTTCATTGATAACGCCGACGCTGTTCATACCAATGGTAACGGCTGAAATTCTCTCGTCTTCAATAACGGCCTTTATCTTAGCCTGGCCATCGGTGAAACCTTTCGCCGTAAAATGTTCTATCAATTTTTTATCCTCGTCGGTTTCAACCTTAACACTTTTCTGTGTTTTCATAGCGGTAAGCGCTATTCCCGCTTTATAGCAAGCATCGACGGCCTTTTGCATCTCGTCGTCTTTCATCAGGCGAAAGTTGTATGTTGTAAGGATGGCATCGACCCAGCCGAGCTTCGCGGTGGCAAGCAAATTGGCCGCCATATTCTTGTGCGTGCTGTAACCGAAGAAGCGAAATTTCCCCTGCTTCTTCATATTTTCCGCCCAGGATTTGTATTCGGCCCTCAGCTGCGTCATAACATCAAGACCGTGGATGCCACAGTAAAGATCCACATAGTCGGTATTCATTCTTTTGAGCGACTCCTGAAGCTTTTCTTCGGCCTCTTTAACGTTTCCGGCATACGAGGCCTTGGATACAATAAACAGCTTCTTTCGCATTTCTGGTCTGGCCGCGAGGAACTTGCCAATGCAAAGCTCGCTGTTGCCGTTGGTGTAAGCATGCGCCGTATCCCAGTATGTTATGCCCCATTTCAATGAGCTTGCCAGGATGACCTGTTCCGAAAGCCCTATTGCTCCCAGCGACAAGACCGACCGAAACTTCCCCGTTTTGCCGAACTTGCGCATAGGCACCTGAGGAGTTTCACTCTGCTGTTTTGCGCCCGCGGCATTCGGCTCATTTGAATCCGCTTTCGCCTTTGAGGCCAAAACCGAACCCAAGCCCACCGCTCCGATTGTTCTCAAAAAATTCCTTCTGTTAAATTCGCTGCTCATCGAGCACTCTCCATAAGGAACTCACTTTTAGTTCAGGTTATAAATATAGGTTGAACTATTATCTACCCCTATTCTGTTCATCTTGTTCTGCTATTATAACAACAACCTGCGGTCTGTGCTTCTGGTTTCTCCTTCAGCGGTAATTCTTATCGCCCTTTTACCGCTTACAGGGCATTCATGCTCGCATACGCCGCAGCCGGTACGCTTTTCGATATCCACACAGGGCTTTTGCAATCACAATTACTTATTATTCACATATCCGGCGGGGGGTTTCTGTGCAGTCATAACCGCTACCGCTGGGAATATCACCCCAGACAACCTTGCAATACCATCGCAGGTCACAGTCGCAGTTATCAATATCCACAGCGTTACCGGGCAATGCCAGTTTTATGACCTTAAGGGTGTGAGGATCGGTCCATTTCTTGTATTCAGCGTGGCCGTCCGCAAAGGAAAAAGTCGTTCCCATTCCATGCCGCGCAGGAGGCGTCCAGCCGTAAGTTAAACCGCCGTACCTGTCGTAAGGAAGATAAGCTGCTCCCTGTGAAGCCTTGCCTAAGTCTATAAAAACGGCCCTCTCGGATGTTCTTTTAATCTGACTTTTGAGTTTTATCGTCCGGGAAATAGAACCAGGACCGGCAGAACCAATGGGCGGGCTGGCCCACGTTTTTATTGAATGAACATTAGAGTATGTTACAAATTCCCCCTTTTCACCGACTGGACACCGAAAAATCTTGTAATCTTTGATGTATTTAAACAGAAGCCCTTCATCTATGGCGTGATACCATTCCTGCTGTTTGCATTGGCCGTTCTCAGCGTAGCTTTCAGAATAAGCGGCGTTATAATTCGTAGCCATGCTTGGCGGCATTGAATGAGGGAATGGATGCGGCCATTCATGCCAGGATAGTTGCGGGCCCCCGTCTGCCGGCGCAAATGACCACGAATACCATATATCGCCTGACGGAACCTTGTCGTTGTTCTCATCGCAATACATATTCCAGCAGATTTGCAGTTGTTTGAGTTGGGCAAGGCAGACGGCGCATTTGCCCATTTCCCTTGCCCGGCTCAATGCCGGAATAAGTATCGCCATAAGTAACGCTATTATGGAAATAACAACAAGAAGCTCTACGAGCGTAAATCCTTCTTCGCTGTTCCTGCAAAAGACAAATCTTCTCTTTTTTCCGGCGTTACTAATATGCGTCACCCTTTAGCTGGGATTTCCATATAACATTGTATATTTTTGCTCGGCTACGCCATACCAAATCTGCCTGAAAAATAGAACTTTTTTATGACCTTCTAGTTGTAAAAAGTGAGGAAAATCCATACAACCAAACTACAACCCCAAGGTTAAATAGCGTGTAAAATCACAAAAAGCACGAATCTATAAGGTATGTAATATCAAAGACTTAAAAATATCTCAGAAAAGGTCAACATTTTATATATCCTATTTTCATGTGAAAATTTTTAAAAATCTTTGTTTTCAAGCTAATATTAGAGATGTTTTCCCTTGGCACAGATGAAATTTTGTATGCGTGGAGACATAATAGAGACATGATTATGAATCGCTTGATTCATAAAAGCCCGGCTGATTATAGTTACCGCAGGATGCTGTCATGGTTCTACATCAGACGTTATAACCTCTTAAAAATGCGCGGCGGGTTGTAAAATCAGTCATAACATCAAGTTTACATGACATTCAAAAAACGCATGGTTTTTACCATGTTAAGTTGCTAAAATATGCTCGCCAAAAAATAATCCAGGAAAGATAACAACTTACATCACATTCTTGATGCCATGAGTCCCTCGCGGGAGTATTTCGTGTATGTTTTCAGATTAAATGAGAAAGGGATCGAAGGCTCGGTAGTTTAAAAGAAGGCGGTTATAATCCCGCCCCCTCTGTTGTGTTGCTTCTTTGAAGCGGAGGTATGAGAACACGCCTGACGCGAAACTAGGGAATATGGGTTTTCTGACTGCTGCGCAGGACTTTTATCAAGAAGGGAATCGCGACGAACCAATTTTTGCGAAGAGGACTACGACAGACCGCGGCTGAGCCGAATAGGTATGGCCCGTGATTTCTGGTGATGCCTGCCATTCGGAAATGTCATTCGGCGAATCAAGAGATGTGTCTATCCATCTGTGCCAGGGTCCGCCGTTTGTATGTGTCATCTGTTAGTTGTCCCGAAGCCCGGCGGCCGGCAACACAGAGATTTCGGCAGCGTTCGTCCAGCCGTTTTTGTTGATTTCCTGCAAGGCCGTGAAGCGGAAGAATCGGGCGTCAACGGGTGCGAAGCTGACTTGCTGGGGCGACGGGTTGTTCCGAATGTTGGCGAACGTGCCCGAAGCGACATTGGTCGTCCAGGCGACTCCATCCATGCTGGTTTCAAAACGGTAATTTTCGGCGGTGCCATTGAGGTTCCCGTCCTGGCGCGGCAGATAGGTGAAGCCGGCAATCCGATGTGAAGTTCCCATGTCAATCGTGATGAAATGAGGCAGCTTCAGATCCTCATTCCAGCGGGTGTGCCAGAACGTGGACGAGTTGCCGTCAATCGCATTGGCGGCGGCGTTGTCGCCTCCGGCGGTTTCCTGGCTGTCCACGGTGACGACTTTCCAACCGGTGGGCGGCATGCCGGCGAAAGTTTTTGAAGTCACGATGCCAAGCTGGCCGTTTGGCATGACGCAGGCAGCCTGCACGGTGCCGGTCAACGGCAGGGAGATCGGTGAACTGTAAGCTGCAGAATTGGCCGTCGGCGTGTTACCATCAACAGTATAAACCATATTTAAACCGCCGGTGTTGCTAATCGTCACTTGGCCGTTGGTGTCACGATCTGAAATGACGGGAGACTGGCCGTAAACGGACTGCTTGAAGAGTCCGATTTCTGCCAGCGTCGGTTCCAGGCGTGAACCGATAATGCGAATGCGTACCTGGCTGGTGGTCACTGGCGATTTCAGCCGTATCAGCCGTTTGTGCCCGACGGTCGTCAGTTCGTCTGACGTCACTACCTTGACCCACGCCGATCCATCCCATGTTTCAATGGCAAAGGACTCGATTCTCTGGCCTCGATGATCCACCGCTTCCTGCAAAGAAACGACATCGAACGTGACCGATGCCGGCAGCGTCAACGTCAAGGTGGCGGTGGTATGTCCCGGTGCGGCTTCCCACCAGGTGTCGAGGTTTCCGTCGAGCGCCAGCGACGGGCTGTTGGCGGCATTGGAATTGTCGGCCGTCATTTTGCTGCCAACAGCAAGGTCTTTGGCGAATGTATCCTTAATCACCTGCGCCATCCGGCTCAAGGCTTCAAGCTGATCATCCGGAATCAGACCACGCTTGTCGGGAGAAAGGTTCAAAATGAGATTCCCGTTACGACCGATTGATGTGTAATAGATATCCACCAACTGCAGCAGGCTTCTGGGATGCTTTCTGGACCCCCAAAACCATTGGCCGTTGGCGAGAATGGTGACATTGGTTTCCGTCGGATACCACCAGAGATACGAACCGGGCTTGAGTTTGGCGCGGCTGCCGAGGTCCCATTCCTGTAGATCGGGCCAATTGAACTTATCAGGGGACGTCGGCAAGGGAATGACACTCCATTCCGTGGTGCGCCCGACGCCACCCTCATTGCCCACCCAGCGCCCGTCCGGCCCTTTGCCGAAAATAATCGCCCCGGGCTGCAGATGGCGGATCAGGTCAAACCACGCGTTATAATCATAGGTCTCTTTGACGCTCGGGTCCGGGTTAGCGCCGTCAAACCAGACTTCCTGGATGGGGCCATACTCGGTCAGCAATTCGTAAAGCTGGTTGAGAAAATAGCGATTGTAATCATCCACCACATATTTGTAACTCGTGAAACCGGCCGGCGGTGTGCGGCCCAAAGCGGGATTGCTCTTGAAATCAGCGGGATCAGTGGGAATAACGGAAGAGACGCTGCTGCTGCCATTGCCATAGTAACCGGCAGGATTTTTCGGATTTGTCTTCAGTTGGTAAAGGTCGGCGGGTGAAAGATAAACACCCAGCTTGAGACCATGCTTACGGGCGGCATTAGCAACAGCTCGGACAACATCGCCTTTGCCGCCAAGCCAGGTACTCGATGCGACCGAATGCGAAGTGTAGCGGGTAGGCCACAGACACAATCCATCGTGGTGCTTGCAAACGAGCACAATCATTTTGCCTCCGGCATCTTTCATCGCGCTGACCCATTGGTTTGCGTCAAACGCTGAAGGATTGAACTGCGAGGGATCTTCACGACCATTACCCCACTCAACGCTTCTGAATGCGTTCACGCCGTAATGAAGGAAAAAGGTCCACTCCAGCCGCATCCAGTCTGACTGATTGGGGCGTGGCAGAACCTTTGCCGCTTTTTCAGCAATAACGGACTCAGAATCGTTTTTGTAAATCACCTGTTGCGTGGCATATGCAATCGAATCGTTCGCTGCGGCTATTTCCCCGTTCACATCTACCGGTCCCGGCCCGGCAATCGAAACAGGAGCTTCCGCCTGGGCCGCTGTGTCAAAAAAACACGGAACAATCACCAGAGACGCGAGGATTATTGATAAGATTGCAAGTATCTTTTTCTGCGAATCTGTCATTGTTTTGAAATCCTTTCTCTTATACCTCTTTTTTATTTGCTTTGAACAGTAACTTCCACCGGCATCAGGCCGTCACTTTCAGCAATAATTTTTATAATACCGCCTTGCCCTTCTTTTGTCCGGACAATTAAAGTTTCTTTGCCATAGAACAATTTATGTTCGGTGTCCTGGAACAATTCAAATGAACGGGGATTACCGTTATCGGCGCCTGCAATTTCGGCAGGACCTTCGATTTTGAATTTAACCAGGTTATCTGCCAAAGGACAAAGCGTGCCGTTGGCATCGATTGCTTCGATTAGTAGATAGCAAAGGTCATCGCCTGTCGCAGCAAGTTCTTTTCTATCAGGAGTCATTCGAAGCGACGCAGGTTCGCCGGCTGTCTTCATTATGGCCTGACCAATTTCTTTTCCGTCTTTATAGGCAACCGCCTTAAGCTCTCCGGGTTCATAATTTACGTCGTTGAAACAGATACGGTATTTATCTATCACGCCATAATAACCTGGCCCGGCCTCTTTTGCTTTTGACTTTTTGCCTTGAGACTGACCATTAAGGAAAAGTTCTGCGGTATCGCCATTGGTATAAATATAAACGGGGACATTTTGCCCCATTCGGTCCGGCCAGTTCCAGTGAGGCAGGATATGGACGGTAGTCTTATCGGGCGCCCAGCGGCTGCGATATAAATAGAATCTGTCTTTTGGAATACCTGCCAAATCCACAATGCCGAAATAAGAGCTTCTTGCCTCTTTCGTGAAAGGTTCAGGCTCGCCGAGATAATCGAATCCAGTCCAGACAAATTCTCCACTTACAAATCTATCTTTATCCAGCAAATTAAATTCGATATCCGGTATATCGCACCATCTGGAGGTTCGGTCATAGGAGCTGACCTGATATACATTTTTTGCTAACTCTGATTTATTCATTTGAAGCGGGAAGTCATAATAACCTCTTGAGCTGACGGCTGAAGCGGATTCGCTGTAAATAATCGGTCTATCCGGAAACATTTTATGATAGGTCCCATAGCTGCGGTGGTAATTAAAGCCGCCTATATCGAGGCTGTCGTAAATATGTTTTGAAGCATCCTTGTCATCATTGGAAGTCAAACTGACAGGTCTTGTCAGGTCATATTTACGGAAATAGTCAGCCATCATTTTTACACGTTCCGGATTAATCCCCTGTTTATCCCTGGGGATTTCGTTGCCGATTGACCAGACGACAACGCAGGGATGATTGCGGTCGCGCATCACAAAGTTTTTTACCTGCTTTTCGCCATATTCCACGAAAGGCGGTTTGTCCTCAATTCTGTCGGCTGTTTTGTCCCATTTATCAAATACCTCATCCCAGACAACAAAGCCCATCTTATCACAAAGTTCAAGCACTTCCGGTGCGGGCGGATTATGACTTGTTCTAACAGCGTTTACGCCCATATCACGCATAATCTCAAGCTGCCTTTCCATTGCACGTGTATTGAATGCGGCTCCGAGAGCACCCTGGTCATGATGCAGGCAAACTCCCTGAAGCTGGACTCGCCTGCCATTAAGATGAAAACCATCATCGGCGGTAAATTTGAATTCACGAATACCGAATGTTGTTGTATCATTATCAATAATCTTATCGCCCATACGCACGATTGTTTTAGCCGTGTAAAGTTTCGGACTTGTGATGTCCCATCGCTGCGGATTTGGAAGAACAAAAATTTGATTTATATCCCTTGAGCCGTTGGCCGGAATTTTTCCATTTTTTGTTTGTGAGGCAATCATTTCCCCATCGGGGTCAATCAAGGCAACATCAATAGCTATATTCGAATTTGATTTATTGTGATTTTCAATAGTGCTGCAAACATTAATTGTTGCGGAATCATCAGTGACTTTAGGTGTGGTTATATAAGTTCCCCAATGAGCGATATGCACAGGCTCTGTTATTGTCATCACAACCTTTCGATAAATGCCTGCGCCGGGATACCAGCGTGAGTAGTGTTTACGGGTATCGGCCTTTACGGCTATGATATTTTTCTCGCCGAATTTAACAAATGGCGTTGCATTGACACTAAATGACATATATCCGTAATCCCATTGACCCGCTAACTGGCCATTGACATAAACCTTCGGAAATGCCATTACGCCGTCAAAATCGAAATGGACACGCTTGCCCTCATCGTTTTTATCGAGAATAAATGTTTTGCGATACCAGCCGACGCCCGCCCACGGCAGTTTGCCCGTAGAGCCTTCTACTTTTTCATTGAATGGCCCGGTAATCGCCCAATCATGCGGCAATCGCACCGGCTGCCAGTTCGTATCATTAAAAGTTACAGCTTCTGCTTCATCCATGTCGCCTCTTGAGAATTTCCAGTCCTTATTGAAATTTACAACCTGCCGGGCTGTTGAATTCGTTTCAAAAAATGCTTGAATTTGTTGTGAGCTTATTTTATTGCTTTGCTCGCATGATAAATTCGGTGATAAAAGAATGGATAAAATTGATGTCATTAAAATTATCTGCCTGACTTTCATTTAATATCTCCTAAAAAACTCATGATTAAATCTCACGCCTTTTCCTGTTTGGGCGAAATTTTTAATGTATAAGCAAATTCATTTGGTTTGGTTTTGGGAAGATTTACTGTAAGACCCTGGTCATTTCGGTCAAAAGTCAAAGGACTATCGGCTCCGAGCATTTCTATTTTTCCGATTTCTCCAGGTATGTTTTCGCTTCCTTTTGCCAGAGATTTAATTACAGTTTTTCCATTTTCGGGCCAGGCCATGGCAAATGCGTATAAGACATCTCCCTTTGTAGTGAAGCGAATGTCTTCGGCAGTATATCTTTTCACATCTGATGTCGCGCCTTTTCCCGTTTTATTTATTGTAGCGGGACCTTCACCGTAAACCTTCCACGGGCGGGACGCATAAATTCCTTCTCCATTTGCAGATAACCACTGGCCAATCCCCTCAACAACTTTTACTTCCAGCTCATCAATGGTTCCATCGCCGCGGACTGGGACACTGAGCATCAGGTTTCCGTTTTTGCTGACGATGTCAATGAGCATCTGGACGACCTGTTTTGGGGTTTTATATCCGCGTCCGTTATAAATCCTGCGGTCATAATGCCATGAGCCGATACAGGTATCTGTTTGCCAGGGCAGTGTCTCGGCGCCTTCCGTAACTCCTCTTTCGACATCATATAATATGGCTTTGCGATGTTCGGGTTTTAGTATTTTGCCGGTTAAAACAGCCTCGAGTTTTCCATTTTTTGCCAGGTTTGTATTATAAAAATATGCGGCAATTTTAAGACCAATATCGCTTGTCGGATAAATCGGCAAAATTGTATCATCGAAGTAAATCAGGTCCGGATTATATTTGCTTATGAGATCAATCGTGCGATTATAGAATTTTTCAATATATCCCTTATCAAGAGGCGGCTGTCCTTCCAGCGTATATTTATATGTGCCTCTGCGATGATACTGAGCATACAGGTCCTGGGGATCGAGGCCATCCCACCACTTACCTTTGCCATCGGCTTTTGTTAAAAGGCCGTCATAAGGAATACCGGCAAATTCACCTTTATTATCCCACCCCTGGGCGGGCTGGAACCAGTCCCATGTTCGGGCGGCATGAACAGAAATCGCGAAACGAAGACCTGCGTCACGGACTGCCTTTTCCCAGCCTGCTATAATATTTTTCTTAGGGCCGATAGCGACGCTGTTCCATGGCTGATATGTGGAATCCCATAAATCGAGATTATCATGGTGATTGGCCAAGGCACAGAAATATCTGGCTCCCGCTTTTTTATAAAATTCGATAAGCGATTTGGGGTCCCAGTTTTCAGCCTTCCATTCGTTGATAACATCTTTGAAGCCGAATTTGGAAGGATGACCGTATTTTTTACAATGGAATCTGTAAATTTGATTATCCTCATAATACATCTGCTGGGCATACCAGTCACCCATTTCCGGTTGACATTGCGGTCCCCAGTGTGCCCATATTCCGAATTTCGCGTCACGATACCAGTCAGGAACCTGGTAAGCCGAAAGAGATTCCCACGTTGGTTCAAATGGTCCTTTTGCTGTGCCGAAACCAGGAGGAGCAGGTATATGGGCCGGTGCGGGAGGTATTTTAATTTTAGGAGCGGGCACTGGTGCGGGCTTATTAGGTTCCTGGGCAATTGGTTTTTTGGTCTGCTGCTGAGAATGGCCGCAAGAAGATAAAAAAGCTGCAGGTAAAGCTCCGGCCAACATCTGCATAATTTCGCGTCTTGAAATTTTCATAAAAAATTATTTCTAAATATTTACTTCACTTGCTGTTGGCTTGTTTTAGTGCTTTGCTGGCAGGATAAATTAATTGACAAAAGGATGGATGAAATTGATGTTAATAAAACTATTTTCCAGATTTTCATGTAATCTCTCCAAAAAATTCCTGATTAAATCCTATCTCTATCTACCCCGCTCAATAAATTACTTTAGAATCGGGAATTAATACCTGTATCTTATTGACTCTTGATTTTCTCATCATATTTAGTATAATGCACATATGATTGCAGTATATGCCAATTGTTGTCCAATAGATGTCTATTATTGACTTTTATGGATTATTTATGGTTCCTGCTGATAAAAGAGAGCCGGATTTTTTTTCCAACCAGGTCCTGGAGGCAAATCGTTTTTATCTAAATACCCAATCTCAAAAAAATCAAAAACTTAAGGTCATATGCGGCGGCCGGGAACATTGTCAGCCAGGGTATCGAATCGATCGTTCTAATTTCCCTTTTTACTCCATTGAATTTGTGGCAAGTGGAAGAGGCGCAGTTGTTCTTGATGATAAAAAATATACACTATTTGCCGGAAAAGTATTTTCTTACGGCCCGGGTATAGCTCATATAATTACAAATGAAACTGAATTTCCTCTGGTCAAATATTTCGTCGATTTTACCGGGCCCGAAGCTTTAAAAATGCTGCGAAAATTCCGTCCTGCTTTGGGAAGCGCTGTTCAGGTATCTGCGCCTGATGCGATAATAATGATTTTTGAAGATCTCATAAAAAATGGGCAAAATGGCAGTTCTTATACTCCCCTTTTATGCACGGCCATTTTGCAGCAGCTCATTTTTAAAATCGCCGAAACTTCTATAATTGAAAATACACGAAAGTCTGCTGCTTTTTATACCTATCAAAAATCCAGGGAAATCATACAGAAGAATTGCCTTTCGATACGAAGCCTCGATATGATTGCCGAAGAATGTAATATAAATAATGCCTATCTTTGCAGACTCTTCAAAAGATTCGACCGCCAAAGCCCATATCAATATCTGATGCAAATGAAAATGAATCTCGCGGCACAGCGGCTTCAATCACCAGATTCATCGGTAAAGGAAGTGGCGCAGGAATTCGGTTTCAGCGATCCTTTCAATTTTTCCAGAGTATTCAAACGGATTTTTGGTATACCCCCCGGCACCTTTAAAAACTTACGTTAAAAACACGGAGACTGCGAATTTGAAATTTTAAGAAGTAAAAAAGGGCCGCAACAATTTGCAGCCCTTGTATTTGCTATCAACTCATCCTTACCAGTTTACTCGCCGCCGTATAGCCACCATTCGGCAAATATCATCAGGTCATCAATTTGTACACTACCGTCGCGGTCTCTGTCGGCTCCATTACACCAGGCGTTTGACCGGGAGCAGTTGGTTTTTAACCACTGGGGAGCAAAAGTCGCGTAATCCTTGAAATTATACAACCAGGGCGACAGATATGCCCCGTCAATTACCTGTTGAGTCGCTATACCCGGCCCCTGCCAGGCGACCGCGATATTGTCGCCGCCGCCGCCTTCTTTTTGTAATGCCTCGATGTAATATTTGTGCCCGGCAAGTAGTGGTTTTGGCGACGATGTCTGCGAAGTATATTTAGTCCACTCGTGTGAATTGGTCCAGTCGTTTACATAAGCTATCAGGATGGCATTACTGGGGTTGTCATCGGTGCTGAGCCATAACTGACCATTGTCGTCGCTTGCAATCCAGAACGTGTAATTGCCGTTTGCAGGTGGATACAGATACCCGCGAATCCGCGTTCCGTAATTATCCGCCCAGTCCGTCGGGGCCTCCAGCGAGGTGAGCAATGCTCGCCCATTCGGGTTCGTCGGATAATTTATGTCCCCCGTCAGGTTGCTGACCGCTGTTCCGGAGATTCCTGTCCACCATTCACGAAGAATGAAGCCGGTGGCATCGCCGCTGACAACATTGATATTTACTGCTGTTGAGTTAGTTGGCCAGCCATTATTATCCGTAGCCCGTGCGAACAAACTGTATCGGCCCACGTTGACATCGTTCCACGTATAAGAATACGGCGGTTCTGTAGCTTCACCAAGTTTTGTCGAACCCTGGAAGAATTCCACTTTTGTTACGAAGCCGTTAACAGCGGAAGCATTTGCCTCAATGACAATGTCGTCTCCCGATGAAAATCTATCGCCGTCGAGAGGCGAAGTTATGGAAACGTCTATCGGGGTTACCTGAAGCACAATATGGCAGACACTTGTTTTGGGAATAGTATATGTAAAGGAGTTATTTGTTATAGAACTGATTGGGGTTGTGGGTGTAATGCTGGAGCTATTGTTATCGAATTTCCAGACCCTTCCGGCCAAGAAGGTTTGTGGACTGTTGATATTGAATGTCCCGGTAATATCGCTGGTCTGGCTTTTATTGATAACCATAAGATGAAGCTCATTGGCATTGCTTGCGAATACAGAGGCGTAAATAGAGCTGTTCACCTTATCTGACATAGCCGCAGGAACATTGGTATCACCGAAAGTCGAATGGAGACCGTCGTAATTCCTGTACATTGTTACCGCTGTGTCAATATAGCCGCCACTTCCCCAGTAATTAGTCATATATACACCATATTTGCAGCAAATGCCTAAGAAATCCGCTGTGGTAATACCGGTTGCCCATTGCGTAGAAGGGCCCCAGGTATATTCCGAGATTCCTATATTGGTGTCCGGAAAGTAAGTCTGTATGTCAGATTTAAATCTTGTGAGAATCGGCAAAAATTGCGCCCAATACGATTGGTTTACCCAGCTTGAACCGCCATCAGGATAAGTCATATGAGGATAAACATAATCTTGGTCCCAAAGGGTTCTCGGCGCCTGCATTCTTGCGTTAAACAGTCGAGCATCGTTAATACCGTCAGTACAAATACCATGGCCGTTGCCATCATCCTCCGGGGGATACCAGTGAACATCAAGAACGTCGAGAAGCCTTCTTCCATTGGCATCCGACGCCTTTTTCATTTCATCAAGATAATAACTTATGAACCAAGGTCGGCTTCCTTGCACGCTTGACCAGTCGGATGCACCGCACAGATTTAGGAACCCCGTGAACACGCAAAGGACAGGTCCCGTTATTTGGGCATTGGGGTCAACATTTTTGACTGCTGTCGCACAAGCAACGCCTTTGTCTCTAATTTCCTGGCATAAGGGATGTGCCGGGTGAACTTCGTAGTGAGTTGCATTCCAAATGTCAACCTCATTATCCAAAGAGTAGAATTTGACTCCGGTCGGAGTGCCTGCATAACCATATTTCCAAACGAGAAAATTCACGAATTCATCCATATAAACAACGCCGTCGGAAGTGTTTGGATTGTTCGGCGGACTGCAGAATGGAGCGCCTTTGGCGAATTGAACGGGATAAAAATACTGCGATGGGGCCGGTTGGCTATTCAAATCCACCCCAGAGATTGGCGCTGAGACGTAACCTGCCAATTGCAGGGTTACTATAGAGTCCTGGTTAATTGAATTAGACTGGTCGATGAGTTTAGTATAGCCCAGGCCGGGTACCGGGGGATTCGATGAATCCCACATCGTGTCGTTTTCAAAACGATAGTCAGAACCGGCATTGGACCAGTTGTTTTCCCAGTTATAGGCGGTGCAGCGGTTTCCGCCGATTCTTTGAATGGTGTAATCCGTGTTCATGTAAAAGTTTGTGCCGTATATGTATTTGCTGATGGGAGTTCGGCCCGTATCGGTTTTAATGGTATAAGTAACATTAATAGGGGCGGCTTGGATCGATAAATTTAATGAAATAAATAGCCCCGATATGACGAAAATTATGACCTGCTTCATATTATTTTCCTCAAAATAAGGCGATGCTCTGCTTTAAGGCATGGCATCATATAGTATAATGCATATTCGACTATAGAAGATATGCCATTTGTTGCCCAATAGATGTCTATTATTGACTTTTTACAGAATTGATATTTATGATTTTTAATGCTAAAATAGAGTCGGATTTGTCCCAGCCAGGTGGCACAATCAATGTTCGACGCCCTGGACCTTACCGGCTGGAACTATCAGCGAAGATACGCTCAATACAGGACTCGTTATCCGGATAAGCCGATTATTTACAGCGAGTCGGCTTCCGCGTTTAGCACACGCGGCTTTTACGAACTGCCTTTGCGTGGTTCGAAGACGCAGTACTCAAGCACGTTCCAGGTTGATTCCTATGACCGCAACGCTGCGAATTGGGCGGATATACCGGACCGTGAGTTTGCTTTGATGGAAAAGGACAAATTTGTCGCGGGCGAATTTGTCTGGACTGGTTTCGATTATCTCGGCGAGCCGACGCCTTACAGCAAGCAGGCGAGAAGCTCATATTTCGGAATCGTTGACCTCGCGGGCATACCCAAAGACCGGTTTTATCTCTACAAAAGCTACTGGCGGCCTGATGTTACTACTATACATATATTGCCTCACTGGAACTGGCCCGACAGAGTCGGGCAAAATGTTCCCGTATATGTCTATACCAACGGCGACACGGTTGAGTTGTTCCTCAACGGCAATTCATTAGGTAAACAGACCAAGGCAAAAGAAGCGGGGCCGTCTTACTATGGTTCGATAGACAAGTACCGCCTTTGTTTCAACGATGTGAATTATGAGCAGGGCGAATTGAAGGCGGTCGCTTATAAGGATGGCAAAGAGATTGGACAGGAAGTTATGCGCACGGCGGGTGAGCCGGCGAAAATCCGACTTACTCCCGACAGGAAAGAACTCTCAGCCACAGGTGATGACCTCTGCTATATCCTTGTTGAGGCCATCGATGCCAATGATACGCTGTGTCCCCTCGCAGATAATTTGATTAAGTTCAAGGTCGATGGCCCCGCTGAAATCGCAGGAGTCGATAACGGCAATCCTCTTTCTTATGAGCCGTTCCAGGCGGATTACAGGAAACTATTCTACGGCAAGGCAATGCTGATTTTGCGGACTAAAGAAGAACAAACAGGCGATATCCGTTTAATCGCCGAAAGCGACGGTTTGCAATCAACCGAGGTAAATGTCCAGAGCCGGTAGGCGTTACAAAAAAATATTGAGGTCTCAACTGATTGGCGTCTCAAGTTCTGTTGTTTTGTCCTGACGATAGGGAACTGCTTCCGTCAATAGTCCGGATAACCTCTTATCCATTCCGGCCAGGAAGATGGCACGACATGGCCGGCTTTTGTCCAGATTCCATTTGTGTTGAATTGCTTATGCCACTTTAGCTTCCATAATTCTTTTATCCCTACTTTCCTCGCGTGGCCATCCAGAAAAACGCAACCTACATATCCTCTATGTCGGTTGATGGCATATCTTTTAATTTCGTTGGCGCCTACCCAGGCGTCTGCTTCACTTAATGCGGGACCTTCGGTGTCCTCCGGCCAGCCGTCAAAGCGCAGGGCATCAAGAAACAACGGGACTTCACTTCCCCCTTTAGAATCGGGGGTTCTCCAGTTTTGGCTCCCTGTACTCAATGTATTGCCATTCATGTTCAGGCAATAGCCGTTTATGCCGTAACTGCCTGCTATTCCATATTCATTATCACATAAACGGCGCAAACCTGCGGATGTTATACTACCTCCTATGGCGTCTCCCGGCGGGTCATTTGTGAATATTCCCCAGGCAGCCATGAAAGTAAATTCGCCTGTCATATGGTTGAACTGGTCGTTTATCGGTTTTCTGGAATTGGGGCAGAACCATAGTTTATTTTTTTTCCAACTCTGGGTTTGGCAGTCAAGCTGAGCAGGCCACCAGAATCCCTCACTGCCTGTTACAGTAGAACCAGACCAATAAGAGTTTTTATTACCGTCCGCATAAAGATAAGCGATAACTCCCCACTGTTTGAGATTTGCGAGACAAGCAATCATTCTCGTCTGCTCTCTTGCCCGGCCCAGCGCAGGAAGTAATACGGCCATCAACAGAGCGATGATGGCGATAACAACTAATAGTTCTACTAATGTGAATCCAGGTCCGTTGCGTTTGCTCATAATAATCCTAAATTTTACCACTCCCGTAAGGGATGTCTTCCGGCGGAAGACACCAAGGTTTATTCACATTTTTTTCTTAGTGCCTTTGTGACTTTGTGGCTAATTCTCATTTTGCACGAGGCGGGCTAAAAAAAGAACGCCATCTTTTGCTCAACATCCACCATTTTAGGCATATAATACGGCCGTTAAGAAACTAAAAAGAGTTGCGATTCTACCGTTTTAGCGTTGGCGCAGAGTACCTTCAGCAATTTACACATGCCTAAAAATAAGCGGGGCCTGTCCCGCCCAATCGGCGCTGCAGGCCCCGTAGAAAACACTAATTCACAATTTGCGTTTGTTACGGCCACAGTATCTGTGTATGCCACTGTTTTTCCATTATAGCCATGTCGCGGAAGTCGACCTTCTGGTTTGGGTCTGTTAACGGTGATGTTGAACCATCCTTGTTGAGATTAGCCGGGGAAACCAGCGGCAGTACGATATGTCCAGTTCCATCGGTTGTTATGTAAGCAACTTCTTCCGCGGACAGAGCATAGTCATACACCTGGAAATCGTCGATGTAGCCCGCCCAGTTCCCACCCCAACCTCCAAGGCCGATAGTGAATGCAGATACTGGCAGTGGGAACAACGGTCCGTAAATATTCGGGTCACCGGCATTCGCGTCGGTGTCGGCTTCCTGCTTTAGCAAAGAGCCGTTACAGTACCAGGACAATGTGTGGGGTGCCTTGACAAAGGCCCAGTGGTTCCAGCGGGTGCCATAGTTAACCATTGACGTGCTTGGCCCCATACTAAAGCCCAGATTACCAGGCTTAGACCAGCCAGCCCAACAATTATCAGCACTCCAATCAAGATTGCTGTGGTGATGCGGACAAGCTATCTCCGTTGCATCATTGCCGTTGACGTCCTTTACTACGATAAAGCCGTATATCCAACCCGTAAAATCAGGAGCGTTCACAGATGCATTTATCCAGGTTGAGAATGTTATGCCGCCGCCATCAGTAGCATGATTTGGATCACTCATAAAGCTTAGCGCTGATGTGGGACACGACACGTAGCTGTTCCAACCGGAAGGCAGATAGAGACAGTTGTTACCATCACGGCCACCGCCGACTTTCCAGTTCATGGCGGTCCAATTGTTGATAGTGCCTACATAGTTGTTTGCGTCACCTGTCCCGGAGTCCTGTGCCAGAGACGTTGTTCCGGTTTCCTCGAATTTGTACCAAAGTATCGGAGCTTTGTGGGGTGGCGTAGCTCCTGGGAAAGTCGGGTTATCCGCATGCTTGAGCCAGTTGTTCGCAAGGACGTCGAGATCGTTGAGGTCAACGTAGCAGTCCCCGGTCAGGTCAGCCGTTGGGCCGAATGCCGGAACGCACGTCGCAGCGTACAGCCGGATATTGTCGAACATCACGACACTGTTGACGTCGTGGCCATCGGTATCGAGCGTGTCGCCACGTACACCAAAACCTATGGAGAAGCCGCTTATCGCGTTCAGGTTCACAGCATGTGGAGCGCCTAAAGCGTTGATGTCGGTGAGCCTGGTGTACCATGATGTCCAGGTATTACCCAGCTGAGCATTGGGATCTGGATTCAGGTAAACGGCTATATTACCCGATGTATCTTCAATCTCCACATACATCCTGTCCAAGTCACCAGTACAGTATTCGGATTCGGGGTTACTATTAGCCGCGTTAGTTGCGGCGCCTTTATAATCGACTCGCAATGCCTTAGGCGCGGGAGAAATAACGCCACCGCCTGTAAAACTGGTGCCTTTGTACGTATGTTTGGCCTCTGAGAAGCTCGAGCCCGCGAAAGCGGGGTTCGTGCCGTCGTTGTTATATGTATATTGCATATACTTCCCGGATGAATCTCGTATCAAAAGGCGTCCAGCCTTGCCCTTGGCGTTAGCGCTGTTGCAACCGTTGTCAGCGCCGGTATGGGTAAGCGTATAACCATACAGCCAGTTGGCGTTTACATCGTCGGTGCTCTGGGAATCCTCAAAGTCGTCGATATTGACATACGCAGCAGGAGTAAAGGCCCAGACGCCGACGTTCTTATTAGAATAGATGGTGGTGCCGTTAACTTCATCAATGCGCCAGAAGTAGGTGGTGCCCGCGTTTAAGGTCCAAGATGCTCCAGGGGGGTTGGGCCCGGTTTCCAGTAATCTGGTGAGCGGATAACAAGGGTCGCTTACCGTGCCTCTGTATTGTCCGTCCGTATTAGTGGTTTTTGCGTTGTTGACAGCACTGGAATTCGTGCCGAAGTATACCTGGTGTCCGTTGGTGGGTTGTACCCAGTCGCCAGCCGACCAG
>Ga0208192_1000083_pt1 | contig 101877 bp, 78 predicted proteins | sample June2015DPH_13_1_2_FD_184711 | JGI IMG/M metagenome (GOLD analysis project Ga0208192, IMG submission 184711) | Peatland microbial communities from SPRUCE experiment site at the Marcell Experimental Forest, Minnesota, USA - June2015DPH_13_150... | ecosystem: Environmental > Terrestrial > Soil >... | reverse complement strand
TAGACGACCCCATCCTGCCGGTGGAGGCGGCGCAGCAGTTGGCGGAACCGCTTCTCATCGGCAAGCGCGGCGGAAGGTCCTGCGCAGCGTAACTGCTTACGGCGGTAAAGGCGTTTGAGGCCGGCGATGAATTTGCCGCGGAAGACTCGGCTCAGCACCTTCACGGGGAGAAAAAAGCCGGGATAGCGAGGAGGCACCCAACGGGTGTGATCGCGAGAGATGCCTCCCGCCGGGATGACGCAGTGGATATGCGGATGGGCGAGCAGGTTCTGACCCCAGGTGTGAAGAATGCTGAGGATACCGAGCTCCGCGCCCAGGTGCTGGGGATCGGCGGCCACTTCCAGCAGGGTCGCGGCGCTGGCGGTGAACAGGAGATGGTAAAACTGACGGGGGTTGTCTTGCGCCAGGAGGTTGAGCTCGTGGGGAATGGTAAAAACCACATGAAAGTACGGGGTGGCCAGCAGTTCCTGTTCGCGTGCGGCGAGCCAGCGTTCACGCGCTTGGGCCTGGCACTTGGGGCAGTGCCGGTTGCGACACGAATTATAAGAGACGGCCTGAAATCCGCATTGTGGGCAGGCATCGAGGTGACCTCCGAGCGCGGCGGTGCGGCAGTTCTGCAAGGCTCGGAAGGCTTTGAGCTGCTGGAAATCGAAGCTCGATCGATACCGGTCGAGGAAGCGCTGGCCCTGCACGCGGAGGATATCGGCCACCTCCACGGTGGGCCGATTCATTTCTTATGTCTCCGGCGCGACCGGCGAACGGTTTCTAGAGGGGAGACGTTCAGGGTGTCCAGCGGGTTGGGGAAAGCCTGCAGGTGCCGGCGTGAAAGGTGCAGATAGAGAACCGTGTGTTCGAGTTCGATATGGCCAAGCAGGAGTTGAATGGTGCGCAGGTCGGCTCCCGTTTCCAACAGATGCGTGGCATAGGAATGTCTCAGCAGGTGAGGGTAAACATGCTTTTCGATTCCGGCCCGCTGGGCGGCGAACTGACAGGCGTCCCAGACCACCTTGGGAGTAAGGGGTTTATCGGCCCGCCAGTTGTGGACGGTACCTGGAAACAGCCAGGTCTTCGGTTTCATCCACCGCCAGTACTCCCGCAAGGTCTCCAGCAGCTTGGGACTCAGAGGGACATAGCGGTCACGTCCACCCTTGCCGTGCTGAATATGGATGAGCATGGAGTTGCTATCGATGTCCTTGACCTGCAGGTGGCGCACCTCGCAATTCCGCATGCCGGTGGAGTAGAGCACCATGAGCAGGGTGCGGTCCAAAAAGTTGCGGGCGGAATCGATCAGCCTTGCGACTTCCTCAACCGTCAGGATCGTGGGCAAGCGGCGCGGATGCTTGGGATAGGGAATATCGTTCAGTGGCAAGCGGCGCTTCAAGGTCTTGATGAAGAAAAACCGTAGCGCCGCGACACGGGCGATCACGGTCCCGACGGCCAGCTTGCGCTCCCGCAGCAGGTACGCCTGGTAGCTTCGAAGCTCATCGGGTCCCAGCTTGTCCGGTGACCTGCCAAAATGTTGGGCAAAGTTCGCCACCGTCTGCAAGTAGTAGCGGATCGTACTCTTCGAGTAATTCCGACGCTGGAGTTCCTCCAGCATCATCCGACGTAGTTGGGTCATAAGGACCTCCTTATGACTCCACACTACTCCTTGGGTTGTATGGGGATTTTAAAACGTGGGTCACGCGAAAGCGTCCCCCGCGCCAGCGGGTTCGTTCTAGTCGCTTTTGCGCTGCGTGCGGGCGACATCCGTAACTCAGCAGAGGCTCAGGCTTAAAGATCGGACCGCTGAGGAAACCAGGCAGCGCTGTTCCGTTCTAATCCGTCAGACTGAAGTGGGTTGGACACCATCGACGGAGGAACAGCATGACGCAACGAGGGATCGCAGCGCTTTGGGGAGGAAGGAAAGTGGCGCCTGGCTCGGGTCTGCCCGTCGAGCTCTGCGGCTTCTCTCGCCGACTGTGCTCAGAGGCCGCGGACCAGCAGAACACGTCCGCGCTACTTCCTGCCTACTGCTTTCTGCCTGCCGCCTACTGTCTACCGTCTACGGCTTACTTTCTTCCTCATCCGGCACACCCAGCTTCGACAACCGGTACCGCAGAGCATTGCGTGAAAGGCCGAGCAGACGCGCCGCCTGGCTCTTGTTGCCGCCCGCGCGGCGCAGGGCTTCGCGGATGATTTCATCTTCGAACTGTTCGAGCGTCATGCCTTCGGGCGGGAAAGGCACCGATCCGCCTGTCGCAACCGGAGCAGGGCGGGAAGCGGAAACATCCAAGCGAATATCCCCCACGTCGATCACCGTGCCGACGGAAAGTGCCACCGCGCGCTCGATGATGTTTTCGAGCTCGCGCACGTTGCCGGGCCAGTGGAAGTCCGTGAGGAGTTTAAGCGCTGCGGGGGTGATGCCGGCCAGCGGTTTTTCGGACTCGCGCGTGAAGCGCGCGATGAAATGATCGACGAGATAGGGAATCTCTTCCCTCCGCTCGCGCAGCGGGGGAATACTGATGGGCACGACGTTCAGCCGGTAGTAGAGGTCCTCACGAAAAGTTCCCTGCTCGAGCGCCGCGCGCAGGTCCTGATTGGTGGCGGCGATCACGCGCACGTCGACCTTGAGGGTCTTCGTTCCGCCCAGCCGCTCGAACTCGCGGTCCTGCAGCACGTGCAGCAGCTTCACCTGAATCGAGCCCGGCACATCGCCGATTTCGTCGAGAAAAATCGTGCCCTTGTCGGCAAGTTCAAATTTGCCGGGTTTGGCGGTGTTGGCCCCCGTAAACGCGCCCTTCTCATAGCCGAACAATTCGCTTTCGAGCAGATTCTCCGGAATCGCCGTGCAATTAATCTTGAGGAACGGCCCCGCGGCGCGTCGCGAGTGCTCGTGGATGGCGCGGGCGATCAGATCCTTCCCCACGCCGCTCTCGCCACCCAGCAGCACGGTGGAGTTGGTGGGCGCCACGCGCTCGACCGTGGCCAGCACTTCCTGCATCTTGGGGCTGTGCGCTACGATGTTTCGAAACTGGTAACGCTCGCCCAGTGCCTCGCGCAACGAGCGGTTTTCCTCGCGCAGGCGACGAACGTCCAGCTCCTTGCGGAGGATGAGTTTCATCTCCTCCAGCGAGAAAGGCTTCAGCACGTAATCGCTGGCGCCGGCCTTCATGGCCTCGACCGCCGTCTCGACCGTGCCGAACGCCGTCATCACCACCACGGGAATCGTGGCGTTGGTGCGCCTCACCGCCTGCAGGAATTCCAGGCCATTCATGCCCGGCAGTTTCAGGTCGGTGACGACCAGATCGATTCTTTCCTGTCGCAGGGTGTTCAGGCCGGCTTCGGCATCCGCCGCGGTGTGGACGGTGTAGCCGTCTTCGGCAAGGTTCAGCTCCAGCAGACGGCGCATCTTGGCTTCGTCTTCAACGATCAGGAGGGTGGGCATCGGTTTCCCCGAAGAGATCCTCGCAGGATGCCGCCCTTCACGCGAGGCTCTTCCTTGCGAGCAAAGCCGGAAGCATCATTCTACATCGAATCGAGCGCCCACCAAGCTCCGCAGCGAAGCCAAACGGGTGGCTGGGATGATGAAGGCGTGGGTTTTCTCGAAAGCGTGTCAGGAAGGAGCGACGGGGAAGTGCTCGGTCCCCCGCGTCTGAAATCGTAGGTTCGAGGCCTCTGAGACCAGGGCAAGGTGTTTGAGAACGGTTTTGTTTTCCCCTCTGGGCCTTCAGCCTCCCTCGACCCGGCAGGAACGGCCGGCGGCGCTCTCCATCGGGAAGGCGACGCCTACCCCGTGAATTCATGATTAAGCATGAGCGTGCCGGGCTCGGCTTGCATGCCCTCCGTAACCCGCTATGGCCCCTCTCGCCGGGGTTGCGGTGAGGCCCATTCTGTGTCTCGAATCGGCCGGGGCCTTGCCCAGATCGGGCGGTGGCGCTTTCATGATTTGCATTTCGCGTTCATTCGCCCAGGCAAAATCTCGCAAAGCTTCAAACTGCGCCACAAACTCATCACGCCACTTCTGGGAACTAAAAGTCATAGCCGTATTGACTTGCCTCCAGCCGCTGAGCGAGAAGTTCACCGAACCTTCCCAGCAGTAGAGACTGCCGCTGGGGGCTTTGTCCGAAACCATCCCCTTGGTATGACAAATGAACTGGCTGCCCACCGGCGAGGTTCCAATCGTGACTTCGATGCCCGCATCGGCAAGCTGCTGGGCTAGTGGCTTCTCCACTTTCCCAACTGCTTGGGAATGGTCCAAGTAAATATATAGAGGAACACCCTTCTGATGCGCGTCGAGCAAGTCATGGATCATGTCCGGGAGGGTGAACGCATAGGCGATGATCCACGTTTCGCCGGGGTCGGTAAGATGGGCAAGGAAGTCCTGTTTGGCTTTCTGCCCGTCTCCGGGGAGAAGGAAACAGGTAATCTTGCTGCGGATGGTGAAGGACATGGCGCACCTCCTCGAAATCTTAGGTTGTAGTAACAGGCCCTATAATAACATATCGTGACTTATTCTCAGGTGGCACTGAGCATCGAGGAGAGGAAACGCACTTGCCGACCAGACCGCAAGCGAGGAGCTTTCGTGACGCTCCCCGCTTGTCCTGTCTTTAAGAAATAGCTGATTTGAGAACACCTCAGAAGTTACTTTAGCTCGCCCGCGTAAATCTTCATGATCGTCTCCAGGAACTTCAGCGCGTGTTCCTTGGGACGCTGGAAGGAATTGCGGCCGATGATCGAGCCGAACCCGCCGCCGTCGCGGACGGCGCGGATTTCCTCGAACACCGCCTCGTCGCTCTCCTTCTTCGGGCCGCCGGAGAAGATCACAATCCGACGACCGGCGAAGGCCGCCTGCACCACGTGCTTCACGCGCTCCGCCAGCGTGGCGCGCGGCACATTGGCTTTCTCGTAGGCCTTCTTGGCCTCCGACTGCTCGATGTGCTCCGTAGGTAGCTTCACCTTGATCACGTGGGCGCCCAGTTGCGCGGCGATGTGCGCGGCGTAAGCAGCCACGTCGAGCGCTGTCTCGCCTTCCTTGGAAAGGCTCGTGCCGCGCGGGTACGACCACACCACCACGGCCAGCCCGTAAGCCTTCGCCTCTTCTGCCGCCCCGCGCAGTTGCTGGTACATCGTCTGGGCATGCGCCGAGCCCGGATAGATCGTGAAACCGATGGCCACGCAGCCCAGGCGCAGAGCGTCCTTCACGCTGGCCGTCATGGCGGGAAGAGGATCCTTCTCGTCGTGCAGCACGTCGTGGCTGTTCATCTTCAGGATGAGCGGGATTTCACCCGCGTGCCGGGCGGCTGCGGACTCGATAAACCCCAACGGCGCCGCGTAGGCGTTGCATCCCGCGGCCAGGGCCAGCTCGAAGTGGTAGTTGGGATCATACCCGGCCGGGTTCACGGCAAAGCTCCGCGCCGGCCCGTGCTCGAAGCCCTGGTCTACCGGCAGAATCACGAATTTCCCGGTGCCCGCCAGCCGACCCGCGTTCAGCAGACGCGCCAGGTTGGTCTTCACGCCGGGGTTATCACTTTCGTACCAACTCAAAATCTCCCGGACGCGGTCTGTATTGCCTGCGGCTTGCTCACCCATCGTCACTACATTTCTCGCAACTGCCATATTTGAATGCCTCCAGCTTAGTAGTCAATATTTGAGTCCAACTTTTGATTATCGGTTGGGGGCACAGACGAGGCAAGGAAAAATTTGAGTACGGTTGATATGTCGTTGACCCTCGGCAACACGTCCGGCCCTTGCTTTGCCTCTCGCCCGCTTCCCTCGCCCACCGGGCCCGCTCCCTCACCTCTGCACGCCTCCCCTTGGTGAGGAGAAAGGGGGGCCGACCTGCCCGCGGATGAGTCTTTCTGCTTTCCGCCAACGGCCTTCTCCTTTCTTTTCTTTTCTGCGGCTTCCCGCCCACCCCGCGCCTTGCCAATCCAAAATCCAACATTAGAATTGCCACGCCGGCAACAGGTCATTTCTCTCTAGTGGACAGCCGGCCCTGCCGATACCGAAAAGGAAGGGTTTGGCCGCTCAGAGGGGAAATGCGGAAAGCCTAGGGAGAGGCTGCGGTACCCGAAGTAGCCTCCCACGCACATGAGGCTCCGGGCCGCAGGGGGCCGACAGAAGGCGTCCCTCCCGCCCTGCGGGAACGGGTGAGGGAGTAGGTTCCTCTGCCTTCTGCCTTCTGCCTTCTGCCTTCTGCCTTCTGCCTTCTGCCTTCTGCCTTCTGCCTCCTCTCCTTCCCGACTGCGACCTTCGGCCGCATGGGCACTCAGAGGCCGCCGCGACCGCAGGCTGGCCACATACCCAGTCTTTCTGTCTCTTGCCACAAACCCCCCACACAAGCATAGCCGTCGCCTCCGCAGGGAGTGCCTGCGTCGTGAGCCGGAGATGCGGACGATCTGCAGGCCCGCGCGTGGCCCGCCCGGAGAGAGACACTTGGCGTTCTTCGCGGCATCGCCCGAAACAAGTCGCCCCAGAAGCTCGCACCTCGGAACGGTCGTAGGCGTAGCAGTCCACTCGAGCCCGTGCTGACCCCGGGATCCCGCGCAGGCGAAAGCGGCGGCACAGAGTTCGCACGGCGTGCCGGCGTCGTTTGTAGCGAGTCTTCCGGTCTGATCTGATCCTCTACGAGGAAGGTGCCGAATGGATCGCAAAGAGTTTCTCGGGAAGACGCTGAAATCAGGTTTGGGCTGCTGTGCTTTGCTGGCACTTCGACAAGACACGGCAGCTAATGCCGCTCCCAATCCTGCTGACCAGCCATCACAGATGCAGTTCGAAAAGGAATTCGTTCAGAACTGGCTTTCCGATTTGCTCGAAACCATGGACGCGGTGTTGGACCAGCCGACCAAGGTAAAACTGATGGAGGGTTGCGGCCGGGGCTGCTTCCGCCGCTTTCAGTTCAAGCAGGACATCGCCAACCAGGGAAAAGGCGATCTGCAAAAGCTGATCGCGGCCTACAAAAAGAATTTCGAGGTCTGGCAGAAAGGCGATCTGGTGCACATCCGCTACGGCGAGGTCTCGAGCCACTGCTATTGCCCGGCTGCCCACTATCGCCCAGCCAAGTCGCATGACCTGCATTGCGAGTGCACGCGCACCACGCACCAGACGATTTTCGAGACCGCCCTGGGCCGTCCTTTCAAGGTTGATATTTTGGAATCGCTCCGGCGCGGCGGCAAAACCTGCCACTTTGTGGTGCATCTGACCTGAGGGACGGAGGGGGGCACATCACGGGAGGCAAAGTGGGCCGTTCACTTCCCCCTAAGACTCCCTGGAATCTTCGAAGGATGCCGTGGAGGTGATTATGCTTTCCGAGAGGTATCTGCTGATCATTTCGATTCTAGTGTCAGGAATCTGCTCGCCGGTCTCCGCGCAGGACATCAATGTGAGCCGTTCCAACAAAACGGTTGAGGTTACCGTGACGGAGTCGGTCGAAGCCGACCCTGAGGTGGTCGTGATAACTATTGGCCATCACAATTACGGGCGGACGCAGGATGCAGCCTTCGCAGATAACGCCCACGTCGCCAACCGCCTCACGCAAGCATTGCTTGACGTGGGGATTCCAAAACAAGATATTCAAACGGAGAGCGTCAAGCTGGGGCGACCAGAACCACAGGAAAAGTGGTCGCAGGAGCAGCGCGTGGAGCGCCAGTTCGAGGCCGTGCAGTCATGGACCATGCGCGTGCAGGTTGCTCGCGCCGAAAGCATCCTGGGACTCGCGGTAACGTCCGGCGCGAACGAGGTCGAGGATGTCGATTGGCAAGTGAGCGACCCGGCGGCACTTGAACGCAAAGCGGGTGCGGCAGCACTGGTGAAAGCCCGCACATTAGCCGATCAGATAGTGAAGGAGCTGGGAGGCAAACTCGGCGAGCTTCTTTACGCCAGCAACACGGCACGAAGGCCTAAAGGCTGGCCGTCTTTCGCGACGCAAACCGCAACGTTAAGCGCCGCGGTTGTGCGTCCCCGGGTGCCCGAAACAAAGCTGTTCCCCAAGAAAGTAGAGCAGGAGGCTACGGTCCACGCGATTTTCGCGATTGAATAGGCGCTTAGAAGCCCGCATCGTAGAACCGGGTGAGGGGGTGGGCTCTTCTGCCTACTGCCTACTCTGCCTTACGGTGCCCCGCCCGCCCAGCCACACCCCACCCTCACCCGCCTTAGAGCAAGGTCGCCCGCCGCGCGTGCGAACTGAGCTCTTGCCCGGCCTGAGCTCTCGCCATGCGTGCGGCAGCGCTATGTTCAGAGCAGGACACTGCCCAAGGCTTGGCCACTTCCCAAACGCGCCCGGCACTCAGAGTTTTAGATCGTGCCGCCGGTGCTTGCACCGGGATTGAAATAGGAATTGCTGGTCGCCAGTGTGAACGAATGGCCGCCGTCCTGGTAGCTGCCCTTCACCGTCTTCCCCTGAAACACCGTCGGGCTCAGAGGATTGAAGGTGTTCGCGTACGACATGGGCGTCTTCTTATCCAGTCCAAGGACGGGCTCCGTTTCAAGTTGAATAATCTTGCCGCCATCAACCGCCAGCGTGTATTTGCCGCCCGTGCCGGTGATTTCGATTTTCGCGGCCGTCACGTCCTCGACCTTTCCAAAGTCCGCCATCGCCTTCTTGGCAAAGTCTGCCAGCGCTTCCTGCTGCTTCGCGTCCTTGGTCTGCAGGTAAATGCGGATCCAGTTGCCAGGCGAGGTCGCATAGGCCAGCTTGGCTCCCGCCAGGCTCACTCCCTTGTACGTGCCCGCGGTGAAGGCAAAAGCCCCGACGCCCTGGCATCCGTGCTTCATCTCTCCCATCTCGCACGTACAGGGAATCGAGCAACTGCAGCCCTCGACGAAGAGAACGGTGGCGCGGTAAGGCACCTTTTCATCACCCGCGCCCCAGGCCCGGCCGGCAACGGTCGAGGCCATCACCAGCAGAACCCCGAGTGTCCACATGATTCTGGACCGATATGTCTTCGACATGGATTGCTCTCCTTTCGAGTCGATCTGATTTTGTACTTGACCCTGAATATGCCCAATGAGAGATGGGCTGAGTATAGCCTGTCAATCCCTCTCCGCGCAAGCACCTTGCGGGTGAAGAATGGACCAAGGACACGTCGTGCGACAGCATGAGGGCCATCGAATCGGCATTCCGCCGACCCAGAATCCAAAATCGCAAAGCCAAGGCTGTCCCGCCGCCCGACAATTCCTCTTATGAGCGCGATAAATTCAATGGATTTGACGGAACCGGCAATGTTCGGTTAACGTGAATACTGCGATGGAACATGCATTGAAATGTCAAACCCAGCCCCCTGACTCCGTTTTCCGTTGCAACGGTGCAGTGCGGCAAGAGTCCGCCGTCTGTACTGACCACGGGATCGTGGCTTCGATCAAATAATCGCTTCGCCACCAAATCTTCATCGAATTGGAACATCGGCTGTAGCCATGAGACCGCAGACTACGCGATCGGGAGGACGTTTATGCAGGCCACCAATCCAATCGTCAAGCAATACCTGCTGGCGAGCGATTTCGACCAGACTTTGAGTTTCAATGACTCCGGCCTGGTCCTCAGCGAGCTGGTGGGGATACCCGCCAAGGTTTTCGAAAGCAAGGTTGCTACGCTGGCCGTACAGAACCTGGTGCAGCAAGGCGGGGAGCTGAGTTATCTCCTGCTTCACGACCCGGAGTACCGTGCGCGGGTTCGCAAGGCGCACTTAATCCAGGCCGGCAAGGGAGTGCGGCTGAAGAAAAACATCCGGCAGCTTTCGGAGCTCCTCGCGAGCGCCATCGAAGGCTACCGTTTCGACTTCCACGTCATTTCCGCCGCCCCGCAGGAGGTCATCGAATCGGCGCTGGAGAATATCATTCCCGCGGATCACATTCACGGCACGCAGTTGCAGTACGACGCCTCCGGCCAAGTGGAGTCCCTCATCCGCGTGAACGCCGGATACGGCAAGGTGGCGGTTCTCGACGATTTGCAGAAGCAGTTCCAGCTTGGCCCCGAGCGCATCATTTACGTCGGTGACGGTGGGTCCGACGTTCATGTGACCCTGCACGTGAACCGGCGCGACGGTTTCACCATTGCCGTCTCGCAGGCGCGGCATATCGCTCCCATCGCCAAGCGCACCGTGCTGAGCGATGACGCCCTGAGTGTTCTGGTTCCCATCCTGGAGGAAATCGCCGGCTGGGACACCACCCGCATCCGCACCTTCTTTGAGGCGCAAGGCCTGCTCATCCAAGAGTGGGACCGGGTTCGCGCGGACTGGCTGACCATTGCACCTCAGCCGGCGCACGCCGGGATCCGCGCCGAGAGATAATCGCAGCCTCGCGACGGGCGCGGGCAGAAGCTTCCCGGATGCCCCCGCGTCGGCGATCCATTTTTCTCAACCCGACTGTCGGCCCTGCCGATAGCGAGGTGGGGGAGTGTGGGCCGTGCGGCGAGATGTAGGTTGTTCTGCCTTTTGCCTTCTGGCTGCCCCCTAAGGTTTACTGTCTGCTGTCTACTGTTTACTGTCTACTGTCTACTGCCTAATGTCCGCATGCGCCCCGCCCGCCTCACCAATCCGAAATCCAAAATCCAAAATTGTCCTGCCGTCGCCTACTGCTTATAGCGTTGCTGATAGAACTCCAGGATCTGCTTCAGCTCTTCGGGTTTCATCCCGGCTTTCCAGCGGTGCCAATCCGTCGCGAGAACGCTCTTGGTAATGCCCGGTTCAAGCTGCTCAGCCTCCGGCAGGAAATCGTTGTAGAAGTGTCTGGAGACCTCGTAGAAGCCGTGCCACTGGGTGTAGTCCGGACCCATCATGGCCGTGCCCGTGCGCGCGCGGCGGCCCTCGTGGTGCCAGAGTTCGTAGTACGTCCACTCGGTCCGCTCATCGAAGGGCGTACGCGTCAGCTTGCCGTCGGCGTAAAGCTTTTCCATGATGGCCCTGCCGGGCTTGGCAAATTTCTCGTTGTAGAGGTCCACGGTCAGGTCGTACTGCTTGTAGAAGTTCTCTACCCATCCCGTGGCGTGGCAGTTGGAGCAGACATCCTTCATGGCTGCGCGCCGCTTTTCCCAATTGTCGAGTTTGATCGACACGGCAGGCCGCAGCGTCCAACTGATGCGGTCGCCGGTATCGTGTGTCACGGGCTGATTCGAGGTCGCGCTCATGTGGCAAGTCGCGCAAGTCGGCGCGGAATAGTAATCCGTCCCCACAATCCAGTTCTTGGAGTCCAGATTCATCTTCGCAAGGTTGGCGCGGAACTGGATGCCGTGCTTCGACTCACTGTAGATTTCGATCTGGGGATGATCTGGTCCCATGTGGCACTTGCCGCAATTCTCGGGCTGGCGCGCCTGCGCGGAGGAAAAGGCGTGCCGGCCGTGGCACGCGGCGCAGCTCCCCTTGGAGCCATCGGGATTGATGCGCCCGATGCCGCTGTTGGGCCAAGTAGCCGCATCGAATTTCCCTTCCCCGCGATACGCCACCGTGCTGCCGTGGCACTGCATGCACCCATTGATGACTGCCGGGCCGCCTTCCACGACTTCGCCCAGCACGTTGTCGAGTGAGCCGATGAACTTGGCGGCGTCCGCATGGTGACTCGCCTCGAATTCCTTCGCCTGTTTCGCGTGGCAGCGCGCGCAGTAGTTCGGCGTGACGATGACAGCGATCTTCTGGCCGTAATGATCGAACGTCGCGGGGTCGCCGGGATTTGCCTGATGGCAGGAGTTGCAGTCCACCCGCGCGGCCGCGTGGCGGCTCTGTCGCCACTGCTCGACCACCGCGGGCGTGATGGATTCGTGGCAGTCCAGGCATTTCTGGCCCGCGGGCGAAACCTGCGGCAATTGCTGCGCGAGCGCCAGCGGAATTTGAACCGGAACCATCGACAGCAGGAGAAGGAAAACCCGGAAAGATAGCGCCTGTTTGTCAAACGTCATGAACGTCCTCCGGCGGGTGAGAGTCGGCAGGGCCGAGGCATGTCCTCGACCAACCCGCATCCTTGAACGCGCAATCCGCAAGCGACAGAGTCTTGGCGAGGGAGACTGTCGGGCGTGGGGGATATTCTAACCCGAATTTCTCACCACGGACGAGGAAGGGAGGGGCTGAAGCCCCGCCCTTCCGACCGCCGGGAAAAAGGCATCGTGTGGTGAGAAATCCGAACTAAACCTTCATGGCCTCCCGCCAGCCACCTAAGTCACGCCTCAACAGCCGGCATGATAGTATCCAATCAGCGGGGAAAAACCGTGAAGGCGGAGTTCGCACTTCGCCGCCTGACTCCTCTTGCAAGACCCGCCGTCCCAACGATGAACACTCAGGTCGAGCAGGCGCTCGAGATTCTAAAATCCGGTGACCCCCAGGCCTTCGAGGAGGCGCTGGGCGCGCTGCAGTCTGCCGTCTTCAGTTTCGGCATGAGGGTATGCGGGAACCGCGAGGACGCCGAAGACACTGCGCAGGAAACGCTCCTGCGCCTGGCGCGCCAGCTCCGGGATTTTCCGGACGCCCGCGCGCTGGCGGTGTGGCTCTACAAAGTCGCGAAAACGCAATGCGTGATGAGCCGTCGCAAGAGCAAGTTCGCGCCCGCCCACCTGCTCTCTCTCGATGCGCTCATGCCCGACCGCGAAGAGCGTTCGAGCGGCGGCCCGAAAACCTGGGAAATCACGCCGGAGGAAATTGTGCTGCGGGGCGAGATTCGCGACAAGCTCGAGGAAGCCATCCTCGCTTTGCCCAAGCCTTATCGACTCGTGCTGATCCTGCGCGATATGGAACAGCTTGAGACGCGTGAGGTCGCGGAGGTGATGGGCATCTCCGAGGAAACGGCCAAAATGCGCTTGCACCGCGCGCGTGTCTACGTGCGGAATGCCCTGGCGAAATACGTTCAGCCCGTCGATCCGAGGAAGGAGGGCCATGCCTGAGCGGCGAAGCCATCCGCGCGTTCCGAGGCGACGCGGCAGGCAGGGGGCGGCCGCGCGCTCGCACGGCCACGTTCCCCACCCGCGCTGCCGGCGGATCTTCGCGGCGCTTTCTGAATACCTCGACGGAGAATTGCCGGCCACCAATTGCCGCGAACTCGAACGGCACCTCAAGGGCTGCAAGCCCTGCCTGGCTTTCCTCGCCACCCTCAAGACCACAATTGAGGCCTGCCGGGATCTTCCCGTACCCAAGGTCCCGCCTCCCTCGTCTCGCGTCCGCGCGGCCCTGCGCCAAGCGGTGTTCAAGCGGTAGGGGAGCCCCCGTGCTCCCCCGGGAGGGCAGAGCCCTCCCCTTCCAAGCGCAACATTGCGCGCGGGCTTATACACCTTCTGGTAAAATCCCTCCAACATGCCCGGTCCCGAACAAGTCCAACAACCGGAGAAGCCCGAGGCTGCGAAGGACCAAGGCTGGAGATGTACAGGCGGCGCTGCGGCCGGCCGGTCTACAAAGCGTCTGCCGGTATTGACGAGACCCCCGTCTGTCTAATGCATTCGCGCGATCCCAACAAAGACGATGCCGCATTCCAGGCGGAGTTCGAGCGTATCCTCGAGGCGGCTGGCGAGGGAATCGCGGACTTTACACGTTTTGTATTCCCGAGCGCAAACTACACGGGCCGCATATTCGCGGCGCGGTGCGTGTTCCTGCGCGCCACGTTCACGCAGGCCGCCTGGTTCGCCGGGGCCACGTTCACGCAGGCCGCCGACTTCTACGGGGCTACGTTCACGCGGGCCGCCGACTTTCGCGAGGCCACGTTCACGCAGGCCGCCTTCTTCCCCAGGGCCACGTTCACGCAGGCCGCCGACTTCCTCTTCACCAGGTTCACCCAGGCCGCCTTCTTCTACGAGGCCACGTTCACGCAAGACGCCGTCTTCCGCTACGCCACGTTCGCGCAGGCCGCCATCTTCAACGAGGCCAAGTTCATGCAGGTAGCAGACTTTATAGGAACGAGGTTCCTGGGACCAGCCGAGTTTCGCAAAACGACATTTCGTGAGGACAGCGGCCGCGATCCCGGCCCGATCTTCACTCGGGCCCACTTCGAAAAACCCGAGGCCGTGGAGTTCGCCAACGTCTATTTGGGCCAGGCGCTTTTCTACCGGCGCGACGTCTCGAAGGTGGCCTTCTCGAACGTGGGCTGGAGGCGCCGAGAGAACGGCAAGTGGATGCTCTTCGAGGAGGTCGTGAGCCTTGACCATTGGAGCGCGGAATTCGGGTTGCGGCCGGAAAAAGACATGCCAGACGACCGGAACTACGTGGTGATTGCCGAGCTGTACGAGCAATTGAAGAAGAACTACGACGACCGGCGGGACTACTGGACGGCAGGGGACTTTCATTACGGCGAGATGGAGATGAAGCGGCTGCACAGCCCGAGCAGAAACCGGCTTGTGCGCTGGTCGCATCAGAACTTGGGGCTGGTGGCATGGTATCGATACGCGAGCGACTATGGTGAGAACTACGTTAAGCCGTTCCTGCGTTTGCTGCTGGTCCTGGCCCTCTTCACTTTGATATATCCGGCCTGTGGGCTGCACCGTGTCAGCAGTGAAGAAGCTTCGCCGTCGGCACCGGTGGGCCAAACGACTTCTCTTGCCGCAAGCACGGAGGAGATCAGCTACGCGAGCTTCTTACGGTTCCAAAGAACATATCCCGATCGAAGGTTGCGCAGCGCGACCGCGTTCTTCGGCCAAAGCCTCATGAGCACGATGAGCGTGGCGAGCCTGCGGCGCGATTTTGCCGACTACGAACCTCAATCTGTTTCGGGCCGATTCGCCGCCCTCATCGAACTCCTGGTGACTTCCACCCTGGTTGCTCTCTTCCTTCTCGCCGTCCGCCGCCAATTCCGCCGGTAGGGGAGCGCGCCCAGGCGGACTCCCGCGTCGAGAGCAGAGTAGCGCCCGCCAAGCCTATTTTCCCGTGGGCGGGAGGCGATCTTTCTCCGTCTTGATGCGAATCAGGCTGTAGGGGCGCTGTTTGAGGGTGTCGGAAAACTCTTTCAGATTCTGGCTGGTGGCGCGGATATTCTCCAGGGTTTCGTCCAGGTTGCCGCGGTTCACATCCAGCGTATCGTCCAGGTTGTTAATCAGCCGTTGCGCGTCGGCGAGGGACGTCTGCAGGCGCAGAAGGGTGTCGTGTATCTCCTTGCGGTTTTCGACCACCACGGCGTCCAGGTGATCGGCCAGCTTGTTGGTCTTGCCGATGGTGGCGTTGACGTTGTCGAGGGTGGGCGTCAGCTTGCCGCTGGCGACTTCGAGGTTGGCGAGCGTCTTGTCGACGCGCGGGCGCGATTCCTTCAGCATCCCGTCGGCATTGGCGAGCAGGGAGTTGAAATGCTCGCGGTTCTCCGGGGCCACGACTTCGTTCAGGTTCTTGATCAAATGGTTGGCGTTGTCAGCAAGCACCAGGAGGCGGTCGTCAAGATCATTGACCAACTTATTGGCATTCACAGTGATATTGTTGACATTGTTAAATACCTCCGCCAACTGCACGATTTCCACCGAAGGGATCTCGCTGCCCGAAGGAAGCAGCGCCGCATCGCGCGTGCCGGGGGAAACTTCCAAGTAATTCTCGCCCAGGAAGCCCAAGCTCGAGATGCGGGCCTTAGAATTCGTCCGAACGGGGGTGCCGGCGTTCACCTGTAGGGTGACGCGGATGCGGGTCGAGTCCTCCGGGTCGATGCTGGCTGACTCAATCGTCCCCACCTTGAATCCGCCGAAGCGGACGAAGCTGCCGGGTTCAAGCCCGCCCGCGAATTTAAAGTAAGTGGTGTACTCGGCCTTCTTCTTGCGAAACAGGTTGACTCCGCCCACGAAGACCAGCGCGGTCAGAAACAGCACGACCGCCACCACCACCACGACTCCCACCTTGATCTCCTCGTTCCTACGCGCCATAGTTCATACCTCGAAAGGGACGAATTGAAAGTTTCGGTCGCGCGGGTCAGGTACAGCGCCTCACCCGGTCCCGCAGGGCGGGCCTCCCGCCACCCGCCACGGCAGGACTGTTACGGAATAACCTTTGCATCGATTGTCGGCCGACCCCTCTCACCCGTCCCGATGCATCGGGACGCCCTCGGTCCCGCTCTGCGGCACCGAGGGCACTAACTTCAAATCGAACTCTCTCCTCGGTCCCGCGGCTGAAAGTCCGCCGATCTTAATGGCGGGCGACAGAGGGGCCGGGGGTGAGGGGGTCAAAGCACAGCTTGCTAATACCTCACCGCAATTGCGAAATGCCGTCCTAAGTCCGCGTGAGCGTGCGCAGGTAAGCCTGCGCGTCCACCGGCTCGCCTTCGGGGATCCGGTTCAGGAACTGCAGCACGCGCGGGTGCTGGCTATTGCGAATCTCTTCGGGCGTTCCGGTGGCAATCACCTCGCCGCCGTCCATCACGGTGATGCGGTCGGCAATCATGAAGGCGCTGGCGAGTTCATGCGTGACCACCAGGATGGTCATCTTGAAGGCGAGCTTTAGCTTCAGGATCAGCGAATCGATGCCCGCCGCGGTGATGGGGTCGAGCCCCGCGGAGGGCTCGTCGAACAGTAGGATCTCCGGGTCCATGGCCAGCGCCCGCGCCAGCCCCGCCCGCTTTTTCATGCCGCCGCTCAACTGCGCGGGCATATAGTTCTCGATCCCGCTCAGCCCCACCAGATCCAGCTTGATGCGGGTCATGATGCGAATCGTGGAGTCTTCTAGCTGCGTGAGCTCGCGCAACGGCAGCGCCACGTTCTCCTCAACACTTATCGAGTTGAAGAGGGCCCCGCTCTGGAACAACATGCCGATCTTGCGCCGCAGCAGGTTGAAACGCTCCTCCGGCATGTGGAAGATCTCCTGGTTCTTGATAAAAATCTGGCCCGACGTGGGAAACTCCAGGCGCATGATGTGGCGCAGCAGCGTGCTCTTCCCTGTCCCGCTACCCCCCAGAATCACCATGGTTTCGCCTGCAGGAATGTCCAGATTGACGTGGTTCAGGATGCGTCGCTCACCATAGTGGGTGACCAGGTCCACCACGCGAATCATCGGCCCCTCGAAATCATTCGCCATGCTCAACCCGTATAGTAGAAGATGGACGTGAAGATCACGTCCGCAAAGATGATCAGAAAGATCGAGACCACCACTGACGAAGTCGTCGCCTTGCCGACGCCCTCGGCGCCACCCTCAACCGAAAAACCCTCATAGCAGCCGACCTTGGTAATGATCAGGCCGAACACCAGGCTCTTGATGAGGCCCGTGGTGATGTCACGCATCGCCAGGGAGTCGCGGGTCGCCGTCAGAAACATCCGGAACGTCTGGTCAAGCTGTAAGACCTCAAAGATGGCGCCACCCAGGATGCCTGCGAGGTCGGAAATCAGGGTGAGACAAGGCATCATGACCAGCAGCGCGAGGTACTTCGGAACCACCAGATAGCGCACGCTGTTGAGCCCCATGGCCTCGAGCGCGTCGATTTCCTCGGAAACCTTCATTGTGCCGAGCTCGGCGGCAAACGCTGAACCGGACCGCCCGGCAATGACGATGGCCGTAATGAGCGGCCCCAGCTCGCGCGTCATGGAAACGCCCACCAGCGCGGTGACGTAGTAGGAAGCTCCGAACTTCTCGAGCTGGTAGGCGCCCTGCAAGGCCATGACGATGCCGATGAAAAGCGAAATGAGCGAGACGATGGGAATGGAATTCACCCCCGCCAACACCATCTGGCGGATGGCGTTGTCCCACTTCACCTTTCGCCCCTTGAACGGCGCGACAAAGGTCCAGTAGGCAGCCTTCGCACTGAGGTCGTAGAGGCCGCTCAAGTACCGAAGGAAACCTAGCGTGTTGCGTCCAAAGAAGGCTAGAACGCCGGTCATTTCTCGCCTTAATCAGGTCTCGGGATTCGCCCGCTCAGATGCCGCTCGAGGTTGAACCGATCTTCTCCACGGCTTCAGTCTCGTTCTCAAAAATCGCAAAGACTTTATGAAGTCGGGCCAACTCCAGCACCGAGCGGGCATTGGGCCGCAGCCCAAACAGGCCGAAGCGTGTTTGGGTCTGCCGGGAGAGCTGTAGGCCCTCGACCAATGTGGCGATGCCGGAGCTGTCGATGTACGCCACACCGGACATGTTAACGAGAACGCTGGGACCGCCCGGGCGAATCTCCGCCAGCAAGGCTTCGCGCAAACGGGGCGAAGAGTAAAGATCCACGTCGCCCGAGCAGTCGAGAATCGAGACCTTATCCAGATTGCGAACTTGAACCTTCATTGCAGGTGGAACCCTTTCGTGACAGATACTTGACCAACTTCAGGCGATTACCGTCTTTGAAATCCCGATCGTAGGTGCATTCGTCCATGAAACTGCTGATGAAAAACGTGCCGAGGCCGCCCGGCCGGACGTCTTCCAGGGACCGGGGGTGGATCAGTTCTTCGCAAACCTTTGGACCCCAATCCTCCAGGATGAACTCCAGGCGGTCTGCAAAGTGGCGGACTTCCAGAGCCAGCAGCGCGTCGGGGCGGCCGCCATAAGTATGCCGGATGATGTTCGCGGCGGCCTCATCGATGGCCATGGCCAGGCACTCCGCCTCCGAGTTGGAAAACCCGGCTTCCTGAGCGCGAAATCTTACCACACCACGCAAAATACTCAGCAGCCGCGGCTCGCTGTCGATGGCAATTCTCATGAGCTCGAAACTCCCGCGCGCTGGGGAGTCCACGTCATCGCCAGAACCGTCAAGTCGTCCCCCGGAGGCACAGAGCAAAGTCGGCCCATTTCCTCAAAGATACTCTCCACAAGCTGGCCGGCACCCGACCCCTCCCGACGGAAAATCTCTGCGAGCTTATCCATTTTGAAAACCGCACGGTCGTGGCACAGAACTTCCACAACTCCATCCGTGACCAGCAGCAGGGTGTCGCCAGGTGCAAGCTGCAATGTGTGATCAGCCAGCAGCGGGCGCTTTTCGATGCCGAGGGGAAGCCCCTCGTCGCCGGAAAGAATCTCCACGTCGTGAGTTCCTCCCCGCCGGCGGAGCATCGGGAGGTGGCCCCCGGCAGCATAGCAGACTTCCCCCGCTTGCGGGTCCAACACCAGGTAGGTCATGGTCACGAATAACCCGCGCGTGGAGCGTGTCAAAAGCTGCTGATTGAGCCGCTCGAGCGCCTCGCGAGGGCTGGCGGTGCGCGCCGCCGCGGCGTGAAAATCGCTGATCAGCCGCGCCAGGTAAAGCGCCGCGGCAATGCCCCGTCCGGCCACATCGCCAATCACAATGCCTTGGCGACGATCTGCAAGTTCTACAAAATCGTAGAAATCGCCTCCCACAACCTGGGCCGGCACGGTGCGCGCGCAGGTGCAAAACCAGGGCGAACAGGGAAACGCTAGGGGTTGGAAACTGCGCTGGATTTCCGCCGCCAGGCTCAGTTCCTGCTCCATTCTCGCCTTTTCCAGCAGTTCATCCTGCAGGCGGTCGCGCTCTGCGGCGGCGACGGAGAGCCGCTCCACCATTTGGTTAAACGAGCGCGCCAGTTCGCCGACCTCATCGCGGCTGCGAACGTTGAGGCGGATGTTGAGATTCCCAGCGGCAATCTGCGAAGTGCTTTCCGCCATGAGCTTCAGCGGGCGAGTCACGCCCCGGGCAAGGAGGACGCTCAAAAGAATCGCCACGGACGCAGCGGCGAGTGCCGAAAGCAGTGTGGATTTCAGCCGCTCCCGCGCCTCCACTTGCAGGTCGGAGGCGCGCAGGTCCGCCCCCAACACCGCCACCACTTGTGCCTGGCGATCGCGCAAGGGGTGAAAGGCGGAGAGCCATTGGCCATCCGAATCCTCGTAGATCTCCGTCATGATGGGAGCCCCGCGAGCCAGGCATTCCCGCACGTTCGCGGAGACGGCCGAAGCCGGATCAATATCCGTCATGACCCCGAGCCCCAACAGGAGGCGAAGGGCGCCGTCAGGTCCGACGTCCAGCACATAAACACGCGCCACGGCGGGGTTGACGACCGACAACGATCGCAGGACCTGCGTAACGGTCACGGCATCGGCAAGGCTGTGCCCGCGGGTCAATTCTTCTACCTTCTCGCCGTCGATGAGCAGCGCCCCGCTGGTCACAACCTGCGTGAGTTCCTGGCGCATGGTCGTGGCGAGAATGCGCCGCTGTTTGCGGTACTGCAGCATCCCCGCCAGCAGCACGGCGAAGAGGGCGAGCAGCATGTTGGCCGTCGCAATTTTCCAGGCGAGCGATGGGCGGAGTGCCGACATACTCTCGATGGTACAGGTGCACCTCTGCAAAATCAATCCTGGCACCCGTTGACACGCGTGCCAGCTCGATCGTGAGGAGGTAAGTAGGAGCTTTCAGGAAATCTTCAACGCAGGGGTTGCTGCCTCTGGGCGGAGGCGACCGCCGCGAAGGGGAATGCTTGCGCAGGATTCTTCCTGCTCTTCGACGACCACCCCGAATCGCGTGGGAGATATCCGCGAGGCGGCACGAGTTCAAGCCTGGTCCTGGGTCCTGTAATCACAGGCCTCCCGGCAGTCAAGGCAATAGTACTGACCGTCCTCAGTAAGGCGGACTGTGTACTCGGCATGGCACAGGGCGCAGTACTTGATGCACGTGCAGCGATCCTCAGGTTGGTCACAAACCAGGCAACGGAATTGTCTGTAGGCCATAAAACGAAAGCCTCACTTCCAGGCATTCAATTCCTGCAGCCTATTCTGCTGCGGCGAGGGCACAAAATCAAACCGTGCCCATGCGGTTCTGGAGAGTCTGGGCGAAAACGCCAGGGCACGGGGGGTGGCGCGGAAGGCACCCCCGCGGCAGGTACGCCGCGAGCGTTCCGCACCGGCACAGCCTGCAAGTCTGCCATGATTCCGGCCCACGGTGAGGTTAAGACCCATGAGAACCCTTCCTCGGGCAATCCTTCTCGTCGCCCTGGGCGGCCCGCAACCCGATCAGAAGGTCGCGGGACGCCCCAGCTTCTTCCGGGAACGCGCCTCCGACCTCCGCGCCCTCGCGCGGCAGCTTCATTTTTCTCTCCGGACCCTCCCTCCTTCAACGCTGCGGATTACGCCCCACGGAATGCTATGATGGTGTGGGGTTCTTGAACGTTGTTCGACGACATGGATGGTGGGCGGCGGCCCTGAGCACCGAAAATCAGCCCCGAAAACCCGCACCGCGGCTGCCCGTGATGTTTCGCGCGCTGCGGCACCGCAACTACCGGCTGTTTTTTAGCGGCCAGATCATCTCGGTGGTCGGCACCTGGATGCAATCGATCGCGCAGTTGTGGCTCGTCTACCGGCTCACGCGGTCGTCGCTGCTGCTCGGGTTGGTAGGCTTTGCGGGGCAGATCCCCGTCTTTCTGCTGGCGCCGGTGGGGGGCGTGTTCGCGGACCGTCACAGCCGACATCGCATCGTCATCGCCACGCAAACGTCGGCCATGCTGCTGGCGTTTATCCTTTCCGCGCTGACGCTGCTCGAACACATCCAGGTTTGGCAGATCATGGTGCTGGCCGCGCTGCTCGGCGTGGTGAACGCTTTCGACATCCCGGCCCGCCAGGCGTTTATCGTCGAAATGGTGAACGGAGAAGATCTGATCAATGCCATCGCCCTGAATTCCGCCATGTTCAATGGGGCCCGCATCATGGGCCCAGCCATCGCCGGCGTAACCGTGGCGGCCATCGGCGAAGGCTGGTGCTTTTTCGCCAACGGCGCGAGCTATATCGCCGTGATTGTCGGCCTGCTGCTCATGGTCGTCACGCCGCGCGAGCGCGACCGGCGGGTTGCCTCCGGGCTGGAGAGCATTATCGAGGGGTTCCGGTTCGTGGTGCACACCGGCCCCATCCGCGCCTTGCTGCTTCTGCTCGGCTTGGTCAGCCTGACGGGCATGCCCTACGCGGTCCTGATGCCCATCTTCGCAGACAAGATCCTGCACGGCGGAGCCCGCGGCCTGGGCCTGCTGATGGGCTCCACGGGCGTGGGAGCACTGGTTGCGACCATGGCGCTGGCAGCACGGCGCGGGGTGCGCGGGCTGGGACGCTGGGTGCTCTACGCCTCCACGGGTTTTGGCGCCAGCCTGATTCTGTTCTCGTTCTCACGGTCGTATCTGCTTTCCGTCCTGCTGCTATTGCCAGCCGGCTTCTGCATGCTCCTCCAGATGTCGAGTTCCAACACCCTCATACAGACCATGGTGCCCGACGCCTTACGCGGGCGCGTCATGGCCGTCTACTCGATGATGTTCATGGGCATGGCGCCGTTCGGAGCGCTACTGGCGGGCGCGATCGCCAATCGGCTCGGCGCACCCGTCACCGTGGCGCTGGGTGGCGCCACCTGCATCGCCGGCTCGCTGGTGTTCGGATCGAAATGGCCGGCGCTGCGCGTCGAAGCGCGGCAGCTCATCCTGGCGCAAGGCATGTCGAGCGGCGAGCCGCCGGAAGAGATGACCGGTCAGGTGGACGCCCTGGGCAGCCGCAAGACCGCCGCCCCCTAAGCCCGAATTCCTCACCACGAACGAGGGAGGGCGCGGCCACACAGATGAGGAGGGGACTCCCTGCGATGCGAGCGGTGGTTCAGCGAGTCAAGAGGGCGGAAGTCCGGGTGGAAGAGCAGGTCGTAGGTCAGATCGGGGCGGGTCTCGTCGTGCTCGTCGGGGTCGGAAAGGACGACACGCAAACCAGTGGAGAGATCCTGGCGGAGAAGATCGCGAATCTAAGGGTTTTTGATGACGACCAAGGAAGGATGAATTGCTCCCTACTGGAGACCGGGGGACAAGCGCTGTGCGTGTCCCAATTCACGCTCTACGGTGACTGTAGAAAGGGTCGGCGCCCGAGTTACGACCAGGCAGCTCCTCCTGAAAGAGCGCTCCTCCTCTACGAGAGCTTCGTCCAATCCCTGCGGAATCTAGGCATCCGGACCGAGACTGGACGATTCCGGGCCATGATGGAAGTGGAACTCGCGAACGACGGGCCGGTGACTTTGCTGCTCGATTCGGATCGGCTGTTCTGAGCATCAGGAAGGTGCCCGCGAGGACGAGGCGAACCCGGCAAGCAGCGAAGAATCCCAGCAGTTCTTAATACGTGGCAAATGCGGGGATCCTTGGGGATTTTTCCGCAACCTTCTAAAGTACAATTTCCATGACTTCGAAAGCAGCGCGGCAGTTGGGGAAGCGGGCTTGGGCGCGTTCCTGCAGTTGGTCAATGGTCCGATCATCGCTGTCCGGGTCGTGGTGGAAGAGGATCAGTTGTTTGACTCCGCTCTCCTCGCACACGCGCACACCCTCTTCCCAGGTGCTGTGACCCCAGCCTTTCTTTTCCTTCTCGAGTTGGGAGGGGGTGTATTGTGAATCGTAGACCAAGACGTCGGCGCCGCGGCTGACCTCCCGGATGGTCCAGTCGCTGTGGTGGTCCCCCGGCTCATGATCGGTCGCATAGACCACCACTTTCCCCCGGTTCTCGATGCGGAAGCACAGGCACCCTTGCGGGTGATGGAGCAGAGCGGGCCGGATACGAAGATCATCGAGCTCGAATGCGTCCTCGCCGATCTCCGAGTAAAGGCGTTGCGCGCGCATCGCCGACATATCCACCGGGAAGTAAGGGTTGCTCATCTGGCCTCCCAGAGTCTCCTCGAGTGAGGCTTCATGGGGGCGGTAAGAATGCACGTGGAATTGATTCGCCTCATTATAGAGTGGGGGAAAGAAGGGCAACCCCTGGATGTGATCCCAATGAAAATGGCTGATCAGAATGTGAGCGTGGATGGGGGTACTCCCGAACTCCTTCATCAGCGCCTTCCCCAGCATTCTCAATCCACTGCCGCAGTCGACGATGAGCAAAGAACCGGCGTCAGAACGAAATTCCAGGCAGGACGTATTACCACCATACCGCAAGTTCTCGGGTTGCGGGGTGGGCGTGGAACCCCGGACTCCCCAAAACCTTAGGCGCATAAAAACGTCCTTTGTAAATCGAAGACGGAGAGCCTAGTACCGTTCCAACTCACTGAGGCTATGTACTCCGCTTCTGAGTTGCACATCACCAACACGCTGCGGAGCTTGCGCGAATTCGTCGGAATGAGTTGGAACAGCACTAGTGGATTCGTATACCAGATTCCGCCGCTTCCGCCAAGAGGAAATTGCAGAGCGGCCTCCAGGCGCCGGGCCCGAGCGGAACGCCTGGCCCGTTGCGGCCCGGTCTCACTTCTCGTGAAGCCTCAAGGGGAAACGGGGCGGGGAATTTCGTGGCGAAAGACGACCTTGATTTCTTTACGCCAGGAATCGTTTATTCCCACCAGAATGACCTCGATCTTGCGGTCGAAGTAGCGCAGGATTTTCTCGGTCGTCGAGTGGAAACGAAAGGCGGGCGAGACCAGATAGAGCAAGGGAGCTTCCGGCAAAAGCTCGCGACCCTGGAAGTATCCGAATTCTTGGAACTGCTTTCGGTCCTGCAACCACTTGACGCGCAGCCAGTAGTCCAGCCCCTGGAGGGGAAGGTTGATTTCCTCATGAACCTTCAGCTCGACCACCGCGAGCCGCCCTCGGCGCGTCGCGGCCAGGATATCGATGACCCCGCGATCGGTTCCCGAGAAGGCCGGAACCTGCGGATAGACGTGCTCGGGTGACAGCGCGGGATCAAGGCGGGTGATGTCTTCGAGGAGCAGGCTTTCGAGCCAGCGTTCCGTTTGCAGCCGGTAGAACTCGTGCCGGGGATCGGGGCTGCCAGCACGGCGAACTTTCCGCACCCCAAGGAGAAAATCCCTGAACTCGTCGTGAAGAGATTCCTCCAGCCGGCGAAAGCTGCCCTCTAGGCCAAAATAGATGCGAGGCGCGAGTTGGCCCTCGACACGGGCCACTTCCAGTCCCGCGATGCGAAGCGACAGAAAGCTCCCCGTGGAGTCGGGGACGTAATTGACCTCCTCGGAGAGATCGCCCAGCAGGTCGCGGAGCAGACCTTGATGGTGCTCTGTCAGTGGCTCTGCCTGCCGGCGCGGGGCTAGCCGGGTCTCGACATTCCCGTAATCCTTCAGGTCAACCGGTGTGGGAGATTGCTGGCCGGGGCGCCACTCGAAGATTTCCACGTTGAGCGCCCGATGGTTGAGGTAGGCGGCGCGATGCGCAATCACGCTGATCGCGGCCGGGGACAGAAACAACTTCAACTGCGTAATCGCAAGGCGATCGGATTGCCCCCGCAGCCAATCCAACCAAATCAGCGCGAAGGCCAGTGCGGCGTCGGTGGCAGCGGATCCTTCTTCTTCACTCAGCCCCAGGAACGCCCAGGCAGAGCGCCCTTGTCTCGCGAGGCCGCGCGTGTACCAAGCTGAAAAGGAATGTTCACGGTCGGAATGGTTGCTCACGCGCTCGAATTTCCACCCGCGGCATTCGCGCTGCAGCATCAACAGCAGTTGCTGGCGGAATCCCGTGCGGCCGGCGGCGCGGGCCACGGTCGGCGACGAACGGAGTTCTCGAAACTCCAGCGTGGTGGTCTCTCGGCCACCCGGTTTGCGCACGAAGACACCAAAGCGGTCCCGGTCGCGATACGCCACCTCCTCCACTCGCCGCGAGATCGATCTTCCCGAATTCCACGCGCTGAAGATCAGTTTGCCAAATTCGATGGTCAGCCGCCAGTTTGCGGAAGTAAGGTCCAGCAACTCGACCTCGTCTTCCACCAGGATGGGATGACGAAGAAGTCGCAGCAGAGCTTCGATCTCGCTCTGGAGTTCGCGGAGTTGCTCGGGTTCGAGGGAAGGGGGCATGGCGTCGCCCCTGCCATTATAGTCGCACGCCGCTGGCTGCGACACCTCACTCGGCCGGCTTAGACGTTTACGTGTTGAGGAATGATTTTGGGCGGATGATCCTGGCAGCGCCCCATGCGTAACGAGGCAGCCCTCTTCGTTCGGGCCATTTGGCAGGAACATTCGCTCGCATGGATGGCCGCGAGAAGCGCGGGAGTCTGGCGCCCGGCCGAATCTTGCCCTATCCGCAGCAGGGCACTGCCTCGGCGAGGGGCGCTTCGTGGAGGGCGGCATGGGGCGCGCACTCCTTCCGCCAGGTGGCGAGCAGGAGCACGGTTCCGGACGGGCACAGGTGGATGTAGAACCTGCGGTCGCCATCCTCGAGATCATAGAAGCCCTTGCGGTGTGGGTCCGGGATGGCGAGCGCACCCGTCACCAGCAGGCTGCGTAGTCTTTCAGCCATCTCAGCCGGATAATGCCGGAGATTGTCAATTCGAAGTGGACCGCTCATCCTGACGATCATGGTTCTCTCCTTTCGCCCGGAACCAGTGTCTCTGAAGGTGAATACGCTTCGGGGGGCCGGCGAGTTTCAGAATTCGTTCTTTCCGCCGCCAAACCCAAATCCATACCTTGTACTACTCAGGCTGAGTTTCCGCGCTGCGCGCGAAGATTCTTCCTCCTGTCAGTGGTCCCACCACGTCCTCGGTGGCCGGCAGAGACTCAACACCGAGGTCGCTCGGAGGCTCCTTGCCCTCGGTGTCGAAGCTTGAAAGGCACGGAGGTCACGGAGAACCTCCTTTTGGTCGCGGCCAGTGGCCACGCCAGGGATAATGCAGTCGCCCTTCAAGCCTCTGCCACCCAGGCGGGCTACAAATGGGCAATCGTTTGTTTAGACGGAGCGTCGGCCTGTAGGGTCACCAGGGCAAGAAAGAATGGTTTCCAGTTGGCTTCGCGGCGCGCCATCGGTAACATAGGCGAGGTCTGGCGCGCTTTCCCGCCGGACGCGCTGGGATACCTGCGCACGGACGCGGCAGCGAAGGCGTCCCTGCCCACCACGGAGGTTTCATCACATGCGTTATCGCGAACTGGGTCGTACGGGCTGGAAGGTTTCGGAAATCAGTTTCGGCGCCTGGGCCATCGGCTCGATGTGGGGAAAGGTCGATGACAACGAATCGTTGGCAGCGCTCAATCGCGCCATCGATCTGGGTGTGAACTTCATTGACACCGCCGACGTTTACGGCATGGGTCGCAGCGAGCGGCTGATTGCGCGCCTGAAAAAAGAACGGCGCGAGACGATTTACGTGGCCACGAAGGCGGGCCGGCGGCTTTCGCCGCACACCGTGGAGGGCTACAACCCGACGAACCTGACGCAGTTCGTCGAAGACAGCCTGCGGAACCTGGAAACAGATTGCCTCGATTTGGTGCAGCTCCACTGCCCGCCGGTCGAGGTCTACTACCGCCCGGAGGTTTTCGGCGCGCTCGACGATCTCGTTAAGGCTGGCAAGATCCGCTACTACGGCGTGAGCGTAGAGAAAGTGGAAGAAGCGCTCAAGGCCATCGAGTTTCCCGGCGTTCAGACCATCCAGATCATTTTCAACATGTTTCGCCAGCGGCCCGCGGATTTGTTCTTCTCGGAAGCGGCGCGGCGGCGGGTGGGGATCCTGGCACGCGTGCCGCTGGCGAGCGGGCTGCTGGCCGGCAAGATGACGCGGCAATCGACGTTCGCGGCGGACGACCACCGCAACTCTAATCGCCACGGCGAGCTGTTTGACGTGGGCGAGACTTTCTCGGGTGTGGATTTCGAAACCGGGCTCGCGGCCGTGGAAGAATTGCGCGCGCTCGTTCCGCCCGGCGTCACCTCGGCGCAGCTCGCCCTGCGCTGGATCCTGATGTTTGACGCCGTGACCTGCGCCATTCCCGGGGCGAAGCGGCCGTCGCAGGCGGAAGAGAACGTGCGCGCGGCCGATCTTCCGCGGCTGACCGATGCGCAGATGGCGAAGGTGCGTGAAGTCTACGACACTCACATTCGCAAACTCGTGCACCAGCGCTGGTGAGTCGGGAGTCGTTGCCGGCCACCGCTCTGTGTTCACCGCTCCAGGAGTCTCGCATGAGCAAACGGCTCCTCTTCATCCTTATCTCTTTCTTCCTGGTTCTCGGCGTCGCCGGTGGGCAAGATTCGGAATACCCACCCCAGCGCTCACAGATTCCCGGGCCCGCCACCTCTGCAGATTTCGAAAAGTGGCTCGCGGACGTGACGCACTGGCGCATGGAGCGGCGAATCCGCATCGGTTACAGCGGCTCGGAATACGAGCGTCCGGAGCTCAGATGGACGCAGTCGAGTTTTATTCAGCCGCAGATGATGATTCACGACCGCTACTTCCACGATCCCGTCGCAGGCAAGTACACCGTGGACCGTTATCTCGATGACCTGGAACGTCGCTACGGAGGCATCGACAGCGTGCTGGTCTGGCAATCGTACCCGAACCTGGGGATCGACAACCGCAATCAATACGATCTGGTGCGCGACATGCCCGGCGGCGTCGAGGGCGTGCGGCAGATGGTGGCGGATTTCCACCGGCGTGGCGTGCGCGTGCTTTTTCCGGTGATGGTGTGGGACCAGGGTACTCGCGACGAAGGCGTGCCGAACTGGACGGCCACGGCCCACCTGCTGGCGGAAATCGGAGCCGATGGCGTGAACGGCGACACGTTGGACGTGGTGCCGGGCGCTTTCCGCTCCGCCTCCGACGCGACCCACCACCCGCTGGCGCTGGAGCCCGAGTCCCTGCAAGTGGACCTTGGCCTGCCTTGGAACAACCTGAGTTGGGGCTACTGGGATTATTCCTTCGTGCCAACCATCAGCCGGCACAAGTGGCTCGAACCCCGTCACATGGTGAACATCTGCCGGCGCTGGGGGCGCGACAAGACGGATGACCTGCAGCACGCGTTCTTCAACGGCATCGGCTACGAGAGCTGGGAGAATATCTGGGGCATCTGGAACCAGATCACACCGCGCAACGCGGAAGCCTTGCGGCGCATTGCCACAATCGAGCGGGCCATGGCTCCGGTACTAGTGTGTGCAGATTGGGAGCCGCACACGCCCACGGAGCAGTACGGTGTTTTCGCGAGCAAGTTTCCCTGCCAGGGGCGGACACTGTGGACGGTGGTGAATCGCAACGAGTACGACGTGACGGGCCGCGTGATGGAAGTTCCGCACACCGCCGGGACGCGCTATTACGACTTGTGGCACGGCGCGGAGCTGAAGCCGGAAATCAAAGGAAGCTCCGCCACGCTGAGCCTTGAAATGGAGGCGCACGGTTACGGAGCCGTGCTGGCCACGACGAGCGAGCCGGACGAGCAACTGCCAAAGCTGCTGGCGCGCATGAGCGAGCTTTCCCAGAAGCGTCTGCAGGATTTTTCGCACGAATGGAAATTCCTTCCCCAGCAGATTGTCGAGATCGCCCCGACGAAACCCGCTGCCACGGCACCCGCGGGAATGGTGCGGATTCCGGGCGACAAGTTTGAGTTCCGCGTGTCCGGCATCGAAATCGAAGGCGGCAACGACGTGGGCGTGGACGTGCAGTACCCGTGGGAAGATGCCCCGCGGAGGCATCATCTGAAGACGCTGGAAATCAAGCCCTTCTATATTGATAAGTTTCCGGTGACCAATGCGGAGTTCAAGAAGTTCCTCGACGCCACACACTACCACCCCAAGGATGATCGCAGTTTCCTGCGCGACTGGAAGGAGGGGACGTTTCCTTACGGCTGGGCGGACAAGCCGGTCACGTGGGTCTCGCTCGAAGACGCGTGCGCCTACGCTAGGTGGGCGGGAAAGCGGCTTCCGCATGAGTGGGAGTGGCAGTACGCCGCGCAGGGTACGGACGGGCGGTTGTACCCGTGGGGAAATGAGTGGAATGCCTCCGCCGTGCCGCCCGTCGAAACACGCCGCGTGATGCGCGAGCCGACAGACGTGAACGCTCACCCGCAAGGCGCGAGCCCCTTCGGCGTAATGGACTTGGTCGGCAACGTCTGGCAGTGGACCGAGGAATTTGGCGACGACCACACGCGCGCAGCGATCCTGCGCGGCGGAAGCTATTATCAGCCGCAGGGCTCACACTGGTATTTCCCGCAAGCCTACAAGCTTAATGAACACGGGAAATATCTGCTCATCGGCCCCTGCCTGGATCGCTCCGCGGCCGTCGGGTTCAGGTGCGTGGTGGACGCGGAGTGACCAATCGCGGCGGCCGTTGCTTCGGCATTCCGCTGGCATGAAGAATGCGACCGGGAGGGCTGACGCGGCGCGATCACACATGCCCGCCGGCGAGGCTGAAGAGCAAGACGGCGAGGACCACGAGCGTGATGCCCACGTACAGCCGGTCGCGCTCGAGCGCGAAGGCCACCACCGAAAAGGCCACGCGTGCCACGGGTGTGGCGATCAAAAGCAGCAGGCCCAGTTGAATGGTGTTGCGGCCGCGAAACGAGGCGGCGCGCCGGACAATCCCTGAAACGGTGCACAGCTCGAAGGGTTCTCCCACGAAAATGGCATAGTGGGGAATCGCCCGGCCATGGCGGGCGAGGAAGACAATCCCGCCCAGCACGACAACCGCCGCGGCCAGCGAAACACCGGCGCGTAGCAGGTTGCCGATGATGGTCTCGACTCGTTGATCCGTCCAGCGATTTGCAGGTTTGTTCATCTCAGAGTTTTCCTGTCACACCGTGATAGATCATCTCCACCGCCAGCACCGCCACGACGACTGCGAAAAGCGCCCGCAGCCAAGTGGTGCGGGTCCTGGGCAGCAGGCGCGCCCCCAGCAGTGCGCCTAAAAGAACTCCCAGCATGACGGGCATCGCCAGGCCGGGATCGATGTATCCCCGCTGGAGATAGACTCCTGCGCTGGCGGCGGCCGTGACGCCGATCATGAAGTTACTGGTAGTGGTGGAAACCTTGAAGGGGACGCGCATCGCCTGATCCATAGCGATCACCTTCAGCGCTCCGGAGCCAATGCCGAGGAGGCCGGAGAGAGTCCCAGCCACGAACATCAGGCTGAATCCCGCGGGAACCCCGCGCACGTGGTAGCTCTGAAGGCCGGCCGTCGTGGGATACTCGGAATCGAATTTCAGCAGCGTTGCCAGGCGGTCGCGGTGGTCGTCCGCGACCCGCGGGGGACTCGGTCGGCTGGCCATGTACGCGGAGTAAAGCAGAACGATCCCGAAGATGACGGCGATCGACGAAGCGGGCAAGCGAGCGGCAACGGAGGCTCCCATCACTGCGCCCACGGTGGTGGCGACTTCCAGGAACATCCCGATGCGGATGTTGGTGAAACCCTCTTTGACGTAGGCGGCCGCCGCCCCGGAGGAAGTGGCGATGACGGAAACCAAGGTGGCGCCGATGGCATAACGGATATTGACTCCGAACGCCAGCGTGAGAAGTGGCGTGATGACAATGCCGCCGCCCAGTCCGGTCAGCGACCCCAGGAAGCCCGCCAGCAGCGAGCCCAGCCAGATTAAGAGAGTGAGTTCGAGGGTGTTCACACTATGGATTCTTTCTCAACCACGACGTGGCGGAGGGAAAACCCTCTGCCGCTACGCTTCCGGCAGATGGTCAAAGATCTGCTCGTTCTTCGCGTCCCAAAAGAGCTTCTTACCCTGCCAGTACGACTGCGCGGCCATGATACATGCTACGGAGTGGCTGAAGCCGTCGAGGACCGTGGCGTGAGGCTGCTGGCGGCTGCGCAGGCACTCGAACCAGTCGATCATGTGGTGAAGGTCGTCGTCGCCGATGCTCATGGGCGGCAGGCCCTTGTCGCCCGGCAACTGAAGGTACTCAGCTTTGCGCTGCGCGTCGATCGTGGGGTTGTCTTCGTGGTTGCCCTTCTCTTCCACGAGCTGGTAGCGCGGGCTGCCTTCGCCGCCGATGTTGAAGAGCGTGGCCTGCTTGCCCATGTAACGCGTAAAGCTGGGCGCGTCGTTGCCGAAGCTGGTTGAGTAGCTCACCAGAAAGCCTTTGGGATATTCGCATAGAGCGACGAAGGTGTCCGGATTCTGGCGGCCGTCGTGCCAAGCGAAGATGCCACCGTGAGCCAGGACGCACTTCGGGAAGGGATCGTCCATAAACCAGTGCACCAGGTCGATGCCGTGGCTCATCCACTGGTCGGGGATGCCGCTGGAGAAATCCTTGTACAAGCGGAACTCGAAATAGAGTTGCGGATCGAAAGGCTGGTAGGGTTTGGTCGCGAGCCAAGCACGCCAGTCGGTGTCCTCCTCGCGAATCATTTTCACTTCCGGGCGGCCCCGCCAGCGCGGCCCGTGAAAGTTCCACTCGATTTCGACCTTGCTGACCTCGCCCAGCACGCCCTTCCGCACCAGGTCGTGCACGGCGCGTGGGTAGAGTTCGCTGCGATGCTGCGTCCCCACTTGCACGATCAGCTTGCGCGCGAGCACCGCGTCGCGCGCGGCTTTGGCTTCTTCCAAGACGTTCCCCATGGGTTTTTCGACGTAGGCGTCTTTGCCGGCCTCGGCGGTGAGCTTCAGCACCGGTGAGTGTGAGTGCTCGGGTGTGGAAATCAGGACGCCGTTAACGTCCTTGAGCGCCAGCAGGTCTTCGAGATGCTGGAAACTGCGCGGGGCGCGCCCGTAAGTCTTCTCCGCCCGGGCTGCGGCCTTCTCGCGGTTGACCTTCCAAAGATCACAGACGGCCGTCATCTCCACGTTGTGTTTGTCTTTGAGCATCGCAATGATGCCCTGGAGTTCGCCGCCGCGGTTGCCGATGCCAATGTGCCCGAGGGAAATGCGGTCGTTAGCGCCCAGAATACGGCTGTAGGAAATTGCCGTGCTGGCGACACTGGCGGCGCCAAGCGCCTTGGCGCTGCGGTTCAAGAATGAGCGACGGCTGAGTTTCTCTGAGGACGATTCCCGCTTGTCCATGATTCCTCCTGAAATTTGTGCGGCGGCAACGTAGTTTACCATCAGATGAGGCTTCTGGATTGCTGCGGTACATAGGCGACGTGGAATTTTACCCACGTGCGGAGGGGAGAAGAAACTTATGGCACGACGCTGGGTAAGGGTTGTTATCAAGCTAACCGTGGTTTGACTCGTAGTAATCGGGGCGGTCGCCCTGGTGATTTATCCAAACTATATCCGGCCCTGGCACCTCAAGTGGGGCGCCACGACCGCGGAAGTCCGCCAGCAGTTCCCCGGAGATGAGCTCGTTCCCAACCCCAAGCTTTCCGCTACGCACGCCATTACCATTCGCGCTTCCGCGGGAGAAGTGTGGCCGTGGCTCGTACAGATGGGGCAGGGCAAAGCGGGCTTCTATAGCTACGACTGGCTCGAGAACCTGTTCGGGTGCGACATCCACAACGCCGACCGGATTCTGCCGCAATTCCAGACCCTGAAACCTGGCGACGGCATACGGCTCCATCCGAAGATGCCGCCCGTGCCGGCGGTCATTGTGGACCCGAACCGCGCGCTGGTGCTGCATGGCGACACGCGTGTGGGTTCAGGCCCGCCCGTCATGAAGCCGGGCGACTATCTCAACGTGCTGTGGGGGTTTTACCTCCAACCGATTGACGAACATTCGACCCGCCTGATCGAGCGCTTCCGCAGCGATTACAACCCCAGCGCCTTCAACCGGCTGATGAATGGCCGCATTATGGAGCCCGTGAGCTTTATCATGGAGCGCAAGATGCTTCTCGGCATCAAGGAGCGGGCGGAAAGACAGGGGATAGGTCATAGGTGACAGGTGACAGTAAAGGGGGAGACAGGTCAAGAGTCGAAAGTTGAAGGTTGAAACGCGGACATGGGAACAGGACGCGTGACGCGAATTTCTCAACCCGGACGAGGGCGGGGGTTTAGAGGCTGCGGAAAAACGCTTCCCTGCTGCCATTCTGAGCGAAGCGAAGAATCTCGCCCTGCGCATTTTCATAACCGTGCCAGATTCTTCGTCGTCCCGCAGGGCGGGACTCCTCAGAATGACAGCGCCCACGGGTTTTTCCGCAGCCTGTTTAGCCCCGCCCTCCGTGGTGAGAAATTCAGCCTAGGAGCCTGTTTATGAGGACGTTGCTGAGATGCTTCGGGATTGCTGCCATTCTCCTCGCAACGGCATTCCTGCTGGTGGCGACGCTCTTGCCGGCTGTGCCGCCGCAGGACGTCTCAGCCGACCGGTACAAGAACCTTCTGGAGCGGGTGAAGAAGGGCGACCCCTCGGTGGATTTTCTGGAGTTGCGGCGGGCCTACGCCGATTCGCCGGAGTATTCCAGCATCGAGGATTCCGACGAGTCGGCGAAGATGTTCGAGGCCTTCAACCGCAAGGACTACGCCGAGGCCCTCGCGCACGCGCAGAAGATCCTCGACGAGGATTACGTTGATATCGACGCCCACCACATGTCCTTCCTTGCTTGCCGCGAAATGAAGGACGCGGAGCACGCGCAGTTTCACCAGAACATCGCGCGCAACCTCATCAAGTCGATCCTCAGCACCGGTGACGGAAAAAGCCAGAAGACGGCGTTTGAGGTCATCTCGACCTCAGAGGAGTATGTCATCCTTAAAGTACTGGGATTGCAGCCCGGCTCGCAGAGCTTGATCAGGGAGAACGGCCATGACTATGACCGGCTGGAGGCCGTCGATCCCGAGACTCACCTGAAAGCAACCCTCTATTTCAACGTCGACCGGCCCATGGGCCACCTGCACAAGATCTTCAGCAAATAGCCTTCCGAGCGCCGCCACGTGTGGCCTGCGGGCAGGAGGAGAGAAGCCTGCATGGACTAAAGCCCGCTGCTGCCGCTCGCCTCAGCCGCCGCCTGCGGCTCGTCCTTCTCGGTGGGGTAGCCAGCATCCAGCCAACCCCGCCAACCGCCGTCCATGGAGAGGACGCTGATGTATCCCATCTTCTGCAGATTGTCCGCTACCAGCACGGAGCGGAAGCCGCCACCACAATAGAGCACCATGGGCGTGCCCTTGATCGGCACAGCGTTCTCAATGTCGCGCTCGATGATGCCCTTGCACATGTGAACGGCGCCGGGCAGGTGGCCCTTGGCCCATTCGTTCTCTTCGCGGACGTCAATGAGCGTGAACCGCTCCTTTGCGTCGAGCCGCTTCTTGACTTCCTGAGCGCTGGTTTGTCGAATGCGCGACTTGGCGTCGTCAACGAGCTCCAGGAACCCGGGAGCGTGCTTCATCGTGAACCTCCGTGCCCGGCAGAATTCCCTGTCGAGTGCAAGACATTATGGCGCAGGCGCGCTCAGAGGAAAAGAGGGATTTGCTGGGCGCAGCGTGGTGAGCAGCAGGAGGCCAACGAGCTTGCGGCCGTTTTCGTTGCCCCGCTGAAAGCAGCGAGAGTAGAATGAACCCGGTCGAAGAACTTCCTGACTGCACGCTCACTCGACCCGTCGCTCTCTGGTGACCCGATGACCCGCCGGTCCGATGGCCCTGCCTGCGCAGCTTGCCTGCGCAGGCAGGGCAAGCCGATCACCGAATCACCCGATTCGCCGAGGCGCCTTATGAAACTCCTTTTGCTCATCTTGATTATGTTTCTCGCCGTCATCGCACAGCCTGCTGGCCCGCAGCAAGGCAACGGGCCACTCGGCAAGGACCAAGTCGTGGACTTGCTGAAGGCAGGGATGGAGACTCCCGAGTTGGTCAAGCTCATCCACGAACATGGCATCGACTTCGATTTGAGCGACGATTACCTCGAGGCCCTGCGCCAGGCGGGCGCGCAGGACGCGGTCATTCAAGCCTTGCGCGCCGCCAGGCCCAAGCCGCTGACCAAGGAGCAGGTACTGCAACTGGTGGCCGGGCACGTGCCCAGCCAGCGCGCGGCGACGCTGGTGAAGCAGCACGGCATCAACTTCCTGCCGGATGAGAGGTATCTCGCGACCCTGCGCCTGGCGGGCGCGGACGACACGCTGATTGCCGCCGTGCGCGAGGCGAGCAAGACGCTGACGGCGGAACTGGTGGTCACAACTTCCCCCAACGCCGAGGTCTATTTGGATGGAGAACTTCAGGGCCGGGCCAACGCCCAAGGCGAGTTAGCGCTAAAAGCCAAACTCGGCACCCACGCGCTGAAAGTCACGCTGGCCGGCAAGAAAGATTTCGAGCAGAGCGTCACGCTCGCCAGCGTGCAAGCGGCGAAAATCGAGGCACGGCTCGTGGATGCCCCGGGAAGCATCCGGGTGCAAACTTTGGCCGGCGCGCTCGTCACGTTGGACACCGCGAGCCGGGGGAGAACCGACGCGAGCGGTCAGTTGACGATCGGCGATGTTGCCGCCGGCTCACACGAGCTGCGGGTTTCGGCGGCGGGCAAGAAGGATTTCCGGCAAAACAGCACTGTGGTTGCGGGGCAAGAGAGCAGGATTGATGCGCCGCTGGCCGAAATCGAGAAGCCGGCATTGGCGGCAGTGAGAGTTCGAGAAAACTCGAAAGACGGACTCAAGTATGTCTGGATACCACCCGGAAGCTTCATGATGGGCTGCTCGCCGGGAGACACCGAGTGCTCTAGCGAGGAAAAACCATCGCACCAAGTCACCATCAGCAAGGGTTTTTGGCTGGGGCAGACGGAGGTCACGGTCGCAGCGTACAGGCCCTTCGCAGCGGCCACAGGACGGCAGATGCCAGGGCCCCCTGACAGCCGCTGGGCGAATGAGGCCAGGCCGATCTTCAATGTGCGTTGGAATGACGCAAACGATTACTGTACCTGGGCGGGAGGACGGCTGCCTACGGAAGCCGAATGGGAATACGCGGCCCGAGGGGGAAGCACGGAGGCGCGCTACGGGCCGATCGACGAGATCGCGTGGTACGACAAGAACAGCGAGGGCCAAACGCATGAGGTGGCTCAGAAGCGCGCCAATGGCTTCGGGGTCTTCGATGTGCTAGGGAATGTGTGTGAGTGGGTACACGACTGGTACGACGAGCACTACTATCAGAATAGCCCCTCCCAAGATCCCTTAGGGCCGACGAGCGGGACGCTGCGAGTTATGCGTGGCGGGTCGTGGGGCGACGGTCCCAGGCACGTCCGCGTATCGTACCGCAAAAGGAGCCCTCCAGCCTACAGGTTTCCCACCTTCACCAACGGCTTTCGTTGTGTCGGGGAGGTGGCTGGTCCTTGACCCTTTTTCCTTTTCCCTTGATGTTTTGTTGAGGGGTACCGGGGCTTTGCCCCGGTCCAGAAACCTTTCAGCCAGGCACATGTGGGGGAGCGCTCGGCGCTCTCGCCGTGCTGTCATTCCCGCCCCGTCCTCCCGCTGAACCACCACCCTCGCCGGTCTGAGGCAAAGCCAGGTTGGCTATCAGCAATGCACCCGACCCGACACGAAACCCACCGGAAAAATCCCTTTTGTCGTCTCCCTAGTTGTGCTAGGATGCTCGGGTTCAGGGCTCGGAACCGTTGAAAGTGCATATGATCGGTAAGAGGGGGAGACTCCACTCAGGGCTGAAGTTCTGCCTCCTCGGTAAAAGGGAGAGGAGTACCACTGCGCATGGAGCGTGGTAGTCTCCTCGGGGGCTCCTAGCGGGGGCAACGTCCTCAGTCACGCGAAGAGGATGGGAGTTAAACTCCGCTGCTGGCGTCCCGAAACCTATTCCTACTGCGGTTGCTCAGGCTCACTGCGAAAATCTGGTTTCCCCCAGGATGGCAATCGGCCGAATTATGCGGCCGCCAAGATACCGGGAGATTGACTAAAACTTCGACCCTCCGCCGGGGCATGAGGGTGGAGCATCGTCGACTCGCCGGAGGGTCCGCAGCGTGACGCGGACGAACCTGCCACGACCTGAACGCCATGGCAGGACGGTGTTTGCTGGGAAAGCTGGGCACAACCCTAAGTGGCATGAAATGACTTCAACTTCTATGAGGAGGATTTCGATGAAGAACCTACCGCTTTTCGTGGCAGTGGCCGCCATCGTCGCTGTCCTCGGCCTGACGGGCACCCGAGGACTCGCGAAGGATGCAACCTCAATCCTAAACCAACTCAGTACAGTAAGTACGCTGGCCTCAACCGTGCCAGCCAACGGTGACATAAATCCCTACGGGGTGGCTGAAGTGAAGCGCACAGTTGGCAATCTGGTAGCTGGCCACTTTCTGATCAGCAACTTCAACGCCTTCACGAATTTGCAGGGCACCGGCACGACCATTGTAGATGTCGGGCCGGAGGGCGGCACGAGCCTGTTTGCGCAGATCGACGCAAACACTTTGCCGGGGGCGTGTCCGGGCGGGGTCGGGCTGACCACGGCGCTGGTGGTCTTACGTTCGGGCTGGGTAATCGTAGGCAGCCTTCCCACCACGGATGGGACCGCAGCAACGATCGGGGCCGGTTGCCTGATTGTGCTCAACAGCACCGGTACTCCTGTGGAAACGTTTTTTGGTTCGCTCATTCGCGGCCCTTGGGATATGACGGCGACTGAAGACGACCACGAAGCCAAAGTTTTTTTCAGCAACGTGCTGAACGGAACGGTGGCAGCGGGCGGCAGTGTAGTGAATTATGGAACGGTAGTCCGGTTGAACCTGAGGATCTCTTCCCAGACTAACCCCTGGATTGAATCGATGACCGTGGTCGCCTCGGGTTTCCCGGAGCGCACTGACCCGGCCGCATTGGTCATCGGACCCACCGGCGTCGGACTGAGCCCTGGATGCGATGCGAGGGACGGCGACGATTGCGAGGATTGGGGCCGGGAAGAAGCACGAGTACTTTATGTTGCGGATAGCCTAAACGATCGGATTGCCGTGATTCCCAACGCGCTCACTCGAACGACTTCCGGCGGTGTCGGCAGCACGTTTTCCTCGGGCGGCGCACTGAACGATCCGCTCGGGCTCATCGTCGCCCACAACGGTCACATCTTTACGGTCAACGGTAACGATGGGAATATCATCGAGATAGGTCCTCACGGCAAGCAGATTGCGACAAAATTGATCGACAACACAGGTACGCCTCCAGGTGCCGGAACTTTGTTTGGTCTGGCCTACGACCCAAACCTGGGCCTCGTTTTCGTCGATGACGGAAGCAATACTCTGAACTTGCTGCACTAGGCGACGAAACCGTTCCGCCACCTGTGGGTTTTGTGGAGGGACAGCTTCCTGAATCAGACCGAACAGAGGCATCTGATCGCCAAAGGGCGGGAATGAATCGGGGCATGCAGGGATGGTTGCGGTACTTGCGTGCAAACCCGTTCACTCCCGCTCCTTCGGCTGCTTCCCGGAGCCCGGTATCAGGTTGCTATCCGTTTCGTGAAACGCTGCCGAAGCAAACCCACAGGGGAATGCCTGCATTTTCGGAGTTCACAGGAAAGGTCTGGAGAGCACCGCAACTTTCGAGAGGGAAGATTAACCCCGATCCCGAAGTCGGCGGGTCTTAACGAACGCTTTCTCTGATGAGATCAAGGAGTTGCCCTCTGAAGATCCAACTTCGCCGAAGTTAGGTTTGTTTGTACAGTGCAAAGCGCAACCCGCTCGGACTAGTTTAAGAATGCTCGGTCTAAAAACCCACGGGCAAAGCCAACTTCGGGATCGGGGTTAACTGACCTTGTCAGGCCGGAGCCGGGCAGGGGAATTTATAGAGACCAGCACAAATCCTTTTTCTCAAATCCCCCGTTAATCCAGTGAGGGCGGCTGCCGGCAGGGGCAATCCAATCCTTCCACTCGCAACCCCTCACACCGTCGATAGTGCTCAGTGCCTACTGCTTACTGCCTACGGCTATCCCCACACCCGCACGGCAGCGTCCGGCTAGAAGATCTCGAACCGTTCCTGGTGGACGGTGGGATCGCTCTTGATGATGACGTCTTTCTTGGTAAGCGATTCGAGCTCGGAAACCAGCCCACCCTCGCGTGACTTCAGCGCCTTGGCGACTTCCGGGTTGACGCGTAAGGTGATGACGTTGCCGTCGATTTGCTTGGCCATCTTGCGCGCTTCCGCCAAGATCTCGTTGCAGACGGTGTTGACGGACATGATCCAGCCTGAGCCGGAACAATAGTCGCAGGGCTCGCAGAGCGTGCGTTCGAGCGATTGTTTGACGCGCTTGCGGGTGACGGCCACCAGCCCAAAGTCGTGGAACGAGATGACCTTGGTAGGCGCGCGATCGGCGCGCAGAGCCTCTTCCAGGGCCTGCACCACTTTGGCGCGATTCTTGCGCTCGTCCATATCGATAAAGTCGATGACGATGATGCCGCCCAGGTCGCGCAGGCGCACCTGGCGCACGATTTCGTTGACCGCGTCAACATTGGTCTTGACGATGGTGTCTTCCAGCCGATTGGTTTTGCCGACGTACTTGCCGGTGTTGACGTCTACGGCCACCAGCGCCTCGGTCTGGTTGATGACGATGTAGCCGCCTGACTTGAGCCAGACCTTGGGCTTGAGAGCCTTCTCCAGTTCCGATTGAATACCAAACTCTTCGAACAGCGGCGTGTCGCGGGTGTAGAGCTTGACTTTGCCGATCAGCGCGGGCTGGCAGCGGTTCACGAAATCGAGCACGCGCTCGTAGTCGATTTCGCTGTCTACACGCACGCACTTGAAATCCGGCGTCAGCAGGTCGCGCAGCAGTCGCTGCACCAGGTCGAGATCGCGGTGGATGAGCGCCGGCGCCTTCAGGCGGTCCGCCTTGGTCCGGATCTCGTTCCAGAGCGTGGACAGGAACCTCAGGTCAGCCTTGAACTCTTCTTCGGGGCGGCCTTGTCCGGCGGTGCGCACGATGAAGCCGCCCGTGAGCGAGCCCCGGTTCTCCAGGATGATGTTGCGCAGTCGCAGGCGCTCCTCTTCCGACGCGATCTTGCGCGAGACGCCGATGTGGACGATGGTGGGCATGTAGACAAGGTAGCGTCCCGGGAGGGCGACGTGCGAAGTGATGCGGGCGCCCTTGGTACCCAGCGGCTCCTTGGCGATCTGGACCAGGATTTCCTGGCCTTCCTTGAGCACTTCGGAAATCTGCACGGGCTGATGGTTGCCCGGACGCGAAGGCTCACGGCGGGTCTCGTTGCGGCGCGGGCCGCCCGTGCCACGACGCCCGCGACGGCGGCGCGGGGCAAAGCGCGGGCGCTGATGGGGCTCACGCAGGGTGTAGGTACGGTCACCCGGGCCGCCAGGAGCTTCGCCCGTGGCGGGCGCGCCGGGCGCGGCTTCCTGGGCGACAGGCTGCCCTTCAGTCTCGGCGCCGGGCGCAGCCTCCACGGGCACTTCGCCCTCGGCGACGGCTTCTGCCATTTCCTCGGCGCCTTCCGGAACCTCGTACTGCCCTGCCTCACCCTCGACCGCACCGAGCTCAGCAGCGTACGGCTCGGCTTCGGCCTCGGGCGTGGCTTGCTCGTAAGCCACCTCAGCCGTTTCCGCCTGCTCTCTCTCCCCAACCGGGGAATAAGGCGGAGCAAATTCCGCGGCATGCTGCGGCTCCAGCACATGGACAGTAGGCTCCAGCGGGACGATGGGCTCCAACACATGGACGGTGGGCTCCAACGGGGCCTGCGCCAGCGGGGAGGGCTCCTCCTGGCGCATTTCAGGGTACGCGACCCCTGCTGAAGCGGCCTCTTCCGGTACCTCGACGCGGGCGCTTTGCGCGGGCGGCGGAGCAATCAGGGAATCGACCACGCCGGGAGCGAACCCTACGGTGGGCTCGAACACCTGCGCGGTGGCAGGGGCAGAGAGCGGCTCCGGCAAAGGTTCGGCTCCGCCAGCCGGTTCGCCCTCCGCGAGGGCTCCTGGGACGGGCTCGGCCAGAGCCGCGGCTGGCGCTTCCCCGTACGATTTGACGGTCTCGGCTAAAGAGCCCTCGCCTTTCAGGGGCTCGCCGACTCCTGCGGCGAATTCCTCCGGTGGCGCGCCTTCCGGCACCTGGGTTTCAATTCCCCCGGGCGCTGGAGGGGCAGCATGACGGTACTTGGCCAAGGACTCGCCGGGCAGAATCTCGAAGGAGTGCGGCGGCTCGGGAGTTTCCTGGCGCGAGGTGAACTTGCGGTCGGCGTGACGATTGTCGCCGAAGCCCGACCGCCCCCGATGGTGCCGGCGGCGGCCGCGCCGCTGATCAAAGTCACGTCGCCCGCGGGATTCCTCCGCGGCGGCGGGAGGTGCAGGGGGTGCGGTAGCTGCGGCAGGCGCCTCATCGGCCGGGGGCGCGACGGGCGCCGCGGCGGCTTCAACGGCGGCGACTGGCGCAGCTTCCATTACGGCGGGCGCGCTCGCCGGCTCCGCCTGGGTGGCTGCGCCCTCCTGCGATGTGAACTTGGAGGCGCGCGCTTCGGCTTCCTCGAAGACCTTGTCGTACTCTTCCTGGTCCTCGTAAAAGAAGTCGGAAACATAGAGGAAGGCGTCACGCTCGAGGCCGATGTCCACAAACGCGGACTGCATGCCGGGAAGCACACGGCTGACGCGGCCCTTATAAATGCCGCCCACCAGGCCGACATCGGTGTCCCGTTCAAAATGGACTTCGACCAGTTGGTCGTCTTCCAACACGGCGACCTTCGTCTCGTGAGGAGACGAGGAAATGTACATCTCCTTGGGCATGGAAACTCCTTTTTCCGCAACGCTGGGGAATCAACCCGTCCAAGCGGGGATCAACCTGCAGCGTTCCTGAACCGGCCGGCCGTCGCGAAGCGACGGACTACGAAGACCTCGACCGGATGAAATCGATCTCAGGTGGTTTTAAGGCCGCGCCCTCGGGCGCGAAATCCTTCGGACCCACCCGGTCCCCGATCCGCGGCACAAAGCGGCCGACGAATCGCTTACGTAATCTGTGCCACCCGACAAGGAAGCGCTATTCCCTGCCCAGCGGCTTAGGGCTGCGTTCAGTTTACAAATCGTCTCGCCCTCACGCTCATCGCCAGCCCCAGGCCCAGGAACGTGAAGAGCAAGGACGAGCCCCCCTGACTCATGAGCGGCAAGGGGATACCGGTAATCGGGAACACCCCGATCAGCATCCCGGTGTTGATGACAACCTGGAAGAACAAGACGGAAGCCAGGCCCACCAGCAGGAATGCTCCGGCACGGTCTGCCGCCATTTGTGCTCCATCGAGCAAACGCAGGAGCAGCGCAAAATATAGCAGCAGGACAAACAGGGTACCGATGAATCCCTGTTCTTCGGCGAAAGCGGCGAAAATGGAATCTGCGTGCGATACAGGAATAAAGCCCAGCCGGCTTTGGGTTCCGTTGCCCATGCCCTTTCCCCAAAAACCACCTGAGCCGATGGCAATCTTGGTTTGGGTCACTTGGTAGCTGGAGCCTTGGGTGTTCTGTGAGGGGTGCAGGAAAGTCATCAGCCTCTCGCGTTGGTAGGGTCTAAGGAAGTTCCAGCCCACTGGCAAGGCGAGGATTCCGACCAGGCAAAGTACCACGATATGCTGCCAGCGGATTCCGGCGAAGAGAACACCCGCGATGATGATCGGAAGGAATGTCAATGCTGTGCCCAAGTCGGGCTCCAGAGCCACTAAGCCTGCCGGTACTCCGGCCAGAATTCCAAGCTTTACCAAGTCCCCCCAGGTAACGGCCTTCGTCCGCCGGTCGGCGAAGTAGGCAGCCACCACTAGTATTATAATCAACTTAGCGATTTCTGACACTTGGAAACTCATGCCGCCCAGTTGCAGCCACCGGCGCGTGCCGGCAATCGAGTGGCCGGCAATCAAAAGCCCCGCCAGAGCCACGACGGAAGCCATGTAAAGCCAGGGCGTTTGCTCCAAAACCAGCCGATAGTTGAGTCGGCTTGCGGCTAAGGCCAAGACGCAGCTTAGAATGATCCAATAGATTTGCTTCTTGTACTGACCCGCCAGGGGTGAGTGGATGGTGGTGCTATAGATCTCCACGACACCAATGGCGGCGATCAGCAGCGCAAGCCCCAATAGGAACCAGTCAACGTCGTTCAATCGGAAGAGCTTACGCAATTCTTGATCCTCTCTTACCGCCCCGCCGCGGGGGTTGGCTGCTGCAGCGAGGGGTTCGGTCGTAACTGGCTGAGCACCCGCACCTGGGTCTCCATCTGGTTTGCGGGAGGTTTGGGGCCAAGCTTCTTGTCAAAATAGGCCTTGATGACGTCGCGCGCAATGGGGACTGCGACCGTGGAGTGCTCACCTCGTATCACCAGTGCCGCGACGACGATTTCCGGCTTGTCTGGCGGTGAATACCCTACAAACCAGGCATTGTTGTTGAATTCGGCTTTCTTTGCTAACTGCTGCAATGCTGTGCTGACCACCTGTGCGGTGCCGGTCTTGCCGGCGATCTCGATTCCCGGGCAGCGCGCGGCGGTGCCTGTCCCGCCGCCTTCGTTCACCACGCCCCACATGCCCCACTTCAGCGCCGCCACGGTTTCGTCGCTGAGGGGGAAGTCGCGGGCGGGTTTGTCTGGTGGATCGACGCCCAGTGCCCGCAACTGGTCACTGAACGCCAAATGGGGCCGGTGGAAGGCCCCGCCCGTGGCGATCCCCCCAATCAGGTAAGCCAACTGTAGGGGGGTGACGGAGACGGCGCCTTGGCCAGTGGCCACCGAAATCGTCTCGCCCGCCCACCATTTACGCTTGAAGGCCCTTTGCACCCAGGCGGGTGACGGAATCAGCCCCGACGCCTCCCCGGGCAGGTCGACACCTGTCGGCACGCCAAGGCCCAGGCGGGTGGCGAAGTAGTCAAGCTTCTCGATTCCCAGCAGCTTCCCCAAAGTGTAGAAGTACACGTCACACGATTGACTGATGGCGCGGTGCAAGTCTACTGTGCCGTGGCCCCGGTGTTTCTCCCACACCCAATCGTGGTAGAGGTGGCCGTAGATGGTGACCTCGCCCGCGCAGTGCAGGGTAAAATCGGGCTTAATGACGCCTGTCTCAAGTGCTGCGGCGGCCGTGACGACCTTGAACACCGAACCCGGTGCGAGCTGCGCTTGGATGGCCTTGTTCATGAGCGGTTTCAGCGGGTCATTGGTGAGCCGGTTCCATTCTTTCGGGTCGATGCGCGTGGCAAAGCTGTTGGGGTCGAACGACGGGTGGCTGACCATGGCCAGGACTTCACCCGTGCGTGGGTTGATCGCCACCACTGCGCCCGCACGATCGCCGAGTGAAGCCTCCGCTGCCATCTGCAGGTCCTGGTCGAGGGTGAGGCGCAGATCGTTTCCCGGCAGGGCGTTGATGGTCGTGAGCGAGCCCATTTCCTGCCCGCGGCTGTTCACCACCACGCGCCGCATGCCGTCGCGGCCAGAGAGAATCTGGTTGTACTCGCCCTCGATGCCGAACTTGCCCACCACGTCGCCAGGCTTGTAGGATGAGCCGGGCTTGGCAATCATTTCCTCCGTAACCTCGCCCACGTACCCCAGCAGGGCGGCGGCCACCTCGTGCTTGGGATAGAGCCGTTGCTGGACTTGGATCAGATCGAGTTCCGGGTACTCCAGGCGGTGGGACTCGACGAAGGCAATGTCCTCAAGCGTGGCGGCTTGCTTCAGCAGCACAGGCTGGAAACGCGGCAGCTTCGCGGTGCGCTCCATGAGGTGTTGGAGTTCGACGGGGTCGAGTTGCAGACCGCGCGCGATGCCCCCCACGCGCTCCGGCGCCAGGGTTGCCGACGACTCGCGCATCAGCAGCACGCTGAAGGCCGGGAAGTTGTCAGCCAACACGCGGCCTTCGCGGTCCAGAATGCGGCCGCGCGGCGCGATCACGGGCAGGTTGCGGATGCGGTTGCGCTCGGCCTGGTCCATATACTGCTGGCGCTGCCCGATTTGCAGTCGCCAGTACCCAATCAGCAAGCCGAGGAAGCTTGCCGCGATGACATACTGAAGGAGAGCAATCTTCCAGGCGGGAGGACGTTCGTCACTTGGAAATCGGACTTCCATTCTTGTACATGCTGCCGAGGCCGAAGCGCGCTGCCTGAGCTCGACTTTCCTATTCAGTTAACCACGTGAAGCCGCGGCCCCCTGCCGGGTCCCCGCGCTTCGCTCACACCATGACCGTAGCACACCGCGCCGGTCAAAACAAGGAAAGAGCGCGGGCCCCCGCTTGTCTTGACCCCTTCGCAGGGTCTGTGCTAGCTTGGCTGCTTTGCATGGGTAGCATATCTTGAGTGGCGGAATCAACTTGATCGCGCCGTCAGGAGTGGCGCTGAAGCGCACGGCGCTGAATGCTGTCCATCGGGCAGCCGGCGCCAGGATGGTGGACTTCTGCGGCTGGGACTTGCCGGTCGAGTATTCCGGCATTACCCGCGAACACCTCGCCGTGCGCACGGCCGCCGGGATCTTTGACGTGAGCCACATGGGGGAGATTGAAGTTCGCGGACCGGGGGCATTTGGGCTTCTCCAATACGTCACCTCCAACGACGTCGCGCGCCTGCAGGACCATCAGGCCCAATACAGCGCGCTGATGCTTCCCAACGGAAGCGCCGTCGATGATTGCGTGGTTCACCGATTCGCCCCGGACCACTACTTTCTCTGCGTAAACGCTGCCAATACCGACAGAGACTTCGATTGGATCGTTCAGCACAATTCCTTTGGCGCCGAGGTGCGCAACGTTTCCGCGCACTACTCTCAGCTTGCCCTGCAGGGCCCACGCGCCGTGGAGATCCTGGCGAAAGTCACAGAGCCTCACCCGGCGGACTTGAAGTATTACTGGTTCCGCGCTGCGCGTTGTTGCGGCGTCGAGGGAATTCTGGCGCGCACGGGCTACACGGGCGAGGACGGCTTCGAGTTCTATTTCCCGCCTGATCCCTCAGCGCAGGTGTGGACCGCTCTGCTGGAAGCGGGCGAGGCTGAAGGGCTGATTCCGGCAGGCCTCGGCGCGCGCAACACACTGCGGTTGGAAGCGGGATTCGCACTCTACGGACACGAGCTCGACGAGGAAACCACGCTTCTCGAGGCCAACCTCGGCTGGATCGCGAAACTCGCGAAGGGCGATTTCCTGGGCCGGGACGTCCTGCTCAAGCAGCGCGACCAGGGAGTGCGGAAGAAACTCATCGGGTTTGAAATGATGGACCGAGCGATCGCGCGCGATGGATACGGCGTTTGCATTGAGGGCAAGGCCGTCGGGAAAGTCACCAGCGGCTCGCCCGCACCCTTTCTCAAGAAGAACATAGGTTTGGCATACGTGCCGCCTTCTGGTGCCGAGGTGGGCCGTGAAATTCATATTGCCATCCGCGGGAGACTCGCGCCCGCGCGGATTGTCTCACTACCTTTCTATAAACGTCCGAAGTAGGAAAAGGAAGTTCGACCCGAGTTTCCTTCAGCTTGCTGCCCTCGCCGGAGTGGCGCCTAGGACCACGCAGCGGGGACGGCCTAAACACAAGGGAGAACAGTTCCCCATGTACCCTCCAGAATTCCTTTACAGCAAAGAGCACGAGTGGATCCGGGTGGACGAGTCCGTGGGAACGATCGGTATCACCGATTACGCCCAGAAGGAGCTGGGCGACGTCGTCTTCGTGGAACTCCCCAAGCCCGGCGATCACGTGACAGCTTCAGAGTCCTTCGGGACCGTCGAGTCGGTCAAAGCGGTTTCCGAAATCTACTCCCCGGTAAGCGGCGAGATAACCGCCGTCAACAGCAAGCTCCAGAACGACCCGGAGTTGCTCAACGCCGATCCTCACGGCGACGCCTGGTTGATCCGAGTTCGGCTCGCCGATCGCGGTGAGATCGACAAGCTGATGACTGCGGATGAATACGAGGCGTACATCCAGCAGAAAAAGGCCCTTTGATGCGCTACTTGCCGAACTCTCCTGCCGACCGGCAAGCCATGCTCCGGGCCACAGGAAATACCTCTATCGATGAACTTTTCGCGCAGATCCCCGCTGAGCTGAGGTTCCGCGGAAAGCTGAATCTTCCCGGGCCCCTCTCCGAGGCCGAAATCCTGGAGTTCTTCCGGCAGGCGGCAAGCGAGAGCAGCCGCGAGCACGTTTCCCTGCTGGGCGCAGGAGCCTATTCGCACTATCGCCCGGTGGTCGTCGATGCCCTGCTCTCCCGCAGCGAGTTCTTCACAGCATACACACCTTACCAGGCTGAAATCGCTCAGGGGACCTTGCAGGCGATGTTCGAGTTCCAGACGCTGATGGCGCAGCTTACGGGCCAGGAAGTCAGCAACGCTTCACTCTACGACGGCTCAACCGCAACCACGGAAGCCGTCCTGATGGCCTTACGCGTCACTCGCCGTCATCGCGTGGTGCTGGCCCGAACGCTTCACCCGGAATATCGCCAAGTTCTTCACACGTTCGTGCGGCACCAGGACGTAAAGCTCACGGAGGTCCCCTACGCTGCCTCCGGCCGAATTGACTTGACCCAACTCGAATCCGTTGTGGACTCCGAGACGGCCGCGGTGGTGATCCAGTCCCCGAATTTCTTCGGGACTCTGGAACGAGGCTACGAGATCGCCCAACTTGCCCACCGCCACCATGCACTGCTGATCGTCGTCGTCACAGAACCGCTCTCTCTGGCCATCGTGAAGCCGCCCAGCGACGCCGATATTGTGTGCGGCGAGGCTCAGTCCTTCGGCGTTCCCGTGTCTTTTGGCGGGCCCTACGTGGGCTTCCTGACCACCCAGGAAAAACTCCTTCGTCAGATTCCGGGGCGTCTGGTCGGCCAGACAGTTGACACCGAAGGCCGGCGCGGCTTCGTGCTGACCCTCGCCACACGCGAGCAACACATTCGGCGAGAAAAGGCCACATCGAATATCTGCACGAATCAATCGCTCTGCGCGCTCGCGGCAACCATCTACCTCAGCCTGCTGGGCAAGGCGGGATTGAAACTGCTCGCCGAGCAGAACCTCGCGAAGGCTCATTACGCCGCCGAGCAGCTCCGGGGAGTCCCGGGAGTTGAAGTGCCCTTTAGCGGCGCGCGCTTCAATGAGTTCGTCATCCGGGTTCCGGGCGATACCGACCACCTGCTGGAGGAGATGCGGCGGGAAAAGATCATCGGCGGCCTGCATCTGGAAAAGCTCTATCCGGGACTGAAGAACCATCTCTTGATGTGCTTTACCGAAACGGTGAGCAAGGCTGCAATTGACCGCGTGGTGGAAGCGTGTCGTCAATTTGCCACCAACCCCCGGCTCGCCGCTCAGACATCGAAGCCAGACGCCACGCCGGCACGCCGCAAGTCGGTGCGAAAACACAAGAGCCTCAACTGAGCGCCATCGCTGGGCCGGCCGCAAGACCAGATCACCATGGAGAATCGAATTCGCGAAGCTCGACCCCACGTCACCCGCAATGAAGCGCTGATCTTCGAACGGAGCTCTCCCGGCAAGGTCGGCGTCGAGTTCGCGCCCCTTGACGTCCCCGCCGTGTCTCCCGCCGACCTGCTGGGCGCGGATTTCGTGCGCGCCGAAATCGACGGCTTCCCGGAGGTTTCCGAACTCGAGGTCATCCGCCACTTCACGCGGCTTTCCACGTGGAACTATGGCGTGGACACAGGGCTTTACCCGCTGGGTTCCTGCACGATGAAATATAACCCGCGCATCAATGAAGTGGTGGCGCGGCTGGAAGGCCTGGCGACCGACCATCCCTACACCCCGGAAGAATTGGCCCAAGGCTGTTTGCGGGTTCTGCACGAGACCGCTCGCTGTCTCCTGGAAATTACCGGGATGGATGCCATCTCGCTGCAACCCGCCGCCGGCGCCCAGGGAGAGCTGACCGGCATCCTGATGATCCGCGCCTGCCTCACCGAGCGCGGCAATCCCCGCAAGTACATCCTGATTCCCGACTCCGCGCATGGCACGAACCCGGCCAGCGTGGCCACTACTGGCTACGAGGTCCGCAACCTCAAGTCGAATGAGCGCGGTTGCGTTGACCTTGCCGACCTCGACCGCGCGATGGATGCCGACGTGGCAGGATTGATGCTGACCAATCCCAACACTCTGGGGATTTTCGAATCGGATATCCACAGGATTGCGGAGATCGTTCATGCCCAGGGCGGCCTCGTCTACATGGACGGCGCCAACCTGAATGCGCTCGTGGGTGTGGCGCGGCTGGGGGATTTCGGCGTCGACGTGATGCACCTGAACCTGCACAAGACCTTCTCGACGCCGCACGGTGGTGGCGGTCCGGGCTCGGGTCCGGTGGCCGTGAAGAGAATTCTGGAGCTGTACCTTCCCTCCCCCGTCGTGGAGGAATCGCCGGAAGGGAAATTCCGCCTAAACTACGACCGCCCCCGGAGCATCGGGCGCGTCCGTGCCTTTTATGGGAATTTCGGGATGGCGGTTCGAGCCCTCGCCTACATCCTGGCCAAGGGACCGGAAGGACTGCGGCAGACCACCCAAGACGCCGTTCTGAACGCGAACTATGTGCGCAGCCGTTTACGGGACTCCTACGACCTCCCGTATGACCAGCCCTGCATGCACGAGTGTGTTTTCTCGGATCGGCGCCAGGCCGCGAAAGGCGTGCGCACCGGCGATCTCGCCAAGCGCCTGATCGATTACGGATTCCATCCCTACACGACGGCGTTTCCTCTGATCGTGCCGGGCGCACTGATGATCGAGCCCACCGAGAGCGCCAGCAAGGAAGAGTTGGACGCCTTTATCGACGCGCTTCAGTCGATTGCGCAGGAGGTCGAGGAAGATCCGCAATTCGTTCTCAAGGCGCCCTACACGACACGCGTCACCCGCCTCGATGAAGTCGCCGCCGCCCGCAAGCCGGTGCTCCGCTGGAAGCCGCAGCGGTGAATCCTACGCCCACGCTGGCAGGCATCAAGGCGTGATGCTTGACTTTCTAATGCGGGTCGCACCGCTGCCCGTTCGAAGAGAAAGGCCCGGTCGAGTAGGAACCCGTCTATCCTCCGCTTTTTCATCAACATAATGGCCTCATTGGGCCTGACATTCTGCAAGTTATTTATTTTCTGTAAGATATTGGCATGGCGTAGAGACGGTGGGCCTTTTAGCGGTTCCGGGGCTCTGAACTCATCCTATCTCTTGCATTTTCATCAACATATTGGCCTAAAAGATAAGCTCTTTATCTTGATTAAGATATTGGCATTATGACAGTTTGTATATTCTCTCCCTTTATTTTCAATAAGATATTGGGAGCAACCTTCATTTTTGACATCTCTTTGGGTGCGGGTGGCCTGTTTGATTTTCATCAATAAATTAGCAACCACCACATGCTTGCCGCCCGCGCGCCCGCGAAGGTTCGCCAAGTCTTTCCCGCGAAAGCGGGAATCTACGTGCCCCGGCGGCGTTGATCGGGATGCGCGAACCCCCTTCGGCCACCCCGCGCAGGCGGGGGTCCACTGCCGCCGCTGTCTGGATTCGCGGGAATGACCACGTTGGACGAAGAGGGGCGGTTCCCGATGAGATCGGGACAAGTCGCGAACCGCGTTCGGCCCCATTGCCCACTGTTCTAGACTAGGGCCATGCGCCGGGGTTTGTCAACAGGGTTAATATGCTTATGGCTACCGGTAGGAAAAATCTTTTAGGGAGGGCGTCTAACTGTCCGAACCGCGTGCCGCCCGCAAGCAAACGTAGCAGCGGCCCTACAGGACCCCCGTCATGTTTGGTTGCGGCCGAAGGCCGGGCTGCGCTACCACGCGGGTACAAATTCCGTTCTCTTGGACCCCGATGTCCGAAAGGCCTTCCGCAGTAGGGGGACGGCTTGCCGTCCCCTTCGTGTACATTGCCGCCGAACCAAGAAGGGTAGGGCAACCTGTCCCGGCGAAGTCGGGAGCCCTACCCCTACTTGGTGATCGAGTTGCGCAAGATGGGAAGGTCCAAGCGCAGAGATTACAGTTCGAACGGCGCGTGAGGTCCTGTAACCCAGAGCTAGCCACGGTCACTTCGCCTTTGGAATTGACTCTGGGTTCGTCATCGAAGGAAATGCCCATGGTCACGAGGGGTCGCCGCGACGACACCGTGGCTCCAGATTAGGTTTTTTGACTTCTACTTGGAGATGTATTGACATGCGCGGTTCTCACCCCTAACATTGACATCGGCCACCACGCCGAACCCAAAGTTCGGAGAGCCCAGCCTAGGCAGGCTGGATTTTCTATTTATGGGTAGTGTCCCATGCCGCTCAAACCACCCAAACATAGGTTTGCATTCCTGCGCCGCCGTAAGCTAACTTGCTTGGATTGTGGTTTCCTTACGATTGAAGGGCGCGAACTCTCGGAGGCAGAACGCATCATGCTTGGGACGCGAGGGGTCTCAGCAGTTATGCCCGCCAACCCTGAACTAACTCGTTGCGCCAGGAGTCGTTGGACAGAGTATGAGCTGACTTACCCCAGCAACTCGCTGGACGGAGTTTTCGAAGTGATTGACCGCCCAAGGGAAGGATGCCCAGAATTCTTGCAGCATGAGGGTGGATATACGCCCGCCCAACATTTTGAACTCCAGGAACAAAGAAGGCGAGAACGACATGAATGGAGAATTGCGAGGCTCGGTTTCTTCGGTGGTGTCCTTGGTGCCTTCATTGGAAGCTTTCTACGTGATATACCGCACTGGGTAGTCTCCCTGTGGCGATTGATCGTAAAACCTTAGCAACGCTCTTTTCACCCACTACCAAGAACAAGGGGAGAGTTTGAGCGAGCGCGGACCGCGTGGAGAGGTCCGCGGCTCTTACCAGGAACAATCCCCACAACGAAAAGCCGCGGACCTAAGAAACCAGGTCTGATGCACTCCCCGCTCGTCATGGATTCACCTGCCGCAACAGGCGGTCGTAATTATACTTATATTTCGCGTTCTTGGGGTTGAGCATGTAGGCCGCACGGAATTCCTCCAGAGCGCCCCGCCGGTCGCCTTTCACCTCCAGTGCGACCCCGAGGCCGGCGTGCGCCAGGTCATTATTGGGGTTCAAGCGCAGCGCTTCGCGCTCTTCAGTGATCATTCCATCCCAGTCACCCTTCTGTCCGAGCGCGAGGCCAAGGTTGAGGTGCGCACCCTCGCTCTTCGGGTTCAGGCGCAGCGCTTCGCGTTCTTCCGCGATCTCTCCATCCCAGTCCCCCTTGCTTCCGAGCGCGCAGCCGAGGTTGTAGTGCGCCAGGTCATTATTGGGGTTCAAGCGCAGCGCTTCGCGATATTCCGGGATTGCGCCATCCCAGTCACCCTTCTTTTCGAGCGCCCTGCCGAGGACGTAGTGCGCCAGGTCATTATTGGGGTTCAAGCGCAGCGCTTCGCGTTCTTCCGCGATCGCCCCATCCAAGTCGCCCTTGTTCGCAAGCGCCCTGCCGAGGTTGTAGTGCGCCACGTCATTATTGGGGTTCAGTCGCAGTGCCTGACGGTACTCCGCGATCTCGCCGTCTGCATCGCCCTTGCTTCCGAGCGCGAAGCCGAGGTTGGCGTGCGCCTCGGCATAATTGGGATTTAGGCGCAGCGCCTCGCGGTATTCCGCGATCGCCCCGTCAAGATCGCCCTTGTCTTGGAGCGCCACGCCGAGGTTGACATACGACTGAACAACGGTCGGATACAGGCGCAGCACCTCACGGAACTCTGCAATCGCCCCGTCAAGATCGCCCTTGTGTCCGAGCGCGAAGCCGAGGTTGGCGTGCGCCGAGTAATCATTGGGGTTCAAGCGTAGCGCCTCGCGGTATTCCGCGATCGCCCCGTCAAGATCGCCCTTGTCTTGGAGCGCGAGACCGAGGATGTTGTGTGCCCTGTCACTATTCGGGTTGAGGCGGAGCGCCTCGCGTTCTTCCGCTATCTCGCCGTCCCAGTCGCCCTTGTGTCCGAGCGCGAGGCCGAGTTCGATGTGCGCCGTGTCGTCATTCGGATTCAAGCGTAGCGCCTCGCGTCCTGCGGACTCGGCTTCATCCCACTTGTTCTGCCAAAACAGGATATCGGCCAGGCTCACATATAGGTCGGCATTTTGAGAGTCAAATAGCAACGCCGCCCGATATTCCTGTTCAGCCTCTGCATACTGCCCTTTCTTCGCGAGTTCCGCCCCTCGCGCCACGTGTTGCCGCACCTTGGCTTGCCGCGCCTGCGCCGCCGCATCAACGGTCACGGGCTTCGTCACCTTGGCGCTCTGGAGCGCGGTAATTAGTTCGTCTTCGCCACCAGCCAAGCGGACTTCCTGGAGGTAGTCATCCGTGGGCTCAAAATCGATGCCGCGTTCCTGGACCAGCATGGTGACTCGGTGGCTCGGCACTTCGCCCACCAGCAAGGCGAAGACCTGTACTTGGTTCAGCGGCTTCTTCGGTGCTGCGCCTGTCGGCTGGGGGTGCTTGGCCGCGCGCAGAGCCTTAAGAAATGCCTCGCTCGCACCTGCGGCCTTGAGGCTTTGGAGAAAATCTTCCGCCGGGGCGAAATCAATCCCGCGCTGCTCGATGGCCTTGGCTCCGGTCTCATCGCCGAGTCCCTCCCGCACCAAGCCTTGCACTTGATCCTGGGTCAAAGGCTTCTGCTGCGCCCGCGCGGGCAGGGCAAGAACTACCGCGATCAACAAGAGAATCACAAGCGGCGGGAATCTCATTTGCACCTCCCGAAAGCAGGGGCCGCTCTGGCAGGTTACGCGCATTGTACCACGAGGGCCGAACTACTTGGCGCGGCGCGTGGCCAGTCAGATACGCCCCGAAAAGCGGGTGGGCGCTGGATTCCCGCTTTCGCGGGAATGACACCATGGGGGCATGCGGGCAGAGCCCACGGCCGAGGAATGCGGCACCCTCAGCCCGCAGGGCGGAACGGTCAAACCTCTTCGAGTCGCCCTCGTGGAACCAATAGCTTACCCTCCATCGAGTTCGCCCCCACCAGATGTAGGGGTTAAAAACCTCTTATACCCCGCGATCTTGTGGTTTTCCCTTTACAAGGCCGACGCGGTATGCTAATTATTCATCGAACTTGTGGGGGGTCCTCGCATCAAACTTATTGCATGCGCCAGAGCGGATGATTGGGCCTTGGGCGGCTTGGGCAAGAAGGGTGCAATTTGTATAAGCTGAAGAAACTCGAACTGCTCGGCTTCAAGTCCTTCGCGGACCGAACGCGCCTGGCATTCGCCGACGGCATCGCGACGATTGTCGGACCGAACGGGTGCGGGAAGTCCAATCTCTCGGACGCCATCACCTGGGTGCTCGGCGAACAGAGCGCGCGCCTGCTGCGCGGCGAGCGCATGGCCGATGTGATCTTTAATGGCACCGGCACGCGCCCTCCCACCGGCATGGCGGAAGTGAGCATGACGCTCGTCGATCCGGAATATAGCGAGACAGGGTTGACGGAAGAAGAGGAGCCTGCCGACGAGAGTGAAACCTCCCCCGCGGAACCCGCCGGCATCGAGCCTGACGCCTCGGGCGATGGAAATGGGAACGGCAACGGCACGGGAGCGCCGGCGCGGAAGTTTCGCCACCGCGCCGGTGAAATCACCGTCACGCGGCGGCTTTTCCGGTCGGGGGAGAGCGAATACCTGATCAACGGCGATCTCTGCCGCTTGCGCGATATTCAAGATTTGTTCATGGGGACCGGACTGGGTCCCGAGTCCTACGCCATCATCGAACAAGGACGTATCGGGCAAATCCTCAGCTCGAAACCCTCCGACCGCCGTCTGATCCTGGAGGAAGCCGCGGGTGTGTCGAAATTCAAAACGCGCAAGCGGTTGGCCGAGGCGAAGCTCGAGTCGTCCCGACAGAACCTTGCGCGCATCGCCGACATCCTGGAAGAAGTCACCAAGCAGGTGAACTCGCTGAAGCGCCAGGCTTCGAAGGCGCGGCGCTACCGGGAACTTCATGAGGAACTGCGCGGCCGGTTGAAGATCGTCCTGACTTCCCGCCTGAAGGCGCTGGAGGCTGGGTTCCAGCGGCTACGCGCAGAACTCGCCCAGGTGCAGGAAGCCTGCCAGGCTGCGGCTCACGAACTCGAGGCGCTGGAACATGAGCAGAAAACCGCCACCGAGCGGTATGAGGAACTCGAGAACCAGCTCACCCAGTGCCGCGAGCGGTTGTCGCAGGGCGACCTGGAACGCGAACGATTGCTCTCGCGCCTCGAGCAAGTAAAACAGCAGGCCGCGAACCTGGAAGCGCGCACGGAGGAAGCGGGGAACGAGAGTTCAGCCCTTCAGGCTCAGCTCGCGTCTGTCGAGCAGCAAGCCACGGAGCGCACTCAGCAGGTGGAGCAACTGCAGCAGGAGTGGGCCGCAGCGAAAGACACCCTGGCACAGATCTTGCTGCGTCAGGAGGATCTGAACTTCCAGCTCAGCGTCGCCGAGCAGGACGTCGAATCCTGCCGCCAGTCAGTGCTCGTAGCCGTCAGCCATGCGGCAGAGCTTCGCAATCAGCTCGTGCAAGCGGAAGAGGCGGGACTGTCGATCGAGCGCCAGGCGGCTCGCACCGAGACGGAGAAGTCCCGCGTCGAGGCCGAGCATCTTCGGCTCGCCGCGGAACTCGACGCTTACATCTCCGAGCATCAGCGCGATGCCACCGCGCTCGTTGAGCTCGCGCAATCCGTTTCGCAAACCACCCAGGACCTCGAGCAGGCGCGAAGCGAGGAAATCTCCCGGCGCTCGCAAGTCGAAGCCCTGCGGCAGGAGTATTCCGGCAGCAAGGCGCGCAAGGAAGCGCTGGAGGAATCCCTGGCGCGTCACGCGTACAGCACGGAGAGCGTGCGCCGCCTGCTCTCCGGCGAGATCCCGACGAACGGGCATCAGTTCCGGCCTCTGGGACTGCTGGCGGATTTTGTGGAAGTTTCGCCGGGTTACGAAGAAGTGGTGGAGGAGTTCCTCAAGCAGGAACTCGAGTGCGTGGTCGTCGAGCAACACGCGCAGGCGCGCTCCGGAATCGCTTTGCTCCAGAGCGAAGGCACGGGGCGCTCGACCTTCTTCGTGACGCATTTGCCCTCGGGTGGGCACGCGAGCGGCAGCGGCGACTCGCCGTTGCCGAACGAGCGGGGCATCGTGGCTGCCGTCCGAGAGCTGGTGCACTTCGAGGCCAAGTTGGGCTTGAACGGCGATGTCGCGTTGCCGGCCCTGGCGAATGCCTACTTGGTGGAAGATGATGCCGCCGCCGAACGCCTGGCGAGCGCCTATCCTGGCTGCCACTTCCTGACCGCGACCGGCGCGCACTATCACCATCGGCTGGTTTCCGGGGGTAAGGGGTCGAGCGCCGGGCCGCTGGCCTTGCGGCGGGACTTCCGCGAGCTGGAGCGGCGAACGTCCGAACTGGCAGCGCAGATCAAAGCCAGCGAGGCCGCTCTGGCGGAAGCCGAAGAGAGGGCAAAGCGCCTGGACGCGCAACTGAAGAGCCTGGCAAGCAGCAGGCTTGAGGCGGAGAAGAAAGCCGTCGTCGCCGATGAGAAGCTTCGCCAAACGCGCGAGGCCTGCGACCGCGCCCGCCAGCAGGTCGAGACGCTCCGCTCCGAAGCCGCAGTGCTGCAGCGTGAACGTGCCAGTGTGGAGGAACGGCAGGCGAACTTGCGCGCGGAACTGGAAACTGCCGGGCAGGCGAAAACTCAGCGCGAAGAGGCGATCACGCTGGCCACTAAGCGAGCGCGTGAGCTGCGCACGGAATTGGACCGGCTGGCGCAGGAAATCGCCGACGCGCAGTCCGCGACTCGAGCCTTGGAGGAGAGAACGCGCGCGGCGGAATCGGAAGCCGCGCGGCTCCAGGCCGCCGCGGATGATTTGCGCAACCGCATCGCACGCTTGGCCCAGCAGACGGAAATCTGGCGGCAAGAACGCGAGCGCCTGGCGCAGGAGAGCGAGACCCACCGACTCCGCTGGGAACAACTCCAGGTCGAGCTGGAGGCGGCGCGAATCGAGCTGCACAGCCTCGAGGAGGAATCCCGGGCGCTCAAAGTTCAGCGCGATACGCTCGGCCCCCAGGTGGACGCGGCGCGTGCGGAGCTCGACGCCCGGCGCGAAAAGCGCTCCGAAGCCGAGGTGGCGCTAGCGCGCGCGGAATCCGACTACGCGCATCATTCGCAGCAGTGTCGCGATGAGTTGAACGCCGATCCCGCCACACTCCTCGCGGAATTGACGACCGAATCCGTTCTGGCAGGCGAGGCGCTGCAAATTGCGGAAGAAGAAATGCGGCAGCTAAAGACGCGCATCGAGAATCTGGGGCCCGTCAACATGATGGCATTGGAAGAACTGCAGGATGCCGAAGAGCGACTGACCTTCCTCGACACTCAACGCCAGGATCTGCTCGCTTCCATCGAGGACACTACGCAGGCTATCCGGGAAATCGATCAGGTCTCTCGGCAGCAGTTCCTGGAGGCGTTCAAAGCCATCAACGCCAACTTCGCGGAATCCTTCCGGGTCCTGTTCGGCGGTGGCATCGGCGAGATGCGGCTGGCGGACGAGAGCGACGCCGACAGCGGTATCGACATCGTTGCGCAGCCGCCCGGAAAGCGTCTGCAGAACGTGCTGCTCCTTTCGGGCGGCGAGAAGGCTCTGGTCGCCCTCGCCCTGCTCATCGCCATCTTCCGTTACACCCCCAGCCCCTTCTGCATCCTCGACGAAGTTGATGCTCCGCTCGACGAGTCGAACATCGATCGTTTCACCCACATGATCCAACAGATGAGCCGCCACACGCAGTTCATCCTCATCACCCACAACAAACGCACCATGGAAATCGCGCAAGTGATGTACGGCGTCACCATGGAAGAGCCCGGCGTTTCCAAGCTCGTCTCCGTGCGCTTTGACGCGTTCGCCCGCGAGCCCGTCGCGGTGCCCGCCTGAATCGCCTGCGGGGATCGTCGGCTTCTTTCTTGCAGTGCGATGCAGCGCCCCGTCCCATCCGCATTTCATGTTGCGCGGCTAGCCTGCTCTCACCCTGCCGTTAGTTGTCAGTGCGCAAATTCGGCGGACGCTTTTTCCGTTGACAACCTTTCCGGTTGTTTTAGAATGTCGGTTGCTCTGATCCAACACCCATGCAATCCACGGGACACTCAGTTCTTCTTGAGACGCATCTGCCGGGGATCAAGCTCTTCTCAAGGGGCAAGGTCCGGGACGTCTACGAGCTCGGTGACAAGCTACTGGTCGTCGCCACGGACCGCCTCTCTGCCTTCGACGTCGTGATGCGCGAGGGCATTCCGGACAAGGGTCGCGTGCTGACGCAGCTTTCCTGTTTCTGGTTCGATTTCATCAGAGATTGGATTCCCCACCATTTCATCACGGCCCGGGTGACCGACTATCCGCGCGAACTGCACGCCTTCACGGACCAGCTCGAAGGCCGCTCAATGCTCGTTGAGAGGGCACAGCCCTTCCCGATTGAGTGTGTGGTGCGCGGGTATTTGGCGGGGTCAGGGTTGAAAGAATATCAGGCAACGGGAAGCGTGTGCGGCATCAGGCTTCCCTGGGGCCTGCGCGAGGCTTCGCGACTGGAAAGCCCCGTTTTTACGCCTGCCACGAAGGCACAGACCGGCCACGACGAGAACATCACCTGGGAGGATATGGTCTCGCGAATCGGGAGAAAGGCCGCCGAAAAACTGTGCGAGTTGAGTTTGGGGCTTTACAGCAAAGGGCGGGAATACGCCGAGGGCCGGGGTATTCTGATTGCCGACACGAAGTTTGAGTGGGGACTCGAAGGCGACCGGATCATCTTGATCGATGAGGTGCTCACCCCTGACTCCTCACGATTTTGGCCACAGCAGGGATACGTGCCGGGCAAACCCCAGCCTTCGTTCGACAAACAATTCGTGCGCGATTACTTGGAGTCGCTCCACTGGAATAAGCAACCTCCGCCGCCTCCCCTTCCTCCCGAGCTGGTGGAGAGAACCAGTGAGAAGTACCGCGAAGCCTATCAGTTACTAACGGGACATTCCCTCAACTGAGGTAGGTCTGCCGCTGTTTACGAGCGCATTATGGCCACGTGGAACTGGCTGGATTGGATTCTTGCTGCGATTATCGTGGCTTCGGCTGTGACCGCCATGAGGAAGGGATTTGTCCAGGAGCTGATATCGCTGGCGTCCGTGGTGGTCGGGCTCGTCGTGGCGGCGATCGGATATCCCCGCGCCGCGCTATGGTTCGAGGACCTGACCAAGTCGCATGAAATCGCCCTCGGCCTGGGATTCCTGGTTCTGTTCCTCGGAACGCTGCTTGTCGGTGCGATCGTCGGTATGCTGGCGCGCAAGCTAATCGAGACCGCGGGAATCCAATGGTTCGATCGCTTCCTGGGAGGAATCTTCGGTCTCGTGCGCGGCGTGCTCGTGGACGCCATCCTGCTCATGGCCATGGTAGCTTTCGCCATCAAGCCGGACTCTGTGCGTCAATCAGCCCTGGTGCCCTATGTGACCACCGGGACGCGCGTCATTGCGTTTGTCATGCCGGGGAACCTGAAAGCGCAGTTCCGACTGGGTTTCCAAAAATTCCGCGAGTCGCTCATTCAGCACGAGAAGCGAGCGACAAAAGACTGAGCCACGGGCGAAACGAATTCTGCCTGACCGGAGCGCTGCCGTGAAAGATCAACTTGAATCCCTGCTTAACCAGATGATTGACCGGGGCATTCTCTTCACCGAGGCGGTCTCGGAGTTTGAGAAGCGGTTCATCAAGCGTATGCTTGAAAAGAATAACGGCAATCATTCCAAGACGGCCAAGGCTCTGGGCATTCATCGCAATACGCTAAGCCGGAAGGTGGGGGACCTCGAGCTTGACCACCGGCCGAAGCGTCGCCGGCGCACCTCCCGCTGACTGCAACTCTCGTCCTGCCGGGAAGATCAGCACTGCCCCAAGACCCCTCGGAAACAATCCTGGTTGCGTCGGCTTGCCTCACCTGAAGGGTCACGATCGGGCCTGGCTGTTTTCCCACAGAATTGCGCGCAACAGGTCCCGGGGGTTTCTCCTTGATCTTTTCGCTTAGAGAGAATCTAATTAATAACCAATTAAAGATGTCAAGTGATAGGCAATGCCTTTAGTGGGGTGGCGGCGGGAAAGTCCAGGCAGGGTCACCGGGCTTGACCCGGCGCCCTGCCCAGTTAGGAAAGCGCCTTTGTGCTTCGAGCCGTTACCTGCCGGTCAGTTATTCGTCGCCGGTTTATGCGTCGGGTGGTGCACCGGTGGCTTCGGCTTGGGTTTGACCTTTGGCTGGTCGGGAATCGCGTCGGGGTCAATCGTCCCCTCAATCGTCAGCACCAGGCTCGGAGTCGCCGTGTAAGCGGTGATTGTACCCTTGAAGCGCACCGGGTCGCCCGGGCTCAGGTTCTTCACGTTCGGTTGAGTGGTATCTTTCAGCTCAACATCGTATGTGCCAGCCTGAGCTTTCGACTGATCGAGGATGTCAATGCGCACCAAGTAGGTATTGGCGTCGGGACCTTTCTCCACGCTATCCACGAAGCCGCCCAATCCGAGGGGCTGGCCCTTCAGGGCATCCCAGTTTTTCTGAGCCTTCTCGCCGCCCAGCTTCAAGGGGAAAGTCATCTCGTTGAAAGCATCGATATTGGCATTGCCGGTCTTGGCGGGAACCTGCATGGGCGCTACCTTGAACCCCTCAGGAGGATTCACCGCGCTGGCCGCCTGCGTCACGACGTCGGCGAGTCCCTGATCGTTGCCGTGGTAATTGATGTAAGCGCGCTTCAGGAACTTATCGATGTCATCGCCGGCGGGATTCTTGGCAGCCTGGGCCAAGGCCACGGCGCGCGCAATATACCAGATCGCATGGTCGTAATCCGGCGGGGCTGAATACATATACGCCAATCCCAGCCGATAGAACGTGTAGACGTCGGTGGGATTGTCGTCTACCGCCGCTCGGAAGGCGGTAATCGCGTTCGCATAATCTTTCCGCTGCAGGGCCACGAAGCCGACAGCGCCGTTGAACACCGCGCGTTTTGGCTTCACGTACTGGCTGAACTGCTCATCGGTGACGTTGGCAGGCTTCTGAAGCTTCTGAAGCACGTCCAACCCGTGATGCGCATCGCTGTCAGCACGGGAGAGCTTGGAGGTAGCATCAGGGTCGTCCGCCTTGAAAACAAACGGGAAGACGTAGCTCAAGAAAGCCAGCGCGTCCAGGTTGTCGGGGTCGGCTTCCAGCACCTTCTTTCCGGCCTCGATGGCTTGGTCGCTCTTGCCAAGCTGGAAATAGGCCTGCATCTCGGTCAGGTAGGCACCCGACTTGAAATCGGAGCTCGAATACTTTTGGAGGAACGCCTCCGCAAGCGAAATCTTCTTGTTCAGATCCTTTTCCGTCATCATGGCGTTGAAGGCGTCATACTCTTCCCGACTTTTCCATTGCGGCTGCTTGGCCGCCTGGGGAGGCGCCTGCATATGGGTCACGGGGGTCAGCCCCACGGACCGGGCGGAGCGGCTCGCGACCTCGGCTGCAGCGGCACCGGCCGAAAGACTGACCAGCAAGGTGAGAGTCCAAAGCGCAGTCGTTTTCGTCATCGCACAGCTACCTCGATTCTGGAATTGTGATTCGTAGGTCACCTGGGCGCACCTATTATCGATCTTGCCAGGGACCCAAACGGGGCCCCCCGCGCACAAACCGCTAGTTGGATGACTTCCAATCCTACGGATGACGTATTCCAAATATCAAGTCTTGAGGGACTTTTCAAGCAAAATCTCACTGCACCGGCCAGTCTACCCCTTTTCGTCTCCTCCCCCTCGCTTAGATGCGAAAGCCCCCAGGCGTGGCTAAGCTCTAATTACTTGGCCAAGCCTGCGTGGGGGGGCGAGTCCCGTATCTGCCCTGGCGACTTCCGCGCATCACCATCAGGCACGAGCCACCCCTGCGGCGGGGCGCGCAACTGGCGCTCTCCCTTGCGCACCGGTGCCCGATCCTTCTAAAATCGCCCCGAGATGGCGGACGTTTCCCCTCGTCAAAGTCTCGAGCAGCGCGCCGAGCTAGCCGCCGCGGCCTCCTCGCGCGCCGAGATCGAGGGCTTTTTCAAAGAGACCGCGAAGGAAGTTCTGATCGCCCTAACGCGCAATCCTCATCTTCAGGAGCGCGACCTGCTCCGCCTGCTCGAACGCCGGGATCTGCCGCACGAGGTCGTTCGCGAGCTCGCCAATCGCCAGGAGGCCCGGCGCCACTACACCGTCCAGCTCGCCCTGGTACGGCATCCCAAAACCCCACGCCTTGTCTCCCTGCCTATCCTGAAGTTCCTTTACCTCTTCGACCTCGTGCGGGTCGCGGAGACCCCCGGCGTCCCCGCTGACGTCAAGATGGTCGCCGAAGAGACTGTCCTCAAGAGGCTCGACGGCATGCCGCGCGGGGAAAAAATCTCCCTGGCCCGGCGCGGCACCGGACGCCTCGCCGCGGGCCTCCTGATCAGCACCGACCCGGAACTGATTCGCGCCGCCCTCGACAACCCTTACCTGACCGAAGGCCATTTGCTCAAGGTCCTCGCCCGCGAAAACCTTCCGCCCGCCGTCGTGGAACTGGTGGCGGAGCACGAGCGCTGGTCGCACCACTACGATTTGCGCCTCGCCCTCATCCGCAACCCGCTTACGCCCTTCGCGCGGGTGCTCGCCTTCCTCCTCGAGATGGCCGTCACCGACCTGCGCGACATCTGCCTCGACCATCGCATGCCCGAGCCGGTGCGCAAGCACGTCGAGGCGCATTGCGCCGCCCGCCTCAACCAGCAACGCGGAGTCCCACCGCGCGAATGATGCTGCCCGCCGTTGCCGATTTGATTTTGGATTTTGGATTGGAGCTGGACACATGGTCGCGAAAGAGCAGGCCCGAATCAGAACCGTAGCGGGCAATCGCAAATCCAAAATGGCCGATGACCGGTGAGGGGTCTGGTCGCCGCAACACATGGCCCCTGACTCGCCTTCTTCTGCCTTCGCTCTGCGCTTTCCGCGTTCCGCCTTCTGCTTACTGTCATCTGCGGTGGCCGACCGACCGTCAAGCTGAATTCCACGGCACAGGTGACCACTAGCGCGGACGGGCCAAACAAGCGTAATATGTACCAGAGAATCATGATTACACGATTGCGAGTTCGGAATTTCAAGAGCTTGCGGGAAATCGACCTTCCCCTGGGCCCCCTTAACGTTCTCGTAGGGCCCAACATGGCGGGAAAGAGCAACATCCTTGACGTTCTTAGATTCCTCTTCCAGGTCTTCTTTCCGGAAGCAAACACGCAAGGCATATGGTACGCCCTCACCCAGAGAGGCGGACCGAGTGAAGTGCTTTGGAAAGGCGGCGAAGACAAGCTAATTGACATCGTTCTCGAAGGTGTCGATGACGAGGAGCCCGGTACTAGTTACAGATACGAGCTTCAGCTCATTGTAGGGGCTGGCAATTTCGTGGCTGTTCAAAACGAATCACTAAAACTCCTGCGCGGCGGAAAGGAAATCAACCTCCTTCGCCAGGAAGGGGGCTCACACCGCCTCGCAAACGCCGATGGAAAGGATTTAGGGGGTATCCCCTCATCTGGAGTATCAGCCCTCCAGCATGCGAGGCCAGATTGGGACGGCTACAAGCTGCAAGAATGGGTCAGGAACTGGCGGTTTTATCACCTAGTCCCGCCCCTCATGAAGCAGCCAAGCCAAATAGTATCCGGGCAACTGCTTGCGCCGGGCGGGGATAATCTCTCCGCTTGGCTAATGTGGATACAGACCCACTCTCCCGAAGCGTTCGGACGAATAAACGAAGTGTTATGCGACTTGTTTCCCGACATAATCCAGATGAAAACCATTCCCACGCGACATGGAACGGTACAACTAGAGTTCTCCGAGAATGGATTAAGGCGGCCCACCACAGTATGGCAAGCGTCCGATGGATTGGTGGTGCTCGCAGCACTCTTGTCGCTGATCTACGTTCCGGCCGAGCTCAGCGGAACTCTGTTTTGTATTGAAGAGCCGGAGAACCATTTGCACCCGAAGCTACTGGAGACGCTGGTCGCGTTGCTTCGACAGGTGCAGCAAGAGGTTCTTGACTCAAAGACACGCCTGACCCAAATCATAATTACGACTCAATCGCCTTACCTAGTAGACCAGATGTCGCTTGATGAGGTCATCTGGGTTGAAAAGAAGGATGGCCAGACAAGAGCGTACCGCCCCGCAGACAAAGAACACCTTAGAAAATTGGTCGAGGACAAAGAGCTCGGTCTCGGCGACCTTATGTTCACTGGCGCGCTCGGCGAAGAAAAATGAACATTGGGATTGTCGTCGAGGGCGAACGCGACGGAGCGGCTTACCCGGAATTGATCCGAAAAATCCGAAACGATGTCGACACCATCCTTGCGGAGCGTTGCGGGAATGACGTCAGGCTCATGAAGCAGTTTGTCGGGTGGCTGAAGCACTTTGAATGGCACGCAGAAATCTCAGTGGACAAAGCCCTCGTCATCAGGGACTCCGATTGCAGTGACCCAGTCGTCTGGGAAGCAAAGATGGGGCAGATTCTGGCGCAATCTCGGTTTGTTCCCAGCTTCCCGGTTCACTTTTATGCGACCAAATGCGAAATCGAAACTTGGCTATTGGCCGACGAGAACGCGATCAATCAAGTCGCTCACAATCGCGGGAAGCAGGGGTTGGTTTCAGAGGTTACAATCCCGCTCGAATCTCATAGGAACGCAGAGGAACTACTTCAAAAAGTCCTGTCAAAGGCGCGCCTGCCCGTTGACCGCAAGGTCTATCAAGAGATTGCCAGAGCTGCGAGTATTGAGCGGATAGCTGCGCGCTGCCCATACTTCCAGCACTTTGTCGACAATGTTCGCGCGTGCTGACTCCTGAGAACGCACGTTCGGGAAAGCAGGCAGCGGACGGACTCGATCAGCGCCCCGCCTTCTGCCTATCCCGACTCCGGCGGGACTCGGACAAGGCGCTCGCTGCTTACTGCTTACTGTCCTCTACGCTGTCCCACGCTCCCCGCCCGCCTCACCAATCCAAAATCTAAAATCGCAAATCCAGAATGGCCGGGCTTGCTACCAATTCCCTCTGAAGCGCGCTAAGATAGGCGCACGCTGCGGGCACTTGGGAAGGCCCCGGGGGCGGACCCTCTTATCGCCCGCTGCCACCGCGTGCGGTGGTGGCTTGACGGTGGTTCTTCCCGTCCTGGCAACGACACCCTGCGAGGCTGTCTCGGAGCTCGACGCCTGCCTCTGAAGGAGGAGCCATGGCCTTCAAGCGACTGAAGAAATTCTTCGCCGGCCCCACTCCGCACCTGAGTCGCGAAGACGCGATGAAGATTTTCAAGCGGGATCATTTCAAATGCTATTACTGTGGTCTGGACGGGCTGCACAGATTCGAGAATTGGCTGATCCTGACCATCGATCACATTCATCCGCACGCCAAAGGCGGCTCGCGGACCCTGGACAACCTGGTGACCGCCTGCCAACCCTGCAATGTCATCAAGGGCAAACGGGTCTTCAAATCCGCCCAGGAAGCAAAGGCGTACGTCCTCGCCAAGCGCGAGGAATGGCGGCAAGTCTTTCAGGAGCAAGTCAAGGCGGCGTAGCGCGGCGCGCCGGATCAATCCGGCGGCTTCGCGAAGCCGGGGAAAAGACTCCATCGCCTGAACGGCTCGTGGGAACGCCTTCGCAGGCCGCGCGTCGTGCCCCTGCGCAGCGGTTTCGTGAGGCTGTGCAACTTTTCAGGCCGTTCGGCGCGGGGACGATTTCTGTCGGAGAGGTGAGAAATTGAACGTTGCCGGTCAGTTTTCTCCACCCCTCCGTTTCGTGCCTCCTCGCCGGCCCGGCGCGGGTGTGTTGTCTCCCATAGAATCGCTCTCCGCTGCCTGGAGGGAGACGCTGCGCCTGCTTCTTCGTCCCTTCAACGGCCGGCGCTGGATTATGCTGAGTGTGGTGTGCATGTTTCTGGGTGGCGGCACATCCACGGCGGCATTCCAGTGGGGCTTCAGCACCCTCCCTTTTGACGTTAACCCTGCGCAGATTCTTCTCCGTCTGCGCCTCATCATCGCTGAGCACCTCAGCCTGATCGTTCTGGCCGTCACCCTCATTCTGGGGCTGGTGCTGGCCCTGGTTTACGCGCGCTGTGTGCTGCGTTTTGTGCTGGTGGATGCCGTCATCAAGCAGGACGTAGCGCTCGGCCCCGCCTGGAGAAATCTCCAGCCCTTCGGTCGCGCCTACTTTTTCTGGCTGCTGGGAGTGCTGAGCACATTGTTGCTAATGGCTTCTGCCGTCGCGCTGCTGTCGTTTCCCCACCTCAGTTCTGCCCGCGCGGAAAGCCGCCCCTCGTGGCTGGCCTCGCTGCTGCTCGTGACGGCTCTAGCGATGGTGGTCCTGGTTGGCTTGCTGGCCGCGGTAGTCATCACCCTGACAGACGACCTGGTGGTACCGCTGATTTACGCGGAGCGAATCTCGTTCCCGGCTGCGTGGGGAAAAGTCTGGAAGGTGGCGCGCCGCGACATGGGCACGTTTGTCTTCTACGTCGCGTTGCGGTTTGTGGTGTCAATAGGCATCAGCGTCGCCGTGTTGTTCTTTCTCTTTCCGGTCCTGATGGGTCTGTCGTCGGGAGCCATCATCGCCGCCGCACTCGTTATCCTGGCACTGCGCGTGGTGGGATTCGCCTGGGTCTGGAATCCTGTAACGATGCTTCTGGGCGTCGTCGCCTTGCTCCTGCTCACCGGTCTGCTCTTCATTCTGCTGAGCGTCGCGGGAATGCCCGGCCAGGTCTATCTGCAGAACTACGGCGTGCGTTTCATTGCCTCGCGCGCCCCCTCACTCGAAGCTCTCTGCCGAGCTTCTTCCGCCTCGGGCCGGCGGCAGTAGATCCTCAGCTTCTTCTTCCGCCACCCGCCGCCGCGCTTTTTTCTTCCGGTTGCGTGTACCCCTCCGTCGCCAGCCCGTGTCCTGACATCTGGTAGCCCAGCGCCGGCATGTCCTGCACGCCGGTCGCGTCAATCCAGCGATTGTAGAAATTGAATAGCGCGCAGACGCTGATGGCGTCGTAGATCGCTTCGTCCGGCCAGCCCGCGGCTTTCACTTCCGCGATATCCGCCCGGCCGATGGTGTTGGACTGGCGATTCACCTTCTCGATGAATTTGAAGAGCGCCTTCTCAGCTTCTGAGATCGGCGCCGTGCGGTAATCGTTCAGGACCGCCGCAACCTTCTCCGCATCGCCCAGCAATTCCGCCGCGACCGCAGCGTGCGAACCGATTCAAAACGGGCACTGATTGCGGCTCGAGGTGAACGCCGCGATCAGTTCGCGCTGGCCGGGCGAAAGCGGCGACGGGCCGCGCATCAATTCCTGCGTGAAGCGCGAGAGGTGATCGGTCATGCGCGGCTTGAACGCGAAAAGATAGAGAATCTGCGGCACGGGAATTCCGGCGTGCTCCATGGCCGCGAATTGCGCGCCTGCCGGGCCGGCTTTCGCCTCCGCCTCAACGTCTTTCAGGAAGATGGGATCCATTTCGCGTTTCTCCTTCGTGAGTTCGGTGCGTCCCAGCCCCGAGGCCCGTCCGTCTCACTGCAAGGCTTCGATGGTCGCGATGACGACCGCATAAGAGCCACCTCGTTGATAGACTTTGCCCGTGACCGACACCGTCTTGCCCGCAAACTCCATCAGCCGCTCGTTCTGACCGCGAGCGGGGGTGGTGTCGGAGATCGGCCAGTAAATCGCGCCGTCGTCCGCCAGGATCACCAGCGGCGATCCTGCCTTCGCGCAGGTCACCGCGCACTCCGCACTCACCGGTTTCTTCAGGTTCTTGGTAAACGCGCATGCGGAGTCTAGGACGTAACCTTTGATGGTCGCCGGCTGGCTCTCAGCCCATGCCCCGTACGTGCCAGCCGCCATGAGCAAGGCCAGCGTGACTCCCAAGACCAAGGTTCTTCGACGATTCATCGCCTTACCTCCTTAGACATCCAGTTAGGAAGAACCGGGGATCCTCAGAACAGGAACTTCAGCGCGAATTGAATCTGGCGCGGGGGCAGCGCCGTCTGAATCTGGCCGAAGGTGGGCGAGCTGATGTCGTCGTTCGGCAAGCCGAAGTTCACCCGGTTCAGGACGTTGAAAAATTCCCCCCGGAACTGCAGGGTCTTGGACTCCGTCAAGCGGAAATTCTTGGAGACGGCGAAGTCCCATTGGGCGAGCCCGGCGGCCTGTACGATATTCCGGCCCGCGTCGCCGAAGGTACCCAGTTGCGTGACGCGCTGGAACGCCTGGGTGTTGAACCATGCACTCGCGGTCCTGGGCCCGTTGTTGGGATTCCCCACCAGGTTCGGACGGTCTCCGACAAACCCCGAGATCTCCGGCGCTTGACCCTGGAGAGAGGGGTTGCTGGAGTCATAAACCGTGAAGGGCGTGCCCGTCGCGGTCGAAAAGATGCCGTTCAACTGCCAGTTGCCGAGGGCATACTGATACCAATTCTGCGAGCTCTTCCAGAACGGAAGCTGCCACTGATAGCTGAAGACCAAGCGCTGCCGGGCATCGAAGAGTGAGCGACCGTACTCCGCGGCCAAATCCCAAGGATTTTGCGCGAGGTCGTTTTCGCCGGCGACAAGTTGGGGGGAAGAGCCGCTCATGTTGAAGCTCGAGACGTCGTCGAGCGTTTTCGAAAACGTATAGGATGCCAAGAACGCCAAGCCATGCCCGAAGCGCTTCCGCAGGCTGGCTTCGAGCGCATGGTAATTGGAGTTGGCGGTGCCGGAGATCAGGCCGATCGACCCGTAGAGGCAATTGTCGGGATTCGCCGGGGTGCAGCCCGAATAGGGGCGGAAGAGATTGACGTTCTGCTGTTCGCCGCTGATACAGGAAGCCTGTTCGCTTACCGGTAAGGTGGAGCAGAGCGTGGCCGGGTTGCTTTCGATGAAGCGCGGCAGCTTTGTGCCTTTGGTGCCGACGTAGCCGACGTCCAGCAACCACGTCTGGCCGAAGGCGTGCTCCACCGTAAAGTTCCAGTCCTGCGCGTAAGGCAATCGCACGTGCGGATCGAGCGTGAGCAGGGTCAGCGATTGTGCGCCGGCAAAAGTGGGCGCAAACGGATCGATTCCCGCCGGCAGCGGATTGGCTAAACTGGAGGGGAACGTCTCCTGGATCGTCTTGAACCAAGGCGGCGCGCTTTCCGGCGCCTGTAGTGGGCCACCCTCACCGTTGTAATAAGGGTCATAGAAAATGCCGTAAGCGCTCCGTACCGCCCACCGGCCGCTCCCGGTCGGATCCCAAGCGAAGCCCACCCGCGGAGCAAAGGCGCGGTATTCCCTCGGAATCAGGCCGGCCCCCACGCCCGAGTCACCGGGATAAAGCAGGCCCGGCGGCGCGCTCGCAATGACGCGCGATTGCGCGTTCGGCACGAACAACGCCGCTTGGTTATGGATTTCGCTGTAGGGCTGCGCCAGCTCGTAACGTAACCCGATATTCAGCGTCAGGCGCGAAGTGGGCTTGTAGCTGTCCTGAACGTAGAGGTTGTAATTGCTGGCGCGCAAACCCCGCGGGAGCTGGCCCCCGCCCTGCAAAAAGACCACCGGCTGCCCAATCAAAAAGTCAGCGAAGGCGTTGCCAACGATGGGAACCGGCGCAAAGACGAAGAAACCATTCGAGGCGATGCCCAGCAGCGTATTCAGTTGGTCGCGCTGCAACTCGCCGCCAAACTTGAGTTCATGTTTGCCGCGAACCCAGGCCAGCGAGTCCGTCAAGGAATATGTGTTCTGATAGTCGTCTGCCGGCCCGGTAATGGGATTGCCGATCGAAGCATAGCCGCCGACTTCAATAAAGGGAGGACCAGCCTGGGTCGCCAGCGTGGGGGAGTACTGGAATCCCAGCGAAGAAATAGGCGTATGGTTTGCCGCTTCGCCAAAGAGAAACTTGTTTCGCAGGAAGGAAAAGCGAACCACGTTCACGACTGCCGGTGAGAACGAGTGCGTTTCCTCCAGGGCGGCGTTCTGGGCGCGAAAATCCTCTCCCACCGGGAAGCCGGGCACGTTCGCTCCCGCGATGGAAAGCGGGTCCAACTGCGAACCGTCGTTAGAAAGATAGTGGAAGGAAAGTGTGTCGCGGGTGGAGAGGTAGTGATCGAGACGGATGCCGAACTGGTCCGAACTGTTCCGCAATTCCTGCGTGGTGACGAAAGCGTTCGGGCTGTAGTTGAGCGCATTGGGCAGCGGGTAGAACGCCAGGAGGTTTTGCGAGATCGCGCTGATCTGGTCGGGGGGAATCTGGTTGAACGGGTAAGGCTGCGGGACCGGAGCGAACACGTTGACCAACTGGGTACCCTTCGGATCGGTACAAAAGCCCTCCGGACTGTAACTGGAGCACAAGGCGGAGAAGTCACCCTGCCGCTCGGCCGCGGTGGGAACGGTCGTCAATTGGGTTTCGCCCTGCCGGTTGCGAAAGCCCTCGTAGTAACCAAAGACAAAAGTCTTGTCGCGCCGGATCGGACCGCCCAGCGTGCCGCCGAACTGGTTGTGCTTCAGGGGCTCAACGCTGGACGAGAAGAAATTGCGGGCGTCCAGGGCGTCGTTGCGCAGGAAGTCGTAAACGTCCCCGTGGACCTGGTTCGAACCTGAGCGGGTGACGATGTTGGTGTTGGAACCGGCGTTGTGGCCGAACTCGGCGGATGCCGTGTTGGTCAAGATCCGGAATTCCGCGATGGCGTCAGGCGGCGGCTTCAGAACGAAGCCGGCATTTATGGAGTTGTAGTTCTCGGCGCCGTCCACCAGGAATTGGTTGGACTCCGGCCGCATGCCGTTCACGGCATAACACTGGCCGCCGCGCAGCGAACCGCCGGCCCGCTGTAAACCCTGGGTGAGAGGCGCAGCCCCGGGTAGCAAAAGGCCAAGCTGCGAAAAGTTGCGACCGTTGAGCGGGAGATCGACAATCTCGCGGCCGTGTACTGTCTCGCCCAAGTCGTTCGTGGTCGCCAGCAAGGCGGCATCTGCTTTGACCTGCACGGTCTGCTCCGGCAAGCCGACTTGGAGGTGCACAGGCACCAGCGCCACCTGATTAACGCTCAGGCTGATACCTTCCTGCACGTACTTGCGAAATCCCGGCGCCGTGACCTCCAGCCGATAGTGCCCGACCGGCAGCAGCACCAGCAGGTAATTGCCCTCCGCATCGCTCGCGACACTGCGCGTGAATTCGGTTTCTGCCTGGATCGCACTGACCGTGGCTGATGGCACACGCGCGCCGCTGGGGTCCAACACGGTGCCGCGTAGACTGGCCGTTGTCTCCTGCGCGCAAAGCGCCACGGGTGACAGCAGTATCACCATCGCGCTGGCGCACACATACCTCCACCTTGTGCTCATAGGTCAAGGTCCTCCTTGTTGGCAAACTCCGTGAGATCAGAAGGACCCTAGACCCGACGCAAGGAACTGCAAATTAGCTGTAGCCCTGAGTGTTGATCTTATGCCCCGAACGCGTGAATTATCCCGAACCGGGCCCAATACCGTCAATACTGTAAATGGAGGGGAAAGCTCGGTTTTTTCAATTAGCGCGGCCGGGAAATTTCCAGGCGACTGCAGAAAGCTGGGTCCGTCCCGTGCCGGCGCACAACGGTTCTGTCTTGATCGCCGAGCAATGGTACAATTCACAGCATGCTGCGCCGCGGACCTCTATCTTCGCTCTGCGCCCTGGTGCTTTGGATCGGCGGCTGTCCCAAGCGGCAGGGTCCCTCGCGGATCGTTTACGTCCCGGCTCCGGCTCCGCAAGCCGCTGCGACGACGCCCGTCACCCATCCACAGGTTCTGGTGATCGAGGAGCCTGCGCCACCGCCCGAACCCGAGGAGGCTCCGCCGCCGCAGACCCCTGAAGAGTCCAAACCTCAGCATCGGCGACGGCGCCCTGCGCGCCCCGACACTCCCACCGCGCCGGCGGACGCCTCCACTCCGGAAACTCCCGAACCGCCGCCCGAGGCGGTCCCCGCCCTCGGACCGCGCGAAAGCACCGCGCAGGAAGCCGCCCTGCGGCAACAGATTCAGCGGTTGCAGGAAGATGTTCGCCAGCGCCTGGCCCGCCTGAACGAAGCCCGCCTTTCCCCCAGCGAGCGCAAAACGCTGGAGGACGCGCGCACCTTCTTCGGGCAGTCCACGCGCGCGCTCGAGAGCGGCGATCTGCAGCGCGCCCTCAACCTGGCGCGCAAGGCCTCCTTGCTGGTTGCGGCCTTGGAGTGAGTCGCCTGGGGTTCGCCGCCGCCCCCGCGAGACCGTGCGTAGATTTTCCCGAGCCTCAAGAAGAGATTCAGCAAGTCACATGAAGAACGGCGTTGGTCTCTTCGGGGCTGTCCTTCAGAAGTTCGATAGCCTTCGCCGTGGGCAGGATCAGCAGCGCAACCTTGCGGCGCACGGCTTCCCGCTTGACCTCGTTCATCACCGGCAAAGCGCCGTTCACGCCAGTTCCCACGACCAGTCGTCGGCACTTCCAGGGTATGTCTTCCTCCACCGAAAGCGGCGTGTGGGCGAAGTCGGCGCGGTACTTCTTGGAGGGTTTCTTTTTCCGTTTGCGAATGACACCGCGATCAATGACCACGTCATAGTCAAAAGCGGTGCCGTCAATATTGAGGGAGCCAAAGGCGAATTCTCCGAAGCGCATGGCACGCCTCCGCTGGTATTATACCGCTACGCAAAAAGGAGAGCCGATGGCAGACAAAGGCGCTGTGGTCATTACGGGGGCATCCACAGGGATCGGCGAGGCCTGCGCCTTGCACCTCGACAAGCTGGGATTCCGCGTTTTCGCGGGCATTCGGAAAGCCGCCGACGCCGAAGCCTTGCGACATCGCGCGTCTGCGCGGCTGGTTCCGATCCGCCTGGACGTCAGTGACGAAACAGAAGTTGAGCAGGCCGCCCGCAATGTGACGGAGGCCCTGCGCGGCGAGGGATTGGCAGGGCTCGTCAACAACGCCGGCATCGTCGTCGCCGGTATGCTGGAGTTTCTGCCCCTCGACGCGCTCCGCCGGCAGTTGGAAGTCAACGTCGTCGGGCAGGTCGCCGTCACGCAGGCTTTCCTTCCCCACCTACGCAAGGCGCGCGGCCGCATTGTGAACATCGGTTCGGTAAGCGGGCTCATCGCCGGCCCGTTTAGCGGCGCCTATGCCGCTTCCAAGTTCGCGCTCGAGGCGCTGACCGACGCGCTGCGCGTGGAACTTCGTCCCTGGAAGATTCACGTCTCGATCGTGGAGCCGGGCAATATTCAAACCCCCATCTGGAAGAAATCGCGGGCGGCCGCAGAGGCCCTCCATGCGCAGCTTCCCGCAGAGGCGGAGCACCTGTATGGGCCGTACCTCCGCGCCGCACGCGCCGTGACCCAAAAATCCGCTGCGGAGGCGGCGCCGCCAGCGGTGGTCGTGAAAGCCGTGGCGCACGCTCTGCTCTCCCGGTGGCCGCGCACGCGGTACATGGTGGGCCGCCACGCGGGCCTCGAGGTGCGCATCGGCTGCTGGCTTCCGGACCGCTGGCGGGACGCCCTGATCGCCCGCTATATGGGACTGAAGTAGGATTTAGGAGCAAGGAGCCATGGCACGCTATTTTTCTGCGCACACCACGGCTTGCCTGACGAAGCAAGCCTTGCGAGAGTTAATGCAGAATTTGATGAATGGGAAGGAAGTGAAAGTCCGGCGTTGCGTCTCCAGCCAAATCGGCGGGCGGATGCTGACCGAAGTCGAGGCGCCCGACCTGCCCACCCTCGAAAAGTCCTTCCAAGCCCTGCACGTCGATTGCGAGTGGATCATGCGCATCGATCTGGATGCGAAAGACGGGACGGTGATTGAGTACTGAAGTGCCGGTTTCACAGCCACAAGGGTCGATTTGAATAAAACTTTGCGGGCTTGCTGGGGTGCTTTTTGCGAAAGGCCAGGTATTGCCGAAGCATCGTTTGGTATCGGCGGTTTGAGGTTTGGATTTTTCTGTGCGGCATTTTGATGAGGGCGCGTTCTACTTCCCAGACGTTTTTCGTTGACAGCCGCCAATCGCTTTTCACCAGGGTTCGCAGATCGGCGACTCCATAGCCCGTGATGCGCCCGGAGCCATCCACGTAGGGGTCCACATAGCTCATCACCAACTGGCGAAGGGTCCGGAAAACCGGCTTGCGCCCGTGGAGCCCCGCGTCCCGCGAGCGCGCCACAGTCCCCCAGCGCCCGCGCTTCTTGAACAGAAACAGCACGTGGTCGAGTTGGTCCTGGGATTCCAGGTCCAGCAGCAGCGGCGGGTAGCCCTGCTGCTCCAGGATGGTCGCTGCGCTCAGCGCGCCTTCCAGGCAGTGCGCGCTGCCGTGCCGGACGACGCTTCGAAACGTCCGCAGTGTCTCTCCGTGTTTCTCCCAGTTATAAGGAAGCCGGCGCAGAAATTCTTGCACCTGCTTCGGCGTGCGGCAGCGCCGGATGATCGCCCACTCCGCAGGGCGGAAGGCTTCCCTGCCCGGCGCCGGAGAAGGAGGATAGTTGTGTGCCGTGATGACACCACTTGGAAGCGGCGACGGTTTCTTCTTCAAGGATGCCACGTGGTTCAATCGCCTTTGGCCCAGCGGTCATGCCACAGTTGAAAGCAAAAGAGCGTCCACAGCGTCTTGCGGTGATCGGCCTTGCCAGCCCAATGTTCCTTGAGCAATCGGCGCACGAACGCAACGTTGAACAGTCCCTGCCGCTGCAGCTTCTCTTCGCTCAGGCTTTCGTCCACCAGCGGCCGCAACTCGTTCCGCATCCAACTGGCGATGGGAACGGAGAACCCGCGTTTTTGCCGGTAGACGATCTCATGCGGCAGCCACCGCTCCACGGCCTTCTTCAGAATGTACTTGAGCTGGAAGCGTCGTACCTTCAAGTCGCCCGGTAGCCCTTCGGCAAATTCTATCAACCGGTGATCAAGATAAGGCGTTCGCAACTCAAGCGAGCACGCCATGCTGGCGCGATCGATCTTCACCAGTAGGTTATCTTCAAGGTACATGCGAAAATCCAGGTAGAGCATCTCGGAGACGGTGTCGTGGCATCGGGCACCGTCCAGCACGCGCACGAGCGGCGAGAAGATCTCGCGGCTCGGCGGCTGCGGACCCGCCCAATCCGGCGAAAAGAGCTGGTCGAGCTCCGTGGGCGCGAACATCCCAAACCAGATGTGGTGGCGCTCTGCCGGACTCTTTTCCGCGTGGCTCAGGAACCGCCGCAGGAACAGTCCCACCGGAACCGCCGTCGAAGAGACGGGAAGAAAGCGCTGCAACCGGCCAAAAACCTGCCGGCGCAGCACGCCAGGGATGCGCAGGTAATACTCCGCGAGCCGCGCTCCTATATAAGTGGGGTAGCCGCCGAAAAGCTCGTCGCTTCCTTCTCCGCTCAGGGCTACCTTGATGTGCTCGCGCGCGAAGCGCGAAATCATGTATGTGGGAATGACCGCGGGATCAGCGACGGGCTCATCCAGATGATCGGCCAGCGTCAGGAGCGCCTGGTGCATGTCCGACTTATCAGCAGTCAAAACGTGATGCTGGGTGCGGAAGCGTTTCGCCACTAGCGTCGAGTAAGGCTCTTCGGTGAAGGTCTTTTCCGGAAAGTGTACGGAAAACGTATTGACGTTTCCCGGAGTGAGTTCGCTCATGATGGCGACGATCGTCGAGGAATCGATGCCGCCGCTCAGGAAGACGCCGAGCGGAACGTCGCTCACCAGACGCGACTCCGCCGCCTGCCGCAGCCGCACGGCGAGTTCCTCCACCCATGCACGCTCCTGGCGACGCGTGACCGGCGGCTGCTCGGGCGAGCGCAAGTAGTCTTGCGGGCGCCAGTAGGCGTCGATGCGCACGTTCCCGCCTTCCACCACCATGCAGTGCGCCGCCGGCAATTTCTTGATTTCCGCATAAACGCTGCGCGGGCTGGGGAAATGGCCGTAAAAGAAGTATTGCGTTAACGCCGTGGGGTCCATTGCCCGGCCGATGCCGGGGTATTCGAACAGCGATTTAATCTCCGACGCAAACACCAGCGTTTGGTCGCCGCGCCAGTAATAAAGCGGCTTCTCGCCCGCCCGGTCGCGCGCCAAAAGCAGCCGCTTGGCGCGATCGTCCCACAAAGCGATGGCGAACATCCCGTTCAACTCGCGGAGGCAATCCGGCCCCTGCTCCTCGTACTGGTGGACGATGACTTCGCCATCGGACTGCGTCCTGAAATGGTGACCGCGCTTCACCAGCCCCGTGCGCAGCTCGCGGTAATTGTAAATCTCACCGTTGAAGACCAGCGTGATGTCCCCGGTCTCGTTCGAAAGCGGCTGGTTGCCGGTTTCGAGATCAATGATACTCAGCCGGCGGATGGCCAGGGCGACATGCGGCAACTGAAATTTGCCGTCGTTGTCAGGCCCGCGGTGCCAGAGGCGGGCCGACATCCGATCAATCCGGTCGCCATGCGCCAGCGGCTCAAGCCGCAAGCTGAAAATCCCACAAATTCCACACATAAGAAATCAGGGAACAGGTGACAGGTTATAGGTTACAGCGAGCCATCCAAGCCAAGACCCCTCGAAGCCAGCGCAGTCTTCACGGCTGAAAGGGGCTGATGACGTGCGACGGCCCACCCTCCTGCGGCGTGGCCTTGGCTGGCGAGACCTCCCAAATGGAAAAGTCCCATTCAGTCCAAAGCGGCTCGATGCGCCCCACGTCTTCCGACAGTTTCCCAACCTGCGTGTTGGGCACCATCACCAGCAGCGGTTGCGCGGTAGAATTCGCGAGAGCGCGGAATTCCGCGGGCGCGAGCAGCAGCCCTTCGCCCGGATGGGCAGCCCCCGCGCGCCGCGCCTCCGCCTGCTGCACTACCTGGTAATTGCTCGTCATCTCCCCCCAATGAGCGGAGACCAATCCGACCGGGCGCCGCAAATAGAAAGGCAGGCTGGTGCGAAAACAGTAGTAACCGAAAAGTGGCGATTGCTTCTCCGGGCTGGTCAGAATAGTTGCGGCCACGCGGCGGCTGGAATCCGTCTCGGCGTACAGCTTTAACGGCACGAGCCACCGTAACACCAGCATGGGAACCATTGCCGCGGCCAGGACGAACGTGGCAGCCGCCAGTGCCCGCCCACGCATTCGCGAGGCGAGATTCCGGCCGACGATCGCCAGCGCGCATAAGATCAGCCCGGAATAGAGCAGCGACGGCTTAAGGAGCCCGAGCACACCCGGGTGAAGCTTCTTGGCCAGACGCACTTGCGCGCTCACGAACACCCACGAGTGCGACGCCCCCGCCACGAGGATGCCGATCCCGAGCAGCAGCGCAAAGCCCGCGGTGAGCCAATCTGGCGGCCGCGCTCGAGCGTCCTTCCCTACATCCCGCCAGACCATCCCCATTAGTATGCTCAACGGGACCACCGCCGGCAGGAAGTAACCCGGGAGTTTCGAATGCGAAACTGTGAAAAACCCAAACACCCAAACCGTCCAACAGAGAAGAAACAGGACGGGCCGGCCCTCAGTTTGTTTCAGTTCCCTCCAGCGCCGCAGCCGATTCCAGCCGGCCAGAAGCAGGAAAAGGCTCCACGGGAAGAGGCCGCCCAGGTAGACGGGAATATAGTAGAAGATTCCTCCCCGGCGATGCGCACTGCCGGTAGCGAAACGCTTCAGGCTCTCGTACCACAGGGCGTAGCGTGGGAAGTCCGGATTGCGCACCGAAACCGCGATGAACCAAGGCAAGGTCACGGCGAAGAAAACCAGCAGGCCCAATCCCCAGCGTAGCCGCTTCAGTTCCCTCCCGTGGCCGCGTACCGTCCCGTAAATCACAATGGAGAGCAGCGGCAGCAGAATTCCCACCGGACCTTTGGTGATGATCGCCACCCCCATCGCGCCGAACATCAAGACGTCGAGCCACGGCCTCCGGAAACTCGAGTCCTCGGCGAGCCAAAACGCCACCATGGCGAGCGTGGCGAAGAAAGTAAGCGTCATGTCGAAGATGACTTGGCGGGCAAAAACCATCGCCAGAGGACAGGAAGCGAAGACAATCCCCGCGCGCAGCCCCACGGATTCTCCGAACATCCGGCACGCCAGAAACCAAACCAGCAACATGGTCGCGGCGGCCATTACCGCCGACGGCAGCCGCGCCACGCCTTCGGAGATGCCGAAGGTCTTGAACGAGGCCGCCACCATCCAGAAGTAAACGGCGGGTTTGTCGAGATAGGTAAAGCCATTGAAGTGCGGGGTGATCCAATCTTTCGATGCCAGCATCTCGCGCGCCACCTCGGCGTTGCGCCCTTCGTCGGGTTCGAGCAAAGGCAACCGGCCCAACCCGACGAAAAACAGCACGGCAGCCGCGCCAAGCAGCAGAGCGAGGTGGAGAGCGAGCGTCGTCCTCAGGTCGGGGCGGGATTCAGTTGGCGTCACTGATGCGGTGTCTGGTGCGGTCAAAGGTCCCCGACAACTCCGAACAAGAAAGTCGCAACTCGTAGGACGCGGGAGCCGTCTCGTGCAAAAATCGAATGCTTGCGCGGACTAAGGAAGCATTCCGGTGTCGAGCCATCTCCCTCGCGGGTGCTCCCGGCGTCCGCCGCTCAGCGGATTGGTGCGCCCTCGCGAGAGTTTATGGCGGCAGGCGTCTCCACAACTTCCAGAACCGCCTGGTAAGTAATCCAATTCTTCTTCATCCAGCGCACGGCCCAGACATCCACGAAGCCCTTCTTCAACCTTCGCCAGGTATCATACTTGGTTTTTCCGGCCAGGCGGGGATGATGACTGACCGGCACCTGCGTCACGCGATAGCCGCGCATCTTGAGCAGCGTGGGAAGAAAGCGGTGCATGCCGTTGTAAAGCTCGAGCCGCTCGACGCATTCGCGTCGATAAGCCTTGAGCGTGCAGCCGGTGTCCGCAATGTCGTCGCCGGTCACCCAGTTGCGAAAGCCGTTGGCGATACGAGAGGACATGCGCTTCCACCAAGTGTCCTGCCGGTGCACGCGCATGCCGCAAACCACGTCCCAATCGCCAAGCATCCTGGCGAGACGCGGGATCTCCGCGGGGTCGTTTTGCAGATCGCCGTCCACGGTCACCACGGCGCGGCCCCGCGCCAGATGGAAGCCCGCCTCCATGGCCGCGGTCTGACCGAGATTCCGGCGGAAGTGAGCGATGCGAATCCGCGGCTCGCTGAGCTGGGCGCGCTTCAAGAGCTCCAACGTCGTGTCGCTGCTGCCGTCATCGACGAATAGGAACTCCGCCGCCGCAGACCAGCCCGCCAGTGCGGCTTGCAGCCGCTCAAGGAGGGGAGGAATATTCTCAGCCTCGTTGTATACGGGGATGACGACGCTTAGCGAATCTCTTTCCACTCGCCTCCTCAGGCTGAAGAACCCTTCGTGCCCGACCGCCCGCGCAGGTGGCACACCCGAGGCCCGCGCCGAACTTGTGGCGCTTCCCGCAATTCGGCCGTCAGTTTAGGGTTTGTAACGCACGGCCATTCCGGGTAATTTTAACACGCTTGGCAGGCAGAACCGGGAATTTCCCCGGACCGTCGAAACGCCGCGATGGCAAGCACTTCCTCTTCAGATTGGAAATTCGGGCGCGTGTGGAAACCGCCGTGCATCCCATCCAGGGGGGGAGGAATCAAAGCAGAATGATGAAGCGAACTTCCCGGTATGGGGAGGCGATGATGCAAAGGTCACAGATCCGCTTTGCAGCCCTGGTCGTTGCGGGAGCGCTTTTCCTCGGAGCTTGTAACACTTTCAAGCTTTTCCAAACGACCGATGACAGGGCGATTACGACGGACATCCAGGCGAAGCTCTTCAGTGATTCGGTCCTGAAGACACGCGACATCCGCGTCGAATCGCAGAGAGGCATCGTCACGCTCTCGGGGACAGTTGCCACGGACCTTGAGAAGGCTGCCGCGGAACGAATTGCCAGCCAGGAAAATGGCGTTAAGAACGTTGTGAACCTCCTCACGGTGAGTGCCCAGTCCGCAGCTCCGGCTCCCGAGGTGACGCAGCCGGCGGGGGCCACGTCGCCGCAGGCTGTGTCTCCGGCTGCTCCACCTGAGCAGACGGCAGCGCCTGAACAGCCTCGGCCGAGGCGACGTCATCCCTCGACCCGCACCAAGGAAGTTGCTTCCGTCGAGCCAACGGCCTACCCGAATGCCGTGGCTCCCGATGCGCCGCCCAGTCCCGTCGTTACGCCCAACCCCGCTGCTGCCGCGCCTGTGGTGGCGCCTGCACCTGCGGTGGCTCCACCGCGTCCGCCGCCTCCTGCTCCCAAGCCGCCGGATCGCGTCACTATTCCGTCCGGCGCCGTCGTGACCGTCCGCATGCTTGATAGCATCAACTCCAGGAGCAATCGGCCCGGCGAAGAGTTCGCGGCCAGCGTCGACGCGCCCGTCGTGGTGGGTGACCGCGTGGTCGTTACCCGCGGCGCGGACGCTCGCGTGCGTTTAGTCAATGCCCGGAGCGCAGGCCGCATGACCGGCCAGTCGGAGCTACAGCTTGAGCTCATCGGCCTGACGATCAACGGCACGTTCTACAACACGCAGAGCGGCTACTACCAGCAGCACGGCGCCTCGCGCGGCAACCGCACAGCGGAGACGGTGGGCGGCGGCGCGGCCCTGGGAGCGCTGATCGGCGCCATCGCGGGTGGCGGCAAAGGCGCGGCGATCGGCTCGGTTGTCGGCGCGGGAGCCGGCACTGCCACGCAAGTGGCCACCCAGGGCGAGCAGGTGAAGGTGCCTTCCGAAACCAAGCTCGACTTCACCCTCAAAGGCCCCGTCACCGTGACGATGGGCGGAGGCGAGTAAGCGCACCTCGACCCGCCGGACTCGCCGCAGCCTGAAGCGGCCGAACACACCCAAGGCCCGGTTGCCAAAGCACGTAAGGGTAGCCGGGCCTTTTCCCTTGTCCTACTCCTGCCTACTCCCCGGATGTTGCCGCGTCACGGTTCGAACTTTGCGCCGCCGAACCGCCGGCCGCGCAGAGTTGCGCTTTTGGCTCTGGCCTGAATTCCTCACCACGCTCTGCTGCTTTTCGTCCGGCGGTCGGAAGGGCGGTCCCGCCGTGCGGGACCACCCTCCCCGTCTGTGGCGAGAAATTCGGGCCAGGGTTTTGGGGCTGGGCAGTTTTGAAGTAAGAATTGTTGTTCAGGACCTACGGCGTGGCTGTGCTAAATTATACCCGAGCGTTATGCGCTACCTTGCCTAGTTCTGGCTATAAGCTGTTTCAGCGCGGAGGAGGGACCGATGTGTGGGATTGTGGCGTACACCGGGGATCAGCCCGCCAAGGGGATCCTGATCGAGGGACTCAAGCGGCTAGAGTATCGCGGCTACGACTCGAGCGGCATTTTTATTCTCGACTCTCCGCCTTATCTCGCCCGGTCTGTCGGCAAAGTCGCTGAACTCGAACGCCGGGTGTGGAACTCCGCGCCGGACGGCGTGGCCGGTATCGCTCACACCCGCTGGGCTACACACGGAAAGCCCAGCGAGGCGAATGCTCATCCCCACATGGACTGTGGCAGCAAGTTGTTCCTCGTCCACAACGGCATTATTGAAAACTACCAGTTGCTGAAGAAGCGCCTGGTGGAAACCGGCCACCAATTCAAGTCCGAGACCGACACCGAAGTGCTTGCTCATCTGGTTGAGGCCTGCTACCAGGGCAATCTGCAGGCCGCCGTGCAGAAGGCGTTATTGCAGGTGCAGGGGACGTTTGGAATCGCGGTGATGCACCTCGATCACCCTCACACGATTGTGGTGGCGCGGCGCGGCAGCCCGATCATTCTGGGCATTAGTGAGAAGGCCTCGCTGGCCGCGTCGGATGTCTCCGCCCTCGCCCAGCATACCGACCAGGTCGTCTACCTCGAAGACAACGAGGTTGCGTGCCTCGAACCCGGTAAGTTCTCCATCATCACCCTCGACAACCGCTCCGTGAACCGGGGGACTACCAGCCTGGATTGGGATGTCGAATCCATGGACCGCGGCTCGTTTCCCCATTACATGTTGAAGGAGATTTTCGAGCAGCCGGAGGCCGTGGAAAACGCCCTGCGTGGCCGCGTGAATCATTCGGAAGCCGTCGCCAAGCTGGGCGGCCTGGAATCCGTGCAGGAGCGCCTGTTGCAGGCGCGGCACCTGATTATCGTGAGCTGCGGCACGAGCTTCTACGCGGGCCTGTTTGGACGCTACATCTTCGAAACGCTCACGGACATGACGGTGGAAACCGAGCTGGCCTCCGAGTTTCGCTACCGCAAACTGAACCTCCGGCAAGGGACGGTGGTGCTGGCCATCAGCCAGTCGGGAGAAACCGCGGACACGCTGGCGGCTCTGCGGGAGGCGAAACGGAAAGGCGCCCTGGTGCTGGGACTGGTCAACGTGGTGGGCAGCACCATCGCGCGCGAGACGCATGCGGGAGTCTATTCGCACGCGGGAATCGAGATCGGCGTCGCCTCGACCAAATCCTTCACCTCACAGCTCACCATCCTGACGCTCATGGCGCTGCTCATTGGGCGCAGCCGTGATCTCTCCTACGAGGAGGGGCACGAAATCATCCGCGCCTTGGAGAGAGTGCCGGACCAGATCCGCGAAATCCTCAAGCAGGCGAAACACGTCCGCGAACTCGCCGAGAAGTACTGCCACGCGGACCATTTTCTTTTTATCGGCCGCAAGTATCAGTACCCCATCGCGCTGGAGGGCGCGCTCAAGCTCAAGGAAATCGCCTATATCCACGCGGAGGGTTACGCGGCGGGCGAGATGAAACACGGGCCCATCGCGCTCATCGATCTCAAATTCCCCACCCTGGCCCTGGCGCTCGAAGACGGTTCGTACGAGCGCGTCGTCTCCAACATTCAGGAGATTCGAGCCCGGGAAGGCCAGATCCTCGCCGTCACGACCGAGGGCAATACCAAGCTCGGTAACCTGGTCGACGACCTTATTTACATTCCCAGGACTCACGAAGCGGTGGCGCCACTGCTGACGGTCGTGCCTCTCCAGCTCCTCGCTTACTACTGCGGCGTGCTCCTCGGCCGCGACGTCGATAAGCCCCGCAACCTCGCCAAGAGTGTAACCGTGGAGTGAGGTGAGGTGTGGCTGCGCTCGCATCCCCCGCTTTAAGCCGAGGGGGACGGCTCGCTCGGCCGCACAAAACAAAGAACCAAGCATTTCCCCTTGACAGCGCCGCCCCCCTCATCGATGCGCTACCGTGCCCCGTAGACTTCCACTTCCTGCAGGTGGAAGTAATTCTGCTCGGCTAGCTGCACGCGCACGTAGCGCGCCTGCCTGCCGCCGGCTTCCACGCGCAGTTCCCTGAAGTCGGTCCCATTGTGAGAGTAAATCGTCTGCCAGTTACGCCCATTTTGGGAGAGCAACACCTGAACCGTGCGCTCGCGCTCAGCGCAGCAACCCGTGCGGTTGTAAAGCATGATGTAGCTGAGCGCGTAGTTTCCCTGCAGGTCTACCTGCCACCAAGGGCTCCTCTCGTTGTTGGTGTGGAACATGCTGCCGTCGTCTTTCCGTCCGTCGACGCCGTTGGAAGCAGGAAAATCGCCGCTGTAAGTGCTGCTCTGCTGCGCCGGCTTGCCTAGTGCAAGGTCGGTCGTGGGCCCTGCGGTGATCTCAGGCGTGGCGGGTTGGGACGGCTGGATTGTCTCCTGACCTGGGTACGCCCCCGGTCCGGCAAGTCTGGCGCGTGCTGTAACGCGGATGAACCCCATGCCATTGCTGCCTGAGTTCTGGCACACGCGCCGCCTAGCCGTCGTGAAGGTGTAGGAACCGGGGGCGAGTTTCATATCAATCGCATCCACCGCCTCACACCAGGCGGTCTGGTAGGGGTCGCAACTCCCACGCCTGAACTGACCATTGCGCAGAACTCTGCCGCCGCCTGAGAGCGTGTACGGCAAGCTGCTTTCCCCCGCCGCCCAGTTGTACCAGAGCTGCACGCTTTCGACGTGAGTCGGCCGAGACAGGTTCATTACAGCGTTGTCTGTGAAGCCGCAGCCGGCGGTGTTCCAATTGTTGATGATCAGCTTGCCCTCGCCGCGCCCTCCGCCGGGAGTGGGCTGGAGTCGCACCTCCGGCGTCCCTTCCGGAGAACCCGAAACCTCCTCAGGGCGCACGAACCTCCCTCGGACGTGGATGAACCCCATGCCGTTGCTGCCCGAGTTCTGGCAGACGCGCCGACGGGTTGTGGCGAAAGTGTAGGAGCCGGGGGCGAGATTCATCCCGAGCATGTCGGTGGCCTCGCACCACGTGGTCTGGTAAGGGTCGCAACTGCCGCGCCGGAACTGGCCTTGCCGCAGAACGCGGCCGCCAGCCGTGAGCGTGTAAGGCAGGCTGCTCTCACCCGCCGCCCAGTTGTACCAGAGCTGGACGCTTTCGACGTACGTCGGCCGCGACAGGCTCATCACGGCGGAGTCGGTGAAGCCGCAGCCGGCAGGATTCCAATTGTCGATGATCAGCCTGCTCTCGCCGCCCGCAGCTCCGTAAGAGTTCAAGTCGCGGTGCGCGCCTGCCAGGATGCGACAGGGGCGAATAGTGACGCTGCCCACGCTGGGCCCCTCCGCCTGCGTGGGGATGGAAGGTAGGAAGAAAGCGATCAGCAAAAAACACGATACGAGTCGAGCCTTCATAAAGGCCTCCCGGTAAACTTGTCATCTGTCGCGGCACACTACCAGTGCTGCACGCTGGCGGTAGTAAGGACGAACTCGGAGGAAATTACACATGGGATTTACGCCCTTTAGCGTTGAGCCGATTGCCAGCCAGGTGCAGATCGGTTTCTATCTGGGTGCAGGTGAGCGCACCGCCGCTCAGGGCCACGGTCCCGCTCTGTGGGAGGTCGGGACGCCGGTCCGCGCACAGCAGCGGTTGTCACTGCATTCTGCATTCATCTGTGGTGTGTCGGAGCGGGCCCTGGAAGTCTGCAGCGCATTTCCATCTGCCTCGATGCGCCACATGTGCTATCCTATCGCACAGGGATGGGCGGGAGGTTGGCTCTCGTCCGGAATGTGGGCTCGGTTTAAGCTTTGGCACGTCAACCCGCCAGAACACCTAACGAGGTACGCCATGATCAAGACGCCAGGTTCGCTCCCTTTGCGCCGCAGCCCGCGGGTCAATATTGGGTGCCCCGTTATGATTTCAGGAATGCTAGGCAACAACCTGCCTTTCGCGGAGGAAACGAGGGTTGTCACGATCAGCAAACATGGGGCGAAGCTGAGGACTCGTCTACCCCTGAGGGTCGGCATGCAACTGAAGATCCAACCCCTGAACGGGGGTAACGTTGGGATTTTCAAAGTCGTCTGGGTTGGCCGCGAAGGGACTGCGCGCGCTGGCGAAGTGGGCGTTGAGTGCTCCGGAAAGGTGTCCAGCGTGCTCGGCGTGAATTTCCCTTACTGATGATGCGGTTTAAGACTCTGCAGGGCTTCTATCTGCCTGGCTTTCCTGCAAGAATCGCGTCGATCGAGATTACGACTTTACGCCCAAGACACGGTAGAATAGGTGCGTCGGTCGAGACGAGGATATAGCCGATGCTCAGGCACCCGATAGCCGTTCTGGCAAGTTCTGTGCTGTTTGCACTGCAATTCCCGGCAACGCCCTCGGCATGTCCCAAATCTGCCGCAACCTTCTCATCAGTTCAAGACATGAACTTTACGATGGAGGGCAGAATCAGCGCCCTTACTGCGAACAAACTGACGGTGAGCACCGAGGAAAATATCGTCTTCCACGTGCTGTACGACGAGAAGACGGAAATAAGGAAGAAGGATGGCAGCCCCGCCACCGCGAAAGATTTGCATGTCGGACTAAGGGTTGGGGTGGAAGGAGATCTGACCGAGAGCGGAGAAATAATCGCCAAGAGGATTGAGATCCAGACGGAAGCCCCCGAGAGGAAGTCTCAAACGGCGCTACGCTAGTGCCGGTCCAACTTGATCTCCCAATCTGTGGCGCCATCATTTTGCGCGGCCCGAAAGATGGTCCTTCGTAGAAAGGTTAGATAAGACAAGTTGGAACGGCACTAGTCAATGTCCAGGACCTTCCCTTTTCCTTCTTCTAACGCGCGCTGATAGACATAGCTGGCGACGGCCACGTCCCACAAAGCAATCCCATGCGATTTGAAGAGGGTGATTTGTTCCTCGGAGGAACGCCCCGGCTGCTTCCCGGTCACCACGGACTGAAGCTCGACGACGCCCTCCCACCCTCGCCCCAGGTTGGCGAGTCCGCGGATGAGGTCGCCGGACTCCTTCCGGCTTTGCTCCACAGAATCCACGGCAATGAGCGCCGCCCGGGAGACAGTTTCGTCATCCAGTTCTCGACGGTCGGGCAGGTTGGCCCCGATAGCATTGATGTGTGTGCCGGGCTGTAACCACTCGCCTCGTACGACCGGCTGATGGGCCGTGGTGGCAGTGATCACAATTTCGCCAGACCTGGTTGCTTCTTCGGCACTGGAAGCAGGCTCCACGGCAAGACCGAGTCGTTCCGTCATCTCGCCGCAGAAGCTTTTCAAACGATTCTCGTCGCGGCTGAAAACTTTCACGGCGCTAAGCTTTCTGACCCCGGCGACGGCCTCAAGCTGTGTGTGCGCCTGTCGGCCTGCGCCGATCAGTCCCACCCGCGAAGCCTGCTGGCGCGCCAAGTACTTCGTAGCGATGCCGCTGGCAGCGCCCGTGCGGATCCGCCCCAGATGATCGGCCTGCATCAAAGCCAGCAACCCGCCGCTCTCAGTGTCGAAGAGAAGAAACAGAAATCGCAGGTCTTCGCGAGTGACGGTGTAGATTTTCATTCCGAACTGCCTCAACTCGGGAAGCGCCGCCGCCATGTAGTGCAAGGACGCGCGCGGCAGCAGAATGCGCTCGCGCGAACGGTTTACGGCGCGCTCGTTGCCCTGCGCCACGAAGCTGGCCTCGACACACGCCAGCGCGCGGTCCATCGAGAGAAGGTTGCAGACGTCGGTTTCAGATAGAAAGAGCGCCACGTTCGCCCCGAATGGCAGGCGTTATTCCCACCCGGGAGCCGAGGTGTCCCACTTCGGAGGTCAGTGAGGAACGCCCGCCTTCTCCTCGTAAGCCGTCAGTATCTGGTCGAGTTCTTCCAGAAACGCGCGCCGCAGCCGGTTGGCCCTCAACGTCAAAGCGGAAAGCGTGAGCGATTTGAACAATAGACGCGTCTGGTGACGGAGCAACCACAGAAATCTCCACAGGTAGGCGCCCGTCACCGGCAAGGTCGGTGCGTAATATCCCGCTGCGGCCCTGCCCCACCAATGCGCCACCAGGAAAATCTGGGTCGTGTAACATGCCAGCACCACCACACTGCGGATCGTCCACTCTGCGGCGCGGTTGCGATGATTGTCCTTTTTGAACGACCCCACGAGAAACAACAGCACCCCAATCACCAGGTGATTCAACAACCCGTAGAGGGCAATCGGCAGGCCGATCACCGTCTCCGGCCACACGATCGCCCGGCGCAACCCCGAACGCATCCAGGAGCCCGCCGCCTCAACCTCCAATTGACGCAACGCACGCCGCTGCTCGACACCGCGATAGTCGTCCAATGCTTCGCGAAGGGTAACCAGCCGGCCCGGATTCGAGTAGTTCGTCTGCTGAACCCATTCAGCCGCCCATCGGCTCAGTACGAAACCCTCGGCATCTTGTTTCCAGTTTGGACGAGACGACCAGTCCTCCTGCAAAGCGGCGCGCAAGAGTTCCTCAAGATCCGCGAGAAAGTACTGCAGGTCGGGGGGGCGAAGCTGGAAAGCGTTTTCTCGAAACCTCGCTTCGAGCGCAGAAACCCATGATCGCACCTCGTCCTTTTCGTGACGGGCAGCGGGGCGACCCTCGGGGCGAACCAAGGCAGAGTCAACATAGATCAACCACTCGCGCGCGTGTGGCGACGAGACCGGCAGGAAAAGATGCACAGGATGGATCGTCAGGCGGCGTCCTGAAAGTTGAGACTCTGCTTTCCAGATGACGAAGGCAGCCGTGGAGGCAAGCGCCCCGGGCGCGCCATGTGGCGCTGGGCTTGGATCGGCGAACACCACCAACGTTCCCCCGCGTGCCAGAACATCGAATGCCGCCTGCGGGGCCGACTCCGTGGATAGCCCTTGATCCTCACAAAGGATCAGGCCCAAGCCACGAGCCAGAAACCTGGCGAGCGGGCCACCCACAAGAGTTTTCGGCATCAGGCAATGCAGGGAGCGCTCGAAGGCGGTCGCCAGGATCAAGGCGTCCAGAAAGCTCGCGGGGTGACTCACGGCGAGCAGGGCTGGACCTTCCGCGCTCAAATCCCCCGCGTGCAACAATCGGATTCTGCGGAACGAGAGGGCAAACCAGACCCGGATGAGCCATCGGCAAAACCGACGACTGTTCGAAATGCCTGCGCTTTGCTCCATGGCTGAACTCATCTTCGTCCCTGCCCTGAACGCCTGTGGCGACTGGGCTCCGGCGAGGTCGGCATCGCATCGCTTTCCCAACCCTGGACCGTCCCGATCGCTCGAGTGATGTTACCAGACATCCTATACACCTTCTGGTATTTGTGCCCTTCATCATCCATCAGCCGCAGGCGGAAATAGTGAACGCCCTTGACGAAAGAAACCCCCATGGGAAAGTAACCTTTCAAGCCGCTTTCCACGTAGGCTGTTACGTACTCGTGCTTCTTGGCCCACCACGTGAATACCCGGATGCGGGAAAAGTCCGCCTCCTGCGTGCCCATGCGGTCGGCAACGACGTACTCGGGAACCGACTGACCACCATCTTCAGCAGTCTTGATGACCACCCAGGCTACCAAGTTGCTTCCCTGCGCATATGCGGACAACGCTTCGGGGACGTCGAGGGCCACGAATCGTCCCAGCACCCATCCTGCGCGAGGGCCGGCGCGAACCAGATACCACGCCTCCCGGGTCTTCGCCGCTGACGGCTGGTCGGCAGAGCCGGGCCGCTCCACCAAGCGACGGCCAAAAACTTGCAGCGTCTGGTTTTCCGTCACCTGCGCAAGTTGCGCGCCATCTCGTGACGGTTCGAGGCGCAGGTTCACCACACCATTGGTGTGGCCTTCGGCCTGAGGAGGAAGGCTGACTAGTTCGCGGAGCAATTGCTGGCCGCCCTCGTAAGCCCGGGAATCCAGCAGGTTCTTCGTCTCCACCCAACCCGTAAGCCCATCGGGCGTCTGGACTTGGGCCCAATTGCGCGTCCGCTTGATGATTTCAACGCGGTCCCCGCTCTTTAAGGAGCCAACGACGATTCGCACCTCAGCCGGCGTATCCACCACCTGGACGCTTTCGGGCAACGCATATGCGCCCTCGCCCACGGAGGAGTGCGCCGGCCTATACACAAAGTAGTAATAGGCTGAGGCAATCGGAACAAGCAAGAGGAGCAGAAGGATCCTGCGTCGAATAGGACTACTCCGCCAGTTCAAACCTTGGCCATCACTGAGGCCGCGCCCATCCACCCGTCGCATCCGGTGCGATGGCATCGCAGCCATTTTCCCGCGCCGCAGGGTCATACCGCGCTGCGGGGACCCATCTCGCGCACCCTTCGCACGAAACCTGCATCCGAAGGATGACGCCAGACTCACCTTCATTCTACACTATCTGGTTGCGCACGATGCCGCAGGCTGCGATCGCCGAGAAGACAGAGCCCTGTCCGGCATTCGGCGGGGCGGGCGCGGAGGTGAATTACGAAGATCGATCGTCTTTTGATTCCCGGTCCTGCCGGAATGCTCGAAGCGTTGCTCGAGTGGAACCCGCAGATCGTTCCAAATCACGTGGCGCTCGTTTGCCATCCGCACCCTCTCTATGGCGGAACCATGCACAACAAAGTTGTGTTTCGTGCCGCCAAGGCGGCACTCGAGCTGGGGCTTCCGACCTTGCGCTTCAATTTCCGTGGAGCGGGCAAAAGCGCTGGAACTTTCGCTTCCGGTATCGGCGAAAGAGAAGATGTTCGCCGGGCTCTCGATTACCTCTCCACACGCTTCCCGGGGTTGCCGGTTTGTGTCGTGGGATTCTCCTTTGGATCGTGGGTCGGCCTGGCCGTGGGAGCCACCGACCCGCGCGTATCCACCCTGGTTGGGCTGGGAGTCCCAGTAAGCTCCAACGACTTCACGTTTCTCCTCGACGTGCGTAAATCGAAGTTGATCATCCAGGGAACTCGAGACGAATTCGGATCGCCCACCCAGCTCCAAGCGCTCTATGACTCCCTTGCCGACCCCAAGCAGATCCACTGGGTTCGTGACGCCGACCACTTCTTTACAGGAAAACTCGCTGAGGTGCAAAAGACTCTGCGCGACTTCTTTTCGGCCGTCGTGGGACAGGGCCTCGTCGCTTCCGGCGAGTCTTGGCAGCCAGGCAAGTCGCGTGTAGATTAGGGGAAGACGGTTCGGGGGAACGAATGGCCGATTTGGATGAAGTCGCCGGTGAGCCTCTCTACTGCCCGACATGCGCAGCGGAAGTGTCAGAGCCACTCGTGTGCGGGGATTGCGGCGCGGTCATCTGCCGCAAATGCGGGACGCCTCTGGAGAAGATTGACGAGCTTGGAATCGTCTAAGACCTGCCACTTTCAGGGGCCGCAACCCTTTACAGGTTGCTGAAAAATGCCATTCACCTGTCATTCGGATCCCATTCGCTGTTATCCTGAGGCGCAGCCGAAGGATCCTTGTCATTTTGCTCAGGGTAAACTGCGCGAAGAATCTCACCCGTGCTTAGTCCATGGCAAATGCGGGAATACTTCCTTCGCTGCGCTCAGGACCGCCTGCGACCTCCTCAGGATGACATCCTCGGGCATTCTTCAACAACCTGTTAATAAGCCGCCAGAGCTCTTGCCACCTGCACAATGTCGGCCGGTTGCGGAAGCACGGCATCTTCCTGCGCGGGATGATAAGGGATGAAGACGTCCTTGCCCGCCAGCCGCCGCACCGGCGCATCGAGGAACTCGAACAGTTCGTCGGCAATCCGGGCGGCAATCTCTGCGCCATAACCCCAGGAAATATTATCTTCATGCAGAACAAGCACGCGGTTGGTCTTTTTCACCGACGCTGCGATCAGATCCCAATCGTAAGGATTGAGTGAGCGCAAATCTAAAATCTCCGGCTGAATCCCGTCCGGCTCCAGAGTTTTGGCCGCCTGCACGGCACGAATGACCAACGAGCCGTAGGTCACAATCGTCAAGGACGTCCCTTCGCGAACCAGCTTGGCCTTGCCGAAGGGAATCATGTAATCGTGTCCCGGGTAGGGCGCGCGGTTGTGTGTCTGGCGATAGAGATGCTTCGGCTCGAGAAACAGAACTGGGTCGTCGCAACGGATCGCCGTGCGCAGCAGGCCGTTGGCGTCGAGCGCCGTGGACGGCATCACCACGCGCAGGCCCGGCAGGTGCGTGAAGATCGATTCGCCGGACTGGCTGTGGTAGATCGCGCCCCCCGCTAGGTAACCGCCGATAGGCACTCGCATGACCAGGGGGCACGCAAAGGTGTTGTTCGATCGCCAGCGCAGGTTGATCATTTCATCCCGGATTTGCATCATCGCCGGCCAGATGTAGTCGAAGAATTGAATCTCCACCACCGGCTTGAGCCCTCGCGTGGCCATGCCGATAGCGCGGCCCACAATGCAGGCTTCCGCCAGCGTGGAGTTGTAGCAACGCGCGCTGCCGAAATGCCTTTGCAGGCCGTGCGTCACCTTGAACACCCCGCCTTTGCCTTTCACCTTGGGCAATTCATTTTCGTGGCTACAGTCGGCAACGTCCTCGCCGTAGACTACCACCCGTGGATCGCGCGCCATTTCGTCCCGCAGGCAGGCGTTGATGAGATCCACCATCGTCTTGGGCTCGCCGTGGAATTTCGGCGGATGGTCAAAGTGTTCGGAAGTCGGGTCCACGCTCGGCGAGTAGACGTAACGAAGCACGGTGTCGGCCGACACCGGCTCAGCCGCCAGGGCCTGGTCCGCAGCCTCGCGCACCTCGTGCTCGATCGCCGTCTCGATTTCCTTCAACTCTTTTTCCGTAACCAGCTTTTCGCGTTGGAGGAGCTTGGCCAACCGAGTGACGGGATCGCGTTTCGCCTCCTGCTGGCGGACTTCTTCCGGCTTGTACAGCCGCTCGTCGTCAGAGAGGGAATGGGAATAAGGACGGACGACGTGGGCGTGAATCAGCGCCGGACCCTTTCGCTGCCGGACGTATTCGACGGCTTTGCCCGCTGCCTCGTAACTCTCGGGAAAATCCGTGCCGTCGCATTCCAGTGTCAGCAGATGGGGAAAACTCCGAACCAGGGCGGAGATGCTGCCTCCCGCAGTTTGAACGTCGACGGGCACGGAGATCGCGTAGCCGTTGTCCTCGACCACGTAAAGGACCGGAAGCTTACGGCCACAGGCCCAATTCAGCGATTCCCAGAATTCACCTTCGCTCGAAGCGCCGTCCCCCAACGAGACGTAAATAATCTCATCGGCGTGAAAACTGGAGGCAAGTTCCGCCGCTTCCCGGATTTGCGAGAAATACCAGCTCGCTTCGGCGGCGCCCACGGCATGGAGGATGCGAGTTCCCGTGGGGCTCGAGCCCGAAATGATGTGGAGTTTCTTCGACCCCCAATGCGAAGGCATCTGCCGACCGCCGCAGGCGGGGTCGTCCTTCGCTCCCACGGAGGCCAGCAACATCTCGTAGGCTGTCATGCCCACTTGCAGGCAGAACGCACGGTCGCGGTAGTACGGGTAGAACCAGTCGTAGCCCGGCTTGAGGTGGAGTGCCGCCGACACCCCAATGCACTCGTGTCCCACCCCGTTGATCTGGAAGAAAGCTCGATTCTGGCGCTTGAGCTGAATCTCCTTATCGTCCACGCGGCGCGACATATACATGGTTCGGTACGCGCCGACCAGCAACTCCCGGGAAAGCTGGGCGGCTTTCAGGACATGATTCGTCGTTGTGGCCATGGACCCTCGCAGGAGGCGATGTGCCGGCAGAGATTCCCATTGGCAAAGCAACCGTCCGGCCTTCCAGGACCAGATTATCAGATTATGAAAGGGCAAAGTCAATCGACTGATTGTCCGTTTATATCGGCCGTCCACGCCCGCTGTCCCAGCACAACTCCCCCCTTTGAGACCTCGCACAAGTGTGATAAAGTGAGCGAACAAAAGGCGAAGAGGCCGCGATTGCCGGCTGGCCGTTGTGGATAGGAAGATGAGCAAAGGGCGGGATCGGAGTGAGGCGCTGTAGCTTCTTTCAGCGACCCGCGAGAAGGAACCCGTGGCCGCGCAACCCGCTTTCTGCCGCCTGACATCCGGAAAGGACTCTGGCATGGAACCGAAAGCCGATGCCTTGGCGAGCTTCGGGACACACGATCTGGCCCCCGTCCAGAGCGCGCTCAAGGAAATCGAAGACAAATTCCGCACCCCACGAACTCAGGGCGGTGTGACCGCCATCCGTCATTTTCCCGCTCGCGAGCCGCGCACGGCGCCTTTCCCCGTGTCTCTGCCTCCCCGCCTCACAGAAATCCTGAAGGCGCGAGGATTTGCCTCACTCTATACCCACCAGGCTGCGGCCTTCGATCTAGCCCGCGAAGGCAAAAGCCTTGTAGTCGTCACGCCCACGGCATCCGGCAAGACTCTCTGCTACAACCTGCCAATCCTGAGCGAACTCGTCAAGAATCCCGAGGCGCGCGCCCTCTATCTCTTCCCCACCAAAGCCCTCTCGCAGGACCAGCTCGTGGAGCTGAACCGCTGGACCGAACTGCTCGGCGACCAAGTGCGCACCTTCACCTACGACGGCGATACGCCGCAGAACGCTCGCAAGGCCATTCGCGCGCGCGGCAACCTGGTCATCACCAATCCCGACATGCTGCACACGGGAATCCTGCCCCACCACACCAAGTGGCAGCGGCTTTTTGAAAACCTGCGTTACGTGGTGATCGACGAACTCCACTACTATTGCGGGGTTCTGGGCAGCCACCTGGCCAATGTCTTGCGCCGGCTCAAGCGCGTGGCGCGATTCTACGGAAGCCGGCCGCAGTTCATCTGCACCTCCGCCACGATTGCCAATCCGGAGGAGCTGGCCGCGCGCATCCTGGAAGAAGATGTGACGCTCGTGGACGACAACGGCGCGCCCTCCGCGGAGAAGTACTTCGTCTTTTACAATCCCCCCGTCGTCAACCCGCAGCTTGGCATCCGCCGGTCGTACTTGAACGAAACGCGTCGCCTGGCGCGGACCTTCCTTTCTCGCGGGCTGCAGACCATCGTCTTCGCCAACAGCCGGCTGGCCACAGAAATCTTGGTCACCTACCTCAAAGAAGATTTCTCGCAAGCTCCAATCGGGCCGGAAGCGGTGCGGGGTTACCGCGGCGGCTACCTACCGCTGGAGCGCCGGGAAATCGAGCGCGACCTGCGCAACGGCCTGTTGCGCGGCGTGGTGGCGACCAACGCTCTCGAACTCGGGATCGACATTGGCAGCCTCGATGTAGCCTTGCTCGCCGCCTACCCGGGGACGATTGCCTCCACCTGGCAGCGCGCGGGCCGGGCAGGCCGCCAGGAAGGGACATCGGCCGCAGTGCTGGTCGCCTCCAGCGCGCCGCTCGACCAGTTCATGGTGCAGAATCCCGAATATTTCTTTGGCCGCTCGCCCGAGCACGGCTACGTGAACCCTGACAACCTATTAATACTGCTGAACCACCTGAAATGCGCGGCCTTCGAGTTGCCACTCGGCGAGGACGAGAAGTTTGGGTCGCTCGACCTCCGGCGGCTTTGCGAGCACCTGGAAGAAACCGGCTTTCTGCACCACACGACAGACGGCTGGCACTGGCTTTCGGAGAGCTATCCGGCCGACGCCATCAGCCTGCGGTCCGTCTCTTCCGACAACTTCGTGATCGTGGACAACACGAGCGAGCCAAGGGTGATCGGCGAGACGGACTTCTCCAGCGCACTCACCACGCTGCACGAGAAGGCCATCTACATCCAAAACGGTGTGCAGTACCACGTCGAACGCCTGGATTACGACGATCGCAAGGCTTACGTCCACCAGGTGGACTCCGAATACTTCACGGACGCCATCTCCTACACTAAAATCAAAATTCTCGAGACCTTCGACTCGGCTCCGGCCGGGCCTGCGCCCGCCGAAGGACCTACAGCCGAGGGGGGGGCGGCGTCCAAGCTTCGGCCCGCAGGCGGGTCCGCGCGAAGGAATCACGGCGAAGTCCAGGTGAACACGCAGGTGGTGGGGTTCAAGAAGATCAAGTTCCACACCATGGAGAATGTGGGCTCAGGAGAACTGACCCTGCCCGAGCAGGAGATGCACACCACCGCGTTTTGGCTCACCCTGCCGCGCTCCCTGATGGACGAGTTGCCTTACAATTCCACCGAGCGGCTCGACGGGGTTAACGGCCTCGCGAACGCGCTCGGCGCTATTGCCACGCTGCTCGTCATGTGCGACGCTCGTGACCTGGGGACTTCCGTGGGCGAGAATACCGAGCTGGAGATCTCCGAGCCATCCGTGGATTCCCGCTTCCGCGGGAATGACGACGCGGGTCGCGAGGCCAGACCCGCAGATCTAAAGACCAGGTCTGCGCTACACGTCACCCCCGCGCAAGCGTGGGTCCACATTTCCGAGCCGGTCAGCGAGCGGCCGGGCAAGCGCACCGTGGTGCGAAAGGTTTTTGAACCCAACATCTATCTCTATGACCGCTACCCCGGTGGCGTGGGACTGAGCGAGCCGCTGTTTCGCATGAGCGATTCGTTGCTGGAGAAAACGCGCAAGCTGATTGCGGATTGCCCCTGCCCCTCTGGCTGCCCTTCGTGCGTGGGCCCCGTAGGGGAAATCGGGGAAAAAGGGAAAGAGGTTGCGCTGGAAATATTGCGCCAGATGGTTGCTGCGAACTAGTGCCCTGAGTCAGAAGTTCGCTGATGAAGTCAGCCCGCGAAGCGGGCGAAAGAACGTAGCCCACGGCGTCAGCCGTGGGTGAGCGTACCCTCCCTCACCCCCGTCCCCTCTCCCGCCCGGAGCGGGAGAGGGGTGCCCCGACAGAGGAGGGGCGGGGTGAGGGCTCTCTCCCCCAGGGCTTGCGCCCTGGGCTACGCTCTTGCGCCCCTGACGGGGCTGCGCAATCGACCCTCAAACCGGTGTGCATGTGAACCTGGAACAAAAGCTTCGACAACTGCGGCGCGCCGCCAAGCCTCGCGACCCCGATCGGGAACTGGAGCAAACGCTCGAATATCTGCGCCGCCTGGAGCAGCCCTCCGGCCCGCGCCCGCTTCCCGCGCAGAGGGTGGCCAAGGGGATCGAGGAGTACGTGGAAGGCGCGCTGGCGCGAAACGACTGGGGCGAGTACTTCCTGGCCCGGCAGGCCTTCCCTTTCGGGAGGCCGTACGGCAAGCTACGCATCGGCGACATCTCCACGGCTGACCTGAGCCCGCTCGATCTCCTGCTTCCCGACGCCGCCCTGCCCGCGCCCTCGCGGCTGGTGTTCCTGGACACGGAAACCACGGGCTTGGCGGGCGGCACGGGCACCTGCGCTTTCCTGATCGGCATCGGCACCGTGGAGGGAATGCAATTCGTAATCAGGCAATTCTTTCTGAGGGATTATCCTGAGGAGAAAGCCGTCTTGCGCGCCTTGGCCGAGGTGCTGGAGTCTTCGGACGGCCTCGTGACCTACAACGGGAAGACGTTCGATGTGCCGCTGCTCGAAACGCGCTACGCGCTGGCGCGGCTCGAGTCGCCCTTCGCGCGCCTGCTGCACCTCGACGCCCTGCACCCCGCGCGGCGGCTGTGGAAACTGCGCCTGGAAAGTTGCCGGCTGACCGACCTCGAAAGCGCCGTGTTGGGGATCGGCCGCGAGGGCGACGTTCCCGGCTCGGAAATCCCCGGCATCTACTTTGACTATCTGCGCACGGGCGACGCGCGCGGCCTGCAGCCGGTCTTCTACCACAACGCCCTGGATGTCATGTCGCTCGCCGCCCTGACCGTGGAACTGGCCCGCGCCATCGGCGACGCGGGCACGAACACGCTCGCGTCTCCCGTCGACCTCTTCAGCCTCAGCCGCATCTTTGAAACCGCAGGATCCAGGGAACAGTCGGTTGCGACCTGCCAACGGGCGCTTTCCGGCGGATTGCCAGAAGAGATCGAGGCCCGGGCGCTGCGGCAACTAGCCATGCAGCACAAACGGCAGGGCAAGCACGAATTGGCCGTGGAGATTTGGCTCGAACTCACGCGGCGGCCGTCCGCGCTGGCTTTCGAAGCCTTCGAAGAGTTGGCCATTCATTACGAGCACCACCAACGCGACCCCAAGAGCGCGATGGAGTTCGCGCTCGCCGCCCTGGAGCGCCTGCGCGAGCAGCCTGCGCCTCTGCCGCTCGCCGCGCGCTTCGCCCATCGCCTGGAGCGGCTGCAACGAAAGCTCGCCCGCCTCCCAAGCGCCATCAATCTTCCGATCACTTAGCCGCGATTTCTCTGTGGCTTTTTGGGTTCCAGTATGATTCCAGGTGCGCGGCCACAGGGCACTTCTACGGATAGGCCGTTATACGGCCGAGTGGAATGCGCGCCTCCAACGACCGCTGCAGTTATCGTTAGGCCCTACAAAATAGACTTCGCAACTCATGGTCTCGACCATCACCATAATCAGATCTCAGATTGTGCCCAAAGAAATTTGGCAGCCGCGGACCGAACAAACGGTGAAACATCCTCCAGCGCGTTCTTCGCCGAGGTTTTCGCCAAGTCTGCAGCAACCCACCCATAGCTGAAAGACTCAATTATACGTGCACGGGCGACCGCCGAATGTGAGTTCAGGAGGGTCAACAGTTCATCTGAGTTTTTCCGCAATTGATCAGCCGGTTGGCCGAGGATTTCCTTTATAAGTTGTTTCGGAGCTGATTCAGTATCAATCTGTTCGATCACCTCGCGCATGATCTTTGGATCGGTGAAAGCCCATTGTGCAAGACTTTTCGTCGCCGCGTCGGCCGAACTGAATCCTTCCTCGTTGGCCAGCTTCAAAAGATCCTGAAAATTTAGCGCACCCGCCTTGAATGCGAGATAAACAAGGTGCTCTCTCGGTTGCGGAGGCACGATGTGACAATTCTCACAGGACGACCCGGGTACCACTCTCTTGCAGCCGTAGCACCATGACCCGCGGCTTTTCCAGATGTCGAGAAGCTCAAGCGCTCGGCTTCCATGCGGAGCCAGCACTTCCGCAGGGACCGTTCGGAGAGCCTCAGCAGCCAACTCAGCGGTCCTCGGATCGTCGAAGGCGGCACCATTCAACGCAGTATCGACGGCGAGCTGAACCTGTTCGAGATTGCCCGCCGCTCGTAACATGGGCTTGTAAAGGTAACCGCACCCAGGGCATAGTGGCTTCCCAAATCTGCCATGAATTTCACCAAACGCTTCTTCGCCCCAGACAGAGCTAGCCAGCATGTCAATGAGCCGGAGAGCCCACCCTTGTCCATTGAACATCAGGTTTCTAAGGAGTTCCCGCCGAGATGGAGCATCGCCACAGGCCGCGAACAATCGTGCTGCATTCCAGGCCACAAACCGTGAGGGGTGCTGGAGAGCGTCGGCAAGAAGATTTACATCTGGCTTGGAATCACGAGCCTTTCTCCAATCAGGATCCCGCTTTAGTTGCTGGGCTTGCCAACGAGACCTTTCCGGAATTCCCGAGGTGTCGAGAGGGCGGTTCAGTAACCAATTTGCCTCGTAACTGAGCTTATCAGGGTCCAAGTCAAGCGCGTGAATCATTCCGCGCAAGGTTTCTACCAGCACCGGCGAAGCTTCCGTGCCAACGCTTTTTAGGTCGGGAAGTGAAACTTCCCAATATTCCATGGAGCTGAGCAGCGTTCCGATGAGCCGGCATTCAGACGGCCGGTCGAAGGTAGTGTCGCGCTCCCGGCCACAGGCCCGAATGATACATTCCTGGATGGTCCGCTCGACCGCCGTTAGGGCCTGGCTAGCTTTGACCGACGTTTGGACAAACTCGAGAGTGCTGTCGATCCATTGGCGCCGCGCTCGATAAACCCAATCTGAATACGGTTTTTCATTCAACTTTGATTGGGCAGCGTCGATTAATCCCGAAGCAAGATCCCCGCGTGAGAGAAACGCAGTTACAATTTTCTCGGCGACTGACGCCGGGAGCTCAGTCGCTATTCGCTTTAGCGCGTTTGGAAGGGCCGACGCCTGAAGCTTGTAAGTTCCAGATGGCCACTCCGGATAATCGGGTCCCCATGAAAAAAAATGCATGGGTTTGAGCTGCTCGATCCATTCAACGATCTTTCCCACTGGGATTGACGGTGACCCACCTGAGATGCCAGAGCAAATTGCTGCCAATCTACTCCAAGGTTGTGAATGATCCCAAAGCTCCAGAGCTATCGCGGCCGCCATTTCCGGTATCATGGGTGCGACCTCAGCAATAGCTAGGCCTGCATCGACTGCTATTAGCGGAATCGGTGAGCAGAGCCGTAATTTAAGCTGCGCTGCCACCTTTTCAATCGCATCTTCAGCAACTGTTCGGAATTCGCTCTCGGCAATGGCTGACGCGGCAAGGAACGCCTCTCCTGACTCTGGGTCATCCGGTGAATCCAGCGCCAAAAGCGTGTCCACGACCCGCTGAGCCGCGCCGCTACCTGCGGCGAGGACAATGGGTTCGCGCCACCTCGCCTTTGGGCGATGATCTGAAATCGCCTGCGTGAAGTCTGAGGCATCGAGTTGGGCTAGGTGTCGGCCGGCAAGATACTCTCCCAGAGCTGGATGGACGAACACAACGGCATCCAGCGATCCTGCCGTCACCAGCTCGATCAAACCGTGCTCTGTCCAAAGATGAACTGCAGATTCCGCACGGCGAGCCACATCGATCCCTCCTCCGAGTTGCCGAGCAATCAACGAGTAGATTTCAGAAACCGGACGATCCGGTTGCGTGAGGCAACTCCAACCTGTTATCTCTGCGGTAGCCCATGCCGTTGCACTATCAACTTGCCCCTCCGGAGATGCCCGATTAAGGGGGGGCGACTTCCGGATAAGTTCGACGATCCTGCTGAATAAGACGTTTCGCTTAGCGTTAATGTCCTGGCCATCGATGAACAGGCGGACAAGAAAACTCAGGAATAAAGGATTTCGCGCTGCAATCGAGGCGGCGCCAATTTGATGGCCCTCTTTGACGGCATCGAGGAACGGATGAAGCAGCGGTGGGGTCCGCCCAGCGCCGCATTGAGACTCTATCATCCAACTGGCGACGTCACGAATAGTGTCGTCATCGAGTGGGAGAAGTTCCGCATGTGAGAAGCCAGGGAGCAAACCCGGGTCGTGACCGACGGGCCGCGTAAGCACGCAGATGCTGGTGTTAGGGTGACTCTGTGCCCAGCGAGAAATGTCGATTGCAACATCCGCTCGGCGCGGATCGCATTCATCCAAACCGTCAGCGATCAGGAGATCGGCTGACGCAAGGATATGCCTGCGATCCATGACCAACTGGCCGGAACTCTCCAGCCCAGCTTCAATCATTGCGTTTTCGAATGTGGAGCCATGACCCAGGAGCGCTGAAACAGTGCCCAGGCGCACATAAACGACCAGTCGGCCCTCGGAAGTGAAAAAGGCAAGCCGCTTGCACAGGGTTGTCTTTCCGGCACCCGGCCCGCCTACGATAGCGGAAAGTCTATGTGAGTCCACGAATGCATCCGCAGCAACCGCATCGTCACCCCACCGACCCCGCGTGAGACGCGCCCATTCTTGGTACCGCTTGATTTGCATTTCGAGGCGATCAGGCGAGGGCGTCGTCATTTGAGCGTCGGTCGGTTGGTTTAGGGGCGCCACCCGGGTCCATGCGTACTGAACCGGAAAATGCCGCATCAATGCAGGCGAGTAGAAAGTCTGGTTGCTCGACCGAACCCACTCGGCGAACCGAGTAGTTGAAATGGCGGGGGAATGCCCATTGCGAGCCAGTCCAACCTCCTCGTTCAGGTACCTTGCGCATTTGTGAACATCATCGCGCCCGCAGTTCTTGATCAAGCCATGGCCGCGCTTACCCAGTAAGTTGTAGGCTGTCGTGGAATTATAAGGTTCTACGACGCTCGACAGCAGAGCTTGAGCAGCGGCAACGCCATCTGCTCCAGCGTCGAGATCGACAACAACAATTCTAAGCCTGGCGAACACAGCAGGGTCCGCCACGTTCTCCCCATCCAATCTCTTAAGTAGATCCCGAGTGACGGATTTAATCCCGTCAGTACGGCCCTGGCCAAGGCGGATAATATCCTGTTTCAGATCTTCACGAATTATTTCGCTGGCGTGCCGGTCCACCAGAAGAACCGCTCTAAGCTCAGGAGAGTTCTGCAGCCCACAGACGAGTTTCTGAAGCGTATTGTCGTATTCTTCGCCACGCTCCAACCCGTGCTTCACTTGGACTTCGATGGGGGAGGCCCCTACACAAATGATCCGGATATCATCTCCAGGCCCACCCGTCTCAGTGAGCCAGCTTGCGGGAACGTCATTGTGACTGTCAAACCAGGCGAGGGGCTGCCCAGCCAGTGCGTGCGCAGACACGTACGCGATCGCATTCGCCTGATAGTCATAGCCGGTATCGCCCCCGCTGCCGCTCACCGCCATAGTATACACGCCATCAGGGCGAATGGCCTTAAACGAGGTACGCTCGATAAATGCGGCAAAAGCGAAGGGCATTTTCCCTTTTTCGATTAATGTTTTCGGAGCCCGCGACTACTTGACGGTAAGTCGCTAGCCTTGATCGGAAATGCCTCGGCCCGAACGAGTGGCATCTGGAACCGGCAGGATGCTGGCGGGCCGAGGCGTTTTCGATAAGGAGACTCATGCTTATCCGGTTGTTTCAGCAGAATGCTACAGGTTGTGTTTCTATAGTAGTTAATAAAGCCATGCGATTTTGTTTTCTTTTTTGAAACTAAAAGCATGGTACAATTCTCTCGTCTCGAAAGGA